>FLOH01001032.1_pt1 | contig 46566 bp, 61 predicted proteins | sample 756751 | NCBI WGS metagenome assembly FLOH01 (sample SAMEA4026879, study PRJEB14308) | marine metagenome | biome: coastal water; material: water | depth 74 m | reverse complement strand
ACTGATGAACCAGCATTAACAAAGCCAGAACCATCATATACCTTCATAGTACCAGCAGTAGTATCAAACCATAAGTCACCAGCATCTAAGCTAGTTGTAGGTGCTGTAGCTGCTACTCGGTATTGCTCACCGAAGGCATTAACTGAACCAAGATTAGTAGCTACTTCGTTTACATTAGCAATTGAACCACCGACTAAACCAATGTTAGTGTTAGCTGCTGCTACGATACCAATGTCTGTAGCATCTGCTGCGACTGCATTAATGTTTGTAGAGTTACCTGCTACTGAAGTTACATTAGCTGAGATACCTGCGACTGTAGTAACATTAGCACTGATACCAGCCACTGTAGTTACATTAGCTGAGATACCACCGACAGTGTTTACATCAGCAATGTTAGTAGCTACTGTAGTAATATCAGCAGCATTAGATACAGCTGAGTTAATATTAGTAGCATTACCAGCAACGCTTGTGACGTTAGCAGCAATACCAGCGACTGTTGTAGTATTAGCTGAGATACCTGCGACTGTAGTGATGTTTGCTGAGATACCAGCTAAGGTATTCATATTAGTTACATTACCTGCAGTACCTAGCGTGTTCATATCTAAGACTACATCAGCAGTACCTAGAGTATTCATATCGGTAACTACATCAGCAGTACCTAGAGTATTTAAGTCAGCTACTACATCGGCTGTACCTAAGATAGCCATATCAGCTATAGCAGCAGTAGTACCTAAGAGAGCAATCTCTGTAGCTTTAGCAGATACAGTATCAATATTAGTTTGTTCTGCTGTAGTAGGTGTAGTTCTCTTCCAAGTAGTAGTTCCTAAATCATAAATCTTAGTTATATTTAATGTGGTGTCATAGTACATAGCACCATCAATAAGTGCATTACCATCATTGTCAAGAGTTGGATCAGTAGCTTTAGCACCTAACCATCTATCGTCTAGTGAGTCTAGTGCCGCCTCTGCTGAAACCTTAGCGGCCTCAGCTGAAACTACATCTGCGTGAGTTAATACTACGTCAGCATGAGTAAGCACAACATCTGCGTGAGTTAATACAACGTCTGCATTAGTTAATACTAGATCAGCTGCTGCATCATCTTCGCTTGATTGAGCATTATTCTCTGATACTAAAGCTGCTGCTGCACTTGCTGCTGCTGCACTTGCTGAACTTGCTGCTGTTACTGCATCTACTACTAATGCCCAGTAAGCTGTGTTTGTTAATAAAATCCCTACAGCAGAAGCTGCAGTACAAATATAAACATTGTTCAGTTGAGCAGTTGTAGTTGATTTAACAAGATCACGTTGAATATAGGCTACCGTTGTTGTAGTGGTATCAGAACCTCGATAAACACCGATCTCTTGAGTAATATCTAAATCACCTGCTGAGTCGAAAGCGAATAACTTATTTGCTCTTGCACTAACAGAACCTAATACTTCCACATCACCTGCATCTGTTACCGTAGTAGCAAACTTAACTGTTCTATCTAAAGCATCTTGGTGTTGTTGACTAATAAATGTTAATCTATCTAGTGCAGCTTCATGAGTCTCTGCTGGGAAAGGATCGTTCTCAACATAATCTGTTCCTTGGGTAAGGGTTAAGACTCTTTCAATGACGACTACATCCGAGACTGTAAGACCTGTTCCAAAAGTAACGTTACCTCCTGATGACACGCCAGCGCCAGACACTGTGTAGTCTGTAGTTAATGTTTTAAGAATTCCGTTTACATAAACCTTTAGGTCTGCGTCTACATAAATCTTAAACGTGTAAGCAAATACCGTCTGTGAACCTGCTGCTGTATAACTTACTTTATTGATTGTGCTTGCTACTGTCATATTTATCCTCTAATTGTTTTCGATTATAACAAATTATTCTTCGCCAATACCTAAATATTCTTTAGCGTTGATATTGCCCTTTTCAGCCATTTCTCTTATTCTTTCCATCATCAGAACTCTCGCTGCATTTGACGGTGCTTTCATTAACTCTTGTACAAACACATTACCGTAAATCTCAGCAAATATTCTCTTAGTCTTTGTATTCAAACTTGGTGCTTTAATAGCTAGAGCCTGAATCTCTTCATCTGTAAATTTATAGTTAGGATCAAGTGCTATCTGATTGATCGCATGGTTAGCTGCTAGTGTCTGTTGAGCAGACTCTTGCTTTAAGTCTGCAGTAACATTCTGCATGTCTTGTCTCGTTCCGTAATCAGATACCTTTAAGAATCTACCTAGTGTATTTTCCATGATAGGGAAGTGAATTAACTCTTCAATATCAGATTTAATCTTTTCCAGGTTTTGTGTGTCATATCTCCTATAGATGCCACCACCAAGTTTATTCCACATGTAGCCAGCCATAGCTTGTTCACGATGAGGGAAGCCTGCGTCCCACTCAGTTTGATTGACAGCGCTACGTTGTCTAAAGCTATCATAAGGCATTTGTCCTGACATGTAGTCTACTGTATCTCCGATAGCACTCAACACTGGAGACAGGGTAGGCAAGTTACCAGCTGTATAGTCAATAACAGTTCTAACATCCTGATCCTTTCCTTGTCCAAACATCTTCCATGCAATTCCACCAAATACACGTCCAGTTTCATCTTGAGGTATTCTGAAGTAGATAGACTCACCGTTCTTACCTAATCCAATAGGAATGATGATGTAGTTTGTCTTATCGTATTCAGATACACCTTCCATGATTGTCATAGCATCGTCACCCATCATGCCTGTAGCCATCGCCCACATAATCATCTTAGGGATAACATTGGCTTGCATGGTCTTGTACATGTACTCAGCAGGTCTGTCTTTCATTACTTCTAAGTCACCACGCCAACCTTCCTTCATAGCGTTAGAGAACATGAAGATGTTATTAACCAGTGGGTTGCCTGTACCTTTTCTCAAGAACGCTGGTGAACCTGCTTGAACACGAACCATGTGTCCTCGCATCTCAGGTGTCATATCTGGGAATTTCTCTTTAATATACAAGTGAGCAGCTACTTTGTTTTGCCTTTCAATGATTTGACCCATGTTGGTCATGTGACGGTACAACCACTTTAAAGGCATTGTAATTTCTTTTTCCCAGACATGAGGCTTTTGGTGATGACGCTTCAATAAGCGCTCTGCCTCTGTATCAGCTTTAAAGTCATTACCTCTTTCTTCAATAGAGATTAACTCATTGTTCTTGTACATTTCCTTGATCGTTGAGTCATGGATTCCATATACAGATCTATATGCTGGTTTAAAGCCTTCTCTCCATGTCTTAAAGTACCTAATATGTTGTAAGAAAGGAATATATTTTTCAGCTCCAACAGCAGGTATGTTTTTAACAGTACGATTGTAGTCACGAATCATGTTCACCATCCAGAATCCTGGGTTGATGTCTGTCAATACTGTTCTAATTAAGTTGTTAAATGTTCTAGTAGCGTTAATTACAGCGTTACCATCTAAAGGGTTCTTTTCAAAAGCTTCAGCTACATACTTATCTAAGTAATAACCCTCCATCTTGCCATTACGCATAATCGTAATCAGCTTCATATCTGGGTTAGATGACTCAAGAAACTCATTAAATTTACCTGTGAAACGTTTCTTAGCAGGCTCAAAAGCAAATACATCTGGATCAGTCTTGTTAGCAGTTCTGTAGAAATCAATAGTCGTGTGTAGTGCAATATTCTGGCTGGCGGCTCTCATTAGCATCATGTCATTTAACATTGTTGATGTGAACGGATTAGCGATGTCTTTCAATGTACCGATCTGGCCAAAGATACGACCACCACTACCTGGCCCGAAGTGTGTATCGAAATACTCAACAACATCAAACTTAGTATAAGCGTCATTGTCTTTTATCTTATCCATCAAGTGTTTAGGATACATGTTGGTTTGCTCTAGTCTATCGATTACCCATTCTTTACGGATATTCCAGTATTCGTTTGCTATCTCTGAAAGTTCAGGAGTTCTAGCCTCCATCTCAGCCATCTTCTTACCAGCTGACGTAGACTCAAAGCCTGCTGGGTTAGCAATTTTACTTCTTTCATTGACTACACGTCTATAGTATAAGTACATACCAAGGTCTTCATGTGAAACGTTGACCTTTTCCATCCTGTCAACTACACGAGTAGACATATCATTCATATAGCCTTCAGCTTCAGATGCTTGGTAGCGCATTTCATCAATCTTGAATATAGGGTTCTTAGCGTCTGGTATGTTGCTTGACTTGTAGTTCTTTACATCTGAGATGATGTACCAATACTGATCTAGCATAATCTTAGCGAACTCTCTACCTTTGCCTTTAAATATTGCTTCGTTTTTATCTAGGCGTTCAAAGAATAATTCCTCACCTTTCTGGAAACCTTCTCTAAGTCTAGCATCTGCTACGTCTAGCATGCCGCCACCAGACAACTCTCTCTGAACATTGTCGTAGGCTTTCTTAAATTCTGGTTTAGCATTGATGAAGTTAAAGAACCCTTCATACGCTGTTGGTGCAGTAATCTTAGCAAATTGAGGATTAGTCATTAACGCACTAAAGAAGTCAGCGTATAACTCTTTACTGTTATGACGGTATTTAGTATAGTTAGCATCAGCTGTCTCATCAAAAGGTCTCCACATCTGAGTAACCTTCTTCAGTTCATCCATAACAACATCACGACTCAATAACTCACGAGCAACAACTTCCTTCTGGAACATCTCTTGGTACTTCTCTAATACTCTCTTACGGATATCTTCAGTTGGAGCGCTCTTTTCTTTACCAGTAGTAATAATCTTCAGTATCTCTGGATGAATCTTTCCACGCATTGCTGTCTTAGTAATGTCTTTCTTTAGCTTGCTTCCTGCATCAGATATAAGTTGGAATATTCTTGGGTCTACATCAGCACGCTTCATTACACCAGTGAAGATGTCTTTGATCTGCTGTGGAGTAATACCTAACTCTTTGATTTCAGGAACTTCTGAGATTGATTGAACCTCTTCTTTAATGAACTTTTCAGCATCCCTACGCATTGTAGCTTTTTCTTTCGTAGTTAGTGGCTTCTTGCCACCTGGCCTACCTTCCATGTAAGTGTTAAGGTATTTCTTCAATCCTGCTAAACGTCCAAGGATATTACCTCTTGACATTGTGTAATTCTGAGTACCTTCTAACCAGTCAACCATGTGACCGATTTCATGTGCTACTGTTTTAGCAGCCTGCTGTGGGTCTTTGAATATGTCAGCACGAAGTTTAATTTCGCCAGACTCTTTACCTTGGCCTGGACGATGCGAGAATAATCCTTGAGTACCTTGTCCTAGGTTTTTGTAGATACCTGGCAACTTGCCATCCATCAATAGACGCACAATCTCAACTAATGCAGGCATATTCATAATCTTATTAGCTTGTACACTACCTTCAATAAGACTTAGGTTGTAACCACCATCTGATGCTTGACCTTTAGGAGTTACTTTAGCCTCTGGCGCTCCAGTGAAGTTAAATCCTTCTTCATCAGAAAGTTTCTCTGATCTACTATCTTCAAATATCTTAGTTAATTCTTTCTCACTAACCTTGACTAATTTAGGTATTTTGACCTTACCAAGGGTAGTAGTGTTTTCTGTTACTTTATCAAGAAATACATCAATGTCTTTAGGTGGGCGAACAAATTCACCTTGTGTCTTAGACCAAACAACGCCTAATTCTTCAAGTGCCTGTTTAATTTCACCCTTATGTGATCTGGATAACGACCATTGTGATTCAATAGGGTTTCTTGCAAGCTGAGTCTTAGCAAAACCAAGTCTATCGACTTTATCACCACTCACATATTTAAAGTCCCTATTATGTAAACCTTGAATAAATTCTTCTGCTGTTTCAAACTCTTTTGCTAGTTTTGTTAGTGGATCAGTAGACTTTTCAAAAGAAACAGTAGACTTAGCATAACCTAATGCTCTAATATTGGCGTTGTTCATGATAGCTATTGAATCACCTTTAGCCTCTACTTGGTTCTTGTAGATAATAGCATCATATTCTCTACCTTTTTGTTGTAGAATTTCTGCAAGTTTAAGGCTTTGTAAGTAGACGCCCTGTTCAAGTCTAATTAAATCAAATTCTTTATCAGTAAGTTTAGCTGGATGGCTCTCGTTTTCTCTTGATAATTTATTCAGGAATGTAGCTGTGGCCATCACATCAGATAACCCATCTGTACGTTCATCAAAGTCTTTGAATTGACGTAAATCTAGTGGTCTGTTGTACTTAACCTGAGTTCTTATATAAGTTGGATCAGTTATGCCTGCAGCACGACCCTTTGCTTGTGCATCGCTACCAACATGTAAGAAGCCACCGCCTTTAGTAACGTCAAAACCTTTTCCAGAAATAGACTGTACATTAGATGATGCTGTGGCGTGTGTTACGATTAGTTCAGTTTCAATATCATGCTTAGGAACGTCAAGTTTATCGATCTTACCAAATGTATCTGCAAATACTACTTCTGGTGGATGAAATCCTGTCGCCCTGTATTCAGCATCGATTGCGTCTTTAGTAGCTTTATCTGCAGAAAACTTATCAAACTCTTTAACTTTCGCCTCTGCTTGGACAAGGTAATCTTTACCTACTGCTTGTTCTAGTAAATTTCTACCTTCAAGCATAACCTCGTCAGCTTCTTTGTTTTTATCAAGCGCACGTAGTTCATCTGCTGTGGCTTTAACACCTTCCATTATGTCTACTGCTGCTTGGTCTCTTGAATCTAGCGTCTCAACCTTGTCTTGACGCATTTCCATCATTTCGTATGCTTTATCGAAGCCTTCTGTTCTAACGATCTGACGACCCTTAGATTCTGCAAAGTCAGCAATAGCTTGAATACCTTTAACACTTAGATCGCCCTCCATGTCCTTGATAGTCCAGTTACCGTCTTCAGTAAGCTTGAATGTAATCTTATCTGGAACACCTTTAGCTTCACCAAGGAATTGAGACAATACTTCCATCTCACCTTTTTTAGCATCGTAGTATCTTGATACTTGGAAATCTTGCTCACCCACTTTGATCGTACTACGGGACACTTGTTCAAGACGATTCATTACTTCTGCAACATGGCGTACATAGTATTCAGGCATTACATAGTTCTTCTTACCTAACGTCTCTACTAATTCTCTAGCTAGTTCTGGGTTTTTAGCAATATGGTCTTTTACTGCTCTAGGATCAATACCAGATTTAGAATATAGTTTTTGTAAGTTGCGATAAACATAATACTCTGTACCTTGGTATTTACGCTTTATCAAATCTGTTGTCGACTTAATTCCTTTATTACCACCTCTAAGAACCAATAGTTCTACTGCAGTGTCTAAAAAGTTATTCCAAGTAGGCATATATCCGTGCAATGCACCAGATGTACCAACCATAGCTGTAGTTTCAGCGACCAGTGTAGACCCGCCAGTTACGAATTTACCTGCATTTAAAGCCTTCATTCCGTAACCAACAGTTCCACCAGTGACACCAGTGACAATTCCGACTACCGCTTCAATGCCACCATGTTCCATAGCATTAAGTAATATGTCCATCATGCCAGTTTCATCAACTACACCAATGTCCTGTTCCATGAGATCAGTTAGTAGAGTTCTTAGAAATGCTGGAGTTCCGAATGCTGCTCCCATACTACAACCACCAACCACTGCTGCACCCGCTACTGGAGTTGCTGCTGCTGAAGCTGCTGCTGCTGGCCCTGCACATGCCCATGCTCCAGCCATACCAGCTGGAATCATGATAGGTAGTTCATTACCGATAGCCGTTATATTGAATGCTCTTTGTTTCAACCAAGGCTGGTTTTCATAAGCCTGTATGTTAATCCACATTTCAGCTGCATTCTTAGCAGCGTCTTGGTCGCCATTCTTAACCTTAACCAATTCATGTAACAATCCGATAACAGAGGAGTCATAACCAATTCCTGGTACGTCTGCCCATTCCCATTCTTTTTTAAGGTCTTCTGGTGATGCTTTAGCTAATTTAATGTAGTTCTGCATTGTTTGCATTGCAGTTCTTGTCTCTTGAGTAGCGTCGTCTGGGATAACCAGTTCTGGCATATTAGCAAGTCCACTCTTTTTGAATGACTCCATCAACTCTTTATCTTCTAGCATTGCTATTAGCTTTTCGTCTATAGGCGCTTTACCAGTTACATCGAAGTTTGACTCTTGACGATATGTGTTGAACTTTTGTAATCCTGCTTGAACATCTTCCCAAGGCGCACCTTCTGCTACAGACTTATCAATAAACTCTGCAACGTCAGGAGATCCTGCCCACATCTGGTTCAGTAGTTCTTTTCTAGTTTCTGTTCCCCAGGTTTTATATTCATTGTAATTCTGTTCTGCATTATCTGCTTCATCCCAACGACCACCTTGGTAATCGTTTTCTAATTGAAACCATGAGTTGTTGCCATCTTCACCTTCAAATTGATATTGTACACCTGGAGTTTTGTCATCTTCACGCCTAGGAACGTCAAAATTGAAGCGACCTTTACGGCCACCTACATCCACGTAAGGACTGTAGCCAGAATCTAATCTGTCTGTAATTGTTGATAGGGTTGGTTTATTGACATTAGCAACAGTACGAACCCAGTTAGAGTTATTAATGCCTTCTTCTTGCTTAATTTCTGCGTCTGAGAAGCCGAATGTTTTAGCAGTGTTCTGTACTCTTAATGCTTCTGCGTTTACTTCGTCGTTTGAAAATCCAAAGTTGGCTGCCTCAGTCAATGTTGTCATTATTCACTCTCAATTTCGTTAGCAATACGTTCCATCTCGGCAGCTACTTCACTATCAGTTAAAACAGCTTCTTGCAATTCTATACTGTAATTGCCTTCCTTGACTCTCTCGGTAATATCATACCCCATAACTGCCATGCGTTCTTTCCAGGCTTTCATTGTTTCTCTGCCATCTGAATATTGAGAATAACCAGGGTGATCACTGTCAAATACAACTCTCATTCTAGCATCTCCAGTCTGCATCTCTGCCATGCTTGAGTCTGTCTGAGCTTTAGCTTGAAGAGGTGTTGTGCCTAATGGGAAGTATGACGCTCTGCCATATACTTTATGAATTGTCTGACCACTGTCTACTACTTGTTGAGCCACTACTTTCTTATCTACTATAGGAGCATCTGGAGATACAAGGTCTGTAATCTTACTAAACACCTTTTCTGCACCAGAATCAAAATTATTTACTGCTTCAATAACGTTCCCTGTTAATGTAGTCTTTTTGTCTTTACCACGTTTATTCCCGTCAATTACATCTGGCTCTACTGCGTTTATTGTATCAATAATATCATTTACGATGTAGTCAGGACTGTTAGGAGAAAGCATCTTGCTCCAAGTAAGACCGTTTTTACGACCTTCTTTTAACTCCTGCTCCATCATGGTATCGTATTTCCACAGCTTATTATCTGCTGCTGCCTGTGCCTCTTTTGCCATAACACCCTTACCACTTTGACCAAGCATTAGCTTTTCAAACATTGATAGTTTTGCAGTGAATGAACTTTTAGCATGAACCCTTGCTGCTGATTTCTTAGCAGTAATAGGACTTGCCTTAGCAACTTCCTCAACATCCTTCATTAGCTTTTCAATTTCATCAGGTGGCAGGCCTTTAGCTCCAGCTGCTGTTACTACTAAATCTACGACATCGTGTGGCGTACGAGCAATATCATTATCTTCAGACCATGTGCCTGATAGTATTTTGAGTTTAATATCGTTGTAGTCAGCTTTCCAAGGTTTGCTAGTGCCACCCTCCAACTCTCCTATCCAATACTTTCTCCTATCTTCGCTTATTGTTGATTTATTAACCATGTCTGCGGTCAATTTATTTTTTCTAAACAGTTGCGAAAACTCATTATGCACCACGCTGTTTGCAGTAGCTCTAGCAGTAGTCTCGGCAGCAATCCGAGTTGTACGATTAGACTTCATGCCAGCAGTAATAGATGTCTTTTGTTTGTTGGTTAAAGTTTTATCTACATTAATTCTTTTTATAGCATTTGAGTAGTCTTGCTCAGTGTAACCATTGACTAAATCTGACGGGTCTAAGTTGCGACCTTGTTGGCCATAAGCATTAGTAATAGCAATATTCTCTACTAAAGAGGTATGAGCGCTGCTCATGATACCTTTCCACTCTTGACCATCTCTATGAGGTGCGCCAGAAAGACTCATGTTTGTTAAAGCGTCAAATGCAGATTTCTTATTCTCTACCAAAGGATCATTAGCGATTGTAGCTAAGTGAGCTTGGACATTAATATTATCTTTTGCTTTCAGTTTAGCATAGCGATGCTTCATTCCATACTGGTCAGCCTTGTTGAAAGCCTCTTGACCTTTATTCTGGAAATACACGCCAAATGCTGATACAGCTCTTGGGTCGTACCCTTTACCCTCTACCTGGTCTTTCCAGAATAAATCATGATTCTGGTTAGAGATATCTGTGAAATGGTTTGGATCAAATTCTACAGTAGGGTTTCCGTTCTCATCTAATTGAGCGCCACCCTCTCTAATGCTTTTGTTCCACCCTCGAGATTGCTTTAGATAGGCAACCTGCATATCATCAACTTGCTGACGAACTTCTGACTCACTAACTTCATCATTGAAAAACTTTTGAATATCACTAGAAGCGTTTATGAGCTTTTGACCTGTAGCTGCCATCTGTCTACCAGCTTGACCAGCTTGATTAATCCAAGAGACACTTCCACCAGAAGTTCCTTTATAGCCTATCTGTGTTCCTTGTCTTGCTCTAATCGTAATTGCCATGTTTTATCCTTGTGTCTATCTACTTGTATAGGCAGTGCCAGCACCACCTATTCCAGAAAGTAATGAACCAGTTGCTTGATGTTGTGCAGCCGTAAACTTATCTGCTCCAGCCACCCAGAACTTGTGAGCATTCTTAGCACCGTTTCTGTACATTTGAGCTTTATCTTCTTGTAGATTATTTATTGTGTGCATTGCCACTAACATTGGAGAGCCTTCACCGACAGCTACACCAGAAGCACCTGATTGTGCAAATTGCATGTGTAATGCCTCGAGCATTTGACGTTGTAAAACTTTCGCTTCGTAATGTGTTCTTTCTAATTCTTGATGATATTCTACTTGACCTGCGGTATATCCAGCTTTACCTGCTGACATAGCGCCTTTTGCGCCCATCACTCCGCCTGCTATCGCTGCTGCTGCTGCTATTTGCCACATAATTAATCACTCACTGTTAATGTACCATGAATACCCAATACCGTTAATGGCAAGGGTTGCTCTTGTCTGATTTCAATAATACCATCTCTGTCCCAACCAAGATTAGTAACTCGCTTATCTCCTGTGAATAAACCGATACCTGAACTCATAGGGGTTGATGATGTTCTAAATGGAACTTGATCTCCATTGATTGTAACACCTGTTGTATCAAGCAATCTAACCCTAACTTCGTTCCATCTTTTCTTAGAACCTTGAGCCTTACCTGCTTGAGAACCTGATTCGACACGCATAGTCTTTAATACTGACGTATATCCTAATCCTACTTCAATAGGAACATTAGTCCAACCTACTGGTACAGATATAGCAATCGATCCACCTGAGACTACCGCATTTGGGAATACAGCGTCATTTATAACAATATTGACCGTTTCCCCCTCTAAGTGAGAAAGTCCTCCTACAGAGGTTGTAGAGGTTGATACTGTTCCTGAGATGCCTGAGTCTACATTTAGTTCAGGGTCTAAGTATTCAATATATCTTTTTGACACGCCATTTATAGTTCTCTTAACTGAAACCCATAATTGATCTTGTGTAGCATTTGTAATTACTGCAACACTCTCGACTTCAACATCTGTTCCACCAAGTTTATGCTCTGCCCAAGCAACTACATCTTCAGGTCGCTCATAAGTCATACTTAATAAACTACCAGTAGAAGTACAAGCCCATACTATTGAATCTGGTTCTTGCTGATAATCCATATCCTTTAAGTAGCCTGCTGTAATATGCTCTGCTAATAGAGTCATGTCAGGTGCGATATAACCGTCACTCTGATATTGATATGAAAATTCTCTTAGTTTTCTTCTGGCTCTCTGAGCAAATAAGATAGCGTTACCAACTTGTATCGGAGGAATAGTCCAACTACCGTAAGTTGTTTGCTGAGTTACCATTACATTTGATGGTGTTAGTGGCTCACCTTGTGGGCGACCTACTTTAAATTCACCACCACCTGTACCAACAATAAGATCCCTGCTTGGTTGCAGCCATCTAATAACGTTTACTTTGTTAGTAGCAATAGCATACTCAAGTGCAGCATCAGCATTAGTACCTGTACGAATATCCTCGTATGAAGCAGTTACAGAACCCCAGATAGTCTGAGGCTGTGCTGACGTACCAGCGAAGAATAATCTTTGTTCATAGAATGATACTGTTCTTGGGTAGCCGTTTGTAACGTTCCAAGGTGTAGAACCATTCCATTGAAATGTTGGTGTTGTTAATGTCCAAGATGTATGACCAGTACGGCTTAACTTTCTTGGTGCATGATTACTATGACAGATATACATAACATCTGCTGATTGAGCAAAATGTAGTTCTGTTAATTCAGCTTCAAGATAAGGCGTTGCAATTTCATAAGCCGCTGCACCAGATTGAATCTGACCGTTATCCTTATAGAAACGAATATACAGGTTTCCAAACTCTAATACATAAGACTGAGTTACGTTAAATTCAAACGGAACAATCCTCACTTCCTTAGTCGAGTCTTTAACCTCAGAGACGAAATACATTCCACCCCTACGTGTTGCACCACCATGAGGATATACAATCATGTTAGTTAGTTCACTACAGCCGTTAAAGTATTTTTTAAAGTCTACTTGACCCTCTAAGCGAGGACTTAACTCCCCTGCTGTAAAGTTAGACTGGAACGGATGTACTCTGGCCATTATCGTCTAAAGCTGGTGAATGTATCCGATACTAGACCGTCTGTAAACCCTTCTAAGCCATCAATGCTTCTTGCTTCTTTAAGCTTATCGTCATGAATACCCCACATTTGTTGAGTGAGGGAGTTACTGCCAGTAATTGAATAGGCTAGTTCAGCTGCTAATCTTGCAGTAAGAACCTCTGTAAACATAGGATCGTATTGTGCTGTGTCAGTAATCTGACCAATGTATAGAATCTTTGCAGAGTCTTCATAACATAATAGTTTCCTTCCCTCAACCTTAAAATCCATATCATCGTACTGCATCTTTAAGACACGTAGACAATATGGATCTGTAGGTAAAGTGAACTCCGCAGTATAATCAAATGCTGGAGTTGATGTTAGTTTTGCCAATGTTGCTCTTGTTATAGCAAAATTCCAAGGGTGTGATCGCAACACAGAGTCCCTGGTAGGGGCATAAAAAGCGTTACAGAGTCTTGCTCTTTCTGTATCGTCAGATAGGGAAGTGATAGGATCGTCGCCTAGTTTGCGTAATGCGTTTGAACAAATGGAAACTTCTGTTGCCATATCTCTTCTCCTGAATTTAGTGAGGGCAACCGTTTATAGGAAGCCCTCTTTTTTTTTAACTAATTGTTACTAAGCTTCCTTAGCGCCAATTTCTACTACTTTCTCGTCTTCAATACGAGTCGCACCAATAACCATTGATAAGAACACTTGTGTTGCGTAGTTTTTGTCATCACGCTCAGATATACGAGTTGTGATGTCAGCACCTACCGCTAGACCTAATGCAGACTCAGTGTATGCAAGGCAAGATCGGATAGTTGTAGCAATAGGTAAACGCTGAGAGCGAATGAACTTGAAGCCTAAGAACGTATCGATTTGACCAGAAGCCAAAGCACGAACAGTATTGTAGTCAGATGAAGTCACCTGAGTAGTATTCAATAAGTCTGTGATTTGTTTCGCTGAACAAACAACGTAACGTGCCTCTTCAGGATCAACATCAGAGCTGTCGATGATTTCCTTAGCAGAAAGCAACTTAGCTAATGTTAAACCAGTAGTACCACCAGCAATCTTTTGTGCAGTTGGAAGTGCGATTGAAGTAGCACCTGCAACACCACCAAAGGCATTACCAGTAGCAGCAGCAATTAACGCATCGTCCATAGCACGACCCATCGCATTAGCACCAGCCATAGCGTACTCTGATTGAGGAGTGATAAGCATTTTTACTTTATCTTCCTGATCAATCAAGTCTGCCCAGTCGTAATCCACTAACGAAACTTTACGTCTTGAATGTGGAGTATCGATCTGTGGAGTGTTAGAGTGACGAGTTGTACGAACTTGTGCAGCTGTTGCACCGATTCTTTCAAAGTAATGACTCTTACCAGTTACTGGTGTGTAACGAGCAGTGTCACGTAAGCGCGAACCTTTCTGTTGCGCTAGGTGTAATACGTTGTTTTTATACTGTTCAACGAATGCAGTTGTAATTTGAGTAGACATAATGTCCTCCTTCTATTATTAACTTTAATGTTCCAGTGGGCATTATCCTTTCGGGTGTCCTATCTATTACGCTGATTCGACGAGTCTAAGTAACTACCTTTCGCCTTGCTGTTGTCCTTTCGGGCAGCTATGGCACAAGCGCATTTTACCTCGCTTGACAATATCATATCATAAAACTATTAGTCAGCAAACCCTTTTGCATATAGTTGCTCCATTTCACCGAGAGCATCCATGTGTTTCGGGTTCTTATTATCCCAATACGCATGACTACGATCAGATTGGATTTGAGCAATTCTTTGACGAGCATCTATAGGACTCATTACTAATGAATTATTAGCAGTACCTATTGCTGAATCTTCCGTAATACCTTTACCAGCATTAGCAAGTAGTCTAATCAAGTCAGGATCATTCCCGTATCTTGGATCAGATAACTTCTCTTGTAGCTCAGGCGTACCGTAAACCTTTAATGCTCTTTGTGCAGCTGAAAGTTGTTTATCATAAGTAGCACCAAACTCTTTACGCAATGCTTCTTCTGTATCTGCACCGTTTTGATCTGCACTAATTTGCTCTTGTTGCATTTGATAGTCGATAGCAGTCTTTTGCCACTCTACTAATCCTTGCATTTGATCTGGTGTTAAACCAAGTTGATGACCTGTTTCCTTAAAAGTATTCATTGTTTCATCTGGGTAATACTGATCGTACCCATCTGGTTTAGTCAATTCATACCCATCAGCAGTTTCTGGTCTACCTAACTTGGTGTATAGTTCTTGTCTTTCTTCGTCTGTCTTTGGCAGTGGGATTCTACTTCCAATCATCTTTTGTTGATGAACAAGTGTTTTTGCTGCAGATTCAAGATCATTAATACTTGAGAGCGTTGGGTCTGCTCTCAATTCCTCTGATAATCCAGATCTCCAATCGTTCTGGTTATCACTTGTAATAGGCGCTTCTGCGTTATCCATTACTTCTGTGGCCATATCTTCACTCATATCTTATTCCTCTCTCTTTATATTACACATACTAATAATACGAAGGTAGACGGAGCGTTCTCCCTCTCTCCTCGCGGTTTCATACGGATCACCTTTTGTATAAGATTCCCGTAGTTGATATGCAGACTTCAGGTCTTCGAGGACTTTTATACCCTCGTTAGTACCAAAACAATCTACATAGTTTCTTTTAAGCTCTTTGATAGCTCTAGGCATTATTGCATAGCCTCCATCATTTGATTCATACCAGCTTCACTAGCCTCTACATTTTCAGGGGTTAGTTGTTGAGCTACTGGCCCTAACTTAGCTGCAATGTCAGCGCCTTGCTGTGCTTGTTGTACAGCCATAGCTTCTTGCTGTTGCTCTTGCTGTGCCTTACGCTGTTCTTGTATTTCTTGAGGGTCACGCATAATGTTTTTAGGGACACCTAGTAACTCAGCACGAGAACGGATTGCCATATCATGATCAATGTTATCCATGATTTCTGGAGCGATCTGTGCAAGATTAGCAGCCATCTCATAAAGTCTTTCTACTGCTGTAGCTTCTTCCATTCTCTGTGATCTAGCTAAAGGGCCAACATACTCAATATCAATATCAACACCATCTAACGATCCTGGAGCAGGTGCAAACAAATCATTACGTTGCATGATAGCAAAACATCTTTCAATTAAAGGATTAAGGAACTCTGTCTGGAATCTACCAAGAGTTGGGCCTAATAGACGTTGCATCAATTCATATCTTACCTGAACCTCTGTTGCAGTCATTTGAGGGCCTTGTTGTAGTTCTAACTGGTCAGAGAAGAACGCTTGCTTGATAGCACCACGTAATTCAGACTCTTTCATGTCAGATACATCAAACCTTGCACCAATATTAAGAGGTTTAATCGCGTTATCTCTACGAACAACTGTAATTCCACCAGGTTTTGTAAGAACTCTACCGATTACTCCGTCATCTTCTACTAATAAAGGCGGATCTATTGCTTTTGCCCATGCTTTTAGACCTAATTCTACTGCTTTATTCAGTGTTTTAATGTCTGGTAAGGCGTTATAAGCTGGTGAACGCCCGTATTCCTCGCCAGAAGCCTTCGACCAACGTGTAACAAGGTAAGGCATTTCGTTATAACCACCCTCACCAACTACTGTTTTATCGTCTTTACAGATATAAATACTTACATAAGGTAGTTTTGTCTGCTTATCCATCTTGTAATCTTCAGATGGCATCACACAATGAATGAATGTTAGCTTCTTATCTGGCTTATCCTTTAAAGCATCGTCTACTTTTGGCCCACAAGCATCACCCCATCGTTGTTTCGCCTGTCTAGCAGTGTACTCAAACTGACGATATAGGGTATCAATCTGTCCTCTATGGTTCTCAGAGATAAAATACTCTGAAATATGTAGTGTTCTGAAGTTGAAACCGTTCTCATCTTCTTCCACTTCGATACATGATGTACCAATAGAGCAAATATCTAAGTAAAACTCATGAACTTCAGTGTTAAAGTTACTTGAATTGAATGATTTATACATTCTATTACGACAATCCTCTAACCAAACCTGCACTTCTCTTGATTCGTTTAGCTCATTATCTCTTACTCTAAGATGAAACCAAGGTAATGACGCTGATGTTAGTGTTCCTTGTAGAGATGCTGCTAGTAATGTGTTTGCATGAATAGCTGAAGAGTCATATAGCTTCTCAGTACGCTTTGCACCTTTGGCATAGTTAATAGATACCTCTGCCTTACGTGGCATAACATAGTCAAGGATCTCTTGCCAGTGTGTTGTCCATTGAGACTTTCCAGAATCTAACTGCTCTAATCTTTTAATAATATCATCGACCATACACTACTCCTACTTTGAACCTGTACCAAGTAAAGAACGTGTTTTGACATTTGCTTCGTCTTGATCACCTTCTCCACCTGTAAGCAATAAAGAATATCTTCCTTTCTTCTTGCGCTCTAATAAGTCTTCCTTAGTTTGCTGAACCTCGTCTTCCATTGCCTGCTGTTCTGCTTCTCTTGCACGAGACTCTGCTGCATAATCTACAGGTGGTGGTGGTACATACGGTGCTGATTTCTTACCCATTCTTTTCTCCTAGCCATTTACATTCGCGGTCAAGCATACCATATATGTTGGCATCTTTACCTTTTTCTGAAATCTCTCTCATTGTCCCTTCAAGGGTAAATCCGAGTGTTTTTAGTAATTTATTCGCCCTTTTGTTATCCGTTTCGGTGTACGCAGTGATCCTGTGACACTTCAACTGATTAAAGGGATAGTCAAAGAAGATGCGTAGACCACGTTTAGTGAAGCATCTTTTATCTTCAAAAGCACCTGAGAATGTAATATCCTCTATTCGATACTCACTGAAAACTACTCCACCTACTAATTTATCTCCGTCATAAAAGCCAAAGTTTTGACTGTCACCGAATGTTGTAGCGTCTACCCGTTCTGCTACCCAGTCAGTTACACCTTTTCCAGCGTTAGGACGGATTTCTATCATTTTTTAAGTAACGACTCCTTCTTCTTCCAAAAGTCTCGCTCTGCTAGAAGTGAAGCTTGTGGAGCTGCAGCACCATCTTTAGTAGATGCTCTAGCCACTTTTGCTTTTTCAACTGCCGCAGTTGTCTCTTTGTCCAGCTCCTTTCTATCAACCTGATCTGGTATAGATGTTGTTGGTTGAATAAAAGGCTGAGGTGCGCTTTTCTTTCCCATGCTAGTTACCTAATAAAGACTTACGTTCAATATTTGGACTACCTAAAGCACCCTTCTCACCTGTTAGCAGAGTGTTATAGCGACCTTTCTTCTTTTTCTTTAGAAGAGTTTCCTTCTCTGTGATTGCTGGTGGTGCATCAGGATCATCTGGTATTGGGTTGACAATGCTATCTGGATTTTCCAAAATATTTGTTCCAGACTCTTTTGCAGCGAACGCTCTGACCAATGGTGCTGCTGGATCACTTGATGGTGCTACAAGTTTCCTAAATGTTCTAAATACTCCGCCCATATTGTTTCTCCTAAATAGTTAAATATTACCTAAAAAATACTAAAATCATTATCTGCTTGAAGCTGTCTTTGCTGTGCCTCATAAACTCTTGAGAGTCTAAGTGACATTACAGCATACCTCATAGCAGAAATTAAATCGTCCTTAAAGGGGACTATGCGTCCGTCCTTTCTATGATACATTCTAAGTTCCTCGAATATAGCACTTTGTGAAGAAAATATTTTTAATCGACCTGTTTTCATCCTTTCTAGCAAGTCCATTATCCCAGATTCTAGTGAAACACCGCCAGAACCTTCTCTTTGACCTGGCGTTGGAGGGTTTGTGAACCAACCACCCCATGACCTACCGTCACCCTTCACCATATTAACGCCTAATTCACGATATTGGTCTGCTAACGGAGTACCAGAACCCTTATCTGCCTGCCTACCATCACGAGGCCAGATAACTGGAATCCACTTAGGTCTTGCGTTAATAGCTGCAGCGTGTACTGCTGGAACTTCTTGAGACTGAGAATGACTGTCATACACATAAGCTATATCTGAATCTCTATCCCATGCAACCCATACTGCTGTTGTCGGGTGATCCCAACCATAGTCCATGCCACAAATTCTGGAAAAGTGAGCAGGAATCTCGAATGGTTCACACTTAATAGAATCTTCTGGCACTGGAAACACTAAACCTGAGCCAAGGGTAGGAATGCCTTGTTCACGCATCTTTCTCTCATGTGGAGGAAGTGCTGCTAGGATTTGTTCCTTGACCTCTGCAGTCATGTGAGGAGCATCATCCCAACCAGCTTGTTGCATATACTGGCCAGGTTTTAAATCATTAATGAATTGTGCAATAGTCGCAGTCATGCCGTTCTCTGGTGTAAACGTCATATAAACCATACCAGCTTTATCCGCTGTACGTGTCACAGCCTGCGAGTAAATCTCTTGTGGCGGCTCTTCATCTAACCAAATAACATCTAGTGACTCACCCATCCACTTCTCACGACCCATTTCATAAGCTTTAAAACCGATCCTCGACCAACCTCCAGAAACATGCTTTACCATACAAGAGTTATGTGCATTAGGTACGCCAGGCTTCCTAGTAGCATCGCCAATCAGTTTAAGTGGAATTGCTCCAGTACCTCTTGCACTTATATCATCTGGCTGCCCGAACAATTCTTTCTGGCAAATGTCGCGAGTAGTTTCATTCGATGCACCACCTGCCCAAGCTCTAATAGGTCGATCCCACCTTCTACCCTCCCACCAGTCAGGATATAACCCTGTCAAATGAAATGCCAACTCTGCAGCACCACAAAATGATTTACCGATACGATTACCAGCCATCAACAACTTCTGACTAGCAATAGCGTTATGATATTTTTCCTGGTAAGGGTAAGGTTGATAATGCTTCAGCTTATTATGATCCTTCCTATACTGAAGTTCTTTAGCTAACTTTAATGCTTCTTCTACACTCATTCTTCTTCCTGACTTAATAGTTCAGCATCATATTGAATCTCTTCAGCCAACATAATAATAACGTGGTTCTCAATAGTATCAGACTTCATGCCTGCCTTAATCTGACCAGCTAGATTATGAATAGCTTTAAGTTTTATCGCACATTCTTCAAACGTATGTTTCATTATTACCTTCCCCATAAATAAAAAGTGTTTCCCTACTGTAGGTTTGTCACTTATCCCTTACACAGCAGTATTATTAGTTTCTTCTAATATAGCGTCATCTTCGACTTTTGTAGTAGTTTCTGGGGTCACATCGATGACATTAGCGTTTAAAATACGATCCAGCTCCACTTGAAGCTCTTCATCAGTCTTCTTATCCATGTCATTAAACTGGAACTTATTAACTGCATTAAACCCTGCCCTATCTAACAAATCCTTACAAGCCTGAAGCCTAACACTGTCATTTTTAGCTTCCTTTGCCAAGAAGAGAATACCTGCTAGGCCAAGCGTAGCACTGTCTGAGATCAATCTACCAGTCTCTTCCTGTATCTTATCTGCAAACTTCCTTTTCAACTGATAGCCTTTCTGCTTAGACGTTTCCTTACTGTACCCAGCCTGTATAGCACACTTAGAAGCATTGCCTGCCCACTCTGAACTGGTGAAAAGCCTTATAAACTCTGCCTGTTGGTCGTTTCTAACTAGATCTGTACTCATTTTTCTCCGTGGGTTAGCTGTTTACTAAGGTAAATTATAATCAATTTTCCCTCCGCTGTGTGGATTTAACCTTATGTATATAGCACGGGTAGGAGTTTGGGGGGTGGGGTGTCATTGAAACGCGTCAAAAGCTGATGGCATGGGCGTTTATAGCGTTTTTCGTGCATAGAGGGATAGCGTTGGAGCGTGTGAGAGTGAACGCACAACGTTATTCTGATACATATTCTAAGACATACATTGATAGCTACATTGAGGCTGATTGATTGAGTGCGGCGGATTGGCTGATGACTGAACCAATATAGACATGTATTCCCCTATATAGATAGTTAACAGATAACGTTACGCATTACTTATACCTTCGTTAATTGTTGTCGGCGTCGCACCCTGCCAAATGGTAAACACTAGCCAAATGATAATATGATTGTGAAGCCGTTGGATTAAGCACTATCAAAGGCTTATTAAGAAGTAAATAGAATTAGTTAATAAATACATTGCTACATATGTAGAAGTGTGTTTATAATAGAGGCAAGGCAATAATGCTGGGTTATGGAGTAAATGAGATGGAAACATACATCGCAACAACGGAACAATTAAGGAACGGCTCTTTTAGAGGTGTGATTATCGTTAGCACTAATAACGGGCGTGGATATAACGAGCGTTTAGATGTTGAGCATTTATCAAAGGCTGACGCTAAACTTGATGCAGTCGAGCAAATTAATGATTTAAAGCAATTAAAGCAAAGGGGCATTCTATGAGTAACTATAAAACAACTGAGACGCAACGCTATGAGATAGGTTTAAGCGTTGACGGATCGAGAGGATATTTTGAGCATAAGACATTAGGCGAGGACAAGGCTGGAGGTCTTTGGTTTGAAGATGGGCGTTTGGTTGATTATGACGGTGTTTGGTCTTTGCCAAATGAAGTTATGATTGAACTAAGGAGTCGGGGCGTTGATGTTAGCCATGTTGAGGTTGATAATGTTAATTAATATTGTCATTGGTTTAGTGGTTGGCTTGGTCGCTGTTAGTGTTTACGGGCTTGGCATTATGTTTATATCTTATAAGAGGGGTTATTTTAATGACTAAGTTATTTAATGTTTTTATGGAACTGATGGCGACGGCGTTATTTGTCGCCTTGGTTGGTGGATTAATGTTGATGTTAATCGTTGGAGAATTTTAATAATTTAATGGCATGGCTTGGATCGTGTCATTAGATGATTAATTTTAATCAAGCATGGAGCAATAAAATGAAAAAAATAACCAAAGAGAGTGCAAAGGCATATTTAAATAATAATGTGTATAGAAAAGATAATACAAAGGTGGTCGGGTCGTGTTTTTACTTATACGATAATTTGATAGCTGAAAAAACAAATGATAAATTATATATTTATGACGGTGGATTTCAGAGCAATACAACCAAAGAACGATTAAATGGTATTTTGTATTATTTCGGTTTGGGGCATGTCTTTCAGAAAGATTTTGCATGGTACTACATGGATACTGACAGAAAGGTTGTAGATTTTAATAATGCTATGAGTTTTAACATTTAAAGGGGATATTATGAAAAACAAAGAATATAAAAACGGTTATGCAATGTTCAACGGTGATGCTTATGCTATTGAATTTTTTAATGTATCAAGTATCAAAGAGTTAAAACAAAAAGCAAGGGATTGGCTAGGCGTAAATCGCTTGCCTAATGGTACTGAATTTTGGCTAAACAATAAATAAAGGGGATATTATGAATAACTTGACTTGGATTAGTACACCATCACACGGGTATTTGATTGTGCCACGTGATGAAATGCAAGGTTTTAACCCGTCCACGTATTCCAGAGAGAATAAAGGTTTTTACTACTTGGAAGAAGATTGTGATGCACCAGAGTATTTGCAGCACGTTTGGGGAGATAGTTGGAAAGCTGACTATGTGAATTGTAGAAATGTTGGGTCGTCTTTTACTGATGACGACATTGATACGTTTGTAGCTAAAGAAAACTAATCATATAGAACCCGTGAAATATCGGGTTTTTTATCGTGAGTTTTTTTAATAATGTAGGTCAAAAACATGAGTACAGCAAAGGTAGCCGACGAGCTAATCAAAACGTATGCAATTATCCTTGAGGAAGTCGGGACGGTTGCATTTGAGGTTGAAGATATTTTATTTCGCATATTCCAACGTCATGACGGCGATTGGGAAATTGGGGTATATCGAGAGGATTTAGTTTCTGCAAAGGTAGGCGAAGTTTATGCCTTTGTGGAGATTGATGGTGGTATCTGTACTGGGTCAAGTAAAGACGCAGTAGAGTTTTTTTTATAACAACAAAGGAGTAAATGCTATGGAGCATAATTTAATTGAAGCTATTAAAGGCTTAAATGAGGAAGAGTTAATACTAGCAAAAGAGGTCATTAGTGGCAAAGATGAACTGATTAGGCATAAAGATGCTTTAATCAGCGAACTAAAGCACCAACTAGACAATTACGAGAGTAATCCTATTAGGGCAGAGTTAATCAAGCTACTTAACCATGATATAAACGTTAAGGCATTAATACTAGACTTGTCGGGCGTTAGTGATATCAGAACAACAATAGAAAACGAAGTTGATAATCAATGTATGGGACTAAAAGACGAAATACTTGAGGACTTGGATTATAAGATTGACGAGCAGTTTGACGGTAATGCGTTTAAGAGTGCAGTTGATGAATATATGAGGAGGAAATTCTAATGAGAAAACTTGAATTAACTAATTGGGAGTATGACGATTATCGTGCTATTTCTGGTCGAGATGATACAGCTAAAACACGAACTAGATGGTTGGAGATAATTGCATTAATCAATGACAAGTATTATGAAAGCATTGACAATGAAATTAGAGAAACTATTACTTGGATTGATAGCGAAATACTAAAAGAGGAGAAATAAGATGACTGAAGATGAATACCAATTAGAAGAGATATATGAGGTAGTTGTGGGTGATAACGGTATCAATAGATACACTCACGAGGAACTTATAATATTACTTACTGAGATGCAAGACTGCTACGAATGGGTCTGTAACTTCAAGAGTATGGACGCTATGCGTGCAGATTTAAAACAATTAAGAGGAGAATAATATGAGAGATTGGAGCGAAAAAAGAGATAATCACAAACTATCTAAAACGTGGGTTAGATACGCATGTTTGATGTTGCACGCCTATCAAGAGAAAATACATTACTTAATAAAAGAAAGAGATACTCTATCAAAAGAGTTAAAACAATTAAGGGGAATGTAATGACTAAATATACAGTATGGGTAGGGGGAACTGAGGTTACGGACTACTACGTAGACAGAGATACAGCTGATGAAATATTAATGGACTACTTGGACAAAGGATACGACGAAGAAGATGTATGGATTGATGAAGTAGATGCTGATGACGAAACACCTGAGCAAATGAATGCTCGATTATTAAGCATGGGGTATTAATATGTTTGAGATATTAGTAGGATTATCAATATTATTTCAAGCATGGTTACTTTACATGATTTTGGGAGGTGAGGAATGAAAGCTATATTAAATACGTGTTGGGCAAAGATTGCTAATGTCGAGACAGTAAAGAATAGCATTAATAGAAAACTAACTGCTACTGAGTTTAAAGCCTTGTGCTTTATTAGTGTGCAACCAACAACTAGGTCAAAGATAATCTCTAGTAGGCATTTTAAGAAAATTAGTATGTCTACGATTAAACGTGCCATCACAACATTGATTAAACTTGATTTAATTGATGTTAGTGCTACTGATGACGGTAGAAAGAAACTATTAACCATTAAGGATAACGTATGAAACTAAATAACACGCAAGAAGCATGGTTGGCATATACAAGTGCTAGTCAATATCAAGCTGAATACTTTTTGATCAAATACTTAGAAACACTTAGCCAAGAAGAGCTAGCTGAGTTGTCTGAGAACTTTGGTAGAGAGCATAGTAATTTACTCATGGAGAAGAAATAATGGAGTTTTTGATATGTGCTTTTACCGTGATCATTATCGCATTTCTTATCGGGCTGGTGGCAATACCAGTCTGTTTACACTTTAAAAAATAGGAGGAGGGGGCAACCCCTTTCATTATGAATATAATTAATCAACGAAAACTTATCAAACTCATGGAAAAGGAGGGTTTAACTGCAAAGGTAGTCGCAAAGATGCTTAACCGTAGTGAGAAAACCGTTTACTCATGGAGGTCTAGTCGAGATGTGCCTCATTGGGTGCTTCCACTACTAAGCCAAGAATTAGATAAACTGCAAAGGTAGGCGAAGTTTAATCTCTTTTTACATACTCTAACCAGCCTTCTATCTTGAAGGTTGTTGTTCGTTCTGGGGTTTCAACACCATCGATATTGAGTACATCATTAAAAGACATCACCACATGCCACTTCATGTTATCTATTCTATAAGCTAACACTGGTATCTTACCAACCTCTCTGGCATTCTCTACGGTTTGTTTCCACCACCCAGACAGGTTCATCTTTTTAGCACGTTTGACTTCTATAGCATAGTTCCATAAGTTCATATCGTGTCCACCTTCTCGGGTCTGTTCGATAATCCTCTTGCATTCTACACCTAGATTGTCTTCAATTATTTTGGCAAACTCACGCTCACCTACTTGGCCTTTAGTCCTCTGCATCTTTCCCATTTAAAGCCTCCTTAACTACCTCTAATAATTCTAATTCAGTACCATATCGCTTTTCAAAGGCTTTTGGACCTCTATGATAAGCAGTACCATAATCGCCAGTCCTATGATGTGTCGGACATAGTGGAATAACGTCATAGTTTGAGGCTCTCTGGCTCATTCCTTGACCAGAACGAATGTGATGTATTTCTGCTGGAGAGTCTGGAAACCCAAGTTGATGGCAACAGATGCAACCTAAGTTAGCAACTCTGTTCATATATTCTTTCTCTGGTTTAGTGGCCATATCGCTTTGCCTCACGTTGATCAGCATAGATTCTTGCCTTCCAGCCCTCAAATTGCCACTCCGCCATCTTGCACTCCCCACGCATCACCTCTTCTTGTTCAACTGAAACCTTTATGCCTTCCAGCACCTCTAAGTATCTAACATCTGATCGTGCTTCACGTTCTTGTGCTGCAACAGAAGTATGACCAGAAGCCATGTACTCTTTTTGTAGTATAGCCATTAAACTCTTACGATAATGCTCTAAATAGGCGTGTTCTGACTTAGCTTTTGCGTATTTCGCCCACTTTTCTCTGATTTCATGTTGTTTTTGCTCTTTAAAGTCTTCACTCATTGCTCTTCTCCCATAATCATCTTAGTATTAAACACTTTTACCAACTCTTTTACTGCACTAACATCTCTTGGTTCAGCTGTCTTTTGCCAGTCCTTGTAAATATCATCTTGAGTTTCATTTAGAGTATCTAGCCAGTCCTTTCCGACAGTTGGTGGGATATGTACGATAACTTCCACTCCTTGTCTTGTTAATTGCTCTGCAAGGGTGTAAGAAGCCCTCTGTCCACAGTAAGAAGCGTCGTTATCACCCCAAATTTCGACTTTCTTTACTAAGGAAGGCAATGACAAGGCTGAAAGGTTTTGAGCGTTTAAAGCGGAAATTACGGGCAAACCAGTTAAATCACGAATTGCCAATGCAGTTTCAATTCCTTCAGCTACACAAATATGTTCTTCTAATGGATATAGCTCAACATACGAGCCTTTCATTGAAGTTACGGGTGTCATTATCTTTTTAGGTGAAGAACACTTTAGCTTATGTTGATTTTCAGTATAAGTTAGATGATACGAAACACCTTTACCAGTAGAATCAGTGATTAGTGATACTAATGTTGGAAACGGGCCAGTCTTCTTACCATCTTCATAATAATACAGTTGTGCTTCTTTCAACGAATCTGGGCATGATGTTATTCCACGATTACTAAGATATTTTACTAGATCAGAATCATTCTCAATCGGTTGAGCCAAACGTGCAATCTTTTTTAGTCCTATTCTTGGGTCTTTTTTTGTCATAACTATTTTTTTACAATCTCCTATTATGTTTCTTATCTCATCAACTGACTTCTTAAACTCCCAATTAAACATCTTCTTGAGAAACTTAAAACCATCACCTGCTCCACAGTGGCTACAATAGAATGTTCCGTTACCTTCCTTATTGTCAAACCTATACCTGTCATTACCTCCGCAGAAGGGACACTTGCCATGTTTATTTATTAAGTACCTCCTATCTACACCTAAAGCTACTAAAACATCTAGCCACTTACCTACAACTTCATGCTCCATCTTCACGCTGTCTTCCTCTTGAAGTTTTTAATATTGATATACGTTATCCAAGATAAAACCTCTTTACTAGGTGTTGATGTATGTGTTTTCTTCCAAGGTGGTGCTGCTCCAAACTTATCGTGATACTTATAGTACGCCCATCCATCCTTATAACTTTTGGTTGAGGCGTAACCTCTGAGCATGGAATACCACTCTTTCTTCTCATCTATGGTGTACTCTTTCTTCTTGACTTTACGAGACTTTCTGTCAATTTCACCTAACTCACCATCTCCTACAAACAATGCTCTGCCCTTCTTAATGTGAACCGATCCACATGATGGACACTCTCTTGAGTTTGAATAGACCGTGAAACATTTCTCACAAGTGATGGGTAAACGTTCTTTTTTCTCTTTCTTCTTTGTGTTCTCTTGTATTTTTTTAGCTGGGTCTAAGTCCCACTCAAATTCATCATCTACAAAGCCATGTTCATAGACTGCACCTGAATGATCAATAATAGTTGCTGAATCTTTTCCTTCCATAGGTCTAAGAACGCGTCCTACCATCTGTAAGTAAAGTCCCAGTGATTTAGTTGGTCTAGCTAGTACACAAACTTCAGCAGACGGACAATCCCATCCTTCAGTTAATACCAAACAGTTACATAACACAGTGATCTCACCAGTCTCAAGTTGCTTTAGGGTTGAATCTCTTACATCCATGTCAGTAGTTCCATCAATATGACCAGCCTTAATGCCTTCAGCTTGGAATGACTCCATGAGATTGATTGAGTGTTGTACTGATGATGCAAACACTACTGTTGTTTTCCCGTTAGCAATACTTAACCAGTTGGTAACTATGTCGCCCACTAGCTTAGGAGTGTCCATCTTCTTGGCTAAGTGCTTTTTGTTATAATCACCCGCTACTATTTTTATCCCCATCAAATCTGGAATAGACGGTGCAAAGTATTTCGCTGGTACTAGATGACCTTCATCTGTTAAATGTTGAATAGTTGGAGCGCATACCATATCTTGATACACATGCCCTAACCCTAATCCATCACCACGACAAGGGGTGGCAGTTAATCCTAATACAATATTGCCTTCATAGGCTTTGATGATTTTTCGATAAGTGTTTGATAACGTCCTGTGGCATTCATCAATAATAATAATGTCTGCTTTTGGTAATCTCATACGCTTGGTGCTGATTGCTCTAGCACGTAGAGTGTCTACTGATGCAATCTGTACTGGATGCCATGCCTCGTTAGTCTCACCAGCCATGATAACGCCGTGACCTATTCCAAAGAGATTAAGTTTATTAGAACACTGCGAGATTAACTCCCGCCTATGTGCTAGAAATAATACTGAATTACCTTTCTTTATTGCACGTTGTACGATACTTGATGCCATGACCGTCTTGCCACTTCCAGTAGCTGCTTGTAGTATGACTCTTTTGTTTCCTTTCCCAAGTGAATGAGATAGATCAGTTATTGCTTGTTCTTGATAGTTTCTTAGCTCCATGCTTCCCCCGTTTGTTAAAAATAAATCTAGCTGTGCCGTTTTTTAAAGACAGCTGTCCCACTTCTACTCTTGTGGTAACAACCATAAAGGTTCTAGCCACGCTGACCAAAGCTACGGTCTAGGAGTATCAGTTAAATGAGTTGATAATGCTTGGTCATCAACCCTCTCTCTTCCCAGTTATTTCATTCTGGGCCAAGTAATACTAGCTTACAGTACATTGTATTACTATCGGTGGTTATTACAACTTGCCACATCTGCCTAGTTGTCAAGTGGGCAGACATTGCTAGGATTTCTATTACTATTTGATTTGAGTTTCGGTCAAATTTAAAATTAAACACCATTGCGGTGAAAAGAGACCTAGAGAGAATATAAGTGGTATAATTATATCCAAGGTGTCTTCATCACCTATTTCCCGCCCTCGTCAGATTGTAGTCTTTCGGGGGTTTTTTTATGGGAAGTAGATTTAATTATAAACTAACTAATTATGGTAAACATGGTAAATTTCAAATAACTTAATGTATAATCGATTTAAGTTGTCGCTCCATGACACCTTACCCCTCCCCCTAGGTTTTTGATAATTCCTAGGGGTTTTTTATGTCTATAGTGAAGTTGACTGGATATGATTACCCATACTTGTTACTTTACCAGTAGTTGTTCCTTTACCTAAAACTGTAGTTACTCTTCTGGTTAAGGCTTTACCTTTACCTATACCCACACCTACCCTAGTTAGAATGGTTCAACTAAAAAGTGTCATAAACGGAAAGTCCCCAACATTCTCACCTAAAGTCCCCAACATTCTCACTTAAAACAGGTAGTTTCAGGTATTTTTAGGTATTTTTAGGTATTTTTGTTAATTTAGTTTACCTAAGTAAATAGATAGTGATATAATTTAGGTTCTTATTTACACAAACGAAGGAGAAATATCATGGCTACAGCCACGAAAGACGTATTCCAAACACTGGATAAGATTGACGCTAACGAGTATAAGCGATCTAAAGGGAAACTATCGTACCTATCATGGACTGATGCACTTACAGGTGTACTTAGAATCTACCCAACAATGACTTGGGTGGTTCATGAGTACCCTATGATGCAAGGTGTCTTTGAAGTTCACGATACATATAGTAATGATGGTGACGGTACAGCAATCAAGATGTCTGATACGTTCAAGGTAGGCACTAAGGCCAATACTGACATATTAGTACCTTTTCTTAGAGATCAGTCTGGTTGTTACGTGAAAGTATCAGTACAAATTGAAGGCATCACTCGTACAGAGTTGCTTCCCGTGCTGGATAACCGTAATAAACCTATAGCAAATCCTGACTCGTTTCAAATCAACACGTCTATTAAGCGTTGTCTAGCTAAATGTCTTGCACTTCATGGATTAGGTTTATATATCTACCGCGGAGAGGACTTACCATTTGATGATGTAGAAGAGCCAGTAAAGCCTAAAGGCAAGGCTAAAGTGATAGAGGTTCAGAAATGAAGATAACTGACTTACAATTTATTAAGGACACTGACCTTCCACAAGGAAGTAAGGAATGGTTAGAGGTTCGATCTCGTTATGGTATGGCCTCCGAAGCTGCTGCTGTCATGTGCAAATCTCCTTGGATGCCTGCCACCCCATTACAACTCTGGGAAGTTAAGACTGGAGTTAGAAAAGTATTTGTATCAGATGCTATGAAGCAAGGTACAAAGTACGAGCCTGTAGCAAGAGAGTCTCTTGAAGAGAACATGGGCGTTAAGTTTCAACCAGTCGTGGTCTTATGTAATATTGATGGAGTTCCTATAGGCGCTTCTCTCGATGGTTACAACAAAGAGAAATCTATTGTGGCTGAGATCAAGATTCCAATGAAGGGTGAGGACTCTAAGTTATGGGAAATCATGACCTCTGGTAAAGAATTACCTGACCAATATGACTTGCAGACTCAACAGCAATTATTAGTCACTGGAGCTAAACAGTTAATCTTCTGGGTATATGATATTCATAACCATTCAGCAGTTATGCAGAAGATAGAACCTAATCCAGAGAGACATAGTGAGATATTTAAAGCTTGGCAGAAATACTATTCGTATAATGGTATGCCTCCAGCTGGTGAGAAAGACTTCACCAAGAGAAAAGATGAGTCGTGGATAGCTTTAGCCGAAGAATGGCGTAGCGTTCACTCTCAACTTGATACTCTCAATGCGAGAGAAAAGGAAATCCGTCAAGAGTTAATAGACCTGTCAGAAGGCAAGTCTTGTACTGGTGGCGGAGTAAGGTTTAAACGATCAGAGGGAAAAGGTCGCATCTCTTATGCTAAGATACCTGCGTTAAAAGATGTGGACTTGGAACAATATCGTGGAAAGCCTATTATTAAATACTATCTAACGGAGATAAAAACATGAGCGACTATGACGATACTAATAGAGGCGTACTATTTAAAAACGACAACAAAGAAACTGACAAACACCCAGACCTTGGTGGTTCAATAAACATCAACGGTGTAGATCACTGGCTAAATGCCTGGTCAAAGGTTTCACAGAACGGTAAGAAATTTATATCTTTATCAATCGGTAAGCCTAAAGAAGTACAGAAGCCGAAAGAGGAGTCTACACCAACTGGTGATGATGGAGATATTTGGTAGAAGCATTCAATCCTAGGAATGTTCGGGGAATCTCCTCAAGTTTACCTCGTAAATTATAAGAACGGGCGAGTCGTGGGCGTTACCCACAACCAAATTTAATAAGGAAAGACAATGAAACAACATAAACACGCAGAACTAATCCACAAGTGGGCGGAAGGTTATCCGATACAGAAGTTAGCAGTATTATGCTGTGATACTAAAGTTAAACATTGGGAGGACATGGGAGATACTGCCCCTATGTGGTTCGAGGATGATGAATACAGAGTAAGACCACTTGGTGAAGATTACGTTATATCAGCACCCGATTAATTAAGTTTTTTACAATTACAGTCGCAAGGCTTATCTTGTCCTTGCATCATTGTACTACCCATCATCATTGCTTTGCTTGGCATATTCATCATTTGATTGAAGAAAGCCATTGAAGCTAAACTAATTGTTACGGTTACTGAGAAAACTATTACACATTTGCTTAGTTTATTTGTCATTACTTTATTTCCTTGTTTTGACTACTTAACATTAAAACCTCTGTAACCCTAGCTACTAAAGCATTATTTATTTACCTTGTTCTTGACCACTTCATCTGCTACAAAAACAACTTCTTTCTTGTACTTCCCTTTAGCTTGATTGTATCCACGTCTCTTAGTCATCCAAGGTACAACTATATTAGTTATTAATAGGAACGCTATAAAGGCGTATAGGATGTCAGTACCCCAAGACTGTGCAACAAATGCCACCGCCTGTTCTTTAGTCTCTATATCAGCAACCTTAGGTTCATCTGGGATAATCTCATCATAAGCCATAGACGTAGCAAGTACAGCTACACCAGCGATAGGATTAATCATATAAGCAACACCAGCAGAAGCCCCAGACTTGCCCAAATTACGGAGTTCTAAGCTAGAGCAACCCGTTAGCAAGGTCAAGGACAAAATGAAGGCTAAGGCTCTCACTACTTGTCTATGTTTTTAAGCCAAGTATCTAGCTTTAACATGATACGATTGCATATTGATTTCACTTGGTTCAGTACGGTAATCTTTAAATACCTACCGTTCCTACCTCTTACTTTCTGATTAGTCCTTGCCATTTCCTATTACCTCAATGATTTTGTCTAACTTGGCTTCAATCTTATCGATTTGGTGCTGATAGTCTGACTTGCGTACAAAGTCTTTATTCAAATCAAGCTGACATCCGTCTATCTTGTCATCAATCTTGCCTAATTCTTTGACTATCCATGTTATAACTCCAACTAGGATAGCTGTTACTACTCCAATGAGCGCTAGTATTATTTCTGAGAGTTCCATTCATAATCCTTGATATAAGTTAAACATAGGTAAGCGCAGTATAACACTCATGTTAGCCTTTATTCTTGTATATAAATTTGTCTAAGTATTCTTTTTGGCTAATAAATACACTTGTATCAAAATTGCGTATCTCATCCATCTGCTGTTGAGCATTAATCTCGTCAACATATTTGTATTTGTGTATGTTTCTTGGCTCAAAGTTAGTACCACTAAAAGTAGGTAGAGATTGTGGCTCTTGAGTTTCAAACCCATCACCAGCAGGAAAATAACCATAACCAATGAGCTTTGATACCCAGCAACTAGGTAGAAACAAAATATCTTTTACTGGTGGTAGTAATGCTTTTTTACAAGTTTCCAGCCACTGTTTCATACGTTCAGTAATATGTGTATTCTTACCCCGCGACTTCCAAAATGCTGAGTCATCTCTATGCGAGAGGTAGTATTGTGTGGATAAAAAATCCAGTGTATCTGATAGAGATTTACTGGTTATATCGTTATACACCTCTTTACTCATTCGCTCATTCAATACCTCGTGAATGTTATAAGCAGAGTGCTGAACATTCATAAGTAGCGTTGCTTCCATCGGCTCAATAAAACCAGCGGACAACCCAACAGCAACTACATTCTTTGAGTACGGCTCTGAGTAATGACCTGTATTCATTGGAATAACAAAAGGCTTAACATTCTTAACTCTGTCGCCAATATCAGCACGCATCTCTGCCTCAGCCTCTTCATCAGTAATAAAGTTTGAGTCATAAACATAACCGTTAATCATTGTGCTGTAAAGTGGAATGTTCCACATCCAGCCCGAACTCATTGCCTTCGCCCCAGTCCTAGGATTCATTTCCTTGTGAGCGTCAATATAAGCTACTGGCATAACCATTGCTTTATCAAGCGTTAAGTAAGGGTCTAACGACTTTCTAGGTGTATCACATACCTTATCAATCAACAACCGTTTAAAGCCAGTGCAATCAATAAATAAGTCAGCTGTATATTCCTCACCTTTATCATCAATCAACAAACTAACGCCAGTTTCATCGTGAATCACCTTGTCAATATGTGCCTTGATATGGGTTATCTTGTCTGAAAAGCGCTCTTGCAAAAAGTCACCTAATAAGCCAGCATCTAAATTGTAAGCGTGTGTCTGAACATAACCACCATAAGACCTAGTAGAACGATATACATAAGCATCTTTACCGTCTTTGGTTTTGTTAATCCTGCCATCATCATTCATACCTATGTGGGATGAAAAAGTACAAGACTTAAAGAAGTCTTCGCTAGGCAAATCTTGCTCTGAGCGTTGTTTATTCCAATATGGATATTTGTTTTCATCCACCTCAAAACTATTCCACCAGCGAGAGCCTTTGTAATCCCAGTCTTCGTAAAGTACACCAAGCTTATAAGTGCCATCCATCTTAGGCATCCAGTAAGATTCATCTGGATAACCAATATCATCAAAGAAACGCTTTAAGTAAGGAGTGGTTGAGCCACCGATTGTAATCTTGCCAACTTGTGGAGATTCAATCATAGTAATATCATACTGCTCACGAGAAGCTAAATATGAAGCGCACATCCAGCCAGCGCTACCGCCACCAACAATCACTATTTTCTTCATAGGTATTGCCATATCAAACCACCACCAAGAATGAATATTTGTGGCACGAAGTTAAGCAGTATCGAACCTTCTTTCCACTTTATTCCGATAATAGTCCAAAGAATCGCACCCACTAAATGAACAATTACATTGTATGGGTAGGCTTCAGGGATTGTGTGTAAGCCAATAGCAACAAGAATCACTGAAGCGCTTACATATTTCAAATACCAAACCCAATCTCTCATCCTTCCCTCGCTAAACAAGTGCCAGCCGAAAGACTATTCATAAACGCTGAATACTTGTTCTGAATAGCTTGATAGGTATCTTCTTTGAATGACGCAATAGGTTTGTCTAATAGCTGATCAGTTGCTGGACAGAAAATTAATTCTGAATCACTATTGATATACATAAACATTTGCATTTGAGCAGGACAGTGAGCGTTTACGTCACCAACCATATCAGGGTCGTAAGACTGAACAAAGTTAAATCCAAGCGCTGATGCTGAAGCTTTACAAATATCAAATATCTCTTTAGCTTCTTTATCTTTGCGCCACTTGTTACCTTTTCCAGTTGCTTCCCATACTCTTAAACGAGTAACACCTAAATCTGACATCTCTTTGAAGATACCATCTATATCTTTCAAGTTATAAGCGCCAACAGTTACTGTTCCGACTGTTTCAACTCCCGCCTTGATAGATTGCTTGATTGCTGTTACTTGTTTAAGATACGAGCCTAATACTTGATGAACACCGTCATGTCGCTTAGAGCCTTGATAGTTGAATTGAATCTGACTAACACCTAGCTTTGCTAAATCTTTTGCCCAGTCTTGAGTCCAGTCGCCATGTGAGCATACGTGAACCATGAAGTCTTTAGTTGCTTCTGCTACAAACTCTAGAAACTGAGGATGCTCGGTAGGCTCACCACCACTAATAGTTATTTGGTGTAATCCCATCACCTTTAGTTTGGCAAGCACATTCTTAAAGTCGTTAAAACTCATCTCTGAATTTAAGTCCTCATTAAAACCACCATAGCACCAAGCACAACCATGAGAGCATTTAGACGTAATGTCTATATAACCCCACTTAGGCAACCCGTCAAACTGGTCAACCTTTTGTTTGGATGAGTAGGACTTTTCTTTCGAAAAACTAACGAGGCACATTCACAATCCACTCTTTTATTATATTTTCATGAATACTGGTCTCTTGTACTGTTGGTTCAACACCCTCAAAAACGTCTAAAATGAGAATTATTCTATCATCTGACGCAGTGTTGTGAGAGATGTAGTGATTATTTTGCGGGTTTTCAAACGCGTAAGCATAACCATTTTCCCAACTATAAGTTTGCCATCCAGTATCATCTTCTTGAATATGTATAGAAGCGTAATCACAAGCCTGTAGAGTGATGTGATACCTGTGCAAACTGTTAGGGTAGGGTTCATTATGTATTAGTTCGTCTTGTAATACAGTTCCCTCAGAAGCTGATATAGTTGCCATAACTGGGTAAACATCAGCGGGTAAATTCTCAATGAAAGTTTTAAGTGTAGGAATTTGTTCAGCGTTTGGTAGTAAATTTCTATTTCTCATAATTTCCACCAACTTCCAACCATCCGCATCTTTTGGCTTACTACGTGCAGTTGTTTCTAGTGTCGCTTTATACTCAGCTAAGATAGTAGGGGCTAGAGAAACAAGATTAGCTAGGTAGGCTTTATTTGTAACTTTTGTTAGTGGCATTTTGACTCCTTATGGATATGTTTGTCATACACACTCTCATTACTATGAGTGCCATCAGCATAAAAGGTGGTTGCTAAAAACCCTTGCTGTATCATTCTGTTTGCAACATTCTCGGTAGTAACCTCACCATCTGTTAGATAATAAACAGTAAATATATCTTCACCAATATAAACACCTGTTCCAACAATAGGCCTATCAAACTCTACATTGTTGGTATTACCAACGTAATACACTTTGACCCTAATTGTTTTACTTTCTAAATTAAATTTAAAAGCAATCAAATCATTAGCTAATGGGTCGGTTTTAACGTCTGTTAAATCAACTGGCGATACAGTAGGTTTTCCAGATAAATACACGCTATACTTTGTTCCACCATTATGTGATGCACCAGTAATATTTCCTTGTATATCATAGTGTTGAAAAACACTTTTTATAATTTCTTGGTATTGAGGTTCTCTGGCGCTGTATTCAGTCTTACGAACCATACCATTTATTTTAACTTTCATTAGGTAAAAGTTCCTATTACTGTCCAAGCAGTAGTTGATGGGTTGGGGCTATAATAATATTTCTTATTAGCAAGCTTATAAGATGGCACAGTCTGTAAATCGATATTTGTATTATCAGAAGTAAATCCGTCAGAAGCACTCCATGTAAGAATTGCTTTATCACTCGCAGAACTTGCCAACCAAATATTGCGCCAAGTATCTATTACAGCTTCAGAATATGTAACTTCATTAGATTGCGTAGGATTTGTGTAACTCCAAAAGTATAGTTGATTATTTTTGACAAAAATTTCTCTTACAACGTGTTCCCACCCCGAGGGTGCGTAGGGATTGGCTGGTACATAGTTATAGTAAAAGTTTGTAAATTTAAAATCAGTATCAAATGGTATTTCTATAAATTTGTAAACACTCCATTCATTAGATGCTATATTCATATTAATTACATTATCAGACCACCCACTTCCAGAAGCGTTGGGTGAATGTGTTGAACCCATAGGAATTTCCGAAAAATATTTCCATGTTCCCGCTACTCCAATTGGTCCTCCATTTAAAGTGACATGCCAATTAGGCATTTCTTGATACCACCCATTCGAAAGCCCTGCATAAAGTTTTGAGTTAAACAGGACTAAACACATTGAGCCAAAGGCAGAGCCATTAAGATATAAGCCATGATTTCCCGTCATAACATCTGCGTAAGGAACTGCTGTAGTTTGACCTGTATCAACAGCAGTAAACCCAGTAGGCCATGCTGTAAAATCACTTGCTGGTAAAGTCCAAATCCCAGCACCATTCAAATTAATCTGCTCAACAGCACTACCACCAAATGTAGCGTCTGTTACTGCCGATAGGTCTATGCTTTGTGTAGGCATATTATGTTGTAATGTTTAGAGTTGTTCCGCTCATAGCGAACGTAGCACCTACTGCACCTGTAGCACCAGTAGCACCAGTAGCACCTGTAGCACCTGTAGCACCTGTTGGACCAGTTGGCCCTGCAACCGTACTATCAGCACCAGTAGCACCATTAGCACCATCAGCGCCATCTGCACCATCTGCACCATCTGCACCAGGAGTTAATGCAATATCTACTACATCTGTATTTTCTACTATACCTGTTGTGATATTCGCTCTTAATTTAGCGAACCAATCGGCTGCTAATCTACTTCTACTTCTACTCATATTTATACTCCTGGTTTAGGATAGGTTGTCTTAACAGCACTAATAGCATCATCAAGAGTTGTAGTATTATTCTGTCTATCCCAGTAAGCCATATCAGCTTGTTCGGCTAGACTTGGGTATGCTTCTGCTCTATCTCGTGCATATTGTTTGCTATCGTATTCTGCTTGTGCTTGTGCATCAGCTAGTGTTATATCTGCTTCACTTGGTTGTGCTTGGTCTGATTTCCACTTAGAGATATAGACTACGCCATCACCATCATCTTGTAATATAAAGTCTGTGTATACTTCAAAACCGAGTTTTTGTAATCCTTGTAATATATTCATTTTAAGTTCCTAAAAAATAACCAGAGAAATTAGCATCAGTAGCACCGCCAGTATTATTAGTAATACTTACTGTCTGTGTACCCCCACCATTAAAATTAACAACTATATCAACATAATCGTTTCCATCTAAGTAAACAATTCCCGTTACTACCATAGCAAAATCATTTGAATTGGTTTGGTTATGACCTCCGCTGACAGTTTCTTGTGCATTAACCCTAATTACAATATCACATCTACCATTGCTAGTCATTGCGCCCATTCTTACATCTGCGTGGATTAAGTAGTAACCAGCTGTGGTGGGTGTAAATTGGGAGGTAGTTGGATTATACCAACCATCAGAATCTATTAATTCTGTTGCATAATTTACTTTGGTACTTGTGCCTGAACTTATACTTTGACCAGCAACCGCTCGAGCCCTAAACCCTTTGAAGTCAGCAATTCCAGTCAAAGCACTACCATCAATAGCAGGTAAAGCACCAGATAACTTAGATGAACTCATTCCAGCTATCTTAGCATCTGTAACAGCACTATTAGCTATCTCAGCTGTACCAACCGCATTAGCTACGATTTGAGCATTAGAAGCAGTACCAGATAAATCACCACCCATAGTTGGGTCAGAGACTAAACCTGTAAGACCAGAACCATCACCCGTAGGAGATAGAACAGTAACACCTATGTCAGCATCCTTTAGGATTGTAGCATCAATAGGTTCAAACCTAGCATCTGAAGCAGTCTTAGAGTAATGGTCAGCTAAAGCAAATGTACCAAAGCTTTGAACAAATACTGAGTCATTTAATGCAGCACCTGTGTCTAATACAACATTAGTACCATCAGTAGCTGTGTAATCTGTAGAGTCTAGCTTGACACCATTAAGGAATACATTTAAGAAGCCAGCATCATAGGTAGCTGTGAAGCTAGTTTGACCTGCTGTAGCAATATGTTCTACTGAGTTCTCAATACCATTGACTGATGAACCAGCATTAACAAAGCCAGAACCATCATATACCTTCATAGTACCAGCAGTAGTATCAAACCATAAGTCACCAGCATCTAAGCTAGTTGTAGGTGCTGTAGCTGCTACTCGGTATTGTTCACCGAAGGCATTAACTGAACCTAAGTTATTAGCTACTTCGTTTACATTAGTAATTGAACCACCGACTAAACCAATGTTAGTATTAGCTGCTGCTACGATACCAATGTCTGTAGCATCTGCTGCTACTGTTGTAACATCTGAAGAGATACCAGCTACTGTCGTTACGTTAGCTGAGACACCTGAGACTGTTGTAACATCAGCACTAATACCAGCCACTGTTGTTACATTAGTTGAAACACCTGCTACAGTAGTAACATTTCCTGATACACCCGCAACTGTTGTTACGTTAGCGTCATTACCTGCTACTGTAGTTACGTTACCAGAGATACCAGCAACAGTCGTTGTGTCCGCTGAGATACCCGCAACAGTAGTAACATTAGCTGAAATACCACTTACGGTATCAATGGTAGCTTGTTCTGCCGTTGTTGGTGTTGTTCTCTTCCAAGTAGTAGTTCCTAAATCATAAATCTTAGTTATATTTAATGTGGTGTCATAATACATAGCACCATCAACAAGAGTATTACCATCATTGTCAAGAGTAGGGTCAGTAGCTTTAGCACCTAACCATCTATCATCTAATGCGTCTAGTGCTGTCTCTGCTGAGTTCTTAGCTGCTTCAGCTGAAACAACGTCTGCATTAGTTAAAACAACATCTGCATTAGTTAGTACCACATCTGCATTAGTTGTTACGACATCAGCATTAGTAGCAACTTTATCAGCTGCTGTAGCTATTGCATCTGCATTAGTTAATAATTCATCTGCTGCTGCGTTATTCTCTGATACTAAAGCTGCTGCTGCCGAAGCTGCTGTAGCTGCCTCTGCTCCAGTAATACTAGCTGCTGAAGCTGCACTAGCTACAGCACTGGCTGCTGAATTAGTCTCAGCTGTTTCTGAATTAGTCTCAGCTGTCTCCGCTGCTACTTGAGCTGCTAAGGCTGCTACTTTAGCTGCTTCTGTATCTGCTATTAAAGCATCTAAGTCATAACTATCCGCTAAAACCGATGATGTTGCAATTCCGTGTCCTCTATCAATACTCATATTACTATCCTTTTCCTAATCTATGATTCTCTCGTAAGTTCCATCTCTTGGTATCAGCTGCAAACGAGCTATAATCTTTACCAAATTGAAAGTTTGTACAAAAGGTTTGTTTAAAGTAGGAAGGTTCTCCGCAGTCAGAGCAGACTTGAGGTTCTTCACGTTTGTCATAGGATACCACAGTATCTTTGACATGGTTGTTATTACAAGTATATTGGAAAATTGGCATAAGAAACCTTTAATTAATTCAGAATAGCCCTCTCATCTAGACAAGGGCTACGCTTAACTAACTATTAGCCTGGAACTACGAACGCTACACCAGCATCGTTACGTAACTCACCTACACCGTAGATAGTATCAGCAGTAAACAAATCACCTAAGTATTCTTGTTTATACTGAGTCTGCGTACGTACACCAACTTGTTCAGCTAGTACTAACGCATCTTTATGGAACAATCCACCAATTCTATCTGTGCCTACAGTAGGACAGTTAGATGAGATGAAGATTTCCATACCATAGATGTTACCAATCTTACCAGTCTTAATGGCATCATTAGTGTTAGTAAACGCTTGCTCTGTGAAACGTGCAAGACCTAACAATGTTGAAGCAGCTACTGGAGGTAGCACTAAACAGCGCTTATCCATAGGAACATCAGCATCATCTAGAGTAAGAATCATCTTACGGATACCAGCATCTGAGATTGCAGAAGCATTTGAAGAAGCACCAGTGTAAGCAGTAGTACCATTACCACCAATTACAGCTTTCTCCCACGCTGCAGCACCTGTACCACCAACTGTACCACCTTGAAGACCTTCAAATAATGCGAACAAGTCATCATCTACTTGAGTTGCTAGTGCATAACCAGCATCTTCAGTATAGAACTTACGCATTGAAGCTAAAGATTGAACATCAGCGATGTCTTCAATTAACTTAGAGTATTCATAGTGTTTGTTGATGCTAATGTCAACTACAGTGTTTGTAGCCGCACTAAGCGTTACTTGTGTATTAGCTGCTTTAACTGAAGCTGAACCACGAGTAGGTTTAGGAATGTGAATAGTATCACCTTTCTTACCTTTGTGAGCCAACTTAGTTACTAGATTAGCTAGTACTAAGTTTGTTTTATAAGAACCAATAACTTCATCTGACCATAGTTCAGGAATGAAATTATTAGCTACAGCAGTTGTTACTTGATTTGTGCCTAAAGCCATTTGTATTTCTCCTTATTGAGTTTTATTATTTAACCCGCCCTTCTGCGTATGCCAACATTATCTCATCTGATAAAGCTTCATACTTATTAGGGTTGGTTCTTTGTAGTGTGATTAAATCACTTCTACGATACATCTTTTTACCACCAACAGAATCACCTGAAGAGCGAGTTTCTGAACTAGTTTGTCGCATAGCTCTGTTACGTTTGACTTCTTCTGCTTTATTAACCGCCTGTGTCTTGCCAATCATTGATATTTGTTTCCAAGTACCTAGTAATTCATCAGCAGCGTTAAAGTCATAGCTCGCATCAGCTTTGCGGAATAGCTCAGTGCGTATAGCACTCTTTCCTACCCACTCCTGAAACTTACTATCACCCACAACATCCATAAAATCAGGATGTGTAGTTTCTAGCTGTGTTAAGTTAGCGTTTTGAACTGACCTAACATTAGTTTCACGAGCTTTGCGAATCTCTGGATGGTTTTCTATCGCTGAATTTACTGCCTTAGCAGGGTCATCGTAGAAAGTATCCTCAAAACTCACAGGTTCTTCCATTGTTTCAGTAGCTTGATTCGCTTGAGATTGGGCTTCCATCAGCTGTTGTATCACTTGCCTTTGGTGTCCAACCTCTTGACCTTGCTTACCAAATGCTTTTTCAACATTCTGGTGCATGGTTATTACATCTTCCAATGATTTGCCAGCATACTTCTCAGGTGGTTCATAAGTAGGCTCTTGAGGAGCTTCCTGTATAACTTCCTGTGGTTCTGTTACCTGTGCTACACTTTCTGGTGCGCTATCTACTACTATACTCATTGCTATCGTCTCCGCCCCGAAGGGTTATGAAGTTATTGTATGATGGGGCTAGTCTCCTAGGTTATCCATCGCTATTTTAGTTGCACTTTCTAAGCTAATTATAAATCCTAGTTGTTGCAACTGACCCTTAGCATGCCAAAGGTCTTTCTCATCGTTCATAGTGTCGATATCTCGTACACTAGTCTCCATGTTTGTCATTTGGTCCATCAGGTCTCTCCAACCTTCTGTCTCAAATAAATCTAATCTATCTTTTAAGAACTCAGCGTCTGTCTTCATTCTGAGGCTGCTAATTCTTTAGTAATAGTATCTATTACCAGCTTAAGATTAGTTAATATAGCATCTTTATCTTCTAACTCTACCTCTGATGTTATTTCTACTCGGGACTGCGTACCTAAAGCCTCATCTAAAGTTTCTTTAAGCCTGCTTCTATCTAACTTAGCCGCTTTAAATTCTTTATTAAACCCTTCTATTGAAAACTTAGGACCTACTAAAGATAGGAAACTAAAATCATCTAAGGTTATTTTATCAGGGAGGGGGAAAGAATAAGGGGAGGATGGCTTTAAACTACCATCCGAACCTCTGTTACCTGTCAAACCTCTTTGCTGTATTGTCATTGGTAAACCCCTTGAATAGCTGTCTTAGTAGCTCTAGCTCTAGCATTAGCCAGATTCAAAGCAGTCTCAGACTTAAGATGTTCCACTTCTGGAATGTTTCTAGCTGTCTCAGAGTTCTTATTATATATGTCAGCCTTAGTTTTCTCTAATCCCATCATCTTCTCTTGTAATTTAAGAGTCTGCTCTTGGTATTTAAGTTCATTAGGTGCTAATTCTTGAGCTTGAGCATACCACTTAGTAGCTTTAGCTCTTTCTTCTTCAGCCATAGCCATAGTCTTCTCAATATCTGCTTGAGCTTGCTGCATCTGTAACTGCATATGTTGCTGTTGCATCTGTTGTTGCTCAGGATTAGGTTGATTACCTTGAGTTAATGCAGCTACAATCTGGTCTCTATTATGAATAGAAGAGTTCTGCATCATTGATACAAGAATCACATTGAAAGCAGGTGAATCTTTAGGAATAGCTTGTAACATCTGTACCATCTGAGTCATCTCTAGCTCTTTAGCCATGATACCCATAGTAGAATATGGAACAAACTTGTAGTCAGCTACAGGGTAACGCTCAACATCGAACTGAATCTTACGCCACATTGATTTATTAATCATTGGGATTAAGAAAGTGTTCTGGAAGTTCATTAATGTACGCTTCTGACGCTTGATACTGGCAGATTGTGCCATAGACATACCTGAAGAGGTAGCTCTATCGGCAGTACCAGCATCAGCAGAGCCAGTTCCCATCTGTATCATGTTTTGTAATGAGGCGACCTGAGTAAATGTACTCTGGTCTGTGGTTCCCAAGTCCAAAGGCATTAAAGCTTCGCGTGGTGAACCATTCGTTAGTATTGTTTTACCAGGTCTAACCTCAAACTTGACACCTCTAGGCAATCTAGTAGCGTCAGCTGCCATCATAGGTGTAGTTGTTAGCGCAAGTGAGTCAATTCTAGCTCTCATTTCCGCATCTAATGCTTTTTGTGGATTGTATCCCTTCTCACATACACCTCTACCCCAGAACTTGTTAGGAACTATGTCGTGTTGGTACGCAATGAAAGGTCTATCAATCATCATAAAGGCGTTTTCTTCAGCCCTTAGGATATATTCATCATTAACTAGAGTAACGACAGCTTCGACTAGCTCATCTTTTTTAGTATATTCAAAGTCGTCTTTATCGTTACTAGCTGTTAAGAATCTCTTAGGCACTAAGCCCCAGTATTCTGTAATCTTTACGGAATCCGACTCATCAGCCATTTTGGTTTCAGGGTCGAAGCCAAAGCGTACAGTATCATAATCACCATCAAGGGGAACATCACGATAAATACCAGACTTAATACCATTAACAATATGATATCTCGGCTTAATGACTTCATGTGCGACACCAAGCGCATCATTGATTGAATTAGCGGATGGGTCAATTAAAAACTCCTTAGGAGAAATAGGTTCAATCTTTACATCAATAGAAGGTCTTTCAGTTAGTTGACGAGTAGAAGTCATTGTACCTTCAACAGGAACTTCAACTGGAGAACGCTCGATATTCTGTTCAACTACAATCTTACCAATACCAGTACCATATATAGCAGCATTTAAGAAGACTTCACAGATAGCATCTTTAGCGCCAGTCTTTTCTAGGTCTTCTTGTAGTAAGTTGCGTACATATTCAGCATCTGAAGGGTCTTGGTCTAACATATCATCTTTAATGTCAAACCATTTACCACGACCAAAGGTAGCTTCTTCTAATTCAGCAACTGAAGATTCAACCGCTTGTTGTAGAGCAGGAGCAATGATACGAGACTTCTCAGATTCTCTAGTTCTATCTGATTGCAGCCACATACCACGCCAAAGTCTGTAGTATTCATCCCATTGGGCAACGTAGTTCATATCACGATGAGTACGCCAGCCTTCTAATCTATATGTAAGCCACGAAGCTAGAGCTTGATATTTAGTTTCCTTACTCTCGAACATAAGTCATTGATTTCCATAGGAATTTAGGCGTAATATATCATAAAGTAAATAGAAAATGGTGTTAATTTATCTAATAACCTGAAATAATATCCTCAGGTTCCCATTCTTCATCAAATTGTATAGAGTGTGCGAAGTCTGCAATAGACACTTGGTCTATATAGGACAAGGCATCCAGCAGGTCATCGTGTGAAAGACGTGAAGGAAAGTCTAGCATCTGTGATATGAAGAATCTCCAGTCTTTATCCTCATTAAAGGTGATTTGTTGGTGTTCCATACGTCCTTGGAGTGACCAAGTGATACGTTCTGACTTCTTTTTACCACCATGACGCAGTTCATCGATGTGAATAAACCTATCATTAGACCTCATCTCATCTGCTAGGTACGGCATGATAGCGTTCTTCAAAGAACCAGTCTCAATACCAACGGTAGTAGCCTCATTTACCTGTGCAGCTTTAAGAATCTTGTTAGCAGTCTCTTTAATAGACCACCTTCCGTGCATAATATCTTTAACCCACCACTTATCTCTATCAACCTTAACAATAGCAATAGCCGTTTCATCTAATTTCGATGATTTAAGTCCCCTTTCCTTATCAGAAGATTCAAAACCAGCAGGGTCCACAGCAATAACGTAGTTTCCTTCCTCAGGTTCAGTACCTTGTAAGAACCATTCCTCTTTAAATATACCACCAGAGAATGTTTCAAAGGCAGCTTCAAACTCTTGTCTAAATGCCATAGATGACATAGACTTTCTAGCAGACTCTATCTCATCTGCAGGTATGTAGGGGTTGTCAGTGGAGTTATAAGAGAATACTTCCCAGTCATCATCATGTTTAGCTTCCATATATAGGTCATAGAAGTGATTCTTACCAGCAGGTGTACCAATAAACATAGCACCACCTCTTACGTCAGCTAACGTAGGACGAATAATCATCTCCCAAACATCAGGACGCATAGAGGCGTACTCATCCATAACAACATAAGCTAAACCAACACCACGTAAGGTATCAGGTCTATCAGAACCTTTAAGGAATATCTTCCTACCATTGGTCAGTGTTAAACGAGCGGTGTTCTCATAGGCATCAGCAATCAAGTCTCCACCTAAGTCTTTTAACATATTCCACATAATGTCCTTTGCTTGTTGAAAAGTAGGACCAATATAGAAGACATCCTTAGATTCAGATTGTAAAGCAGTTATAAGTAGAATCCAAGCAGCTAAACGGCTCTTACCAAAGCGCCTTCCAGCAGCAACAACCTTAAATCTAGCTTTAGAGTTAAATATCTCTAACTGAGCAGGATGTAGCTCAACATTCAAAGTACCCATTAGTAATCTTCTTCAACTAACTCAGCAATGACAATATCATCTCTCTTAGTAGTAGGATTCTTAAGAACCTTATTCTTAGCCATCTCTTCAATCTGAGCTGAGGTTCCAACATTAATAATAAGACCATCCTCAGACTTAGTGTGTTTAATCTCTACAGCCTTTTGAGCAGGAACAATTCTATCCATACACATCTTAAGACAATGAACATCACCTTTAAGAGCCTTATCAATGACAACTGCAACAATCTCTTCTCCTCTAGAACTTAAGAGTTCTCTAGCAAGTTGAGTGTATTTATTAACAGAACCTTTAGGTCTTCCAGTAGGATTGCCTCCAACTCCCTTCTTAAAAAGGTGAGGCATTGTTTTACGACCATCTATCTTAGACATTGTTTAATTCTCCATATAGGTTAAACATAATAAACATAAAGGTAGTACTTAAGTAACTTAAGTGTCCTATATCTAGGTGTTCTGGACACTTAAGTAACTTAAGTGTCCTAGACTTAAGTGTCTTGGACTTAAGTGAATATGAATTTGAGTGTCTTCTTCTCTGTCTCCGCCTTTAGTAGTTGTTTAGATTAACTAAGCGGGTTAAAGGATAGTCTAATAGTTACTTCTTGGAGGGTAGTGGAGGTGTCCTCAGAACTCATGTTTACTTAAGTAGTTGAACTACGCTTTGATTGTAGCTGATAAACAAGATAAAGTAAAGCTAAAACACAGTTATCTTTAGTAAATAGTACATCAGCTTCAGTTATCCACAGTATTACCTTAGTTATCCACATAGTTATCCACAGTTATAGTTATATCTCTCTAATTAACTGAATAGTCCAAACCCTATTCACTCCGTTCAGAGAACCCTCGCTAAAGCTCGGATTCTTCTCTCGTCTAAGAATGATTGTTAATATTAATACTGGAGTCACCTCTAGGGTCCCCCCTGTAGGGTATCTAGGGGAGCAGTAGTTACCCGAGTGACTGTAGTAATCGTAGCATCCTTGAGTAAATGTTAATGTGATAGATGCAAGCGTA
>FLOH01001031.1_pt1 | contig 46604 bp, 47 predicted proteins | sample 756751 | NCBI WGS metagenome assembly FLOH01 (sample SAMEA4026879, study PRJEB14308) | marine metagenome | biome: coastal water; material: water | depth 74 m | reverse complement strand
ATTGATATTCTATTCTAAACTATTAACAATTTTCCTCAAACTTCGGCATTATAACATTTGAAGGCTCTTATTTACACCTTTTTCTTACTCTACATTATAGTATAATTTCACATATGAACCCTGTCTATGCTGTTGATCTTAAAGAAACTCCTTGGGGGACAAATCCTCTTGGCAACACCTTTCCTAACCTTTCCGTTCTCGTCAACCTCATTCTCAACAATGCTCTTACTATTGCCAGTGTTCTTCTTTTGGTTCTTTTGATTTTTGGTGGCATTAGCCTTATACTTGGTGCAGGTGCAAGCGACCCAAAAAAAACTCAACAAGGTCAAAAAACTGTTACCAGCGCCCTTATTGGCTTCCTTGTAGTTTTTTTAGCTTACTTTATAATTCAAATAATAGAAGTCGTCACTGGTTTAAAAATTCTCAATCCTACTATCTAAAAAATTATGCCCAATCCAATCGGTGTTACCATCGCCCCCTCGGCTCCAAAAATTTTTGGTAACATCTCTGCTCCTCCCGCCATCGCCAAATATATTACTATCGGAGCCCCCGGCCAAGGTCTTTTTACTTTCTTTAGCAATCTTCTAAAACTTGCCGCCGTCATCGCCGGTCTGGCTCTAATTGTTCAAATTATCATGGCCGGTTATGGTTTTATCATGGCCAATGGTGATACCAAAAAAATGACCGCCGCTTGGGACAAGATCTGGCAAAGCCTTCTCGGTCTCCTTATCGTCGCTTCCGCTTTTATTCTCGCCGGTCTAGCCGCTCGTCTAACCGGTATCGACCCCACTAACCCAATAATCTATGGTCCATAAAATTCTTGCCATTGGCACCAGCTTCGTTATCGATCCCATCAAACCTCTCCCCAGTGGTTCCAATGCCACCACCGAAACTGAAAAAACCCTTAGTATGGTTATTGGTCTTTTAACCGTCTTCGGTGTCCTCTATTTCACCTTCCAAATCATCTTTGCCGGCTACTCTTATATGGCCTCCGATGGCGACAAAACCAAACTCGAAGAATCTAGAAAAAAACTCACCCAGAGCATTCTTGGTCTGACTGTTGTTGTTATCGCCATGGGTCTTTCTGCCCTCTTTGCTTCACTTCTCGGCCTCAAAAACGTCTTTGATCTCGAACAAATGTTTTTCAAAATGGGACTCTAATTATGAAACTAATCAAAATCCTCCACGCCCAAATCATCAACCCCGTCTTGCCCGATCCTGAAGAAATCGTTGCCGAACCTAAAAATTATTTTAACAACGTTCTTAGTACGGTCTTTGCCATCCTCTTAATTGTCGGCGTTCTTTATTTTGTCTGGCATTTCGTCATGGCCGGCTTCCGTCTCATGGATTCCCGTGGCGATCCCAAAAAACTCGAATCCGCCCGCGAGGAACTCCTAAATGCCTTCATCGGCCTCTTTGCTGTCTTTGCCATTTTTGCCATTCTCAGGTTTATCGGCATTATCTTCGGCGTTGAAGGTCTTGAGCAACTTCAAATCCCTTGGCCCAATCTCCTTTAAAATATAAATTTAAACTGCTATCATAAGTTTATGATCAACAAAATATTAGCTCAGTCCTCTAGTCCTGTCCGTATTCCCTCGGTAACCGATTCTGACAAGATTAAACTCCTTCCCTGGGGCACAGATTTTACCGAACTTACCAAGCTAACCGTCCCTGGCATTATTTCCGGCGCTATCTCTTTAGTCATGCTTGGTGTCACCATCGTCTTCTTCTTCATGCTCATCTGGGGTGGTTTCAGTTGGGTTACTTCCCAAGGTGACGAAAAAGCTGTTGCTTCCGCCAGAGGCCAAATCACCAATGCTCTTGTTGGTTTAACCATTGTCTTTGCCGCCTGGGCCATTATGCAACTAATCAGTGTTGTCTTCGGTATTGAAATTATCAAAGGTTTTACTATTCCTCGCTTTCAAAAAAGCTTATAAATATTCCCCTAACAAACTAGCATTTGCCAAATTTTACTGTTAAAATAAACCAATTATTAAAATTTAATCAAACAAAAACCTCATGATCAAACAAATTGTCGATAAATTAAAATATTTTGCCCTCGTCGGTCCCGTCTTTGCCGCTCCTCCAAGCGGAGAATATCCCACCGGCCTAGACATTGTCGCCAGTGGAGACGATTTCACAGAACTAAGAAATCTCGCCTTACCTGGTATGGTTTCCGGTGCTATTTCTCTTGTTATGTTAGTGGTTGCCCTAGTCTTCTTTTTCATGCTCATCTGGGGTGGACTCCGCTGGGTTACCTCCCAGGGTGAAGAAAAGGCTGTCGCTGCCGCTCGTGCCCAAATTACCAACGCCCTTATTGGCTTAGCCATCGTCTTTGCCGCCTGGGCCATTATGAAACTGGTCAGCGTTGTCTTTGGCATTGAAATTATTACCGGATTTGAGATTCCCAAATTCTATTAACAAATCTCTCTTAATCTGATTTCAAACCCCGCCTCTCCGGCGGGGTTTTTATTGTATAATCGTTTATGTTCAAATTAGTCACCCCTGTTTATGCTCAATTTGGCAAAGACTGGAATGCAAGCCCCACTGCCAAAGGTGGCGTTTGTGCCATTAATGATGTTGCCACCATTCAGGGTCTGGAATGTCTTTTTGCCAATGTCCTCCAAGTTATCACCGCTCTGGCCGGCCTTGTTTTTATTTTTCTCTTTATCTCCGGTGCCTTTTCCTATCTTTTTAGTGGCGGTGACGAAAAAAAAGTTGCCCAAGCTTCCTCTACTCTCGGTTCATCCTTCCTCGGCCTAATCGGCATTGTCGTTTCCTGGCTCATCCTAAAATTCCTCGCTGACTTTACCGGTGTCAATCTTCTCGACTTTGTCATCCCCTCCCAATAAAGTATAATTTATCTGTGAAATCACTTTACCGTTCCATTTTTGTCTTTTTTTCTTTCCTTCCTATCTTTTTTTTACTTTCTACTCCAATCCAAGCTACCTCCGCTGGTCTCAATCTTATCAACCAAGTTAACTCTCATTCTGCTACCCCCGACCTTGCTAATGTCAAAAACTGGATGCTTTATACCCCCGATTCACCCTCTGATCTGCAAAACAACCCCCCTTCTGCATCCAATATCGTTCTTCGCATCCATTCTGTTTGGACCGAAATTGGCAAACTTATGTTAGGTGACTCTTCTCAGCAAGATCGAGCCGCCCAATCTTGGTGCCAAGCCATCAATTCCTTTGCTTCCACCAAATCTCAAGTTTATGTCGAACCTTTCAATGAGCTCTCTCATCCCTCCGAATGCCAATCTCCTTCAGGCCCTCTTGATATCGATACAGCCATTAACAGAGCCAACTCTTTTATCTCCAAGTTCCAATCCTGTTTAAACTCTGGCATTACCGTCACTTCTCCTGCTCTCGATCCTCAAAACGCCAACTTTCCCAAAACCTCCCAAGCCTTCTCTCGTTTTTCTGTCATTTCTTATCACCCCTATCGTTCTGATACGGCCAGAAACTACTCTTCCGGCCCTCTTGCCGGCAAACAATTTATCTTCACCGAAACTGGCACCCTCAAAAACGGTCAAGTCATTTATGACGATTGCGAACTTATAGATTTTTATTGTGGAGAGGATATTACTCCTTTTTGGCAAAACCAAAGTGACATTATTGCTTATTTTCTCTTTACTTTCGCCCCTGGTGACTATGCTGGTTCCTGGACTCTTACCAATCCCAGTGTTGTCAAAGCCCTCACTGCCCAATGTAACGAAGAGCTTCCTTGTCTCGAAACCCCCAGTTGTGAACTGGAATCCACCTATCTCCCCCCCGTTAATGTCAACGATCACCTTCCTGCCACCGAACCCTTACCCGAGCCCCTCAATCCTCTTAACAAAACTCCCGACTATTATCCTTCTGCCCAAGATAGCCAATATGTCACTGTTTGCCAAGAAATCAATCAAACCATCAAAGAAACTGCTAACCCAGGCGAAGATGCCGAAGGTAATTCTACCGCACGTCGAACCGTTAGTTCCATTGCCAAAGAAATCAAAGATCTCAGAGATTATCACAGCAATTTTTACCGCTGGCTTACTGTCTACCTCAAACCTATTACCAATCCCTTTGCTGATCAAGAACAATTAGATACGAATTTTACTTCTTACGATCCCGTCGGTTACATCAGCACTGCTTACAGAGTCCTCTCCGGCGATCTCCAAAAAGAAGCCAGAAATAATTTAATCTCCCAAGCCCGCTCCGGCCAAGTTCTAAATGAACAAATTGCTTGGCATTGCCCTAATCTAAGCAAACCCTGTCGTACTTTAAACTGTGGTAAACCAGACGAATCCTGTCTCCCTGTCTACCTAACTGACGTTAATCATCAATGTCACCAATCAGCCTTTAATTCTCTAAATTTCACCACCGCCGGCTCTGCCAATTCCACCGTCATCGTCAAAGATGATTCAGGTCAAGAAAAAAGAGTCGAACGCATGCGCCCCAACGGTGCCGTCACCTTTGATGTTGGCAATCAGTTTGCCAACATGGCCATCCCTGCTGATGAACAAACAAATTCAAACATAGAATGTAAGCTTGTCAAACGCGATCAAATCGAAGATTCCACCAACCCCATCACTTTTAATTTTTTCAAAAACGTCATCGACAATCTCATAAATCTTTTTGAGCCAAAAACCTTTACCGCCGACGTTAAATTAGATCAGCTCGATGACCCTCGTCTCGTCGAAGGCACTCAGACCATGAGCACTTTTTTCTCACTTTTCATTCCCGCCAAAGATCAAGAAGATATTGACGACATGGACAAACAAGCCAAAGGTAAAGTCAACATTCCTGATTACGGCAACGAAGATCTCCAAAACACTTTTACCAACATGCTCCAACCCGCCTCTTGGCAAGAAGACTCACTTTAGTTCCCCTCTTTTATGCTAAAATTATTCCACATGTCATTCAAAGCAACTCTTTCCAAACTAAACCGCAAAGACACTCCTCTTTTACCCAAAATTCCCCATCTCTTTCTCACTCTTATTTTTATTTTCACTCTGACGACAGCCTTCTTTACCATCAAACCCGCCTTTGCTTGGGAAAATCCTGTTAGCAAATGGCTTGGCAATGTCGCCGATAAAACCATGGAAAACTGGGGCGACGCTTTTTTTGACAACATTCAAATGAGTATTTCTACACGTCTAATTGGTGGTGACGAAACCGCTAATTATCTTGACAAACTCCATGCCAACTATGAAGCCGGCAAACCAGGCAACGTCGCTTTCACTCCAGGAGGAGTTCTCGGTACCACCCAAAATCTTATTGCTCAGACCTACGATCTCCCCGCCTCTGGTGTCGAATACATCGCCGAAGTCAAAAATAATTTCTTAGGCAAACCCGCCTACGCCCAATATGGTCAAGGTTACGAATCTCTCCAACCTTTAATCAAGGTTTGGCGTGGATTTAGGAATATTATCTATATTCTTTTCTCCTTCTTTTTCGTCATCATCGGCCTTATGGTTATGTTCCGCGTCAAAACTGGCCCCCAAACCATTATCACCATCCAAAACGCCGTCCCCAAAGTCGTTACCAGTCTTATTCTTGTCACCTTTTCCTACGCCATCGCTGGTTTATTAATCGATCTTATGAACCTCATCCAAGCCATGGTTTTAGCCCTTCTTTTTACCTCTGTCCAAGGTATTGGTCTCGACGAAAAATTATTTAGTGGATGGAATGTTGTTAATGATTTTTCCTACGCCAGATTAGCTTCTCCTGACTTAAGTGCTATTTATCTCTTAGCCAGCAAAGCCCTTCCTCTAAACACTCTTACCATGCTCGGCGCCATTTTCGGTGCTATTTTAGGTTCTATTATTAAGTTTGGTATAGGCACTGTCGGAGGTGCTGTCGGTGGTGGCATCTTAATGTTAATTATCGTTGTTATCGCTGTTCTCATCTGGCAACTAAAATATTTTTTTGGTCTCATCGTTGCCTATCTTAATGTTATTCTAAAAATTATTCTCGCCCCTTTCGAAATCGCCTTTGGCGCTTTTCCAGGAGCCAAAATTGGCTTTGGTTCTTGGCTAACTCAGCTTATAGCTCATCTTGCTGTCTTTCCTATCTCTTTCCTTTTCTTAGTCGTCGTCAATATTATTATCGACAACATCCAAAATAGTCCTCTAGTTTCAGGTGGTTCTATGTGGATGCCTTCCATCATGAATCCCGATGGTAATTTAGTCAATTTTGTTACTGGTATAAGCGGTGGACTTCCCGCCGCCGCCATCGGCCTCGGCGCCGTCTTTATGCTTTCAAAACTACCAAAAATGATCCCAGAAGTCATCTTCCAACTCAAACCATCTCCATATGGTAATGCTATTGGTGAGGCAGCTGCTCCTTATGGCAGATTCGGACAATCAAGCTTCAGAACCGCAAGAACTGCTAGCATCGGAAAACTTGCTGATAATATAGAAGCTAATACAGGCAGACTCGGAACTCTTGGTCACAGAATACAAGGATACTATGGAACCACAGCTATACAAGATACTCTTCGAAAAATCATCAAATAAAAATAAATCTCATCATCAAAAATTTCTTTTTCTCCCTATCTTCTTTTTCTTTTAAACATCTCTATCGCATCCGGACTATTATTATACTCATAATCTGCGATATTTCTTCTCAAAGTCGTCATTTGTTCTCTTCTGATCCCAAAAAAATCTAAAAATCTTTCTCTTTCTTCATCATCCAGCGATAACAATCTAGATATCTCCATTCCCACTTTATAATAGTCTGAGGTGATACTCACCACGGACTTATAAGGTAATCTCAAAAAAGGAATTCCCTCTTTCTCAAAAGGCCAAACTCCAGTCGAAGCACCCACCGCCCCAGCCACAACTTCTACTGGCACAAGAGAATGACCATTACTTCTTAAAGTTCCTACCGCATTAGCCAAAGCAGTTCTCCAATCTCCAATCACATTATCTAACTCATTAAAGCTTTTTATTTCTAACTTAACTTTTCCATTAATATACGACCACAAATCGCAAGCCGCCAATACCCCATCCTTTCTCCAAGAAAAATATAAGTCTTTAGTTGATTCTTCAAAACGAATCTGTGCTCCCTCTCTCAAAGCTTTTCCAAAATCCATTTCCCCATTTTCTGTTTTAACCTCCTGATTCAAAAATGATCCGGATAATAATTCTGGTATCACTCCCAATCTTTTTACTTCTGCCATCATTGCCTCATTATCTCTTCCATATAAAATTGACAAATATTCCCCCCAAGGACCACCCCAAATTTCTTTCCCCAATTTTGGTACAAATTTTGTCTCCGGTCTCATTGCCATTCTCAAAGCATCAGACATATCCCCAACTGTTCTTCTTGTATCCGCCAATTCTAATTGCCCTCCCATTTCTAATATATCCATAGCCAAAGATACAGATATCTCTGAACACTCGCACTCATCTAAACCAAAAACACCTCTTTCTCTCAGTCTTCTTGCCGCTTCTCTTTTGTATCGACCCTCGTCCCTTTGATAATCTCTTGCTTCCGCCACATAACCTGATCTACTATCTTTAAGAACATAAATAGTTGTTTCTCTCTTTTTTCCTTCCACCTCTCCTTTAATTATTTTTTCTTCAAACAGTTCATTCATCATCACCCTCATCACTTCTTTCAATCTTAATTGTGGATGATTGTACATCCAACTCATTTCTTTTGATTTTAAATCAGTCATATTCAGAATCTTACTTTTAATCTCATTCAAATCCTTTCCAAAACCATCATCAGCCCTCTTTCCTCTCACCGCCAGGTTAAATTTATCAACAGCTCCCAACATTCTTCTCCACTCAGCATCACCTACCCCGGGCAACCAATCAGGTGTTTTCAATGCCCACATATTATTATCTGCATTAACAACTTGTCCCGTTTTATCCAATAATCCCCTTTTCCAATCATCATAAGAAAATTTTTTGATATTTTCAGACAATTTCACCTGTTCTTCATAATACGCCCTTTGCCAAGCAGTAATTTCATCCTGTCCCATCTGACCCGCAGGGTCTACCTGATTTTGTTGATCTGGTTGAGCTGGCTGACTTGTCGCATCTACCGGATCTCCTGCCATCAATCCTTCCACCTTCCCCAATTCGTTGTTCAAAAACCCAGCCACCATTGTTGCTTCATCCATATCCCCCTCTCCTTCCATTATTAAATCTGACAATTGATCAATCTGTCTTTCCAAAGCTCTACTCATTGTTCTAGCATATCTAGCCTCACCTTCATTTACCGTCCCTCTCACTCTGTCCAAGCCTTCCAATATTTTTTTTACCTTTTCGTCTTTTATTTCTGTCTCTATCACCCCTTGCCCTAAACCTTTCCACACCTCAGGCAAAACCTCGTTTATTTTTTCTGCTCCCAAAGGAATTTGAGCACTCAATTCTTCATCTCCTCTCATTACCAAAGTTACCGCCCCCGTTAATCTTGTTATTCCTTCTAAGGCTTTTCTCTTTTCATCATTTCCGGCTTCTCCATATTTTTGTTTAAACTCACCCAAGTTACTAACTTGAAATCCTGTTTCCTCTTGTAACATACTACCAGCTTTTCTGTTTTTTGACTTTTTATCAGGAGTATCTATCGGTGCTACAAAAATTCCTTCACTAACAATTTTATCTGCCAAAGCTCCTATCTTTAACTGTTCACTTAACGGCAAACCCCCATAAACCGCTCTATCAACAAAATTATCAGAAGCTGGACTCGGAGATCTTCTTTCAGTCATACCAAAAATTATATCATTTCTCCCCTAAATATCCTATAATTAACCACCCATTCTTAATTCTTAATTGTTAATTGCTAATTCTTAATTCTTAATTGTTAATTGCTAATTCTTAATTCTTAATTGATAATTATATATATGTCCTCTATATCTTCCATCGCTCTCCATCTTCGCACTTACCGCTCCGCCCTCAAATCCAACCAAGAAGTAGCCTTAAAATCTCTCGAGAACACCTTTATCAAAATGCGTTCTCTCCTCAATTCAGAAGATGCCCTCACCTATTCTCTTGCCCGTTTGCCCGCTTGTATCTCCCAAACAAAAACTATAATTCTTGGCCAACGCCCCGAAGTTTTCACCAAAGCAGGATTCAAAAAGGTTCTTTCTTGGCCCCAAGTCAAAAGTTCCGATCGCCGTCGCATTCTTCATTTTGACAAAAAAACCAGCACCTTGGCCGTTTTTGTCACCTCAATTTCTGATATCGACGATATTGTTAATATCCTTCTTGCCTACCAAATCAATTCCAACAAAATCAAACCAAATTCTGTCAATCTCCGCCTTCGCCTTCTTGCCGGTTCTTGGAATGATTATGCCAAAACCACCCAAAAATGGTGGAAAAATATCGCTACCAGCACCGATCCAGATATTCACATGTCCCGTCAAACTATCTACTTTGTCTCCAGCAACAACTATTCTCTCAAAAATCTCATCAATTCTCCCAAATCTATTATCGATATTCCTTCTGCCAACTATCTTGATATCAATACTCAAATCATCCCCATCAAATCTCTCGCCAAATCAAAACACCTCAATCCCGCTCTCAAAATTAAAAAGCCCTCAAAATTAGCCCAATCCGATGCTCTAATTTTTAATATAGATTATCCTCTTGGTTTTTCAGCCCATCTCATTCTCACCGAAGTTCTCCAAAACGTCGAAAAAGTCAAAGGCGTTTATATCATGGGTAAATCCGCCGTTCTAAATGGCGAAATCGGCGATATTTATATCCCCAAAGCTGTTTTCGACGAACATACCCAAAATACCTATCTTTTTAAAAATTGCTTCAACGAAGCATCCACTATTTTCTACCCCCAAGGCTCTCTTCTCACCAATCAAAAAGCCGTCTCCGTTCTCGGTACCTTCCTCCAAAATCAAGCCTTAATCGACAAATACTCCAAAAATAATTTCACCGTCATCGAAATGGAATCCGGCCCTTATCTTTCCGCCATCACCCAATCCACCTACGATCAAACCACTCCCACCGATACTATTGTCGATCTTCACCCCGCCCCTTTTGATATTGGCATAATAAACTATACTTCCGACACCCCCTATTCACAGGTCAAAAATCTCGGTCACCCCCAAGATAACTCTCTTTTAGACATCCCCATTCGTCTCTCCTCTCTTGCCATCCTCCAAAGAATCATTGATCTTGAAGAAATTTCTTAAAATTACTTTTGATTTATACTATCTTTTTCGAAGATCATTTGAACCCGAAGGATTCATTTTCATCAAGAAAAACGATAGCATAAATCAAAACTACTTTACTTTCTATCCCATCAACTCCGCAAACTCTTTCTCGTCCAAACTTTCTTTCTCTACCAACACCTTTGCTACTCTATCAAGCTTCTTTTTATTTGCCTTTAACACTTTCTTAGCCCTCTCAAAAGCCACGTTAACTAACTTCCCTATCTCTGTATCCACCTTGGCCATCATCGTGTCTGATATCTTGCTTGGTTCAAAATAAGCTTTACCAAAACTATCCAAATCTACTTGTGGTCCCATGTTCACCGGTCCCAAATCACTCATCCCCCATTCCACCACCATATTTCTGGCCAATCGAGTTGCATGACTAATATCCGATGACGCCCCTGTCGTTAGGTCGCCAAAGATCAAATCTTCCGCCGCCCTGCCTCCCATCGCCATCGCCATCTGTTTTATTAACCTCGACCTGGTTTCATGTATTCTGTCCATTTTTGGCGGAATCAGAGTATATCCCAAAGCCACTCCCCGTGACACTATCGATATTCGATGTACCGGATCCAATTTTTCCACAAAATTCACTATTGCATGCCCCGCCTCATGATAAGCCGTCATCAATCTGTCTTCTTCTGTCTGTCTTCTTCTCTTTTCTGCTCCCAATTTCACCTTCAAAGCCGCATCTTCAATATCCTCCATAAAAATCTCCGTTTTATTTTCCCGCGCTGCCTTAATCGCCGCCTCGTTTAACATGTTTTCCAGATCAGCTCCCGAAAATCCCACTGTACGTCGGGCCACCGCCTCCCAATCCAATTTTTTCACAAACGGTTTTCCCTTGGCATGAATTGCTATTATTCCTTTTCTATCTTCAATATCAGGCATTTCCAAAACCACTCTTCTGTCAAATCGACCCGGTCGGAGCAAGGCTGGATCCAGCAAATCCCCTCTGTTGGTCGCCGCCAACACCACTACGGCTGTATTGGCGTCAAATCCATCCATTTCCACCAATATTTGATTTAAGGTTTGTTCTCTCTCACCATGTCCCCCATCAATTCCTCCTCTCATTCTTCCAATTGCATCAATTTCATCAATAAAAATAATTGCCTTTCCTGCCTTTTTCGCCGTTGAAAACAAATCCCTCGCTCTACTTGCTCCCACCCCCACCAACATTTCCATAAATTCTGATCCTGCCATCGAATAAAAAGGCACATTAGCCTCTCCCGCCACCGCTCTAGCTAGCAATGTTTTTCCTACCCCCGCTGGCCCTACCAACAACACTCCCTTAGGTGCTCTCGCCCCCATCTTTCGGTATTTATCAGGATGCTTCAAGAAGTCCACCACTTCCATCAAATCGTTCTTCGCTTCTTCCACTCCCGCCACATCGGCAAACTTCAAACTCTGCTTACCCTTAATAAACAATTTAGCCGTCGATTTACCAAACCCGAACATTCCTCCCGCCCCTCCCTTTCCTGCCTGTCTCGAAAATAACCAGAAAATAAACAATAATGGTAACCCCACCGTCAAAAGCAACATTAACACTTCTCCAAAAGCCTTCCAGCCCTTGTTGTTTTCCACTCTAAAATTCATTTTTCCTACATCTATCCCTTCTCCTTGCAAAATTTCACTCATTGACACTATTGGTTCTTTTGACGACACCAATATTTTATCCTCATCTTTCAAATTCACTATCACTTCATCATCGCTAACAATCATTTCCTCTACCTTATCTTCCTTCACTGCTTCAATAATTTTTGACAAAGGCACCGGCACAATCTCTTCCGGCAAAAACAAATCTCTCAATGTCGATAATCCCCAAAAAATCAGCAATAAGGTGATGAACAACCTCAATATCTGTCTCGGCCCAATTTCAATTTTTTTTATCTTCACTCCCGGTGGCAATTTATCCATTATCTCTTTTGGAATCATGTTGTCATTCTTTTTTTTCTGTTTCGTTTTTTCCTTGTGGGCCTTTGGCCCATTACCTCTCTTCCCCATCAACTTTTCCATCCATTGATCCAATAAATTTTTCTTTTTCGCCATGATCACGATTATAACATCCGGAGCTTCAAAAGTTTTCTCCGCACTATCCCCGATTTTTCTCCGCAGTTCAGAACGTCAGTCCCGCAACAGCGGGACGATACGTTCTCCGCAAGCTATTTAATAAATCTTTAATCCTTTTACTTTTTTATAATGTTTTTTATTATTCGTCACCAACACTAATTTATCCAACAAGCAACTTGAAGCAATATAGCCATCAGCCAGATAATCAATCTGGTTTTCTCTCAACAATTCTCCCGTTTTTAAAGCCAGTTTTTCATTAATTTCAACTTGTCCAAAAAAATCAAATAATTTTTTCGCCTTTTCAAAATTATTTTTATTATTCAAACTCTTACCCGCAAAAAACTCTGTTATCACTATCGCACTTACCCACAACTTACACTCTTTTTTCTTTTGTTTTTCCAAAAAATCTATTAATCTTTCACTATTCCCCCTACTAAAATCAATTATTACATCCGTATCTAAAAAATAGTTTTTCATTCCCCTTTTTTCAAATTAATTACATAATCTTTTTCTTTTTTATTTCTTCTTACTTTTTTCAAATATTCTGTTCCATCTTCTTTGTCTTTTATAAAACCAAAAAAATCTTCAAAATTATCACTCACCTTATACTTATCATCATAAGGCACCACCACTGCTATTGCTTTTTTATATTTCTCCACCACCAAAGGCTTGCCTGATTTTACTACCTCATCCAAAAAATAGGCCAAATTATCTCTAAAATCATATGTAGAAATTCTGTTCATACCTCATCCTAACACCAATTCAATATCTTGTCAACTTGTACAACATAACAAAATTATTTTTAGTTCGAATAATTTGTCAATTTAATTAGAAGCTTCCTATCATCATTTTTCCCTTCCCTTACGCTAAATTCATGTGTACACTTCTGGCACCTGTATTTTATTTTAAATCTCCCTTTTTCATAAACAGTCTCTATCGGTTCCATCATTCCTTTACACCCACTCTCTCTATCTCCCGGAATAATTTTATCCACATGTTTCCCCCACAAACATTTGGGGCAATGATCCGTATATCCATCCCCGATCACCTTCTCTCCACAATTCTCACACACAAAGTTTTCCTTTACTCTTATAAAGTTTCTCATCTCACTTTCCTATCTCTACTCCCATTTTAATATCCTTATCCAATTTTTGGTTAAAAAGTAATCTATCACTTACCACACTAGCCACCGGCTCTACCTGTAAAGCCTGCCACCCTTCGGGCATCGACACCAAAGTCACCATGCCCGTATCCCCAAATCCCGACTGTTTTTGAATATAACCCAAGTACGAAAATTTATCTCCTCCTGTCAAATTTATCATGCTCGAATATCTTACTTCCAAGATTCTCTTCTCGTTAACCGGCACCGTCATCAAAAACCCGATTTCTTTTTTATTTCCCACCTGTCTTATCTTCATTTCACTATCTCCATAAACTTTTTTCACTGCCGTATTATTACCATCTTTTAATACTACTTCTGCCAAATTGGCCCCCAAAGGCAAATATATTCTTATATAGTTTTTATAATCTCCTCCCGGCCAACTGTCATTTTGGGCCGTATTTTCATAATTTATTTTTAGCACTCTGGCCACCGCTCTTTCCGATATTTCCACCAACTGTTCAATGTTTCTGTAAAGAAAATAATTAGCCTTATTCACCCCCACATTAGCCTCTACTATATAAAGGTAATCTGCCAGACAACGGTCTTTGCCACACTCCCCCGTCCACATTGCCCCATCCCACCCCAAAATCGCCATCTTATCCGCTACTTTCGCTTCATTCATCGCCATTTGTATCTCATTTTTCTCCAGTAAGTCCACCATTTCCATCACCAAGCCCAATTGTTTTTCTGTCGACAAATTTTTCAGTTCTTCAAACATTTGCCGGCTCAAGCCTCCCAAAAAACTGGCCTTCTGGCTCGATCCCGGAAAAAACTTAGCCTCTGCCCAAAACTCTGCCTGTTCATACAGGTTGTCTTGATTAACTGTTTCCCCAAAATCCGGTACGTTCACTTCTCCAATTGCTCCCAACACCCCCTTGGCCACCGCCAAATTAACCCCTATCACTCCATCAACCTCTCTCCCAAGCTCTTTTTGCAAAAACCATTTAATCTTCTCGGAAGATTGAGTAAAATCAGCATCCCAATTGGCATCCCGCAAAAACCAACCCGCCTCTCCTAAATAATTTTTTATTTCCTCCGGCGGTTCTACATGTCCCTTCAATTGGCCATCCGCCTCATAAACATCCTTTACCTCAAAATTCAAAAGGTGTCCGTCCTCAAACGACAAAAAACCCAAAGACCCAATAAATCCTCCCCCTGGTCTTAATTCTGTTTCATTTTGTAACAACACCAAATAATCTCGTCTATCTCCCCCTGCTCCCACTATTTCCGGCAACACCTCCATCATTTCATAGGCCAAATCAAGTTTTTCTCTAGCTGTGTCCAAATCCCTTCCTGCTTTTTGCGGTAAACTTTTCCATCTTACCGGCAAAAATCCCCAATCGCCTTTTAACCTCGCCTGAGTTCTCCCCATCGACGCACTCAAATCAGTCATCGATTTTCTCAAAGCAGAATATTCACTCTCCCAATCAAACTCCCCATTCTCCAAAATTGCCTTACCCAGCTTTTCCCCTTTTTCAGCCACCCCCACGGACTCTTTTTCCAGATAAAACACCTCTTCTCCTACTCTCAAAACTGTCTGATAATCTCGCCAAAAATCATATTTATTTAAGCTCCATTTGCTGATTTTTTCCTCTATTGCTCTAATCTTTCTAATCGAACTATCCGCCAAATTTAAAGCCTCTTCGTATTCCCTCCCACTTATTTTTTCTGTTATCTTCTCTGCATTTTTATAAAGCCCATAACTTTCTATTGCCCAAATCGTCGGCACTATAAAAACACCAAAAAAGACCATCGCCACCCCCGCCAAAGCCCATTTCCACCATTTTGTCGGCCTCTCTTTTTTTACACTCTTTATTTCCTTCACTACTGGTTTTACCTCCACTACTTCTTCTCTACTCGCTTCAATTTCTTCTATTTCACTTTCTTCTACTATTACTTCTTCTTCCACCGGCTCTTCTTCTATCTCTTCTACTACCGCTTTCACCTCTATTACCTCTGGCTCAATCTTCTTGATCTTTTTCTTTTTTATTTTTTTTATCTCTTTCACTTCTTCTACGGGTTCCTCTACCACCACCTCCATTTTCTGCCACCCCGTCTTCACTTCTGCATCTTCCCGAGCTATCCCCTTTCTACTCTCCTCATCGCTTTTCGAAAAAAAGTATTGCAAAGCTTCCTCCACTCCATCATAAAAACTAATCACCGGTTCCCACCTTAGCTTCCGCCAATTTTCTTCTATCTCTTCATCACTTTTAATCTTTTCCACTTCCTCCCCTTCCATCACTTTAAATCTGGTCATTTTTGCTCTATCAATCAAAGTTTCCGCCACCTCTTTGGTGTCGGTCTCTTTACCTTCCAACCAAAAGGTTTCTTTCTCTGTTCCCGACAAAAAAGTAGCCCCCATTATTGCTTCCACCAAATCACCCGCCGCCAGTATCCGGAACTTATCCTCAACTGGTGGCAACACCAAGTTTTTATTTTTCACTGCCATTACCATTGCTTCTGCTAAAAATCCTCTTCTCCTCATTCCCGCCCCATATACCCCTCGTGCTATTACCATCCGCCAATTAGCCACACTTTTTTTCAGCCTTTCCTCAATCAAATCGCTTCTCTCTTTATCGTTACTGCAAATCACTGTCATCTTTGCCCCTATTTCTTCGACCTTTTTCCATACCAACTCACTGCCGACAAAATCAAACACATAGGCAAAATTATCGTTAATTTCCGAAACGTCATTGACATAAGCAAAATTCTTTAAGTCTCCGAATCCCGACACCCAATTGCCCACCCCGATTACATTCATGTCTTTTCCCAAAATCTCCAGGGTCAATTTTTGGGCCACAAAATTATCCACTCCGTAAATCAATACTGTTGGCAAGCTTGGATTCATATTAATATTCTACTTTCTTCATAATTTTATTCAAAGGTGTACGGTAATCTTGCGGACATTGTGCGGTTAATTTTGTGTCATCTCCTCTTCAAACGCGTCAATCAGCTTTGTCAGCATGTGAAAAGTGTCATAACAAGAATATAGGTAATTTAACTGTTTTACAATCGTCATTATTTTGGACTCAATCTGGTTTTAGCCTCAAAACAAAAATCCCTGAAATGTCATAACTGACATTTCAGGGATGAAAAAAGTAGGGGAATATGTAATTATAAAAGCCTTAGAACACTATCAAAATCTCATCTTTCTCAACGCCCCACCTACCAACACCAACATCAACCCTTCCGTTGCTACTGTCACCCCCGCCGCCCCATTTATCCCAAATTTTGGCACTATCAACCAGTTTGCCCCAAAATTAAACAATAAACTGATTATTCCCAGTTTCAACATTTTTCCCTGTTCTCCCCTTGATATCAATTGGAATCCAGTCAAATGATTAAAGTAGGCAAACACCAACGCTGGCAAAAGTATTTTTAGTACCGTTACCGATTGAGTAAATTCAGATCCTGCCAACGCTCCCACCAAAAATCCCGCCGATACAAAAGCTAGGGGAATGATCAATAGTAATCCCAAACTCAACCATCCTAGCGATTTTACAAATAGTTTATTTTTTTGCCCATCACGCCGGGCCATTAACGGGAACACTGAAGCCGTAAAAAAATAAGCCGGCTGAATCAACACTCCATAAATTTTGTAAGCCAAACCGTATCTAGCCACCGCCTCTGTTCCCAAAAATCTGTCAATCATCAAAGCGTCCACCACCCGGTCATAAGACGTAAAGATTAAAAGGTAGATTCCCATCGGCCAGCAAATTGCCAAAAGTGATTTTATTTTCTCCAATTTAATCTTAAAAAATCTTTTTCCCTCAAATTTCCATGTCTTTAAAAATAAAACTATCGCCACCGCCAAACTCAAAATCCTGGCCGTTATCACCGCTCCATAAACACTCCACAAACTCATCTCGCCTTTTAATCTCCATACTATTAATAGAAATAAACCCGAAAACAACACTTCACCAATCACCTTAAGTTCCATTTTTAACTTCCACTGCCAAATAATTTCCAAAGATCCGGCCACCACCGTCAACACCACCACCAGCAAAGCCAACAACGCCACTTCTCGCACTTGCGCCAGTCCCGGCCAAAACCAGACAAACACTGCTCCCAAAATTACTGCCACTCCTGCCATCAATAATCTCAACCAAAACACATCTCGCCAAATTTGACTAGCCTTCTCGGGTCTAGCCGAAATCTCCTTTACCCCGATTATCTTACTACCAAAATCAGCTACCGAGTCAAGCATTATAAAAATCGAACTGATCAGCACAAAATAACCATATTTATCCACCCCCAGCTTTCGAATCAAAATTGCCGTCAAAAATAATCCCAAAATCACCGTTAGGGCTTTCCCTACAATCTGTACCAAGGTATTTATCAAAGGTTTTTTAAACACAACTCTATTATCGCAATAGAAGTACACCCATTACAACCAAAAGCCAACTGTTCTGTGGCAAACTTAGCCAGTAATGATCCACCATCCCCGTCACCAGTATCACCATTAGCGCTGACCTATATATCTTATTTTTCAAATCAAATCTTATTTTTAACTTTGTTAACAACCATAATCCTAAAATCCCCATCTCTGAGATCAACAACAGTAAGCAGTTGTGTACTGGCTGTAACCAAAAAAAAGTGTTCTCTTTCTGAAATTCCGGCAATTTAACCAAAAAGTTCCCCAATCCTGTTCCCAAAAGGGGATTATCTTTTATCATTTTCACCGCCGCTATATTTAAATTCCATCTTTTTACCAAACTTTCACTATCCCAACCCCCCAACCAATCAGATAATACATAATTGCTGTTAATTCCCGCCAACACCAACATAAATATCCCCAAAAACATTACTCCATACCCCCACCATCTTTTTCTCTCCTTAAACAAAAATACCAGCAACACCACCGCCAAAAACCATACTGTCCTGCTCCCCGAAATAATTATTCCTACCAAACCAGACCAAAACACTATCCACCAGTATATTTGTTTATTTTTGGCTTTAAAACTAATCCACAACAATTCAGCCACCAGCAAAAACCCGGCCATGCTATTCGGATGCGAAAATGTCCCATAAGCTCTGATCATTCCCCGTCCCCACACCGCCATCTGTGCTACCCCGATAGTGCTATAACTAAATCTTCTCTCTCCCAGCCAATAAAATATTCCCTCCAAGCTCCTTCCCCATATAATTTGGCTCAACCCCAAAAAGCTTTCACCCACAATCCATATCGGCAGCACTCTTGATAACTCCTCTTTAAATATTTTTTTATTTTTAAAAAGATACATCCCCATCCAACCCATCTGAAAAATTCTTACCCATCGATAAACCGACAACCAGCCTCTCTCAGCTATCACTACATTTATTACTATAAACACCCCCACCCACCAATATTTTTTTAAATTTATTTTTACTTCTTTCCAACCGCCTATAAAAACTAAAAGCCATAAAACATCCAAAAAATACAAAGTAGGGGATAGATAATCCACCCGAATCCCCATTACCTTACTCCAATCAAACCAAAAATGTCTCCCCAATTGCGTCGGTAAAAATAACAAGAACAAAAACAGCCAGAATCTTTTCACACCCTATAGTATCATTTCTTCTTCTTTGTCGTCTTTTTCTTCTTCGCTTCTTTTTTTACTTCCTCAGGTTTAATCACCACTTTTCTCTCATAACCCTCACCCTCTGATTCACTTATCACTCCTTCTGTCACTGCTACCACCATATGACAAATTCTTCTCTCAAATGAGCTCATTGGCATCAAAGCTTTGGCCTCACCGGTTTTTAACACCTGTTCAATCACTTCTTTAGTTCTTTCTTCCAATCTTTTCTCCTGCTCTCCTCTATAGCCATTAATATCCAAAAGAATTCTCACCCAGGAATCCAGTTCTTTTTTCACCATCAAAGACATCATGAACTGAAGACAGCTTAAGTTTCTTCCCTTAAAACCAATCAAAATCGCCGGATTATCTACCTCCAAACCAACCAACACCTGTTCTTCATCGTTGTCTATCTTATCAGCTACCACGTCTTCCACAAAGGCATCTTTTATTTCTACCTTCATGTTTTCCAAAAGATCGCACACCTTGGCTAAAATCTTTTCGTTTCTTTTTTTATTGTCCATGGCCACTATTTTACCACGCTTCAGGACGTCAGAAATTACTTTGTAATTTTGGTACGTCCCTTCATCACTACCTGTTGCCCCAACATCACCCCCGAATTCACAAACCAATACAACAATATCCCCAGGGAAAAATTCCAACCAATTACTAGAGTCATCAATGGCATCATAAAAGTCGATTGGTTTCTCATCATTACTGCCATATCGTCTTCCTTGTCTTTGGTTTTATTCGCCACCGCCTGATCTGTCTTAGCATTTGGCATCATTTTCTTAGCACTCAAAAATTGCAACAAGCCCGAACCAACTAACAAAATTATCGGCAATATCATCCCCACTCCCATCCCATTTTTAAATACTCCTGATGGTGTCTGGATCAGATCACTTCCAAAAAAATCAGTGTTAAATTCAAACCCTTCTTCTATTCTATAGTTAGATAACAAATGACTATTTATTTTTTCTATATCTCCCTTACCCGAAGCATAATCCGTCACCATTCTAAAGGCCGAAAAAAACATTAATAATACTGCAATCTGTAAAATCTGTGGCAGACAACCGGCCATCGGATTTACTCCTTCATTTTTATACAGATCCATCTGGGCCTTAGCCATCTTTTCTTTATTCTTGCCATATTTAAGTTTCAACTTATCCAGTTTGGGTTTCAATTCAGCCATCCTCTTTGCCGACTTCAAACTCGGCAACACCAATGGCATCAAAGCCAATCGAATTGCCACCGTCACCAAAATCACCGCCCATCCCAAATTCCCCAGCCAGTAATACAGACCAAACAATGCATTTACAAACGGCGCTACTAATATATTCATAGGCTTTATTTTAACAGACCAATTCGCAAATTAAGCAATCAGGCCTTCTTTCGTCATGCTGAATTCAGTTCAGCATCTCATGCTTTTCATATCAACTTAGATCCTGAAATAAATTCAGGATGACACTTTGAACAATTTCTATAATTTCCTAATTTAGCTTATCAATTTCACCTTCCAATAATAAATTTTCTTTCACTCACCAATGCTATAATAAATCACATTTAAAAAATGTTATGAGACAAAATGAAGGATATCTTCTAGCAAAATACGATCAATTAAGGAAAGCAACATCCCCTCTTGTTGAAGCCAGAGGAGGAATATCCTTACTTCTATTAGATCAAACTCCCGACAGTGGTCTCCTTGAAATGGTTAAAAGAGGAAACGGCTTCCTCGACATTCTTCAAACAGATGTTGACCTCCAAAAAAGAAAAATAGCAGGAAATCTTCATCCTCTAGATTCTCTTATTGGTAATCGTCCAAGAAGGTATCAACCTGAAGAAGTTCTCCCAATAGGATTTCCCAGCATAGAAACGGCCATCACAGAAGTTCGAACTACTCTTGATGACATTGGGCAAGGTAACATTCCAACAAGACAACAACTTTTAGCCACTCTCAATCAATTGGGGACAATGGGAAAAGGCTATCGAGATCAATCAGATAGAACAATAACTGAACTATCCCGTCTTTGATCTTAAATATAATTTAAACTCTATCTACTCCACCCTCACTCCACCGATTACACCTCGCTATTCTTTTTACTCCCATCCATAATCCTTTTATCACTCCGTATTTCCCCACCGCCTGAGCGGTGTAGACCGAACAACTAGGGCTAAATCGACAATACTCACCTCTGGATATATATTTTTTATAAAACCTCAAAATCGCCATTATAATTTTTTTCATACCATTGTCCCTGTCTCTCTCAAAGCCTTTTCTATCTCTGCCTTTATTTCTTCCCACTTCCATTCCAAAATTCTTGCTCTGACCAAAAATCCCGCTCTCACTCCTGGCCTGATTTTACTTAAGTTAAGTCTAATCACTTCTGTCATTTGTCTTTTTAGTTTGTTTCTCGTCACCGCCTTTTTTGAAATTCTCTTTGAAATCACCATCAAAAATCTTTTCTCGTCGTCTTTTTTATCTAACATCAACATCCCAAAAATAGGGGATTGGTAAACTATTCTGGCTTTCCGCAGTTCTTCTACTTCTTTTCTCTTTGAAACTAGGTTAATTTTCTTTAACATTTTTTAGACCGTCAATTTAGCTCTACCTTTCACTCTTCTCTTTTTCAACACTTTTCTACCCTTAGCCGTCGACATCCTCTTCAAGAACCCGTGTACTCGGCCTCTTTTCTTCTTTTTTGGTTGATATGTCATTTTTCCCATGTCGTTATTTTACCAGTCTTTTCTCCAAATTAAAACTTCTCTCCAAAAACTCCCTCTCTACTCCTTTACACCCTCTCTCTTTTCCTCTATTATCAATGTGGATAACTCATCTGCCCCGTTTGTTATTTTACCTTTAATTTGCCCTATTATTTCGGTTTTTATAACTATCTATGGACTTAGACAGAATTTGGAAAAACACCCAAGAAGAACTTCGTGTTGTCATGGCTCCGGCCGTTTTTCAAACCTTTGTCAGTAAAACTCAACTAACCACCCTCAAAGATCAAACCGCCACCATTGCCTGTCCCAATTCTTATTTAGTTGATATCAATCACAAACGCTACTACGACCTTTTCAAAAACGCTCTCGACAATCAAACCAAAGCCAGCATCAAAATCAAATTCATTCTCCAACAACCCATCTCTTCTCCCTCAGAAGACAACGATTCTCTTTCTCCTCTCCTTTCCTACACCGCCCCTCCCTCATCTTTTAGCTCTAATCTTCATCCTCAATACATTTTTGACAATCTAGTTGTCGGCAACTCCAACAACTACGCCTATGCCGCCGCCCAAGGCATCGTCAACAATCCCGGTCTCTCTTACAACCCACTTTTTATTTGGGGTGGTGTCGGTGTCGGCAAAACCCATTTGATGCAGGCCGTCGGCCACGAACTTCTCAAAAAAAATCCCAACTTCAAAGTCAAATACTTTCCCGCCGAAACTTTTGGTAATGAACTCATCTCTGCTTTAAAGTCAAAAAGGATGAATCAATTCAAAAACAAATATCGTCAGCTTGATTGCATTTTAGTCGATGATATCCAATTTATCGCCGGCAAAGAATATATCCAAGAAGAATTTTTTCACACCTTCAATGCTCTCCACATGGCCGGTAAGCAAGTCATCTTAACTTCTGACCGAAAACCCGACGATATCGATCAACTCAAAGACCGATTAGTTTCCCGTTTTTTAGGTGGTCTAACTGTTGACATCCAATTACCCGATTATGAAATGCGCCTTGCCATTATCAATCAAAAAGCCGAGAAGAAGGGGATTGCTATCACCTCATCTGCCAGCCAATTTTTAGCCGAAAACCTGGAATCAAATATCAGAGACATCGAAGGTCATCTTCAACAACTTTACATCCAAGCCTCCACTCAGAAAATCAGCCCCATCGATATTGACTTTGTTCAGACTCTAATAAACGGCACTACTGCCAGTTCTAGTTCCAAATCCAATCTTACTCCCCGCCATCTTATCTCCGTCTGTGCCAAACACTTTAACGTCAAGACAGGGGACTTGTTTGGCAAAAGTCGTCAAAAAGATTTGGTTCTAGCCCGCCACGTCACTGCCTATCTTCTTTTAACCGAAACCAAGCTCCCCCTAAAACAAGTCGGTCAACTTTTGGGTGGCCGTGACCATACCAGCATTATGCACGCCCGCGACAAAATCCACACCGACTTATCCACCAATCCACAATTGAAAAAGCTTATCAACCAAATCAAGACCTCTTTTTAAAACCCTCCTATGCTTATCCACAAAACTCTCGCTTATCCACATTTTTATCCACATTTTAATCTTCATTTTTCAACCGAAACTTACCCAAACCAAAGTTATCCTTATAAGACAAACCTTCTCTTTTTATCCTGTCTTTCAAACATCATCGACTTCTTCACCCTCACTTTCACCCAAATTTTCTCGATTCTACTGCCATTTCCCTCATCTTTTATACTTTTCAACCTCACCTACTACTAAAGCTACTATTTTGAATTTAATATTTTATAATCAGTTAACCCTATGAAATTATCTCTCTTACAAACTAATTTAAACCTTGCCCTATCTCACATCTCCCGATTTGTCTCTCTCAAAAATCAATTACCCATTTTAAGTCATGCTCTCTTAACCACTGACAATGGTCGTCTCAAATTATCTGCCACCAATTTGGAAATCGGTATCAATTATTGGATCGGTGCCAAGATAGACGAAGAAGGCAGCCTTGCAGTTCCTGTCAAAGAAATTTCTGAATTTGTTTCTTATCTCCCTTCTGAAACTATCAATCTTTCCTTAGATGAAAAATCTCTTCTTCATCTTGCCTCTTCCAAAGCCCAATCTTCTTTTACCACCTCTCCTGTTGTCGATTTTCCGGTCATCCCCACCCTCGATCCCAAAACCGCTATTCAGCTTGATTTACCCAAACTAGCCCAAGCCGTTTCTCAAGTCGCCTTTTCTTCTGCCACCGACGATTCTCGTCCCGTCTTAACTGCTGTTCTCTGTCGTTTTTCCCAAAACAACCTTCTCTTGGCCGCCACTGATGGTTTCCGTCTTTCTTTGAAAAATCTTAAACTAGACAAACCCCTGACTCTAAAAACAGACAAAGATTCTCTCACTCTTCTTATCCCATCCCGTTCTCTCGTCGAGATTACTAAGCTGGCCAAAAACGAAAAGCAACTCACTCTTGGTCAAACTACTGATGGTAATCAAATCGTCTTCGTTCTGGACGATCTAGAGTTGGTCTCTCGCCTTATAGAAGGGGACTACCCCGACTATCAACGCATCATTCCTGATTCTTATTTAACTAGAGTTTATTTAAACAAAGATGAATTCTCCCAGGCCGTCAAAATCGCCTCTGTCTTTGCTAGTCAATCAGCCAATGTCGTCAAATTTACGGTCGGCAAAAATAATCTGACTCTTTCTGCCAATGCTCCCCAAGTCGGCCAAAACCAATCTCTTGTCGATGCTCGGGTTGAAGGTGAACCTCTCGAAATTGCCTTCAACTACAAGTTTGTCTCTGAATTTATCGACTCCTGTCGTGGCGAAGAAATTGTCATTGAATTAAATGAATCTCTTACTCCCGGTTTCTTCCACGATCCCTCCGATCCCGATTTTACCCACATCATCATGCCGGTTAGACTCCAAGACTAACTATTCTCCTCTGTACCCATATCTCCACTTTAAGATCAACATCACTAGGATTATTATTATCAAAAACACCGATATTTGATTTCTTTTTATCCACTCTTTCATAATTTTATGTCCCAATATTCGTCTCCAATTACTCCATAACCCTCATCCCACTTCCAGTCCTCAAAACTATCCATATTAAATTCATTTTCTTTGTTTACAAATTCCACCACAATCAAATTGCTTGCATAACTAAAATAAACTTTAAGTTCTTCGGTTTCAATTGGGGACTCGTCTTTAATTTTTCGGATTGCCATTATTTCATCAAATTCATCTCTGGTTGGACTGATATAAATTGCCCCTGTCCCCTCTGATGGATCAACTTCCTCTTCTTCTATTCTTGTTACATTTTTTATTCTTTCAAAAGTTAAATCATCTGTTATTTTTTCTCTTTCTTCTACTAATTTTTTCTCATCAGTCTTTTTCTCTCCTCCAAAAAAAATCACCCAAATTAAAAGTGTCAAAATCAAAATCGCTATCGCTATTATTTTTATTTTATTTTTCATTTTAATTTATTACCAAACAATCTCTAATCGCCTGTACATGACCATATTTTGCTTGTCCATCCATTGTTGCTCCATCTGGAAAATATGGATCGGCTGTATATATCTCACCCTCTTTATATTCTACCGCCAAAACATGATGGCCTGTTGTTTTTAAATCTGAACTGGAATAGAAATTAGTCAGCACCATTACGATTTTATCTTCGCAAATCCAATTGGCGATATCTTGTTTATTACATCTTCTGGTTGTCGAATCGTAGGTCGTATCAATCGAATTTATTCCTAGATATTTTATAAATGTTTGCTGCGCTTGAGCTAAACTCGACCCTTCACAACCCATTTGACTATAAGCCGACCCTGTTATGTCATAGACTAGGTAATCTGGAGTCAGTTTGGCATCTTTGTTAATTAGTACCTTAGAGACAGCCGTCGGCCCACAAGCTTTTTGGCTAAAATTACAACCTCCTCTGGGTAAAATAATATTAGCCCAATCACCTTTATTTTGTTTAATCTCCATGTTTACCCGTTCTTTTACACTGGCACTAGTTTTTCCATTAGCACATTGGTTAATTTTTTGTGCCAGCAATACTGGCGCTTTTGTATCATAGGACGCTCCTGTTCCTGCTCCCATTTCCACCGGCGGTACTAGGCTTCCCACCATTGGTCCGGCAAAAAAAAGCATTATTACTGCGATAGCTATTATTGGTCCCGCCACTACCATGCCGATAGCACCACCTATTCCTGCCAACGACGCGGTCAAAATCCCTCCAACTCCCAAGAACATTCCTCCCATTCCCATCATCGCTCCCGCTAACCATCCACCCACCTTTCCAAAATTTTCTTTCGCCCATTTCTTAATTCCCAAAGAAAGCCCCATCTTTTCAAAAAATCCACTTATTTTTTCTACTCCTTTTTTAATCACTGGCGCCAAAGCTATTACAGCTGCCACTACCGGAGCCAATGGTCCTGATAATAAAGAAGCCAAAGCTCCTCCTCCTGCTGCCACTCCCCCTACTGCCGCTGTTTCTCCCGCCGCCACTGCTCCTTCTTTTACTGCCGTTCCCGCCACCACCTTGCCATTTGCTATCAAACTTTTCAAAGTTATCCCCAAAGCCTCTCCAAAACTTTTTCCTCCGGACATTAGAATACTGGTTTCGTTTACAAATTGAAAAAGAGGTTGATTAACCATTTTTTGACTTACGTCCAAAAATAGATTATCTATCCCTCCTGGTTTAAATATTCCAATTATTTTATCGCCCCAATTCTGGGCCCAAGCAATTTTGTTTCTGATATTCTCAATTTGGTTTACCATTTCCGGACTGTGTTGCAAGAAACTAAACATTTCATTTACGCTTCTACTGGCATCGACACTGTCAGTTGCTCCAAAATTTTTAATCAAATCTCTGTATTGGGCGAACTGTTCAATTTCTTTTCTTACCTCACCCTTACTAATCAGACTTGTTAATACTTCCGTTCGCCTAAATCCTTTTTCTATCGCCCCCGTCCTTAACGGATTTCCTGTTACCACCCTTATTTTATGCCCAGAAACCGGATTATCTTTATAGACATTAACCACAAAATCTGCATACTTTTCCACTATTTTCATCTCTTCACTTCCAATTTCGCCCGCTTTTATCACACTTTCAACGATTTCTTTTTTTATTACTCTCAATCTTTCCGTTTCCACCACTTTTCCTTTTGTTTCTACTACCCTCTTAATTTGTTGATCAGCTCTTCTCATCGCCACCTCTATTACAGTTTTTTGATCTTCACTTGCTTCTCGACCTCCCTCTACTTCTATTATTTCTCTTATCCCTCCACCCATTTCCAGATTTTCATTTTTTCTCCAACAATTCATCACCTTATCGACCAGTATTTCTTCATCAATTTCTATCTCATGTGTTGATAGCTCTTCCCCCAGATCTTCTGCCACCACTCTTGCTTCTTCCAAAAGAATAGCCCCTGACACTTCCTCAAGCACTGCTTCTGCCGCTGCCACGCTCTCTACTTTTTTAACCATTTTTTTCAATCTTTCAATATCAACCACTTCTGCTTTCACTGTCTTTTTTACAATTTTTTCTGCCACTTTTTCTTCTACCCCCGCCGTTAACAGTATTTCTTTCACACCAACTTTAGTTTTTGGTACCTCATTTCTTACTTCTGTTTCTCCACCTTCATCCTCTTTTCTATCCGGTTCATCTTCCAACTCAATTGCTTCATCGCCTGTTGCTGATTCTTCATTAGCCATTTCCTTCTGTCTTTTAATAAATTCAGATACCCCCATCCCTGTCTCTTCTTTTATTGCCCTTTCCAATATTCTGCATCTATCTCCATCCCTTTTTCTCTTCGCCTCCTCATATGCTTCCACTAATTCCTCTAAATTATCAGGAATTCTGGCTTCCATTTTGTCATCTTCTTCTGTCTCCTCAATCAAACTGTCAGGATCTAATTTTGTCAAAAAAGTTAACAAATCAGAGGCTTCTTCTCTCACTTTTCCACTACCTCTATATCCTTTGTCTATCAGCAAGGTATCAACCGCTCTTTGCAAATCGGCCACTTGTTTTTGATCTTCTATTACTTTCCCCTTAGCCAGTTCATCCAGCGAAAAAAGTACATCAGCTACTGTTTTATAAGTCACCACCCAGTTGTTAAAATTTGTTCTTGTTTTTGTATCAGTAGTATCAGTTGCCATGCTAAATTATAGCAATCATTTCCACCCTATTCATTCCCCAACAGCTTGTCATAATCCATTTTTCCTTTCTCGTCATTGTCTTTTGTCTTTACTTTATCATCAGCCAAAACTTTCTCTACTGGTTTTTCAGTCACCTTCACTGGTATTCCCACTGGTTCTTCTTTTTTTACAAAGTCAACCTGAGGTTTTTTAGTCAATTGTGGCGGTTGGGGTATTTTTTTCTCCTCTGTTTTGTTAACAAAAATCGGCTTATTCATTCCTGCCATCAAATTACTTTTTTGACCGAAGGGATTAACCGCCTCCGCTTTTGGTGGAAAAAATCTATTTGTGTCTCCATTTCCACCAAACAATACTCCTTTTCCACTTAAGCTCGGCTTACTTTCTTCTTCTTGTTTTTTATGCTCAGCCAATTTTTTATCCTCTTCTATTTCCATTTCTTTGATTCTTTTTTCCAAATCAGCCTCAACTCCCACTGTTTTTATTTCCACTTTTTCTTCACCGATAGGCTTAGTCTCCTCTTTTTCTACCACTTCAGTTTTTATTGGCATTCTGTCATCGATTAAAGTAGTCTCTTTTGTCGGTGTCGGTGTCGGTGTCGGTGTCGGTGTCGGTGTCGGTGTCGGTGTCGGTGTCCTCACCTCCGCCATTTCTTCTACACTTTCATTTTTAATTCTCACATCCATCTCCGGTTTTTCAGCCTTTTTTACTTTAGCTTCAGCCATTTTTCTATCCACTGCCTTTTTTTGTTCTATCAAATCTTGCGGATTTGAAGTAATCAAATTATGTTCCTCCTCCGAAGCAATCACCTGTATAGCCACATGATTCTGTCCGGCAAAAAAGATGCCTTCTCCCTTATCCGCCGACAATAGCAGTTGTTTTTCTCCTTCCGATAGGTAAAAAATCTCTCCCACCTTATCAATCGCTGCACTATGTTGTTTTAGTAAAATTTGAATTGCACTGTTAGTCACAATTTCCTTACCATACGGTGTTTGCAAAAAATCATCCACGTCTTGAGTGATTGTTGTTGTTCCCAAGAAATATTTTCTTCCTCTCTTTATAATTCCTCTCAAAAATGCCGCCGAATCATCATGTTGCATCAAATACCAAGCCTCGTCCACTACTAGAATTCTTTTTTTCAAATTTTTCTTAACTGTCGTCCAAATGTAATCCAAAATAATATGCATCGCCACCGGCCTCAAACTGTCTTCCAAATCTTTTACTCCAAATACTACCAGTTTATTTTTCAAATCAACCGTTGTTTTTTGATTAAATATTCCGGCAAAAGATCCCTTAATATATTTTTCCAATCTAGCCGCCAAACTTTGTGATTTCTCATCCTCCATGCCAATCAGCGATTTATATAAATCTTCCAGCAAAGGAGCTTCTCCTTTTTGACTTTCCGGATCTGGAGTAATTCCTTTTGCTTTATAAGCTGCCATCATAGCTTTATCCAATATTGATTCTTCAATCGGATCCATATCTCCCAGCACCACTTTCATCAATTTGTGCAAAGCCAATATTTTTGTATTCAATGCGTTTTCACCTTTTTCCTCCGCCAAGGTTAAATCAAATGGGTTTATCTTCGACTCTTCCCCATAACCAAAGGCAATATATTGACCTCCCATAGCCTCACACAAACTCTTATATTCGTTTTCTGGATCAATCACTATTACATCCGTTCCCATCATTAACGACCTCATTGTTTCCAGCTTGATCATGTACGATTTTCCCGCTCCTGAAGTAGCAAATACGACCGAATTGTAATTCGGCATTGAAAATCGATCAAAAATCACCAAAGATCCATTGTGTTCGTTAATTCCATACATTATTCCTTTATCGTCCGATAGATCCGATGATACAAAAGGAAATGTCGTTGCCAGTGAGGTTGTATCCATATTTCGGGACACGTTCAACAAATCATTACATAAAGGTAAAGTAGTCACAAAACCTTCTTCCATCTGCAAAGTTGACCTTTTGCTGACAATCATCAGCGACCCCAAAGCAGCTTCCAAATTTTTAGTAATTTGGTTTAATCTTTCAATCGATTCAGCGGAAACAGTCACATACAATCCAAACTGAAAAAACCTTTCTTCTCCTTTTACTAATTCTCTTTGTAAATTCAAAGCGTCTTCCAGTTTTGCTTGAGTAGCCGGATTTACCACTCTGCCCCTCTGGATGTCAGTGCTTATCTCTGCCTCCATCTCCGCCACCTTTCTTCTCAAATCATCCAATACATCTTTTCCATCTGTCGGATAAATATACATCGACACCGATAAAGAAGCATCAAAGTTAATCAAAGGAGACAACCAGTTCAAACCCACAAAGCGGGGATATGCCGCCACAAACAAGGTTCGATAATATATTTCTCCTACTCGAATATGAGAAAAATCAACTTCAACTGCCGAGGGTGCAATAATATCTTTAGTTGATACTAGTCCCTGTTCAAACACTCGGTCATCTTTCTTTTCTATTGATAACTCGTTTTTTTCTGGTTCCACTTTTTTCTCTTCCACCTTAACTCCTAGATTTTCCCCTGATTTTGCCTTTAATTTATCAAAAATTTTAAGCTTCATTTTTTTCTCCTTCTTCTGGTTCTACTATTTTTTTATCATTTTCTATCGTTGTTACCATTGGCGAACCATAATTTAAGGTTTGTATTTTTTGCCCCGTTGCCACTTCCTCGTTATACATTCGGTAAAAAAGTTCAATCAGTTTTTTACTTTCTAGCACTTTTGCCTCCAAGCCCAATCTTGAAAACAGTCTGACCAAATGATCTCGTTTTGGTTCTAAACTAGCTTTGGCTTTTTCTAAAATATAATCTTTGGCAAAAGGCAGTTTTTGGCTATTTTTATTTTTTCCCGGCAGAGGTAAAGATCCCAATATTTGGCTCTTAGCACTCTTTATTCCCATTTCCAATGTTGAAAAGGGCACCACTACATAAAAAAACTTAGACAACACATCATTTCTTCTTACCGTTTCTTCCACAAATTTTCGATAAGACACAATCCTCTCCTTCATTTTAAGGTTAGTCTGTTTACCTTCCATTAGCGACAACCTTTTCAAGTAAGTACTAATATCTTTAGTTTTTGAATGAATCACAATTTGAATCGGGAAAGTCAATGAGTTTAAAATCCCTCCGTAAGCAAAAACCAAAGCAGATTGTTCCTTCTCTGATAGAAGATCAAAATTAACTGAAGATAATTGGATCACCATCGCACACGATCCGTCTTTTAAAATCGCCACATCATCTATGACATCCTCAATTGGTAGATGTTCTTGAGTTGTTCCTCGGATGGCAATTTTTAGCGTGTCATTTGGCATAGATTACTCTTAAAATACTTTTACTAATCATAACTAATAAATGCTCGTACGTAAACCAGTCTACTCCTTTGCCTTTATTTTAATTGGTTCCACAATTTCTCCCGTCAACACCAGACTGGATCTATCAAAATTCACCCCTTCTTTTTCTACAATAATCAGATATTTTCCATTTGCCAATTGGGTTGAGGTTCTAAATTGCCCCAGAGAATTAGTTTTCAGCACTCGGCTTGGGTTTCCATTCTCGTCTTGAATCTCCACAATCGCATCCGGTAAAATTTTCCCCTCTTTGTCTGTCACCATTCCTACCACTAGGTTTGGAATTTCCGGGATACTTGGCATTGGAATTACTCCATGCACCAACTCTCCGGTTGCCCCCAACTGTTCTCTTTTCAAATCCAAGGACACTTTTTGTTTTCGCCAATCATCTATTGCTACACTTTCCTGCTCTTTGGCATTGTTTACTTGATCCTCTTCGATTCTTTTGCCTCTAACCAGGACTACATCTTCCGTCACTGGTGCCGTCTTTACTCCTTTTGCCTTTTTTTTACTAGCCGGCAACGAATTCAAAAAATCTTTAATTTTATTTTTATCTTTATTTTTAATCACCATCTCTTCTTCATCTAAAGCAATCGTTCCCACTTCCCCCGGCCCTTGTCTAGCCTTCCATTCCATCCACTCTTCATCCCCCTTCTTTTTATAAGTGTAAACAGTGGGGGAGTATATTGACTTGATAAATGATGTCAACCATACCGAAGCCGGTCTTCCTCCAATCGGGACAAATGCCAATACCACTCCGCTTCCAGCTAAAATCGCCATTAAAGGGTATCGAATCAAAATAATCATCTTTGTCGAATTAACCAAGAAGGCCAATGCCAAGCCCACCACCAAAGTCAAAAACTGTTTTAAGGTCATATCGCCCACCAGTTTAAATTCGTAGCTACTGATGTTTTGTGGTATTGGATGTTGATCCATAGACAATTCTACCAATTTCTTTCCCTTATAATACCCTTATGTCTCGTCTCTTAATCGTCGATGGTCACGCTGTCGCTCATCGTGCCTACCATTCCATTCCTCCTCTAACTGTCAACGGCCAACCGGTTAATCTAATTTATGGCTTTTATTCCATTCTTCTCTCGGCCATCGATCAACTCAAACCCAAATATCTTGTCGTCTGCCTAGACTCACCGGGGCCGGTTTTCAGAAACAAAGAATACTTAGCTTACCGAGCCAATCGCCCTCCTGCCGACAAAAATCTTGTTGTCCAATTACCCGAGCTCAAAAATAGTCTGGAAACAGCCTCTATTTCAAATTTTTCTCTTGCTGGTTACGAAGCCGACGATATTATTGCTACTTTAACCCGCCAGAGCCTTACAAGATCTTTTATTTCTCGGGTTACCATTATTACGGGAGATAAAGATTTAATGCAATTGGTTACTCCCAAAGTCGAACTTTTTATGCCCATTCGTGGTCTTTCCCAGACCCAAACCTTTGGTCCAAAAGAAGTATTCGATAAGCTTGGTGTCAAACCTTCCCAAGTAGTTGATTTAAAAGCTTTAATGGGGGATAGTTCCGATAATTACCCAGGCGTTTCTGGCATTGGTCCCAAATCCGCCAACATTCTCCTTTCCCAATACAAAAATCTTGATAATATCTACAAACATTTATCAGACATCAAACCTGCTTATCAATCTAAACTAGAAAAAGATCGCGACAACGCCTATCTTTCACAGAAACTAGCCAAACTAGTTTATGACGTTCCTGTCAAACTAAATCTAAAAAACGCCCGTTGGCACTCTCGCCACCTGCAACCTCTCTTGGCTCTTTTCAAATCCTATAACTTCCGCTCTCTCTCCTCCCGTCTCTCCCGTCAATATCCTCAAATTAAACCCTCAAAAGAGACAAAGCCGCATCCAAACAATCATCAACCATCCCTCTTCTAGATTCTGGGTTTGACAGCCTCGCTAACAAAGTTCTCACTGGTCTCATTTTCCCTCTCTCAAAAAGTTCGTTTACCAGATTCACCCTAATTTGTACTTGTCTTTCCTTTGCCCAAACCCTTCTTTTCCATTCGGGATGAACGTTGAAAGCAAATTCAGCCCACAAACGTGTTAACCCTTCATCTCTCATTATTCTTTTCCTTTTTTAAAATTTTGTAACTTATCGCCCAACATTGGGAAAATTGTAGAGTATCCCACTCACAAAGTCAAATTATTATCATCCCTTCTCCTTTCCGGTTATAATTACCCATGGCTTCATCTCTAAAAAAACCCTCCAAACTGAAAATCGCTCTTGTCCATGACTATCTCAAAGAATATGGTGGTGCTGAAGCTGTTCTCGAAACCTTGTCTGACATATTTCCCCAAGCTCCTATTTACACTTCTCTTTACCGTCCTCAAAGTTTTGGCCCCCACCGTTCCCGTTTAGAAAAGAAGTGGCAAGGTCGAACACATCAAAGCTTTTTCAAATACATTCCCTTTGCTTCTCGTCTTATCTCTCCTCTTCGTTTTCTTTCCCCTCTAGCTTTTCTATCTTTTGATTTTTCCGATTACGATATTATTATTTCTTCAGCCACTGGCGCTTATTTCCCCAATGCTCTCAAAAAAGGGGAGGCTAAGCTACTTTGCTACTGTCACACTCCTCCTCGCTATCTTTATGGTTTAGCCACCGCCCGTGATCCCAAAAAATATCCCGTTTTAAATTTCTTTGCTCAAACCATCTTTCACTTTTTCCGTCTTCTTGACTTTAAATATGCCCAAAATGTTGATCAATTCATCGCCAATTCTGCCACCACCGCCTCCCGTATCAAAAAATTTTACCGAAAAGATTCCCTCATTATCAATCCTCCCGTCGATCTTCCTCAAAAATCAACTGCCTCATCTTCCCGACAACTATTCTTTCTCACCGGTGGTCGTTTAGCTCGAGCCAAGCGCTATGACTTGGCTATCAAGACTTGCAATCAATTGAAACTGCCTCTAAAAATCTTTGGCCGTGATTTTGCCGGCCACGAAGCTGAACTAAAAAAACTAGTAGGAAATAGTTCTAATATCGAATTTCTAGGCGAAATTACTAACCAACAAAAATCAGATCTCATGTCTACTGCCAAAGCCTTTATTTTTTGTTCTGACAACGAAGATTTTGGTATTATTCCTGTCGAAGCCATGGCTCATGGCTGTCCCGTTATTGGTCACAATTCTGGTGGCACCGCCGAAACGGTAATTGATGGCAAAACCGGCATTTTATTTGATAATCTTACTGTTCCTTCTCTTGTCTCTGCCATTAAAAAACTAAACCGTCATTGCGAGAAGCAGAGCCACGAAGCAATCTCTACTTTCTGTCGTTCCCGCGCCAGTCAATTTTCCCGTCCCGTCTTTGTCAAAAAGATCAAAAAACTAATCTCTGTCCTCTAACCACTTTTCTACTTCTAGTGCCGCCTTGCATCCTTCTCCTGCCGCCACTATTGCCTGCTTGTAGACCGAATCAGCACAATCTCCCGCCACAAATATTCCCGGCACATTCGTCATCGTCGGGTATTCACTATTACTTTTCGTTTTTACAAAGCCTTTCTCGTCCAACTCTACCAAACCTTCCAAAAACTTTGTCGCCGGTATTCTTCCGATAGCCACAAACAACCCCTCCACCTCCATCATTTTTTCCTCCCCCGTCTTATTATTTACCACTTTTATTCCCACCAGTCTCCCTTCCTTTTCCACTAAACCTTTTACTTCACTATTCCACACCATTTCTATTTTTGCATTATTTAGTATCTTTTTTTGCTCCGCCACACTGGCCCTCAATTCATCCCGTCGGTGAATTAAATATACTTTTTGCACAAATTTAGTCAAAAAATGGGCTTCCTGTACTGCCGTATCTCATCCGCCCACCATCGCTACTATTTTGTCTCGATAAAACATGCCATCGCAAGTAGCACAGCCCGACACTCCTCTGCCTATCAGCTCTTTTTCTTTCGGTAAACCCAGCCATCTGGCCCCCGCTCCTGTCGTCACCACTACACTTTTAGTTTTTATTCTTTCTTCTCCGCTCAAAACTACTTCAAAACCCTCACTTGTCTTTTCTATTTTTTCTACTTCTCCCTGTCGTATTTCTCCTCCCAAATTCTTTACCTGTTCTTGCATATTCATCATCAGCTCTGGACCGTTAATACCTTTAGCAAATCCTGGCCAATTTTCCACCAAAGTAGTTACAATCAGTTGCCCTCCGGGTTCTCCTCCTCCTATCACTAAAGTTTTCAAATCAGCCCTGACCGTATAAATCGCCGCCGTCAATCCTGCCGGCCCGGAACCGATGATAACCGTATCGTAAATTTTATTTTCCATAGACATATTCTACCTCATTCCTTTATACTGATTTTACTGCTCCATGAAACAAAATAAGCACATCTTTAAAATTATCCTTGAATTGGTCGATTGCAAAAGCGCTTTGGTTTTTTGGTATTTTGTCCGTCTCCTTTCCGCTCTGCTTCCTCTCTATTTTATTTACCTTTTTGGTCAAGCCATCAAGCTTCTGGAAGACAAGGCCTCTTTCAAACAGCTTTTTTTTCATCTTCTTCTCATTCTTTTTATCCGTCTTTTAGACAATTTTTCCCGCCTAATTTCTATCTACAAACTCGAGCATCTTATCTTCAAAACAGAGTTTTCCATTCACCAGTTTTTACTTTTTGGTGTTAAAGCCAAGAATAAGGCCGAAAGACACAAAATTATTCAAGCTGTCAGAAATTTTTCCGAAGCCGTCAGAAATACTTTTGGCATTATTCGTCAGCCCGGCATTGATGGTCTGGTTTCTTTTATCAGCACTCCCATTATCCTTATTTTTCTTGATTTCAGAGTTTTTATTGCCGAAATTGCCTATATTGCCGTTTATTGTTTTGTTGATATTTACACTACCGAGCGCTATTCCCGTCTTAGAAATGTCCAAAACGCTCATACCGAAAAATATTATGCCAAGCTTCAGGACAACAACAAAGTAAGCACCGAGCGTCGCCAATTTATCAATCACCTCAAAAAACTTTGCGATTGGGGTTTTTGGGAATGGAATTTTTTACAGGGTACCGCCGTCTTTTTCTATTCGCTTATTCTTCTTTACCTAATTTACACCGTCTCTATTGGTCAAAAGCAAATTTCCGACCTGATTTTGATCATGGGTTATATCGCCAACACTCAGGTTTTCTTAAACAATTTAAGTAGCATCAAGGATATTTTTGCCGACACCAAAGTTGCCCTTACCCGTTTGGCCAGGAATCGCTCCATCTCCGCCGTCAACCTTTCTGATCTGGTCTAAAACTACAAATCCATCCCAAACCCACCTCCGGAGTGGGCTATACACCAAAGATATATTCAGAAACCAAGAGAAGTAAATAGAAAATACTAAAAATTAGAGGGGTTATGATAAATATTTTTTTACGGGTTAATAAAAACAAGATAATTCCAACGGCGAAACTAATGATGAGAAAAAGAGGAGATAAAAACAAGCGAATAGCATTGAAAACTACTCCCAAAGGAGACGGGGGAGCTAGAGCTTGAACTTTCATATATTACAATAACATATAGAAGTTGTCGTTTAATCAAGAAAGAAGGATAAGTAAAATATCAGTTTAACTCGGCAGACGAAACGATTTTCCGACTTGTTACTTTAATATTTTGCTGAAGAAACTTAAGAATTTTTTGATTTGAATCAAAAGCAATGGTTTTTAGTTCACTAATCGGCACCCACGACGCCTCTGAATTTTCTTCCTTATTTATCGAGATTTCACCTATAATAGTGGCATAATAAGCAATATTAATTATCGGAAATTGATAATCGTGATAGCTGGCAGTTCCGGTAAAATAACCCAAAAAATCAAGATTACAAGCTACTCCTAATTCCTCGGACATTTCTCTTTTTAGACCATCTTCTGGCAGTTCATCTTTTTGCAAATAACCACCGGGAAAATCCCATTCTCCCTTAAAAGGTTCTTCTTTTCTTTTCAAGACCAAAACTCGTCCATCTTTTATAACTATCGCCGTCACTGCTGTTTTTGGATTTTCAAATTTACACAATTCGCAATCACATTTTTTCATACTGCCATTATATCAACCTTCAAAGACCCTTAAACAAAACTTTTCTCATTCACATTTTTCCCAGCTGTTATACTCACTCATGCCCGAGCTTCCCGAAGTCGAAGTTATCCGTCTTTTTCTTACCCCCAAGCTTGTTGGTCAAACCATCACAAAGCTAAAAGTCATAAATCCAAAATCTTTTCAGGGTAATTCCAAACTTATTATCGGTCAAAAAATCGTCAAACTAACTCGCCTCGGCAAACAGCTTTCAATTTATCTTAACAACGGCCTAATTTTGTTAATCCACCTCAAAATGACCGGCCAATTGGTTTATCAAGATTCGTATAAAACCATTCTCGGTCATCCTACTCCCAAACAAAACAAACTTAAATTGCCCCATTCTCATACCCGCCTTATTTTCACTTTTTCCGATCAGACAAAACTTTTTTTCAACGATATGCGTAAATTCGGTTGGATTCGCCTTTTGACCCCCGCTCAAGTCAAAAAACATCAATCAAAACTTGGCCCAGATCTCCTCTCAAAAAAATTTACCCAAGTCTACTTCCACTCTCAACTTAAGCTCTCTTCTCGCCCCATCAAGGGTCTTCTCCACGATCAAAATCGCTTTGCCGGCATTGGTAATATCTACGCCAACGATGCCTTGTTCTTAGCCGGTATTCATCCCCTCATTCCTTCAAATAAAATTTCCAGTCTCAAATCAAAAAAAATCCACCTCTATCTTCTTAAAATTATTCGTCAATCTATCAAAGCCGGCGGTTCTACTGCCCGTGATAACCAATATATCCGTCCCGATGGCACTGCCGGCCAAAATCAATATAATTTTCGAGTTTATCAGAGGCTAGGGGAGCCCTGTCTGGTCTGCTCCACCCCCATTGAAAAAATCACCATCTCTGGCCGTTCCGCCTTCTTTTGTCCTCGCTGTCAAGTTTTATCTTTTAAGCCAAACTAGTCATTTTTTCCATATCGGTCACCACCAAGGTTCGACCTTTTTTGACCAAGAGTTTCTTTTTTTCCATTTCCAGTATTTGCAAAGTCACTGTTTCTCTGGTCAATCCGGCCATGCTTGCCAGTATTCGGTGGGGGATATCAAATTTCACTCTCACACTCTTACCTTCCTTCTCGCCATATCTTTTGGCCATCGAAGTAATTAAAGTTGCCACCTTGTTGGTTGAGTCTCCCGAAATTAAGCTCTGAACATCACAAACCATTTCGGAAAGTTCCACGATCAAATCGCGGGTCAAATCTTCTTTCAATTGTTTATTTTCCTCCAAAAAAGCCATCAATTCTCTTTCCGGTGCTTCCCATACTTCCATGGTTGAAATTGCCTCAAAATAAAATTCATTTTTCTTTCTAGTCAACAAAGTAATAGCCTCGCAGGGGAACAAGGGTCGAAACATTGGGATAGTTCTCTCTCTACCATCTTCTGCCAAACTATAAGCTCTAGCATAACCTCTTTTTATAAACATTACGCTCTCGTTTTTAGTGCTGGGATCTTTAATGGTTTTACCCTTCTTAAATTTAGCAATCGGGTAAGCACTAAAAAATTTTTTTAATTGTTTTACGGTTTTATCTGTCATTTTTATTATTAATTTTTAAAAAACATTCGATCATTATAACCAACATATGATCATACCCTTGTTATAATCTTAACACAAATCAACAAGTAATTTCATCCTACTATTATTAATTCACTTTCTGCCCTAGTTACCGCTGTATACAACCATCGTCGCCATTCATCATCCGTCATTTTGGAAAACCTCTCTTCAAACAGCAGCACCTTTTTTGATTGACTTCCTTGAGCTTTGTGTACCGTCAACGCATAACCAAAATCAAACAAATCACCCTTGCCACTTCTAAACCTTTGCTCCGAAAAATTAATCGCCCCTTCTCGGCCAAATTGTTCTGCCATTACCAAGCCTTCATATTTTTCATCCTCCCCGTCCATCTCAATTTCTGCCTCATACCATTCCATATTTCTTTTCTCAATCGAAGCCACTGTTCCCAGCATGCCGTTAAACACTTGTTTTTCATGATTATTTCGCAAACAAATCACTCTATCTCCAGCCACCAGCTCTCCTCCCACGATTTCTCTTGAATTTCTAATAAATTGGTTAAGTTTAACTCGGGTTCTGTTGTAGCCACACAAAACCATCCACTCTTCATTATAATTTTTTAAAATATCCTCTACCTCTTCCCCGCCCTCTCTTCGATCAAGTTTTCTTACCCCCGCTCCGTAATCGCCCTTAGGTATCATCCCTGTTTTTCTAGCCCAGACCGATACTTTGATTATCGGATTATCAGCCGCCTGTCTGTGTATTTCTTCTAAAATCAAATCCGGTTTAGCCATTAAGTTAAAATTTCCCCTAATCGGTGGCAGTTGTCCATGGTCACCTGTGGCCACAATCGGCACATTGTAAGATAATAAATCAGCCCAAATCCCCCCGTCCACCATCGATGCCTCATCTACTACAATCAAATCTGTTTCTATTTTTTCTTTTCTCTCCCAGCCCACAATTTCTTGCTTGTCGTTGGTAATGGGGCAGTATATCAGCGAGTGTATTGTCCCCACACTGTCCTCTTTTTCCATCGCCTTTTCCTCCATCAATTTACTTCTTAAGACTCTGGCCGCTTTACCTGTATAACTGACAAAAGCCACTCTTTTATTTTTATCCAATTTCTTTCTCAAAACCGCCATCAAGGTTGTTTTTCCCGTTCCTGCATAGCCCCCCAAAGAAATATATTGCCTTTTTGGTTTTTTCCACCAAGCCATGATTCCCTCCAAAGCTTTTTCTTGATCCTTAGATAAGTTCATCTATACATTCCTCAACAATCTCAAAACCTCCCTCCCAAAAACTCTCATCTTTCATCTCTATCCCCACTCTTTTCAATATTTTTTCCGGATCTTCGCTTCCCCCGGCTTCCAATATTCTTTCTATTTTGGGTACAAAACTTTTTCCTTCTTTTTTATAGCGTTTATATAGCGACAAACTCAACAGCTCTCCAAAGCTGTAGGCATAACAATAGAAAGGACTAGCTACAATATGAGGAATATAGCTCCACTCATAAGCAAATATCGGATCAACTTCTACCTTGTCACCAAATTGTTCTGAAAGTCCCTTCAACCACAACTCTCCCGTTTCTTTTCTCCCCAAACCCCTTTTCATTTTTTCATGCAGCTTAAGCTCAAACTTAATAAAATAATTTTGTCTTAATATGGTCGCATAACTATCGCTGATTTTTTCCCACAACATCGATTTTTTTATTTCTCTATCGCCTTCTTTCTCTAGCAGTTTTTCAAACAAAATCGTTTCCGCCAAAGTCGAGGCTGTTTCCGCCAAGGGCAAACCCGCTTGTTGCGCCAGCACTCCGTGTTTGTTGGCATAGAGACTGTGAATTCCGTGTCCCAATTCATGAGCTAGAGTGTACACGCTTCTCAAAGTTTCATCATGGTTTAGTAGCACATAAGGGCTAATTTTTGGTTCAACTGTGGCGCAAAACGCTCCGCTTCTTTTATTAACTCTCGGGTGCGAATCGATATGATTATCGGCAATTATTTTCTCTCCCGCCTTCCCAAATCTTTCCGAGAAACCATACATTGTTTCCAAGACCATCTTCTTCGCTTCATCAAAACTATATTGCTTGCCCGGCTGATTGCGAGCTTGCGAGCTTTCGCCGGGTGCATACAAATCAAATCTATTTAGTTTTTTCACCCCCAAATTTTTCGCCTTATAATCCCAAAATCTACCAAACACTTCTCCTTTTTTGGTACAGGCTTTTAGCAACGCTTCAATTGCCTCGTCCGGCACTTGATTGGCTATATTCCTTCTGGAAATAGGGGATTTAAAGCCTCTCAACTTAGTCTCATAATCCCAATTTTTTACCGCCGACACCAGCACCGCATGTAACTTATCAATATTTTTTTTATGTTCCGCAAAAAGTGCTCTGTACGCCCCCTCCCTTTCTTGTTTTTTCTCCGAATGCACGTATCTCAACAATTCTCCCTGAGTTTTAATTTTTTTCTTTTTGCCATTTACTTCCATCACGTATTCCATCTCCGTCTCGATCATTTCTCTCAAATTCAACACCGTTCCTATCCCATAAACATCCTTATTGTCCACAATATCTTCTTCTTCAATTTTCAAATTATATTTAGCCATTTTTCGTCCCTGTTCAAACACCCATTTCAAATCCTTCGTCGCTTCAAACAACCTCTTGGCATTTTTGTCATCAAGTTTTTTCACCTTCGCCACTTCTATGCCCTTTAACCAAAAAGCTAACGGTCGAAGCTTTTTCCCGTACCACAACATCGTATCATTAGCCCTGATTTTCATTTTTTTTGCCTGTCTGTTTTTTTGATTTGTCTCTTCCATCAAATATGGCAGATACACCAACCGGCTTACTTTTTCTTCTAAGCTTTGCCACCATTCGACCATCAATCTAAATTCTTTCTCATTCATCTCAGGCCTTATTTTTTTAATCCAAACCTCAGCCCTTTTCGTTCCCACTCTTATCTCTTTTCTCAATTTCTCAAAATCCGCTATTGCCACGATGTCTTCCAAATTCCATTTCAAGCCTCTCTTTTTTTTCATCACTTATTCTACCAAGCTCTCAAGAAGCCATTTCGGCTAGTCTGCTCACTATCGTTTCTCTAATCTGATCTTCTGGTATCACTTCCTCTCCTATTATCAGTCCTTCTTCTCTCAAGTCAACTCTAAAACTTTTTGGTTCACCTTTCTCTGTAAGAGGATTTTTGGTCGAAAAGTTTAGTTGCACCCAAGAGCCTTCTATCCCATCAAAAACAATTTCTGCCGGCACAACCACTCTTTTTTCAGTTCGGACAAGACCTCCCAAAAGCCCGTTCAAACCGGGAGCTGGTTCACAATCAAAAAAAGTATCATCGCGAGTTATTAAAGTACCTGCGTCTCTTATCTCCCTAAATAAATCCGGCACTCCACTTGCTTCCAATCTTTCTATCGCTTTTTCCCATCTTTTTGCTTTTTCCTCCTCCTCTCTTTTTCTTTGTTTTTCTTCATCAAGGTTTCTCTTTTTTATCACCAAAATTCTTGCTTCTAATTCTGTTGCTACTCCCGTGGGAATTCCCTCTTTCGCCGCTCTTTCTCTGGTGGCCATAGGAAATAGTCTGGGACCTTCCCTTTGATAAAATTCTTCTTTAGCCATGCCTACAATATAACATTTTTGTTTCAAAATCGTCATTTTTGTTAAAAACCCCATAATATCGAAGAACAAGACAAAAAATGCTACACTTAATCTGTTTTATGAAAAGCCTTCCTCTATATCTTTCTTATGATGATGTCCTTCTTCTCCCTCAAGCTTCTCCTATAAAATCACGCTCTCACATTAATCTCAAAACTCAAATTACTCTCTCAATCGAACTCTCCCTGCCTTTAATTGCCATCAACATGGACACTGTCACCGGAGTTGACATGGCCATTGCTATCTCTCGCCTTGGCGGTATTGCTTTTTATCCCCGTTTTGACACTATCAACCATCAGGTTACTGCCGTCAAAAAAATTCTTGATAGTGGACAGAGGGTTATTCCTGCCGTTGGCATTAAAGACTCCGAAAGAGATCGCCTCCAAGCTCTTTATGATATTGGCATTAGAACTATTACTGTCGACGTTGCTCATGCCCACTTAAAAACCTGTCTTAATTTTGTTTCTTGGGCCAAAAAAACCTATCGAGATTTAGAAATTATTGCTGGTGTTGTCGCCACCCCAGAAGCCGCCCATGATCTCTACAAAGCTGGGGCCGATGCTATTCGTGTCGGCATGGGAGTTGGTACCATCTGTACTACCAGAATTCAAACTGGTCACGGTGTCCCTCAAATTTCTGCTCTTCAAAATTGTGCCCCCATTGCCCAAAAATTTAAACGTCCTCTTATTGCCGATGGTGGTACTAGAAGCTCTGGTGATATCGTCAAAGCTCTTGCTTGTGGTGCTTCTGCCGTTGTTCTTGGCTCACTTCTTGCGGGTACTAATGAAGCCCCCGGCAAAATTATCACCAAAAAAGGTCAAAAATATAAAGTCTACAACGGTTCTACTAGTCAAACCGAAAAGCTCAAACAATATGCCAAAAATTCTACTGACAAATCTCAGTCCTATACTTCTCACGTCGAAGGAGTTGCCGGTTTTCTCCCTTATAAGGGTCCTCTTGCTTCTGTTTTAAGCTCTCTTGAAAGTGGTATTCGCTCTGGTCTTTCCTATTCTGGAGCTAGCGATATCAAAAAATTTCATCAAAAAGCTCAATTTATCCAAGTTACTTCCAGTATTACCAATCGAAACAATCATCGCCCCATTCTCTCTTTATGATTGTTCCCGATTTTGAATTCGAAAAATCTCTAATTCCTCCCAGCACCCGTTTTCTTTTGGGTGTTGACGAAGTTGGCAGGGGACCTCTTGCCGGCCCCGTCGCTCTCGGTGCTTTTTTACTCGATCTTGATAATTTTGACCCCGAAGATTTTGTCAAAAACAAAGTCCGTGATTCCAAGACCTTATCTGAAAAACAACGCCTCTCCGCTTTGGCCTATTTTAAGCAACATTCTTACTCATACAAAGTCTTTTTTGCCTATGCCTCCCTTATCGACAAAATCGGCATCAAACCAGCCATCGACTTAACCGTCAAAAAAATCGTCTCTACCTTTCCCCAAAATTTTGATTTTGTTCTTCTCGATGGCTCTCTTACTCTGCCCCAAGACATTCCCCATCGTTCCGTTATCAAAGCCGACCTTAAATGTTTTTCTGTCGCCTCTGCCTCCATTGTTGCCAAAGTCACTCGTGATCATCATATGTGCGGTCTTGACCAAACTTACCCCGGCTATGGCTTTTCCTCTCACAAAGGCTACGGTACCGCTGCTCACCTCCAAGCCCTTCAAACTCTCGGCCCCTGCCCTATTCATAGGCAATCCTACCGCCCCGTCAAAGCCCTTGCAACTTAATACCAAAATGGTATAATCATATTATGAATCAAACAGTCAAAACTACTCTTCAAATTCCCATGCCTCTTTATCTCAAAAAAGACAGTGAAAAAATTGCCATGGATTCCGGCTTTTCTTCTCTACAAGAACTAATTAGAGTTATTCTTGCTCAGATTAATCAAAACAAGCTATCTTTTCGTTTTGGCTCTGCCGATGAATTTGTTACCCTCTCTCCCTCCGCCCAAAAAAGATACCAAAAAATGGAAAAGGATTATCGCCAGGGCAAAAATTTTTCTTCTGCCAAATCTGTTGATGAATTTCTTAAAAAACTCAAGTAATTTTGATGAAAATTGAATATTCCTCTCGATTTCTAAAAAACTATCACAAAAGAATTGCTCAAAACGATAAATTAAAAAAGCAATTCAAAAAAAGATTAAAATTGTTTCTTTTATCTCCTGATTATCCACTTTTACGCGACCACACCCTAATTGGAGAGCTTTCTGGTTTTCGATCCTTTTCAATTACTGGCGATATTCGCGCTATCTATCAAATCCAAAACGATTCTTTGGTTTTCTACGACATTGGTTCTCACAATCAGCTTTATCGATAATTTTTTACCTCGCCATCGCCTTAACTTTCCATTCTTTTGGCATTTTTTCAATCGCGTAGCGTAACGCAGTCCGTGGCATATCCATTTTTCTTTCCATCACAAAATCAAACACCTCCATTGGGTACAAATTAGCCATTTCTTTCAACATCCAGCCATAACCCTTTTGCACCATATCGTCTTTGTCCATTAGCAATCGATCAGCAATTTCCAAAGCCTTATCCAAATATTTTTCTCTCTTAATCGGATAAATCAAACTGACTGCCGCCGCCCGCCTCAGCCACCTGTTTCTCGACTCCGCCCACTTATCTAATTTTTCCAAAAATTCCGGAAATTGCACTAACATTTCTCCCACACTGCTGGTACAAAACACATCATCATGTGCCCAGTTTTTTACATATTTTTTCAACCATCTTTCAAACACTCTCATGTCATTTTTATCGTATTTAGCCTTCATTCTAAACGACCAATCAATTGCGATTGACCCTTCCTCAAACCATCCCGATTGCCACAACTCTTCACACATTTCCCATATCTCTTTTTTCTCTATTTTTTTTACTTTTTTCCAGTACTTACCCGCAATCTTCTTCACCTCCGCCGATCTTACTCCATACGGTTTTATCTCTTCTCTAAAAAATCTCAACAAGCCCTTTTTATAACCCTCATCTATTTTTGATTTTAATTCTTTTCTGATTTCTTCAATTATTTCCATCTAAAATTTCTGTTACTTCATAAAATTCATAGTAACTATTATAATCGGAAAAATAACTTTGATCAGGTAATTTCCCGTAATTTTGATCAAAATATTTATCAAACAACATTCGAAAGGTATTAACTGGTGTTAACAAGTCCATCTTTTCACCATTGGGAAAATAATAGGCACTCAATATTGTCATTCTCTCTTTTATTCCTTCTTCATCAGCCGGCCTACTCCAATAATGAGGGTGCCCCAAAATCGATGCCGGACCATGATCAGCCTGAATTATTATTATCGGTTCTTTCTCAGATCTTTTTATAATTTTTTCCACCATTTCTGTAGTCTTTTTACTGACAAACTTCAATTGTTTCAAATAATTTTCTCTATCGGAAAAACTTTCCCCCGATAGTTCCAAAGTTTGGTCTGGTATCGGTAATCCATTTTCGTCAAATAAATACGGCGGATGCGGTACATTAAAATGAGCCAAGACAAATTTCTGTCCCCTTTGATAAGGGATTTCAGCCATCTTTTCAAAGGCATATAAAACCTTAACTCTTGCCTGGTCAAAAAGAGAATCTTTTACAAAAGGGGACAAGGCTGTTGTTTGCAAAAACACTATATAAAACTCATTTATTGCTAGTTTTCTCCCCCAGAGCTCAAGAATATTTCCCTCATTATAGTTAACATCGGCACTTTCCAAATTATCAGTTGGTCCCCAGCCGGATGAAAAATTAATTATTTTATAACCTCGACTTTTCAAAAAAGCCGTCATTTCATTTTCTCCAATCATTGCGTGAGCCAAGCTGACATCTTTTGAATCTTTTCCCAATTTTTCCGTCAAATCATTTATATATCTCATATTTAAAGTAGCATTCAAAGACAAAAAAGTCTGTCCATAATTGCTTCTGGCATCGTCTACTACTTCAAAACCATTTCTTTTTAGTCCTTCTAAAAATTCTTTATTATCATACCCATATATTTTTTTCAAAACATCCCCTCTGGCATAAGCATCCAAGACAATAAAATATATATCCGGTCCTTCTGTAAATTCCTCTACAGTTTCTTTTTGTTCCACCCTAATATTTTTTTCTTTCGGCAGTATCGATACTAGCTGAAAGATTACCAATATTGCCATACT
>FLOH01001030.1_pt1 | contig 46678 bp, 63 predicted proteins | sample 756751 | NCBI WGS metagenome assembly FLOH01 (sample SAMEA4026879, study PRJEB14308) | marine metagenome | biome: coastal water; material: water | depth 74 m | reverse complement strand
CCAAGGTGCAATAGTATATGCAATACTTTCAGGAACACCCAGCAATCCAGCAATAACAATTCCTAAGATAAAAGATGTAGATATTCTTTCTTACAATGTTGTAACAGTCCCAGAAGGGCTACCTGTGAGAATTGGAAAGCCAAGATACTTTAGAGATAGAACACAAGCAATATCTTTTGACAATATGGGTTACTTACAAATCCCCATTGCAAGAATTGCAAAAGAATCAAACGTTCCAGAAGAATTAATAGTTGAAGTGGAAGCAAGAGTGTTGTTTGATGTATCATCTGGGCTTGGAAAAAGTCCAACAAAAATGGTGATCGGAGAAAAGTCTAGTTCAAGAAGCAACAATGAAAATCAAAAGTACTTAAACATTTACATAGAAGCAGAAGAAATATCTTCTGACTATGCAATCTTTGACATCTTTGACAACAATGGGAACTTAATAGAAGATAACTTAAGAATAGACAAGGGAGAAAAATCAAAAACAATTAGAAGAAGCAGGTTTTATTCTCCAGGACAAGTTTTTGATAAGTTTAATATTTATCTTAAAGATGTTAAATCGCAAGGAAAAACATTAGACATAACGGTAATTAGGGGAGGAGTTCCAGAAACACATACCATTTCAGAAGGAGAGTCAATTTATCCAGGTTCGGGAACAATACTAAAAAGGATAGAAGTTAGAAAAATAAATGCAGTAGATTCTTCCATATATGTTGATTTCTTAACATCCCAAGGTGTAACTAAAACTGCAAGTTTTCCTATTGAAATTGATAAAACTGTTAAAATAGGGGCGGGCGAGGAAACAACACTTGGCGATTATTTAACAGACGGTGTTTCGAAAATTTCAAGTTTATGGAGAGACTTAGGTTCAGGTAATAAAGGCAGTGGTCCTTATTCGGTTGAACAGTTATACGAGCTGTCTGTAGAAGAGTATGGTGCAGCAGCATCTTTAATCAATGAGGATATGACTCTTGAATTCCCTGGGATAACCAATCCTAAGGAAACGTCAATTCCAGAATTTTATGCACAATATAATAAGGCCTTAATTACTAGAGTAAATTTAAAAGATCCATTAAGGGCAATTACTGAATACAAGAAGTTATTAAATTTAGTTAATGGATACACCGGTGCTAAAAAACTTGAAGCTGAATCTATAATTTCAGTTTTCCAAATAAATCGTGCAATAAACGTGGTGTCTAGTCAAATTAGTAGCTCCCTTACAGCAGAAGTAACAATTCAAGAAGAAAATAATGAAGAAGTTTTTATTATAATCGAAGGTTCTAGTCTTGTAAATTCTGGATTAAGTAGAAATCCTTCTATTGCAACAGTGAGCATCATTGGAAAAAATAGAAACCCTCCCCTTTTAAATCTGCCTTTACAAGAAGGAGAAATTTTACCAGAGCCATCAGGACAGTGGTACATAAAAAAAATAACTTCATCTTCAATAATCTTAGGATCTTACAAAGGACAAAAAGACATTCCTGTTCCTAGAAACAACCCACAAGGTATAGAAATTCCGATTGTAATAAGTAACAACCAAAATACTAACATAAGGGTTGTTCTTGAAGGTGTAGAATTACATAACGAAGCACATATAATTGTAAGTCCCAATATTGAAACAGCATTTTCTGCAGCAAGATTTAATTTACATATTCCTATAGAAAAAAGAGCATTAAATTTACCACTATTTTCTGAATCAATTGAATCGGAAATAGATAAGACTGAAAGATTATTAGAAAGTTTAGAAAAAACTCTTGAAAAAGTTGGAAAAGTCCATGAAGCATGGAAAACCTTTTGCTTCGCAGTTTATACATCCATTGCCGCATGGAACTTCCTTAAATCTGCAGTAGGTTCGGGTAATGGAAAGGCTAAAGATAGGGCCTCAGAAGTATTCTGGGAACAACATGGCAGTGATTGTACTGCTGAAGGAATGTCTATGGACGAATGTGTATTTGCCCATGAAGACTCTTATAATACAATTCTAAATAATGCAGAGACTGCATATGAAGAGGCAGCAAAGGCAACGGTTGGTACAGATGTAGAAGATTTCAAGGTAACAAAAGAAAATAAAGTTCAAATGGAACAATTAGCATATAGTAAGTCCATGACTGAATCAAATCCTGGCGATGTCTCACTTTCAAAAGATTACATTACTAAATTAACAAAAGCTAGATTAAACAAAATAAAAACAGAAAAACAAAGTAAATTTATCCAGAACAATAGCGGAAACCCACTAACTCCTGAACAAGAAAGTGAGTTACAAATAGAAATATTAAATTCAGAAATTGATATGTATGACGAGCTAGAAGTAGAATATAAAGATAATCCTGAAGAATTAAGACATATCAATTCATTAAGTAGAACTGCTTATTCAACAGATGTTTCTGTAGAAAATCAAATTTACAATGGAAGACTAACAAAATTTGACTATGATTTTGCAAATGAAAAGTTAAAAGAAAAAATTGTATATGACTTGGCAAGACTTAAAGTAGGAACAATTATCCAAGCATCTTCGTGGATTCCATTTTTTAAAGACAGAACAGTAACAGAACAAGAGGCAATTAATGATTCCATTAACGAAATTAAAAAAGCAAACTACACTGTAGTTTCTTCAGGTTCTTTAATCCTTTTTACTTCAAAAGATAAGGGAAAATCCATCTATTCTCCTGATGGAAAAACCTACACATTAACAGATAAACCCCTTGAACAAAGAGCAGAACATATCCCACAAGTTACATATTATATGGATGGACCAAACAAAGGGAAAGTTCACAGAATAACAATTGATGCAATAAATTATGTAGAACATGAATACACTTCTGGAGGTGCATTAAAGGAGCCTTCTCAAGTATTCTCACGTCCAGAGCCAAATGCACTAATAAAAGCAGATAACACAGAACAGGCCAATGATGGAGCAATCGATGCAGGAAAGTTAAGAACTGCAGAGTTATGTGCAAAAACAATTAACAAGGCAAAAGCCTCAAACGCAAAAAGTGTAATCTGTGATAATATAGATTATGCAATTAGAAACGACCCAGTAACCAAAGGTGTTTCATGTGTTGACTTTTATAGCCCCTCACAATGTAAACTATTATTCAATGCATGTGATCCAGTTTTATGCCCCTCAAGTAGATTTGACATGAACGGAGCTTATAGAGTTGAAAATGTAGTTGAAACAGGAATAATAGGAAGTACCATTTTAGGATTGCACAATTTTGGAATTCCCGGAACAGATTTTAGTTATAACGGTGGGCAAGTTGTAATGCCAGTTTGTATAACAGGAATATATGCAGGACTACAAAACATTCAAACAGTACTAATGGAATATTCTGACTGCCTAAAAAGATCTTTAGTTGACGATGAATCAGTTGGGATTTGTGACATGTTAAGAAGTTATTACATTTGCGACGTTCTTTGGAAGGAAGCAATTACTATCTTCAATATTAAAAGCGGAGTTGTCGGAAGTTTATTAAAAAGTTGGAATGGTGATGAAGGTTCAGAATACACTGACTTTGATGCAAGCATGGATCAATCTATTAACGGGCTAAAATATTTCACTCAAGATTATGCAAAAAACACTTTTGCACAATTTTCTGGAGGATCATTACCTGAAATAGGCGGAGAAGTTTGTAAGGCCGCAGTATTTGGAAAAGTTCCAGGAGTAGGCAGTTTCACAGATAGATTATTACAACCCGAAAGTCCTCCACAATTTACTGCAGTAATGGATACTGTGCCTTATTCAGATATTCCTTTCCCTCCACAATCAACTTACAAAGTTTATTACAGGATGTATGCTGGTGCAAATGAACCGCTTTCATTTTCAGTTTACTTGAAATATCAAGGTATTGATGGGCAAAGTGGTCTTCCAATTGCATGGCTAGTAAGAAACAAAAGATTAGATTTAAACGCATTCGATTCAGAAAATGTAGACTTCGTTGGACCGGAAGGATATAATCAAGTTTGTGTTGCATATAGTAGCCCTACCTATGGGATAAGGGAAGAATGTGGTTTTGGTAAAACTTCTTCGGGATTTGCAATGAATTATGTTGCCCAAAAAATGGCAGAAAAAGAAGCAAGTCAAAATGGAATCCAAACTGCAGAACAATGTAATCCTTCAGGTACAAGCTTAAGTGGGCCGTATACAAATAATGTTGAAAAAGTTGGTGCTGTTGCAGTCGGGGGTTTTTCATCAGGATTATTGGATACTGGCATTACAAGAGTTTGTTCAACAGTTGTTCCAGGAGAAGCAAAAGATTGGAAAGCAGTAGGACAGTGCTGGGAAGGAGAAAAAGCAAACGAAGGAAGAAATTTAGGATTATGTTATCTATATTTACCTTCTGCAAAAGATGTTGTTACAAAATATTCTGCCAACAAAGATGCCAAATGGCAAGATTTTGAAGGAGAAATCCCTGGTGCAGACAAAATAGATATTGCTAGAATTCAAGAATATGCAGATAGCATAGGGATGGACAAAGTCTACTTTACAAATGAAGACATAGACAAAGATATTGTTAAAGCAAAAGGACTTATTAAAAAAAACGAATGGAAACAAGCAGAACATATTTACAGAAAAATATTACAGAGTCAAGGTTTAATCGAGAGAATTAAAGAAGTTGAAATAAGACTTAAGCTAGCAGAAACATACAAACAATGGGCAGTATCTCTTGAAAAAGGAGAACCAGAAGATTCAGATGAAGAACCAACAGTAACAAATTACTTAGCAATAGAAAAGATTTTCCTAGACTCAATAGAAACATTAAATGATGTAAGTTCGGATGACGGGATTCCAAGAGTAGTATACCAATTAGATGCAGTTTCAATTAATGCTAAAAAATTACTATTGGAAACTATTAGATTTGAAGGAGTTTTTCCAGAAAATAACATAGATGCCTTGAACTCAAAACTTAATTACATCACAAGAGAAACAGAATTTTTAATTGAAAATTTAGAATCTATGACTTTGTCACAAATAGATGATGCATTATTAGATCACTTAGATTTAATTTTATTAGATATTAACATTTATGCATCTTTGTTAGATGTAGAGTCCTTAAATTAAAATGAAAATCTTAAAACCAACTTTCAAATCATACAAAAAGAACTTTCTAACATTAGCATTCGCACAATTAATGTTATTCTTTTCTTCATTATTTTTCTTAATATTTGTAAAATACAAATTAACATATTACTTGAATAAAATAAGGGAATTCGAACCACAATTACAACAAGTTCTAAACACTGTAGATGTTAACAATCCTGCAACAATAGATAGTTCATTGACTGTAATTGAAGCATTAAACAGCGTAACTAACGAAGCCACATTATTCGCATACATTATAGTTCCATTAGTACTATTGACAATTTGGGTTTTATTCCAAGCATTATTCTGGAGCAAAATAAAAGAACATAAAATCCAATCAGTAAAATTATACTTAACAAGATTAGCAATGCCTTCCGTATTCATCTTAGTTTTATTTTCACAGTTAGCAGTCCCAAAAGAAATAACTGATTTTTTCAATACATTCGACGATAGCATTCTAAGAATTTTATTCTCAGCATTCATAGGATTATATTTACTAACAATGTACTATGCAGTGTTAAACAATCAATCATTAAAAGACGCATTAAAACAAACATTCAATATTGCAATAAAAAAGTTTTACAAATTCCTTCCAATATATTTCCCACTATTCATAATATCCTCAACAATACTTTGGTTACTAGCAATTATTCTAACACAAGAATATACTCAAACAACTGCATATTTTTCAACAACCAGTTTAATTATAATAACAATTGTTTTACTAACAGTTTCAAAATTCTATAAAATACTCTTACAAAATATTGTGAATAAAGAATGTGGGAGTAAGGATTCGAACCTTAGTAAGCACTAAGCTACTGGGTTTCTTATCTTAAGCGATCCTAAGCTTGGCCGATTTCTCCGTAAAGTCCTCTCCAGCCCGTTTGACCGCTCCGGCACTCCCACATGACCCGAAAAACCTTTGATTAATATTCACGAGTTTTTCTGGATTTCTCAACGGAAATCTCTTTAAAAAACTAACTATATCTCCCTTAGCAATTCTTAGCCCATAATAACTAAGTCCATTAAGCTTGGCAATCCATTCATCACCTTTGGAGTATATCTTCTCTTCTGCAAGTAACTGGATTATTTCATCTCTCAATATTTTAGATTTCATTGTAAATCCTAAACTTCTGCCTCTAAAGCCCCCGTCAGTATCAAATAAACCTGCTACAAAGTTTATTTTAATAATTTTATCAGAACAAAGAATAATTTTTGGCACAACAAGATTATCTTTTTTCCCCGCAATAAGTCCCATATCATTTACAAGAAAATTGTACAATTGTTTATTCCTTAACATAAAATAAGAACTTTCTTTTTTGCCGCCCCTTTTTCTTCTTCTAGGCATACTTTTTGTTGAAATAAAATTTTTAAAAATTGGATAGATTATGCATTCCATATAAGTTATATCACTAACTTCAATACTTATCCGATAATCTTTCGAAAGGTCTTTCTTAGACTTACAACGATCACTAATGTATCCATCACCAACTAAAACTCCTATCAAATAAGCCATATCACTATCTAACTCAAACATAAAAAATTAAGTGAAGATTTATTCAATAACCTTCGTTAGGAACCAAGTAAGTGCGACGAATAACTAGTTAACTCAAAATATATTTTAAACCTATATAGAATAATAACTTAATCAGATAAAAAAATTAAATGAAGACTTATTCAATAGCCTTCAGTTAGAACTTGGTAAGTATGACTATTTACCTAACTTAAAACCGCTCTTCTTTCTTTTATTCATATGCTGTTTAATCTTAGCAATAATCCTAATCTTACTAACGGTTTTCTTACACCAATTGTATCTTCTTAGTTTGGCACTATTTCCATAGCCGCAGCTACTACAAACACTTTTAATTTTGTGATAGGCAGCCTTCCCACATCTTCTACATCTTATGTGAAGTCTACCCTTGTTTCTCTTCAATCCTTTCGCTGCTGTACCTTTTGACATTTTATTGTGGTGAGATAATTATTATTGTGTCTCCTCTAATAAATGCTGTTCCTAATTTTCTTTTAAGCTCTCCGTTTTCAAGCTCTTCTACATCATCAAGAACAACGTTAATATGAATATCAAACGCTTGTAAGATTCCTACGAATTGCTTTCCGTTCTTAAGCTCAACTAGTATTCTCTTACCTCTGCTTTGGTTTAATGAATCTAATGGTCTACTTGTTTCCATGGTAATAACCCCCTAATCTAATCATACAAAACCTCTGAAATGAGTATTTAAAGGTTGTGGGTGTATAAAAAGAAATATTGTTTATTCTATTAAAATTAGGCAATGCCTTAATTCTCTCTATAGGCTGAAGGAACAAATTTTGAAACAAATCTCCCTAATCTGCGAGGAATACTTATTTTAACTTTAGTTTCTAGGTTATCTGAATTTTTCCATAATTTTGGTTCTGGTAAGTCATCAGTCATCCATGAAGGTAAGGGCTCAGATTCAATCGGATGTTCCGAATAATAGAGGCCAGGAACAACCTTAGATTGGACAAGAGTTACCTTGGTTCCGTCACTATATGTTCCCAGTACGATACTATCTGGGTATTTAGGTTTTTGTTCGTTCTCAATCATAAATTGTCTCTCTTCAACATAATATATATCTTAGATATTTAACTAATTTTCTAAATCCGAGGCTTTGCACAAAAACTTCTATTTTGAAAAAAAAGAGAACCAGTCATCGTAAAAAGTCGAATAATTAAGAACTAAGCTCATGTTCCACTAAATAACCTCTTACTAACAATGTTTTCTTAGGATTATATTCACAATCTCTGTCATCTAAAGGTCTATTCTTGTTTTCTTCTTCCATTATATCATGTTTGAGTTTTTCTTCCAATATTGAATGTTCTTCTTCCGAATTGCCTCCAAGAGGAAACTTTCCCATAGAAAGAAATTTTTGAATACTTTCATCTCTTTTCCTCTCTAGTTCTTCAAGACTTGGAAAACCGACTTTGTCAAGACAGTCATCAAGCCACTGCATATATCTATCTTTGTGTGCCAATCCATGATTCTTAGAAGGACAATTGTCTTCACAATGAAGTACATAGAACTCAAGCTCATCAAAAGTTAGTTTACTATAATCTTCTTGTGCGAGTTCCTCTAGTTCAATAAAAAGCCCACAATCGCTTAAATTAGTACTTCCTTTAAATTCCATCCAAGGGTAAATTTTTAGATATTTAACTAATTTTCTTTCCTCCTTTTCCAAAAAGAAAGTCTTAAAAATAGAAAACTCAGAATAGAATTCAATGGCAAAAGCACAAGCTCGTTCAAAAAGGAAGTTAACAGGTGGAAGATACGTTGCCCTGAGAACTAAGAAATTAAGAGAGTTAGCAAGACTTCCAACTATGACGAGACTAGGTGAAAGGGCCGTTAAATTGCTTAGGGGAAGAGGCGGAAAAACAAAGACAATCTCAATTACAGATTCCTTTGCTAATGTATTCGATCCTAAAGCTAAGAAATATTCAAAAATTAAGATTGAGCAAGTGTTAGAAAACCCTGCCAATAGACATTTTGTCAGAAGAAATGTTCTTACAAAAGGTACAATCATAAAGACATCTAAAGGAAATGCAAAAATTCTTTCTCGCCCAGGTCAAGAGGGCGTAGTTAACGCAATCCTTGTCGAGTAATCTTTTTGATTTTTTTACATACAAATTATAAGTATTAGTTTAAATAAAATGTTAGAAGACAATATTAGAGCAATCATGGAAAGCCCATCTGCAAGGCAGCTAGAAGGATTCCATTTAGATGAGGTTAGCAATCTTTTACGAAGCCTTCATAATAGAACTGATTATTTTTTTACACCTCTAAGCGATCTTGAATTTCATCTTCCTGGCGAAAGTAATCAAAGAACTTTAGTTCTTGGGGCACAATTAAACAACCTTTTAGTTCCAACTCCAAGCAAACTAATAAGAGTTAAGAACAGATTCAGTAACCCAGACCCATCAGACTATTTAGGATTGGCTAGAAGTATGAATTCAGAAACAAGAGAAATACTTAGAGATTCAAGAGTAGGTTATCAAGAAGGCACCCCAACTTCACATAGCTTAATTGGAACAATTACAGAGATAACAGAAGACTTTAGAGGGGGAATTTTCCGAAGAAGATCACCTTTTTTATTAGTTGCACACGAAGCAGTGCCCCTTATTGGGAAAGAAGACTACAGTTTGAAACGTCATAATTCTTTAAAATGGGAAAAAATAGATTCTTTCACACACGAATTCGCTTTAGATCCATCACGGTCTAAACAAGGAGTAGGATATATCTCTTAGATATCTTTAAATAACTATTAACTATCTTTTTCTTATGAAAAAAGAGTCACAATCTAAAACAATTATTATTTCAGTAGTTATTGTTGCAATTGCATTTTTAATTGGACTATCTTTATTTGCTCCACAAAAATTAGGGCAAACAGTACAAGTTACTGGAAACTCACAACTAACTGTTGCTCCAGATGAAGTTGGAATTTATGCACAGATTCAATCAACAAAAGAAACAGCAAAAGAAGCTAAGGATACAAATACAATTATCTCAAATAAAATAATTCAAGAATTAAAATTATTAGGTATTTCTGAAGATAAAATTAAAACAGAAAACTTCAATGTTTATGAACAATACGATTGGTTTAATGGTGAAAGATCTAAGGATCCTGAATTTGTTGCTTCACATACAATTAAGATTACTTTAGATAATCAAGATTTAATCGGAGATGTTATTGATGCAATTGTAGATAATGGTGGACTTGTTAACCAAATAACTTCCGAATTATCTTTTGAAAAAAATAACGAACTTAAATCTGAAGTTTTAGCCAGTGCAGCCGCAGATGCAAAAACTAAAGCTGAAGCTATCGCTTCTGGTCTAAACATGAAAGTGGGAAAATTAGTTTCAGTTAATACAAATGACTATGGATATCAATCTCCAGTTATGTTTGCAATGAATGAAAAGGCAATGGATGGAGCTCAAGAGATAAATTTAGACATGGAAGTTAGAGATATTGAATTAAATTCAGCTGTATCCGTTGTTTATGAACTATTTTAGTCATAAAAATAGAAACATTTATATATAACCTATTCGTTTTCTTTATAAATATTACTATCTTACAAAACCATAAGTTCTTATGGATTAACAGGAGGAGCCCACTATGTCCCAACAAACAAAAAAATGCCCAGAATGTAATTCTACAAATTTAATCGCAGACCACGATAGGGGAGAAATAGTCTGTAAGTCCTGCGGATTAGTTATAGAAGAAAGAATGGTTGATTTTGGCCAGGAATGGAGAGAGTTCGAAAACAATCAAGAAAAGAGAAGTAGAACTGGAGCACCTATGACGTATACAAGATACGACAGAGGGTTAGGTACTGACATTGGTCAAAGGGGAGACATTTTCCAATTAGATGGGAAGGGTATGAATAAATTTTTAAGATTAAGAAAATGGCAGTATAGAATTTCAACAGCAATTGAAAGAAATCTAAAACTTGCATTAGCAGAACTAAAAAGAGTTGCATCTTTCTTAAAACTTCCAAAAGCAGTTGAAGAAGAAGCAGCTAAAATTTACACATTAGCAGTCCAAAGAGGATTAGTTAGAGGACGTTCAATGGAATCAGTTGTTGCAGGTGCACTTTACGCTGCATGCAGACGTCATGAAATTCCAAGAACATTAGATGAATTAAGCGAAGCTTCAGGAATAGAGAAAAAAGAAGTAGGAAGGACTTATAGATTCATAACAAGGGAATTAGGAATTAGAATTCTACCTTCAAATCCTGTAGATTATATCCCGAGATTTGCATCAGCACTAAAACTTTCAGCTGAAACACAATCTAAGTCCGTTGAAATCTTAGAGATGGCTGAAGCTGCAGATTTAACTTCCGGAAGAGGTCCAACTGGCATCGCAGCAGCATCATTATATGTTGCAGCTTTAACAAATGAAGAAAAAAGGACTCAAAGAGAAGTAGCAGATGTGGCAGGTGTAACAGAAGTTACAATTAGAAACAGGTACAAGGAACTATTCACTAAATTAAACCTAAAAGATAAGTTTAAAAAAGAAATAAATCCTACTAAGAAACAAGAAACATAGGTGATTACAATTTTTAATACAGAAATAAAAAAAAGCTTGAAACAACTTAGACTAAAACTTATATTACCCGATATTTTATTCTTCATAATAGGTTTATTTTTACTAGGGGTATTTACTAGAATAACTGGATTAATTAATTTATCGCCCGAAATCTTAGAAGTTGAATTAGAACAATTTGTTACATCTAACTTAGGAAGTTTGATTAGCTCATTAGTTATCTTTGTTTTAATAGCATTTTTCATAGGTGCAAGATTAAAAGCTTTCAAGCTTAATATGATTTTAGAAGCAATGAAAGACAAGGAATTTAGTTTATGGGCAGCTTTCAAGGGTTCACATAAATTCTACTGGAGAGTTATACGTATGAAAGTATTATCTTTTATAATTTTATTAATTGGATTTTTATTAGCTTTAATTGTATTCCAATTATTAAGGAATACTTTAAACATACTAGGAATAGCATTTGCAGGATTATTAATACTGTACATCGTTCTTGCTTTATTCTTCAAAGAGGCAGCTTTATTCCAAAACAATTCAAATGCAGTAAATTCAATAAAGGATTCTTTCAAAACATTTAGAAAAAATAAAATCTTGTTATTGGGGTTAGTAATAATCATAGTATTAGTTAATTTTGTTGTTTCAGCATTGAATAACTTATTTGCCCAATCTCCTAGTATCATAAGTACTATTCTTTCCACATTGTTCTTAATGCTAATTCTACTAGTGTCTGCATGGGGAAATCTACTAACTTTTAATGTTTACAACGGAATTTCAAAACCTGTGAAAAAGACAGTCAAGAAATCAATTAAAAAAACAGTTAAAAAGACAGTCAAGAAATCAATTAAAAAAACAGTTAAAAAGTCTACCAAAAAAACAGTTAAGAAAACTAGAAAGAGAACGTCTAAATAGATTCTAAAAATTCAGCTAAACATTTCCTACTCATTTTTCTTGCAGCTACCATGTTTACTGTAACTGATGTAATTCCTTTTTCATTAAACTGACCATAAACAGATCTTACATCTTCTCCAAGTAAAACTCTGTTCTCAAAATGGACAGCATTTGCAATTAATTCATAATCATTAAACAGCTTGTCTAGTGTCCTATCACTCTCAACCCCTTGAGGCAAAGTTTCCAAATATTTAACCAATTCTCTTTGTGCATTAATATTACACTCTTTTCTAATTTCCTCAAGGTTATACACTGCCTCCCCCCTAACAACTGTTGCAATTGCTTCACGATAAGGTTCAAAACCCACACTTCTCAAAAAATTGTCCATATTTGGAAAATATAATAATGAAGGTTATATCTTTTTCCAAGAATTATTTATAAAGTCTATAAGCTAAACTTTAATCTTCATAAAATCTTTTGCAGCAACTACTTCTTTTTTGAAGATATTTTTTGCTTCTTTGATCATAACTTCAACTTCTTCTTGTTCATATCTTTGACTAAAGTGAGTAATAACTAATCTCTTACACTTGCCTTTTTTGGCTAATTCACCTGCATCTTCAGAAGTCAAATGTTTATACTTCCTAGCCTTAATTTTCATATCCTTCAAAAATGTAGACTCACATATTAAAACATCAGAATCTTTACAAAGGCTAGTTGCAGAAGCACAAATAGCTGTATCTAAAATAACGCTAACCTTTTTACCCGGTTTAATAAAAGTAACATCTTTCCATCTTACCTTTTTGCCTTGATAGGTAACATCTTTTTTATTCTTTAGTTTAGCAATAATCGGTCCTGAAGGCAACTTCAATTTTTCCATTTTAATCTTATCGATACAAATCTTATCTTTCTCTCTAACATAATAGCCTAAACAAGGAACTCCGTGATTCAACAAATGAGCTCCACACTGCAAATCCTCTGTCTCTAAAAAAACACCATTTTTCTCAATAGCAGTATAGTTTACATCTATTTTATGGCTTAGTTCAAAAGTTTTTATAATCTGTTTTAACTTTTTCCCAAAATCAGAAGTTCCATAAATTTCTATTTTTTTTTCAGAAGAATTTTTCCCAATATTTTCTAACAATCCTGGCAGTCCAAATATATGATCTCCATGATCATGAGAAATAAATATTCTTGTAATCCTTGGAGGTGCAATTCCAGCAATCCTTAATTGTCTTTGCATATTTTCTCCACAGTCAACTAAAATTTTTTCTTTACCACAGTCTATTAGGATTCCACTTTGTCCTCTCTCCTTCGTTGGAACCATCGAAGAAGTGCCTAAAAATGTAACTTCCATTGCCATAAAAAAATTTAACCCAAAGACTTTTATAAATAGTTCTTTTTTAATGCATTTATGACGATTAAAAAACCCTTCCAAACAAATTTTTTAGGAGAAGGAACTACTGCAGAAGATGGACCTAAACCTAGGGAAATCTATGAAAAAGGCCGTTTTGGAGAACTAATTAACGGGAAATTCAAATATTCTCTAGCCGAATCATTATATCTCCTAGAAAACAACAAAATAGAAGTTTTGGATAAACATAATCTTATTTCAAAAGAAGAATTTCTAACCAAAGCAAGAAGAATTGATGCCCACTTCTGGACAAAATACGTTGTGTTCTCGAGTCTAAGATCCAAAGGGTATATTGTAAAGACTGCACTAAAGTTTGGGGCAGATTTTAGAGTATATGATAAGGGAGTTCAACCTGGAGAAGACCATGCAAAGTGGATAGTATTTCCCGTGCATGAATCTAACACATTAACATGGCATGATTTTTCAGCTAAAAATAGAGTGTCTCATTCAACAAGGAAAAATCTACTAATCGCAGTAGTGGATGATGAAGATGACGTCACATACTATGAAATCACTTGGAAAAAGCCATAATTCTTATATATTGAAACACTGAAAATATCATATGTTAGATATCCATTCTTTGGCAGAAAGAGCTGCTAATAGATCTCAACCGGAAAAAAAAGAAGAAGTAAAAAAACCAGTACCCAACCTTAAGGTTCAAGTTTTAGATTTCTTAATAAAGGAAGGCCCCTGCTTTCCAGTTAAAATTGCACAAGGGGTAGGTAGAGAATCTTTTTTTGTTGGAGCAGTATTGTCCGAATTAATTGAATCTAAAAAAATTAAACTTAGTCATGCAAAAGTTGGGGGTTCTAAAGTATATTACATCCCTGGACAAGAAGAACAATTATCACTCTTATACAATTATCTTCCAGAAGCAGAAAAAAATGCATATGATTTACTAAAAGAAAAAAAGGTAGTGATGGCTCATGAAACAACACCAGTTATGCGTGTAGCCCTTGCAAGTATCATAGACTTCTCCAAACCAATAACTGTTCACGGTGAAAAAGCTTGGCAATGGTACCTCACAAATGAATTACCTAATGAAGAATTATCTGTAGAAATAAAAGAGCCGATTAATGAATTGAAAAAAATCATTCCTCAAATCAAGGAACCTATCGCTGAAATAAAAAAAGAAGTTCCGAAATTACAAGAAAGCCAAACTAAAATTTCCCAAGAAACTACGATTGTTGAAAAAATAACTCCCAAGTTACAAAAAGAAGATGACTTCTCAACACAAGTTGAAGATTTTTTTAAGAAGAGTAACATAAAAATATTAGAAAGGGAAGTAATCAGAAAAAATTCAGAATCCAATTTTGTAATTAAAATTGCATCTCAAATAGGTCCATTAGAAATGTTTGTATGTGCTAAAAATAAAAAGAAAATATCTGATCAAGATTTAGTGTTAGCCAACCAAAAAGGCCAAAATAAAAAAATGCCAACATTATTTATTACAACTGGAGAACAAACAAAAAAATCAAAAGACTATTTAGAAAAAGTATTGAAAGGATTTATGATTTTTAAGAAAATTTAAAAATGAAAAAAATATTTTTACTTTTCCTAATTCTAACATTGGTTCCTCTAGTTAGTGCAGACACAATAACTGAAGTTATGGAAGACGCAGACGAATACTATTATTTGGTCCTAGGAGATAATGCATTAGGAGGAGACGTATCTTCTGCAACTGAAGTAGTTTTGGGGCTATTTAAACATAATAACTTAAATATTGAAACCGTCTTAGAGGGAGAAATAAGTGAAAATCTTCCAAGGATTCTTATAGGTCCACCTTGTGGAAGTGCCTACATGGAACAAGTCTTAGGTTATCCTTGTGATTCATGGCCTTACGAAGAAGGACAATCTATAATCAAAGTAGATGGAAACAATATCATAGTAACAGGTACAACGCCTAATGACAGAAGAAGATCAGGATTAATTTTAAGAGAATATATTGATCATGAAGAATTAAGTAATTACTCTTTTGTACTGGTTACTGGAACATCATTAGAGCCTTCAAACTTAAAATTAGAACAGGCCAAAACAAAAAAAGAATTTGTTTGTGGAGACAATCTATGTGAACCTGGCGAAGCTTTTTTATGTTTTCCAGATTGTAATAAAAAAACTTGTTTTGATGTTTGTAATGAAGATGGTTTTGAAGAATCATTTTGTAGAGAGATTCCATCCAACCCAAATGTGAATATATGTCAAGAGGACGAATCAAATAAAGGTCTTCAATATTGTGCCTCTGAAAAATCATGTTGTTGTAAATCTAAGGAAATACAAGAAAACACACCTCTTCAAGCACCACCTCAAGTGATCAAAGAACAAAGTAGAATAGAAGCTTTTCTTAATGGGGAGTCTGCAGGGTTGATAGTAACTATCTCTTTAGTCATAATAGGGTTCATTATATTGCTTGCTTTCATTATCACAAGGTAGGTGGAAAATCTTTTAAACGACCCATATAGATTTATTATCAAGTCTCGGTAGCTCAGCGGTTAGAGCACACGGCTGTTAACCGTGAGGTCGAAGGTTCGAATCCTTCCCGGGACGCTTTTTCCCTTCTAGAAAATCTTATAAATTCATATAAAAAGGATTTTAAAGTAAGAGCTCGTGGCTTAGTCTGGTATAGCACTCGACTGATAATCGAGAGGTCGTCGGTTCAAATCCGATCGAGCTCATTTTAAAAAAATGAAAAAAACATTGAAGAGAACAAAAAATATTGTGAATGGTAAGACAACCATCCTACCAATAATTTTAGGATTAGTAATAATCGCACTATTTACATTTATCATCTTTTCTCCAAGCGATGTAGTAACCAATGATTCAAAATATGAACTAACTGAGGTAGATATTTTTTCACTTGAAGACTTCAATGCAAATGATATTTCAGTAATGGGATTAAAAGTTGGAGACAGAACACAAACTCTTCTTGAGGTTTTAGGAACTCCAGATTTACAAACAGATTATAGGGGAGGAACTTCCACATTGGAATATTCAGAATCAATAGGATTAAATGAATCTGGCTTAGTAATTTTATTGGATAATGGTGTTGTAAAAAGAATAACAATCCAAGCAGCCTTTAACGAATTCCTAATAGGAGACACTAAAGCAAATTATGAAAAAGAAGAAATTTATTCAAGATTTGGTGTTCCAGAAGAAGTGTTGAGGATGCCATTAAAACAAGACTCATCTTTAATTCTAAAATCATTACAGTATTATTCCAAAGGTATAGAATTTACGCTTAGAAGAGGAACTGCATTAAGTTTTTCATTAAATCTGAACGATCAAGAATCTAACTAATTCTTGCACCAGCATCAATTACTTTCTCCGGAGAAATAAATACTACTTTCTCCCCTTTACCTGCTGCTAAGACCATCCCCTCACTCTTAACACCCCTTAGATCTACAGGCTCCAAGTTTGCAAAAATTACAACTTCTTGACCTTTCAAGTCTTCCAAAGAATAGTATTTTTTCAATCCTGCTACAATTGTTCTAGGAGTTTCTTCACCAATATCTACTTTCATCACTAGTAACTTATCTGCATTAGGATGATTCTCTACTTCTAAGATTTTACCCACCCTTAGGTCCAATTTTTTCCAATCATCGAAACTAACATTACTCATTTTCTATTTTTTTAAATAAAACCTCTGCCTTTTTAATTGTACTAATTTTCAATTTTTCTTCAAGCCCTTTATATGTTATATCAAAATTAAACACTTTAGATATATCTTCACAAGTCTTAGGTATAAATGCACTTAATAATATGGAAATATCTTTAATTGCATTGCTCAATTGATAAAGGACCTTAGTATCTTTTGTTTCCCAAGGTTTTTTACATTGAATATATTCATTACAATGGTCAACAAATGCAAAAATTACATTCAATGCTTTATCAAATTCTAATTTTTCCAAATGGTTTTCAACTTTCTTTTTAGTTTCAGTTATGTCCAAAGGTTCAGCTTCTTCAAGACCATATTTTTCAACCAAAGCAGAAACTCTGCTCACTAAATTTCCAAGTTTATCTGCAAGTTCGCTATTATGCCTTTCAATTAGTGAATCTTCTGAAAAGTCTCCATCATCTCCAAAAGGAAAATGTCTCAAACAGAAATACCTAATTGCATCTGCACCGTATTTTTCAACAAGAACATTTGAAGAAATTACATTTCCCAAAGATTTTGATATTTTTTTCTTATTAAATGTTAAGAATCCATGATTAAATACCTTCAAGGGTAGCTCTAATCCTGCAGACTTCAACATTGCGGGCCAATATACACAGTGGAACCATGCATTATCCTTCCCTAGTAAATGTAAATTTGCAGGCCAGTAATTTTTACCTGCAACGCCAGAATAATAGTTAATCAAAGCATCAAACCACACATATGTTACATGTTTTTCATCTAATGGGAATGGAATCCCCCAATCAAAAGAAGTCCTTGTAATGCTTAAGTCTTGCAGTCCATCCCTGACTCTATTGATGATTTCATTACGTCTTTCTTTAGGAGAAATAAATTCTGGATTTTTCTCATACAAATCTAGCAAAAAGTCTTGATACTTTGATAATTTAAAAAAATAAGTTTTTTCTTTTAATGATTCCAATGCCTTATTGTGAGCAGGACATATTAAACCTGGAACCTCTTTTTCAGTATAATATGCTTCGCATCCAGTACAGTATAATCCGCTGTATTCACCTTCATAAATATCTCCATTTTCATTTACCTTTTTAATAAAATTTTGAACAATCTCTACATGATCTTGGTCTGTAGTTCTTATGAATCTATCTGGCCTAATGTTTAAATTCTTCCAAGATTCTTTGAATTTTTCAGAAATTTCATCTACAAAATCTTTAGGACTTTTACCAGCCTTTTCAGCTGAATCAGCAACTTTTTTCCCGTGCTCATCTGTTCCAGTTAAGTAAAAAACATCTTCGCCCAAAAGTTTATGCCATCTAGCTAAAACATCAGCTACGATTTTCTGATAAGCATGTCCAATATGGGGCTCAGCATTAACATAATCTATTGCCGTAGTTACATAAAATGTTTTTGTCATAGAGTCTTTGTCAATTAGTACATTATTAAGTTTTCTAAAAGAAAATATTAAAAATGGTTCGAATATTAGTAGTGATATAGCCCTGTAGTGTAGTGGTCAAGCATACGAGGTTCTGGGCCTCGGGACCTAGGTTCAAATCCTGGCAGGGCTATATATTTAAAAACTCAAAATAAATCACAAAACTACGCTCCTTTAGTGTAGCCCGGTCAATCACTATGCCCTCTCACGGCATGAACCTGGGTTCAAATCCCAGAGGGAGCGCTTATCTTTCCATAATCTTTTCAGACTTTCTTAAACAACTTGTTTTAAATTAATTTGAATTCTTCAGATATGAATCCTACTTTTGAAGAGTTTTACAAAACACATGGTCAAAGAATTTATGGGAGATTAAGAAAAAATATCTCCAATGAACATGATGCAGAAGACATCTTTCAAGATGTTTGCTTGAAAGTTTACAATTTCTTGGAAAAAAACGAAGAAATACATCGTTTTAGCAATTGGACAAATAGGGTTACATCAAATGCACTTTGCGACTTTGGAAGAAAGAGAAAAATTTCAACTTTATTAGAAGACATTTGTGAAAAAGAAATTGCAGTAACAGAAAACTTAGAAAAGAAAACTAAGATTGCTAAAGAAATAATAAATCTCCCTCAAAGATATAAAGAGGTTATTGATTCCCATTACCAAGAAGAATTATCTTTTGATGAAATAGCAAAAAAACTAAACATTTCTAAAAAAAATGTTAAAATAAGAATTTACAGGGCTAAAAAAATACTTAAGAAAAAATGTATTCCAGCATAGTAATAGTTAAATACTAAATAATGCGCAGTTAATCTAAGAGGTTATGATGGCGTTGAGATTACCAAGTTCTATGGATGAATGCATATACTTTACAAACAGAACTATGGGTTCTGGTAAGATCAAATCATGGGTTTTCAAAGCAAAATGTCCCAAATGCAACAAAGATCTAATGTCTAAGCCCAAAGACCCCAAAACAGGCAAACCTAAAATTCGCGCAGTTGAATATGTCTGCCATACATGCAAGTACTCTGAAGAAAAAAAAGCACATGAAAAATCATTAACTGCCTATGTGATTTATACTTGTCCAGAATGTTCACATCAAGATGAAATAGAACTTCCTTACATAAGAAAAAATGTACCCCTTATTAATGAAAAAACAGGCAAGAAGGTTTACGCCAAATCATTACAGTTTCAATGCAAAAAATGTGAAGCAAAAATTAATATAACTAAAAAGATGAAAGGTCTTTAGTCTTCTTCAAGAATATTTATTAGTCCTTTGGACTGCAATATTCCAAATTCATCCTCAAATCTTTTATTATTCGCAATACAAATATTGTAAAACTTAAACAAATCATAATTGCCACTTTTAAATAATCTTACTGCCTTTACAGCTTCAGGAGAGAAACCTTTGACAGAAACATCCTTTAAATGGCAAGGAACATATCTTACTTCTAGACCTGCAGATTGCCCATTTAAATCATCTCTCCGCAACCATCCTCTTTCTCTTCCTGAGTAATACTCATGATGACCACGAACTTTAACACAAGAATTTCCTGCAATTTGTTCCATTTGGAATATTCTTAATTCTACAGTTCTATAACCATTAGGAGTTGGAACTTCCTTGACAGTTTTTGATAATTCACTATTGTTCATTGTTACTATCTCTTCAACTTAAGTTTATTCATCCCTCAAACATTGTTTGTAAGATTATCTCCAATAACTCGTGAAACTAATCCTCTTTCCTGAAGTGTTCCAATAATTGATATGTAAGTATTTACATTTCTACTACAATCTTCATATAACTTCAATAAATTATAAGCTCTGTCTCCCAGTTCAACAACTGCAGTGTCTAAGGCATCAAAAGGTCTTGCACGAATTTGTGCTTCTTCAACATTTTTCCGGTCTATTCCATTAGTTCTAATTTTACCTATATCATGTTCATGAACCCATCTTCCATCAACAAAAAACTTTGTATGTGCTGGAACTTTTTTTAATGCTCTTTTGTATAGTCTTCTCATCTCCAAGAGATTAAGATTTACCTCCTCAGATTGCCCATTTTCAAATAGTGGGCAAAATTGTACACTAGAGGGTTGTAACTGATAAAAATCTGAGAATGATCTAAATCTTGGATCTACTTTTTCTTTTTTGTTTCTGCCCATTTTGTAAAATATACTTTAAAGTAGGTACTTTTAAAATTTCCAATTTAAAAAACTTACTAATGTGTATGGGCGAGCCTTACATCTGCAGATTTAACAGTCTTTCTTCCAGAATGTACTGAAAATTTAGCAGCTTTTTGACCAATTTCTTGAGCATAAGCTTCTAAAATATCTCTTAATGCTTCTTTAGCATCTTCACTGACTCTTAGAGATCCTGCCTTCTTTAAGAGCTTCTCCATCGCAGCTAGCGGTAAAATAGACTTTGTCATTGAAATAACCTCCAATTTGTTCTTATTTTTAAAAATAAAGAGATTTATAAGGTTTTCTCAAGGAAACAAAAAGCTTTAAAAACCACAGTTTCATTCTTTTCGTTACCCTACTGAGAAAAAACCGTTATTGTCAGAAATGACAAATGCCAGCAATGGCAAAATGTAAGCCTAAGAAAGTCGTTGATTCTAGAGTGGATTATATAGACCTCACCAAAAGCATTAAAAACTAAAATTTGAAAAAGATAACACAAAAAAATGGGAAAAGTCGATAATAGTCCAAGGCGGGGAAGCAAACAGTTCTGGCCTAGAAAGAGAGCTAAAAAAATTGTTCCAAGAATTAGAAATTTTACAACATTAAATGACACTAAACCATTGGCATTCCTTGGATACAAGGCAGGAATGACTCACATCCAAGTAAGAGATAATAATCCATTATCTTTAACTAAGTCCCAAATTATCACAATTCCAGCGACAATCATTGATTGTCCTCCAATCAAACCCCTTTCTTTAAGATTTTACAAAAAGACTACAGATGGACTTAAACTTTTATCAGAAATTTTTGCAGATAAAGTTACAAAGACAATAAAGCACGGTAAGTCTGGGGAAGTTCCAGAATTATTCGACGACATTAGACTAACAGTTTACACAGAGCCTAAAAAAACTTCAACTTCTAAAAAATCAAATGATATTTTTGAAATGTGTCTTGGTGGAAACACTTCAGGTGAAGACTTAAAGAAAGCCCAAGAACTTCTAAAAAAAGATTCATTTGCAGTTTCAGAAATTTTTGACGAAGGACAACTTCTAGATACACATTCACTAACCAAAGGTAAAGGATACCAAGGTCCAGTTAAAAGATTCGGTGTTGCCATCAGACAACACAAATCTGAAAAAACAAAACGTGGACCTGGAAATTTAGGACCTTGGACTCCAAAGAGAGTTGCCGCAGGGCAGATTGCACATGCAGGTAAAATGGGTTACCATCAAAGAACAGAATACAACAAATTGTTAATTAAAATTGCAAAACCTGAAGAAGTAAACCAAAAAGGCGGAATCAAACATTACGGTTTATTGAAAAATGATACACTATTGATCAAAGGTTCAATTGCTGGTGCTGCAAAAAGGCCGATTATACTTACATTTCCAGAAAGAACTAAAAAGAAACCACAATCTTTTGAAGTTGTAAAAATAAGTACGGAGAGCAAACAATGAAAGTAGATATTTATGGGATGGACGGTAAGAAGTCTAAATCAATCAATCTGCCTAAACAGTTTTCCGAAGCAATAAGACCAGACTTAATAAAAAAAGCAAATGATGTAGTGGAAGCAAACTTACAACAACCTTATGGGGCATTCCCTGGTGCAGGTATTAGAGCTGCAGCTGAAATGTCAAGAAGACGTAAGGCCTTCAAAGGTTCATACGGGCACGGTATGTCTAGAGTACCTAGAAAACATTCATGGAGAAGAGGAACACAATTCGGTTACGTTGGAGCATTCGCACCTGGAACCGTATCTGGTAGACGTGCACACCCACCTAAAGCAGATCAAGATCGTTCTAAGAGTATTAACAAGAATGAAAGAAGACTTGCAATTAGATCAGCAATTTCTTCAACAATAATCCCAGATTTAGTAACTGCAAGAGGTCATAGATTTGAAAATTTAATTTCTGTAGTAGACTCAAAAATAGAATTACTAAACAAAACAAAAGATGTTGAATCATTATTATTAAAATTAAATCTTAAAGAAGAATTGAATAGAATTTCAGTTAGAAAAATAAGAGCAGGAAGAGGAAAAATGAGAAATAGAAAGTATAGAACCAAAAAAGGTCCTCTATTTGTAGTATCTAAAAACTGCCCGTTAACTGATGCAGCATCAAACATGCTTGGAATTGATGTATGTGAAGTAAGAAACTTAAATGCTAAATTATTAGCACCCGGAGGACAACCTGGAAGAATGACCATCTTCTCAGAAGAAGCAATAATTCAAATGGAAACAAACAAGTTATTTTTTAAAACAATAAACAAAGAAATAAAAACTAAGGTTGAGAAAAAAACTAAGGAGACTAAGAAATGAAAGATCCATATAGCATAATTAACTACCCTAAATCAACGGAAAAGGCAGTTAGACTTATGGAATCTGAAAACAAATTAGTTTTCTCAGTTGCAAAAAACGCAACAAAAAAAGAGATCAAAGAAGCATTAGAAGAGATATTTAGTATTAAAGTAGTAAAAGTTAACACAACAATTATGCCTACTGGAAAAAAGAAAGCATATGTAAAACTATCAAATGAAACACCTGCAATAGACATTGCAACACAAATGGGAATGCTATAAGATGGGAAAAAGAATAATTTCACAAAGACGGGGAAGAGGGACTTCTACATATAGTGCTCACTCTCACAGATGGAACATCCAAATTAAACACAGAACTTATGATACTACTGAAAGAGAAGGGATGTTAACTGGAATAGTAACTGACTTAACACATTGTAAAGGTCACACTGCACCAATTGCAATTATCAAATATGACAATGGAGAATTCAACTATGTTTTCGCACCAATTGGAATTAAAGTAGGAAACACTGTTTACTCAGGATTAAAAGGAAAGCCTACAATTGGAAGTACTCTTCCACTAAGTAGCATTCCAGAAGGAACAACTATCTCAAATATTGAATCAAAACCTGCAGACGGCGGCTCATTTGTTAGAGCATCAGGCGCAGGCGCAAAACTATTATCCATCACAGAAAAAGGCGTTGAAGTAATAATGCCTTCAAAGAAAAAGAAAATTTTTAGTCCACTTTGCCGTGCAACAATTGGAAAGATTGCAGGTGCAGGTAAGAAGGAAAAACCACTTGTAAAAGCAGGTAAGAAATTCCATATAATGAAAGCACGTGGCAAACTTTATCCTCGTACATCTGGTGTAGCTATGAATGCTGTAGACCATCCATTCGGATCAGGTCGTGGTCGTCACGCAGGTAAACCGCTAACAGCTCCAAGGTTCGCTCCCCCTGGAAGAAATGTAGGTAAAATTAGAGCAAAAAGGACAGGTATGAAACGTTAAAATGACTGATGATGTATTTAGATTTAAAGGAAAAAGTTTAGCAGAACTAAAGCAGATGGACATAAAGGCCTTTGCAAAGTTACTAACTACGCGAAAGAGAAGATCTCTTTCAAGAGATGTATTGAAAACTGCAAGACCATTACTTGAAAAAATAAAAGCCGCAAGTGAGGGCAAAAGAAGTAAGCCCATCAAAACACATCTAAGAATAGTTCCAGTTATGCCAGAAATGATTGGACAAAAAATTGGTATTTACAACGGAAAAGAATTCAATGAAATAATAATTCAAGAAGAAATGCTTGGTTTATTCCTTGGAGAATTAGCTCCAACAAGAAAGAAATTATCACATGGGTCAGCTGGTGTAGGAGCAACTAAATCTAGTACATCCTCAGCTTCAAAGGCTAAATAATTAAAATGAAAACAGATATGCACAGTGCAAAGGTTGTCGGAAGGAACTTAGCTATTTCGACGAGGCATGCAATTGTAATAAGCAAGTACATTAGAGGTAAAAAGCTAAGCTGGGCTAAAGAAAAACTAGCAAAAGTACTTGATTTCGGAGCAGCAATTCCATTTACCGTGCATCAAAAGAAAATTGGTCATAGAAAAGGTAACATGTCTTCAGGAAGATATCCTATCAACGCGACAAAAGAAGTAATCATGTTATTGAACTCTGCAGAAGCAAATGCTTTAAACAAGGGCCTAGATGTAGAATCGTTAGTAATATCTTCAATAATCCCTAACAAGGCTTCAAGACCTTGGCACAATGGAAGACAAAGAAGAACAAAAATGAAGAGAACACATTTAGACATTGTTCTTGAAGAAAAAGTTAATGAAAAAAATCAAGCTAAAAAAACAACACCTAAGGTTGTTAAAACAGAAGCACCAAAGGTAGAAATTAAACCAATTACCCAAGAAGTAAAAACTGAAACTAAACAAGAAGTAAAAACTGAAACTAAACAAGAGGTTAAACAATGATTGAAAGACAATTTGTAAACCAAAAATTGAAAGAGTTCCAAATACAAGAGCATATTGGTAAAATTTTCAATAGGACAGGATTTTCACATATTGAAATAAGAAGAACACCTCTCGGAGAAAATGTTATTGTTTATACAACTCGTCCAGGAATTGTAGTTGGAAAGAAAGGATCAAACATAAAGAAATTAACATTATTACTGAAAAATAAATACAAATTAGAAAATCCACAATTAGAGATTGGAGAAATTTTAAATCCTATGTTAGATGTTCACTACGTTGCAGATAGAATTGCAGCAAGTATAGAAAGATTTGGACAAAAAAGATTCAAGTCAATCGGATACAGAGTATTACAAGACATCATAAGTGCAGGTGCAATTGGAGCAGAAGTAGTACTTTCCGGTAAAATCCCAAGCGCAAGGGCAAGATCTTGGAGATTCTCTGCAGGATACTTAAAGAAATCAGGCGATATTAACGAAAACTTGATTAGTAAAAAAAGTGTAAGTTTCACAACTAAGATGGGATCTGTAGGAATAATGGTTAGAATCATGACTCCTGATATCATATTATTAGACAAACAATTAGAAATCAAAGAAGAGTTCAAAACTCCACAAGTTGAAGAAAAAGACTTTGAAGAAATCAAAGCAGACGAAATTGTTAAGATTTCATCAATTGATGACATTGATGTAATTGAAATAACAAAAACTAATACTCAGCAAGCAGCAAAAAAAACTTCGGAGGAAGCTTCTCCTAAAAAAGAAGCTCCCAAAGATGAAGTAAAAACTGAAACAGCGGTTAAGAAGGAAGTTAAAGAATAAAATGGTAGTTACAAAAGCAAAGGAACTTTCAAAGATGACAATTGAACAGTTAGACAAACAATATGTTGACTTAAGAAAAGAACTAATGAAATTAAATATGCAACGGTCAAGTGGAACACCTCCAGAAAACCCTGGGATGGTTAAAGTTACAAGAAAAGCAATTGCAAGAATTCACACTTATAAAACGCAAAAAATGAAACAAGCAAAAGAAGAAATAAATATGGTTGTTAAAAAGCCAACTTCGAAAACCATCAAAATGGGGGAGAAGATCAAAAAATAATGATTGAAAGAGATCAAATTACTGGACTACCAAAAGAGTTAGATGTTTGGGAAAACATTGCTAAGAGCGAACAAAGAATAAAAGTCGTTCTTGAAAAAAGGAAGTTCGGAAAAATGATCACTGTCATAAGCGGTTTTGATATCAAGTCAATTGATATTAAAGACGTTACAAAACAACTCAAGTCAAAACTTGCATGCGGGGGAACCGTAAAAAAAGATAAAGTTGAGCTTCAAGGAGACCACAAAAGAAGAGTAAAAGAATTACTCGTCACAATGGGTTTTGCAAAGGAGTCAATCGAATAACCATGCAAAAAACAAGAGACATACCAAGACTCGAGTTCATCGGCAAAGAATTGGAAGTAATCGAAGCTGACAATCCTTCCCTCGTAGGGATCAAAGGAAAAGTCATCGATGAAACAAAAAATATGCTGATCATAGAAAAAAACAATGAAACAAAAAAACTTGTCAAAAAACAAGTAACAATAAAGGTAAAAATCGAAGAAAAAGAAATCATAATCAAAGGAGAAACTCTGCAGGGAAGGCCTGAAGAAAGACTCAAGAAAAAAATAAGGATATAAAATGAAACAAGGAAAAAATAACCTGAGAACACATGGAAGGAGCTTTACAGGTAAAGTTATCTCCAATGTTTTCCATAAAACTACAACCATAGAGTTCCCTAGACAAATCTATAATTCAAAGTACGAAAGATTTCAAAGAAGAAGGACAAGAATCAAAGTACATGTGCCAGACACACTTGAAATAAAGAAGGGAGATTTTATCAAAATCATAGAAACAAGACCTATTTCAAAAACAAAGAATTTCCTAGTTGTGGAGGTTGTTGAACAATGAAAGCAGTAAATGCAAGCATTCCAAAAGCACTCCCTCATAGAGCAAAGGTTATGGCTTGTGATAACTCTGGTGCTAAAATGTTGAGAATAATCTCAGTTAAAGGTGCAAAAGGAGTTAAGGGTCGTAAACCGTCAGCAAGAGTAGGAGACTTAGTCCAAGCTTCAGTAATCAAAGGAACACCTGCTATGAGAAAGCAAGTTGTTAATGCTATTATAGTTCGTCAAAAAATGCCTTACAGAAGACCGGACGGAACACACGTTTGTTTCGAAAGTAACGCAGCGGTTGTAATTAAGGATGATAAAGGAACACCTAAGGGGACAACATTCAAAGGACCTATTGCAAAGGAGGCAGCTACAAGATGGCCAAGAATATCTAAAGTAGCTAATATCATATTATAAAATGAGACAAATTTTTTCGACTGCATGGAAAGCAAGTAAGAATAGGAGAAAGCAAAGAAAGTACTTAGCTAACGCTCCACTTCATACACTAGGAAGTTTCCTTAACACTCAGTTGTCAAAAGCACTTTCCAAAAAACTAGGGTTTAGATCCATAAGAATTAGAAAAGGAGACAAGGTCAAGATAACAACTGGTCAATATAAAGGAAAGACAGGATCAATTTCAAAAGTCGACACAAAAAATACAAGAGTAAACATTGAATCAGTCTTTACATTAAAAAGAGACGGTTCAAAAGCGTTTTACCCAATTCACCCTTCAAATTTACAAATCCAAGAATTGAATATGGAAGATAGGAAGAGAAAACAAAAAATAGAATCATTATCAAAAAACAAGGAAGCGGAAACTACAAAATGAGTCACCAAAAAAGAATAAGTTCATCAAACAAAACAACACTAGGAAGAAAAGGAACAACTTTCATCACTTGTCAGTCTCCCGGAGCTCACAAAAAGAATGAATCTTTAGCATTGAACGTTGTTATGAGAGATATACTAAAGGTTGTAGAAACCAGTAAAGAAGCTAAAAAAGCTCTCCAATTAGGTATGGTTTTAGTTAATGGCGAGGCTAAGAAAGACCACAGGTTATCAGTCGGATTCCTTGACCAAATCACATTCACAAATTCCAAGGACCAATACATAATGGTATACAACACACTTGGAAAATTAGAACTAAAAAAAGAAGATAAATCTGTAACAAGAGCAATGAAGATAATTGGTAAAAAAATGTTATCTCAAGGGAAAGTTCAGCTTAACTTGTTCACAGGAAAGAATATAATCTTAGACAAAAAAGATGATTTCTCCGTTGGAGATAGTGTTGTTATTGACAAAGAAAAAGTTGTAAAACATTTAAAATTCGAAAAAGGCGCAAATGTTTTCTTAACTTCAGGTAAGCACATTGGCCACAATGGGATTATTGAAGAAATAAAGAAAAATGAAAGCTGGTCACAAGCAAAGAAAATTTTAATCAAAACAAAAACAGGTACATTTGAAACATCAAAAGAATGTGCATATGTTGTGGATGGAGTGTTATAATGCCAGAATCAGTTCAAGAAAACAAAATGAGAGATATTTTCATAGAGAAGCTTACTCTTAATTGTGGAACTGGTGGTCCAGGAGATAAATTAGAAAAATCTCTAAAACTATTAGCTAAGATATCAGGAATGAAACCAGTTAGTACAAAAGCAGGTCCAAATACAAGAATTCCTACTTGGAGTGTTCGTCCCGGTCTTGAATTAGGCTGTAGAGTTACTACTCGTGGAAAGAAGGCAGAGGAACTGCTAAAATTATTATTAAGTGCTAAGAAAAACAAACTAAAAGCATCATGTTTCGACAATAATGGAAACTTTGGATTCGGTATTCACGAATACTTAGACATTCCTTCCATAGAATACGATGCAGATATCGGAATTATTGGTTTCGAATTAGCAGTTACGCTCGCAAGAAAAGGTTTCAGAATAAGAAGAAGATCTCTTAGGAAAAGAAGCATTCCTTCAAAACATAAGATTAGCAAGGAAGATGCGATGAACTTTATGAAAAATAAATATAGAGCTGAGATGATATAAGATGACTAAAAGCAGTTTCACAAAGATGTTCAAACAGTTGAAAACTAAACCCGCTAAGTTGGCAAAATACAAAAAACACAACTCTCCAAAGTTACGTTCATGTGGACAAAACTTGAAGAAGTGTAGACGTTGTGGATCAACAGCAGGACATATTCAGAAGTATGGACTAAAATTGTGCAGAAAGTGCTTCAGAGACATTGCAAAATCGATCGGATTCAAAAAATATAGTTGAGGAAATAAAATGTTAAATGACCCACTAGCAAATGTATTGAATGATATGAACATGGCCACCAAAGTTGGTAAGCCTGACTGTGTAGTTAGACCTGCATCAAAAATGATATTAACCGTGCTTCAAATATTACAAGACAATAATTATATTGGAAGTTTTGAAGTTAAGGAAGATGGAAGAGGAAACTCAATAAAAATAAATTTAATCGGAGCATTAAACAAATGTGGAGTAATCAAACCACGTTTCCCAGTTAAATTAAACGATTTCGAAAAGTTCGAGAAGAGATATCTTCCTGCTAAAGATTTCGGATTAATAATCATTTCAACCTCACAAGGAATAATGATTCACAATGAAGCTAAAGAGAAAAAATTAGGAGGAAGCCTCCTAGCATATGTATACTAACAATGGAAACTAAACAAGATAATGGAATGGTAGTCAAAGTTGCTGTCTCTGAAGGAGTTACAGGAAATTTAGATGGAACCATCTTGACGTTTAAAGGACCTAAGGGAGAAGTTTCAAGAGACTTCCTAAACCCATTAGTAAAAACAGTGCTAACAGACAAAGAAGTTACAATTTCAATCCCAATATCAAAGAGAAAATACACAAGAGTATTTTTCACAACCGTCGCACACATAAGGAATATGATCAATGGTGTTAAGGAAGGATTTAGATATGAATTAAAAATCTGTTCTGGACATTTCCCTATGACTGTTAAAAAAGAAGGCAATACAGTCGTTATTTCAAACTTCCTTGGAGAAAAAATTCCTAGAAGATCCAAAATAGTTGAAGGTGCAAACCTAGAAATCAAAGGAGATATCATAATCGTTAATTCGCCAAATATAGAGCATGCAGGTCAAACTGCAGCTAATCTAGAACGTGCAACGTTCATTAAAAAAAGAGATAGGCGTGTTTTCCAGGATGGATGTTACATTACATCATCACCCAAACAACAATGAAAGACTTACTAAAAATCAGGAGAATTGCAAAGGCAAAGAAGCCAACTTTCCTTAAACAGGATGCTCATCGTTTAGCAAAATTAAGCAAAAACTGGAGACAACCAAAGGGTCAATTCTCTAAGATAAGAAAGAAGCTTAGAAGTTATAGAAGACAGCCTTCAATGGGTTTCTCATCACCTGCTGCAGTAAGAGGTCTAACTAGGGAAGGTCACAAATTAATAGTCATCAATACAGTATCTGAATTAGTTGGCGTAAAAACTCCTATTGTAATTGGAAGCACTGTAGGTAAAAGAAAAAGAATTGAAATTATAAAAAAATGTTTAGAAAATAAAATAGAAGTTATGAATATTAAAGACACTAATGCTTATGTAAAAAACATTGAAGACACAATGAAAGAAAAGAAAGATTCCATGAAGAAGAGACAGGATAAAAGGGCTAAGGAAGAAGAAAAGAAAAAAGAAGAAAAAGCAAAAGCAAAAGCAAAAGAAAAATCAAAAGAAGACAAAAAAGAAATAAATGTAGATGAAGAAAAAAAGAAAAAAGAAGAAGAAAAGAAAAAAATCTTGGAGAAAAAAAGTTAGTAAAAAATGAACTTATCAAATAAAAAAAGAATTGCATCACAAGTAATGAAGTGTGGCGTACATAAAGTAAAATTTGATATTACTAGCTTAGAATCCATCAAAGAAGCAATCACAAAATCAGATATTCGTGCGCTGGTTAAGGATAAGATCATACAGAAAAAACCTGATGTAGGTATTTCCCGTTCAAGAGCAAGACAAACACTTAAACAAAAAAGGAAAGGAAGAAGATCTGGTCCAGGAAGAAAGAGTGGAACTCACAATGCAAGATCACCTAAGAAAGAAGAATGGATGAATAAGATTAGGGCCCTTAGAGACTTACTAAAGACACTTAGAGCAAAAGAAGTAATTAATCCAAAATCCTACAGGTTGCTTTACAGAAAAGCAAAAGGTGGATACTTCAGAAGTAGAAGACACATCAAGTTATATATTGAGGAGCAAAGTTTAGCTAAAAAATGAAAAATCTTTCCAAGAGAGGACTTCCTTACAGAAGAAAAATTGAAGGTAGAACTGACTACGCATCAAGATTAAAACTGCTAAAGTCAGGTAAACCAAGAATAGTTGTAAGAAGATCCCTAAAAAATGTATTAATCCAATTTGTAGAGTTTCACCCAGATGGAGACAAAATATTACTCTCTATATCTTCAAAAGAACTCGCTAAGAACTATGGGGTTAAAGGCTCATTAAAAAATATCCCTGTAGCATATTTGACAGGATTATTAGCTGGAAAAAGGGCAATTGAATTAAAAATTCCTGCAGCAATTCCAGATTTAGGAATGAGAAAGCCACATACAGGCGGGGCTGTTTTCGCAGCATTAAAAGGGCTTATTGATTCAGGAATAAACATTCCTCACAAAGAAGACTCGGAGAAACAATCAGTTTTCCCATCAGAAGACAGATTGAAAGGAGATCACGTTAAGATTAAAAATGATTATGAGGGAATAAAAAATAAGATTACAAAATGACTGATACAACACCCGTAGCAAAAAAAGATGAAAATCTAGTAGTGGCACCAAAAGTGGACAAGATAGAAGCTAACATGCCTAGAGGCGTATCAAGGGAAAGATCTTTTGACATCGATAGTTGGAAACCTGTTACAGTATTGGGTAAATTAGTCAAAGCAGGAAAGATTACAAACATAGATGAAATTTTAGATCAAGGAAAAACAATTTTAGAATCAGAAATTGTTGACGCACTATTGCCTACACTAAGATCTGATTTACTTTCAGTTGGTCAATCCAAAGGTAAATTTGGCGGTGGTAAAAAAAGTATCTGGAGACAAACTCAGAAAAAAACTAGAGAAGGAAACAAACCAAGCTTTTCAGCATTAGCAGTTGTAGGTAATGGAGATGGTTATGTAGGAATTGGAATGGGTAAGGCTAGGGAAACAGTTCCTGCAAGAGAAAAAGCAACTAAACAAGCTAAATTAAATTTAATCAAAATCAAAAGGGGTTCGGGTTCATGGGAATCAGCAGAACCAACTCATAATTCAATTCCATTTGCAGTAGAAGGAAAATGTGGATCAGTTAAGATGAAGATACTACCTGCACCTCAAGGAAAGGGTTTGGTTATTGAAAAAGAATGTAGCAAAATTCTTTCAATGGCAGGGATACAAGATGTTTATTCACAAACAAGTGGCCATACTGGTACAAAGGTTAATCTATTAAGGGCTTGTTTCAAGGCTCTAAAAGAATTATCAAAAGTTAAAGTTCAAGAAAAACATAAAGTACAACTAGGAATTGTTGGGGGCTCAAAACTTTAAGATGGTCGACACAAAAAGAATTGTAGTAATCAGGGTTAAGGGTAAGCCTGGAATGAAACATGATGTTAAGTCTACTTTTGAAAAGCTTAGACTTTACAATAAGAACACTTGTGTAATTATTCCTAATACGCCTTCATTTATAGGTATGTTAGAAAAAATAAAAAATGATGCAACCTGGGGAGAATTAGATGAAAAAACTTGTGCAGAATTACTTACTAAGAGGGGGAAGCTTCCAGGTAACAAAGCTTTAACTAACGAATATTTACAAGAAAAAAACAAATCAGATATCGCTGGTTTTTCAAAAGACTTTATGACTTTCAAGAAAGAACTAAAAGATGTTCCAGGTTTGAAAAACTTTTTCAGATTAAATCCTCCTAGAAAAGGATTTGAAAGAAAAGGTATCAAAGTTCCTTTCGCCCAAGGCGGAGTGTTAGGATACAGAATGAACAGGATTAATGATATATTATCGAGGATGCTTTAAGATGACCTTTAGTAGACAAAAAAAGGATAAGAAGTACAGGGGAAGCAATACTCATGGAGGAGGATCGCACAAGAAGAGACGTGGTTCAGGAAACCGTGGCGGTTATGGTAATGCTGGTACAGGTAAGCGTGCAGATCATAGAAAATTCTCAATTTTAAAGAAATTCGGACTTTCTTACTTTGGTAAACTTGGATTTAATAAAAAGAACGCAACAATTGTTAACGCAATCAACATTTGTGATCTTCCAGAAACACCTAAATTAAATTTGTCTGAACTAGGATACAATAAGTTACTAGGAAAAGGAACTCCTAAAATTAAATACGAAATCACTGTCGATACTTGCTCAGAAAAAGCTAAGGCCAAAATTGAAAAAAGTGGGGGAAAGATTAATATTCTAAGTCCCGCAGAAGAGTCAAAAGAGCAGTAGTAGATATTAAAAATAAAATAATCAGTGAATAACTATGGGTTTTTTCGAAAAAGTAGCAAACATTTTTCCTGAAGTTAGGGGTCCTTCTGAAAAAAGACTTGGATTCAAAGTTAAACTTAAGTGGACACTTTTAATTTTAGTCGCTTTCTTTGTTCTTTCAGTTATTCCATTATATGGACTAGGACAAAACGCCCTGTCCCAATTTGAATCATTATCCATTATCTTGGGAGCTAGCTTTGGTTCCATTATGTCCTTAGGTATTGGGCCTATTGTAACTGCATCCATAGTTTTACAACTATTAACTGGATCAGGTATTCTAAAAATTAATACTTCTACTCCCGAAGGTAAATCCTTTTTTCAAGGTTTACAAAAAGTAATGACTGTTTTCTTCATTGTATTCGAAGCTTTTATCTACGTATTTTTAGGCGGTTTAGCACCTGCAGCAGAATTGCTAGGAACTTCAGCATATCCACTCATACAACTCGTGTTAGTTTTCCAACTAATTTTAGGTGGAATGATGGTTTTATACATGGACCAAGTTATCAACAAGTATGGGTTTGGTTCAGGTGTATCATTATTCATCGCAGCAGGAGTATCCAGTTCAATTTTCGTAAGAGCATTCTCTCCACTAAATAGTGTAGGGCATTGGGCATTTGGATCAGGACAAGCTCCAATTGGACAGATTTGGGTATTCTTCCAATCATTGATGAATAGGAATCCACTCGGTGCAGGTCTTGCCTTAGCAGCTATATTAGCAACAGTTTTTGTATTTGCATTTTCAGTTTATGCACAAGCAATGAAGATAGAAATTCCTCTATCTTTCGGACGTGTTAGGGGCCAAGGGATAAGGTGGCCTTTAAAATTCCTATACACCTCAAACATCCCAGTTATTTTAACAGCAGCATTATTGGCAAATATTCAGTTATGGGCAAGATTATTAGAAAATTGGGGTAAGCCTATATTAGGAACATTTGTTGGTAACTCCCCAGCATCAGGTTTCGTTCTTTGGGTATTTCCTCCAAACATTGTGCAAGGGATAATCACAGGTTCTGTAAGTGGATTAGACTTCGCACATGCAGCAGTTTACATGGTCTTAATGATTGGCGGAGCAGTTTTATTCTCCATTTTCTGGGTTCAAACTTCTGGAATGGATGCAGCAGCTCAAGCAAAGCAAATGATGACATCCGGCTTACAAATTCCAGGATTTAGAAGGGATCCAAGAGTACTTGAAGCAATATTAAACAGATATATTCCTTCACTAACAATATTAGGTGGTATTGCTATCGGAGTGCTAGCTGCATCGGCAGACTTAATGGGCGCACTTGCAAATGGTACAGGTATATTACTAGCTGTTATGATCATCTACAAATTATATGAAGAGATTGCACAACAACATATGATGGATATGCATCCTGCACTAAGGAAGATGATGGAAAAATAATATGGTATTAGAAAGTTTATTTGATTGGTTATTTGCGCCTTTGTTAGCACTAGGCGATGCTTGGGGAATAGTATTTATTTCATTATTACTAACATTATTTATTAATATATTCTATAAATTATTCACAGATCAAGAATTAATGAAAGAATTAAAATCCGAATTAAAAAGTTTACAAAAAGAAATGAAAACTTTGAAAGATAATCCTGAAAGATTCTTAAAAGTTCAAAAAGAAGCCATGACTAAAAATTTAGCTTATATGAAACATAGCATGAAGCCAACATTAATTACGTTCGTTCCACTAATAATTATATTCAGTTGGATGAGGTCAAGATTCCAAGATGCAGGAGACATATTAACATGGGTTCCAAATGTGCCTTTATTAGGAACAGGACTTGGTTGGTTAGGAATTTACTTTTTTTCAGCAATATTCTTCAGCATAATCATCAGAAAGATCATGAAAATACACTAAAACGTTGTTTTCTATAATCCAAAAACCTTTTAAATTAAAATCAAGAAATAAGCTCTACAATGGCAGGAAAATCTATTAATTCAAGATCTCTAAGAAGAAACGTTAGGAGACTACCAGGTGGTAGGTCAAAGATAGTTACTTCTAAGAAAAAAAGCTCTAAATTAAAATGCCACTTAACTGGAAAAGTTCTTCAAGGTGTTCCAAGAGTTAGTAGTACTGGAATGAGCAGAATATCCAAATCAAAAAGAGCTCCAAGTAGACCATTTGGTGGAGTTTTAAGCACAAAGGTAACAAGAGTTATGTTCATTAAGAAAGCGAGGGAAGAAAATGCTTGAAGTAGGAAGATTATGTATTAAAATCGCAGGAAGAGACGCAGGCCAAAAAGCCGTTGTAGTTGAACACATTGACGATAATTATGTTTTAATCGATGGACAAACAAGAAGAAGAAAATGTTCAATAACACATTTAGAACCTACATCAATAATTTTAAATTTAAAGAAAGGTGCAACTCATAAAGATGTTGCAGCAGAGTTCAAAAAATTAAATATTATTCTTATAGAAAAAAAGTCAAAAACTCCTAAGCCTAGGTTAAGAAAAGTTAGAAAATCAAATTCAAAACCTAAGAAAGAAGTTAAGGTCAAAGTAGCTAAGCCAGAAGAAACAAAAAAAACTGCTAAGCCAGAAGAAACAAAGAAAGTAGTTAAGAAAGTAGTTAAAAAAGCTAAGAAGTAATTCTAATATGTCAGAAGAAACTAAATTAAAAGAAAAGTATGCGGAATTCCAAATGCTAGAACAGTCTCTAGCACAATTGAACCAAAGAAAGGTCGCAATTGAAAATCAAATGAATGAATTTATTTCTCTTCAAGAAAGTTTAGACAGCTTAAAAAAATCAAAAAAAAATAGTCCTATGTATTCTCCTTTAGGATCAGGGGTTTTCATAAAATCAGAAATAAAAGATTCTCAAAATGTTTTAGTTAACATTGGATCTAATATAGCAATTGAACGATCTGTCGAAGATTCCAAAGAATTAGTTGAAAATCAAATGACTGAATTAAAAGGGATCTTAATCAAATTAGAATCTGAAATTGGCAAGGGATTAAAAAAAGGAAACGAACTTAGTACAGAACTAGCTAAATTATCTCAAAAAGACCACGAACACGGTCCAGATTGCAAACATTAAATTTATTCCACTTCTAAACGCATAATCTATTTAAACAGCCTTAGGATACTAATCTCATGGCCCAGGACTTTGATGCATTGTTAAGACACTACGCACGAAAAGATGTCCAAGAAGCAATGATTGACCTTGCAAAGGATAGGGAAGTTACAGGATCTTATAATATGAAATCATTTGGGAGACGCCCAGATATACTACAATATCCTTCCGATATTTTTGAATTAGCAAGAAAAGGTGTAACCTCATTTCATGTTTCAGAAGAGAGATGGTCAAACCCTTTAGAAATCAGAACAGGAATGTCAAAAAAAGAATTAGACCAAATAAGATGTGGGTGGGATTGTGTATTGGATATAGATTCCCCCTATATTGAATATTCTCAAATAACAACATACTTGCTAATTGAAGCTTTGAAATTATATGGGTTGAAATCTTTTGGAGTTAAGTTCTCAGGAAGAAAAGGTTTCCATATCCTAATTCCTTTCGGAGCATTCCCTAAAGAAGTTGGAGGAAGGCCAATCGAAACTATGTTCCCAGAAGGTCCAAGAATGATTGCAGACTTTTTAGGAGAGAAAATTTATTCAAAACTTTCAGAGATGATACTAAAAGATCAAAACATAGAGGATATCTCCAAGTTAACCAAAAAACCAATGGAAGAAATAACAGATACAAACGGTAATTTCAATCCATTTTCAGTAGTAGATATAGACACAATATTAATTTCATCAAGACATTTGTTCCGTTCAGTTTATTCAATTAATGAAAAATCTTGGTTAGTTAGTATTCCTATAGATCCAGAAAAATTAAATGATTTCAAACTAAGAGATGCAAAAATTGAAAATGTTAAAACAGATATTCTTTTTTTCAAAATACCTGAAGAAGATGAAGCTAGATCTTTAGTAATTGCTGCATTTGACAAATCTAGAGAAGGTTTCATTGCAGAAAGGAAGTCCACAATAGTAATGGAAGGAAAAGATTATTTTGGAGAAGAATCTAACAAAAAAGAATTCAAAATAGAAGAAATAGACAACACATTAGTTAAGGAAGAATATTTTCCACCTTGCATTAAATCATTGTTGGATGGAACTTCTGAAGATGGTAGAAAGAGGTCTTTGTTTGTTCTAATGAACTTCTTCAAAGGACTCAACTTTCCACAAGCAGCAATTAAAGAAAAAATAGATGAATGGAATAAAAAGAACTACGAACCCCTGAGGGAGGGATATGTCATTTCCCAATTAAGCTCCCTAATGAGGAGTTCAAGTACAATGCCTCCAAACTGCAAGAATGATGCATATTACTCTTCATTAAGAGTTTGTAATCCAGACAATTTTTGTCAAAAAATAAAGAATCCCTTACAATACACTTCTAAGAAGATTTGGTTAGAAAAACTAAACAAGAAAAATGCAAAAAAGAAAACAACAAAGAAAGTAGTTAAAAAAGCATCAAAAAAACAGAAGAAGTAATTCTTTGTAATTAGATTCATTCATATCCTTTTTATAATTCTGCAAAACTTTAATTAACCTAGCACCTTCTTTACAAAGTCCCCTTTTGAACAGAAATTGTGAAAACTGTGTAACATTCTTAGGTTCTAAAACCCTTTTACATCTTTCAAAATCTATCAAAATAGGTTTATCTTTTACAACAATAACATTTTTAGTAATTCTATGCATTTCAAATTTATTGACTTTTAATTTATCCATTACCCTACACTGCTTCATTATTTTTTTCAAAACAGATTTTGTTTTATCCTCTGAAGAATTTTTTAAATATTCAGACAAGTGAACACCTTCCAAATATTCCATTGAAATTGAGCCATTATCCAACTCATAAAACTTAGGTCCTATATTATGTGTATTTAGTTCCTTTAACCAGTAACTTTCTGTTTCTAATCGGTTAATTGCAGTACTTTCTGGATTGGAAACCTTAACTGCACAAACATTTTCCTCAAATGTTCCAAACCTAACTATGCCTCTCTTACCAATTCCTATGATTTTACCCAAAGACTTATTTTCTGCCATTTTAGAGCCTATACTCTCATCCTATAGAAAGTTATTTAAAATATTACTGGTTTGGAATAAATTAATTATTTCTATGTTAGTCCTATACTTCTTTAGTATTAGCACCAATAAGGAGGCTTACCTACCCCTCTAAGATGAACCATTTAAAATTTGCTCTTGAAAGTGAAAGAACATTTTCTGAGATAGATGAAAAGGAGTATGAGAAAAGAAGGCTGTTAAATGCCTGTTTAGAGTATAAGATATATGGAAAAGATAAAAAGACAGGTAAATCTCTACTCTCAAAGGAACAACAACTTGTTCTAAAGGATTATTTTGATTTTTTACTAGCTATGAAGAGGAGTAAGAAGAATAGCCCTCACACAGTTTATCACAATATAGAACACATTTCATTCTTGGGAAGAGATATAATCAAACCATTTTCAGAGATGAACAAAACTGATTTAATATCCTATTTTGCAAATTGCCAAATCCCTAAAAATGGGAAGAAGGGGGTATGCAATCAAACAATCTTAACAAGACAGTTAAGTATAAGGAAATTTTTTAGATGGTTGCATGATGATGAAGATGCAGAAATTGTTTCTTGGATGAAAATAACGATTAGACCTAAGAAGAGTGTAAATAAATCTGAACTTTTAACAATAGATGAAATCAAGCAGATGGTTAGCTGTAGCAATAAACGAAATGCCTGTATGATTATGATTGCATACGAGTGTGGGTTGAGAGCAGGAGAACTAGTTTCTATTAGGTTAAAAAGTATAATGCCTAGTGACCAAGGCTCCAAAATTAAGGTAGAAGGTAAGTCTGGAGAAAGAACAGCTTTTGTTATTGATGCAGATCCTTATTTGAGGGATTGGCTAAATGAACATCCTTACAAGGATAATTTAGAAGCACCCTTGTTTGTTAATTTGAGTAATAACCAATATGGTAGACAATTAAAACCAAGTAAATTTGGAGATATAATTAAACTGCAAGCAAAAAGGGCAGGAATAAAGAAAAGAGTTTACCCTCATTTGCTTCGACATTCTATATTAAATCATTTGGGTAAGAATGGCTTTAAGGAAAGAGATTTAAGAATTTTTGCAGGTTGGTCTTCCGATAGTAAAATGCCTGACGTTTATTTACATTATGATGAAGAAGAAGTTGAAAAGAAATTAAGAAAATTCAAAGGAATAATTGATGAAGTTGATGTTGAAAAGGAATTTATAGAAAACAAAAAATTAACTCCTAAAATATGTTCAAGATGTAAACAATCTAATCCTGCAACTGCAGTTTATTGTAATTGTGGATTAGTGTTAAATGTTAAGACGCTTTTTGATGAAGAAGAAAAAAAGGAAAGTGCAGATAATATTCTCAATAAATTATTCGAACATGATGAATTTAAGTTATTGGTTAAAAAAATATTAAAAGGTGAAGAAACTAGCTAAAGAGTACCAATTATCCCTTATAAATATCTCCCAAATTGTCCCATTCTTTAATTTGAATTCTAAATTACTCTAAACCCCTCCTGCATCAAGGAATAATTTTATAAGCCCATATAACTCTTCAATTCATATGAAATCAAAATATCCTCTTGTAGTTTCTATTTTGTTTTTTGCATTAACTCTTGTTCTTAGTGGCTGTAGTAGTACCGAAGAAAAAGGGCCGATTGGAAGTTTAGAGCTTAGTGACGATAAAATAAGTGTTAATAGTGGGAGTATATCCAAAGACTTCATTACAATTACTGTGACAAGGGAAGATGAAGGAGAAGGGGATGTCAATTTTACCATAAAATTTCCAGAACGTTTAAATGATGTTTATCCAGCAGATGCAGAAGGAAAAAGAATAGAAGAGCTAAATATCACTCTTGAAAAATACAGTGGCTCAAAAAGTATAAAGCTGTTTAAGGTATTCGGAAAAACTGAATTTGATAATAACCCTTCACGTGATTTGACTGTAGAATTATGGTTTAATAATACCTTGGTTTCAAAACCATCTGAAAAAATTACTGTAAAAGTTAAAAGATGAAGCCTTGCTTAGATAATTCCTCATTACAACACATTAAATTTATCTTAGCAGGGTTAGATTTTCGTAGTGATGAAAAGTTTCTTCTAGAACAAAAAGAATACTTATTAAAAATTTATCATCTTTCTTGCAGCGGTTCAGTTCAATTTTTTACCACTGCAATAACAGAATCGGAAATTAATCCATTTGATAAGAAAAACTCAAATAAGGTGCAAGAAAGTAATGAATTAATCAATAAAATGGATATTCAAATTTTGAAAGCCCCATTTATACTCGATGATCCACTATGTAAAATGGATATGCCTAATTATGTACTTGACGGGGCCGAAAAGTGTGGACTATATGAACAACTAATTTCTAATGGAATTCAACATGCAGATGCAAGACATATTGTGGTTGCAGAATCAACTGGGTGCACTCATTTCATTACCACAGATAAAAGGCTTATTAATTCTGTTGGCAGTTATAAGGATGGTTTTGATATGGATATATTAATTTTTAATCCAAAAGGTTTTATCAAATGGAGAGATAATAATGAGTGAATTAGCAGATTCTATTGTGGAAATCATTGAATTTTTTAAGAATGTTTGGAGGCAAAGAGAATTTATAGTGGTAGCAATCATAGCCATACTAAGTATAATAGGATGGTTCACTTTTTTTGACTCTACCAATGATTTGTTAGATAACGGTTGTTTAGAAGATTTAGAAAACATAAAAGCAGATTGTTTTGAAGAATATATTAAAGCATACCCCCCAGTAGCAGAAATTATAGAATTAGATGAATCTTGTAATGGGCAACAGTCTACAAAATGTTTGCAGAGTGTGGGAAGTTTTATTCAAGGCCAAAGAAATTGATTAAATTTATAACTTTTTCTTGTGTTCAAACATAAAGTAATGAGTAAGACCATGAACTATTGAAGCTCCAAAACATACAAGTGTCACATATCCCCACCATTTAATAAAAAATGGAAACTCTGTAGTCCACAAGAAAAAACTAATCAAAGTCAAAATAAAAAAGCCAAATAATCCTTTTTGGGATTCGGATTTTTCTTTTTCAAACTTTCCTTTCTCTAAATAGCTGACTACTGGATGATTTTCCTCCTTATCTTTTTCCAAATTTAATTTGTCTATCATAAATATTATTTCCTAGTTATTTTTGAACTCTTCAATGAATGTATTGAGCATACTTTCTTTTTCCTTTTGCATAAATTCTTTTTCTTCTTGACTAAACGCCTGTAACATCATAGAGTTATATTCGCTTTCAACAATATTGCATTGCTGTTCACAAACCCCCTTCCAAATAGCTTCATCGTCTCCAGTTTTTTGGTTAGATGTACAAGATTTAATACATTCTCCCAATAATGAATATCCGCAATCTTTAGAACATGATTGATAACTTTCTCCAATTGAACATACTTTATCTCCACAACTATTTTCTTTTTTTACTTTCTCCGGATTATCACTTTTAGCCTTAGAATTAACCCCAATTTGATAAGAATTTTCTTCTAATGAATTATCTAAACTCTGAACCCATCTCAACCCTAAAGATAAAAAGACCAACCCTAGAAATACAATCCAAACAACATTACTAAATTTCATCTTTAAACATTAAACTCTGACGGGTCTCTAGCTTTATCACTAATTCTAACTTCATCAATGTAGCCATTAAAATTATATTGAGTTGGATCATCTACATCTGCTCCAATACCTACATTTGTAATTGAATTAAATATCGAAGCTGGGAAATTCTTACTTCCCTCTAACTGACCATCAATATAAATTTTAATATCATTCCCATCAAAGACACCTGCAACATGTACTCTTCTGTCTGTAGGTATTGCATTGGTTGAAACAACTCCCTCCTGATTGTTGGTGCTAGATCTAACCCAAAATCCCACATGGTTGGGTGCGCCACTATAATCCACAACTTGCAACAACCACGAACGTCCATCAACCCAGTTATTAGTTTGCCATTTAGAAATTATTCTTGCTGGATAATTGTTTGTTGAGGAATTTAAATATATCCAAGCTTCTACAGTAATTTTATCAGTTATATCTAAAAAATTGCTATCTAGAATTTTTATAGAATCGTCATCACCATCCAACCTTATGGCATGAGTACTTCCGATTATGGGGGCATGTTTATTCACAAACCTTGCACCGTTCTGTAAAGTTCCATTATTTCCATTTAAAGTTTCATCATAAGCAACAATACCATTCCCTTCATCAAAATGCCATAATCCTACAGTATTTCCATCAATTTCATATTCAGTAGGTTTAAGTTGAGAAATTGCAACAGATTGCCCATAAACAACCCCTGTAAGTAATAATATTGAAACTAACACCGTTCCAATCAAGATTTTTGTTTTCACAATTTACCCATTGCTCGAATGACTTATATAACTTTTGGTACTCCATTAGTCCTTCTTCACTAATTTCGCTCTGTATCTTATCTAGTTCATTTCTCCATTTTGGCATATTCATTTTTTTTGTTCTCCATATATTCGCTAACAGCAATCCTACATACCGCTCCTTGGCTGATATTTTTTTGTTGTGACATTTTTTCAATTTCCTCTTTGAGTTTTACATTCAAGGAAAAAATCATCATTTTCGATTCCATATAATGTCTATATGTCTACTATTAGTTATATTTTAATTAAGAAAGGGTATAGGACTATATTTAATAATTGAAAGTATTGGACTACCACAAGGTTTATATATTGGCTCAATATAAGACTAATATAATGAAAACAGGTCTTAACCGAAGTGCAATGCAATCTTTTGATTGGAGTGAATGTATGGCAAGAGTATTGCTAGTCTTTCTGAGTAGAACTTCTCCTCAAGTCGACTACGTATCTATTGACGATCTTAGAAGACATGGTGTGAGCGAAAATAGTTGGCATAATTTGTATAAACCTGTCCTTTTAGATTTAGCAAAAGCAAATAAAAATTCTCCTAAAAAACCACTCATAGAAGAAGTAATTTTTGAAGAAGGCAACCCCTTAAGAAAGTATGATTGTAAGTATTATAGGATTTATTGGGATCTCGTGTTAGAACATATCTTCCAACTTATGATTAAGGATATTGAAAAAGTAGAGAAAAACTTCCTTGATTATTCCATCAATTTAAAAAAGAAATTGAAAAAGAAATCAAAAGGAAAAAATAAAATTTCTCCAAAAACACCAAAAGATAATTTATTAATAAGAATTAATACATATAAAAAAACAAAAAATCCAATAATACTGGGGCAACTTAGTTATGAGTTTATGAGTCTTAAGCAAAAAGAGTTGAGTATTAAACAAATAAAAGGAAGTCTTCATTCAGATAGCTCTAATTCAATTAAAAGAATAGAGACATTTTTTTTGTCAAAACAAAATGAAAAGTGGTTGAAGCATAAGCTCAAGAGTTATTTTCTATCATTGCTTCATATGAATGCCAGACTTAAAACATTTGATGATGTTCTAAGAGATTTTCTAGTAAACTGTGCTATAATGCACAATTATACAGATTTAAAAGAAAATACCTTAGATGGAGAATTTAATAAAATTGCCATTGCATATTCTAAATATTCTTGTCTAAACCCTGATGCAATCACCGCATTATATTGGGAAAAAGACGTAAAAGAACACAGAGAAGCATTAGAAAGAGAGGAAAAAGAATATGTTCAACACCTTATCGAAACAGGAAAGGAAGATCTTTTATCTTCTCCAGCAAAAGAGGATAAATAAAACATGAAAAACACCAATAAATCAAGCCTAAGGCTCATAGAAAGCAAAATTAATTTATTCCAAAAACAAAAATTATTTAAATACTCCTTCCATCGGATTAAGAATAAAGAGGGTGTGTTAATGAAGTTAAAATTGATTACAAAGGTTCTATTTTCTATTGCACTATTATCCGTTCTATCTTTCTCAGTTAGTGCAGATAATCATACAAATTCAGATGATTTTGATGCTACAGACAGCTACTTGTGGCTTGTGGATCATTGTGAAGAAGGTGATTGCGGAGAAGACCTTTCTGCAACTGCATTCTATGCTGTGGCGATGAAACGTTCAGGTTATGGAAATACTTACGGTATGCAAGCAATAAAATTCATTCAATCAGAAAGAAAAGATCCAGAGTCATGTTTCCCAGTTGGAAGTTGTAATATCAAAGAAACAGCAATGGCTTATTGGGCATTATCTGAATATGGAGAAGATACTGCAGGAATAGAAGATTATATTCGTAATGAATTGGATGTAGGTTTAGCAGATAATTGGTGGTTAGAAATTATTACAACTGCACAGGACCAATATTGTACGATAGGATACCCTAAAGATGGAGTTCAAGAACAAGTTGATGTATTAGTTAACGAAGGAACTTTTCCAGAGTGTAATGCAGGGCAGCCAGAATCTTTTTTTGACCTAAATGAATGCATTGAAAACAATTTAGTAAACTCCAATCCTTCTTTAGAGCTTACAATAGATTGTTCAGCAATTGGGCAAGGGACAATAATCTCAATAGTATACAACACGGGTTCTTCATTTTATTTAACTGAACAAGCTACAACTGCTAAATATCAAACTCAAGTACAAAATTCCTGCCATTCTAAATCAGGAAACTGTGATAAAGATACCTCGCTTTGGGCTAATTGGGTATTAAACAGCAGAAACTCAGATATTGATACAGGATTATATTTACTAACATTACATGACTCATTAAAACCTATAGATACATCTCTTGTTTATTTGACAACCTCAGATGCAAACAGAAAAGACACATTCCTTACAGAATTAATAGACCTTCAAAGATTGGATGGTAGTTTCAATAAAGATAATTTAGAAACTGCAACGGCAATACTTGCATTAACTGCATCCGGTTCAACGGATGAATTAAATAGTGCAATTAATTATTTAGAAAGTTCTGTTGGCTCAGATGGTTCTTGGGGAGGAGACGAATTAACAACTGCAATGGTATTGTTTTCTTCATTTACAGGAGCATCAATTGATTTGCCTCCTATGAGCACAGCACCTTCTGGATCTCAAGCGCCACCTGCTACTTGTGGAGATAGCTATTGTGACCCTCAATATGAAGATACAAATTCTTGTCCAAGTGATTGTGGACCTATCGATAGTTCAGGTTGTGTATTAAATAATAAATGTGAAGTTGATTTCGGAGAAAACTCTGACAATTGTCAATCAGACTGTTACTGTGGAGATAATATTTGTGATCCTGCAGAACAATCAGGGGCATGTGAATTAGATTGTGGCGTAATAGAATCAAATCCTTATCCTTCAGAAGAATACAACACACCTCTTGAAGTTAGTAGTGATGGTGGATTTTCATGGATCATTATGATCATCATAGTAATACTTCTTATCTTAGCGGTGTACTTTGCATACAATCATTATTTTGCTAAGAAACTAACATCAAGTAAGACTTACAAAAACAAACCAGTTTTTAATCCCTCAGTTAGAGGTTTCAATCCAAGCAACCCTCCACCTATGGCACAACCAAGATCTGCAAGACCTTTAAGTGGGAGCAAATCCAAAGCAGAGATGGAATTAGAAAGATCATTAAGCGAAGCCAAGAGACTTCTTGGTAAGTAATGGGTTATGATGGCCTTTAAAATAATTAAACTTTTTTTAATACTCTTACTTGTGCCAATAGTATATGCTCAATTTGACCTAATAGACTTAACTCCTCAAAATACAGTTTTATCTCCTGGAGAAGTTTACCAAACAGAGATAGTTCTTACAAATCCAATAACTGAGTTAAAGAAAACAAATATCAAACTATATTCCAATGACAATCTAATACCTGTTTCACCATTTTTATCAGAACTAAATTCTAACCACTACTATCTTTTTTTTGAAATTCCTCGCTCTCTAGAAGAAGGAGATTATAAACTAAAAATAGAAGACCAATCATTCTTAGTAAATGGTATACTGCAACCAACTGAGTCTATAGAAAACATCACCTTAACAGATTCACAACCTTCAGTTTCAATCACACCTGGATTTTTTTTATTGCCTTTTGGACAATCCGGACAGATTAGCATTATTACGGAATCAAAGGATATTGCCACAAATATTTTTTTCTTAACCCCAGATTACATGACACACCCATATATCACAGAGCAATCCATCAATTCCCAAGTACCAAGAACATTTACATTTGACTATGATACTTCAAATGCAATAAACTCAGAGTTAATTGTTAATGCAGGCTCAAAAC
>FLOH01001029.1_pt1 | contig 46735 bp, 47 predicted proteins | sample 756751 | NCBI WGS metagenome assembly FLOH01 (sample SAMEA4026879, study PRJEB14308) | marine metagenome | biome: coastal water; material: water | depth 74 m | reverse complement strand
TACGCTTGCATATACCGAGGATAACCTCACGGCCGAATCCTTGCATATGTCCGACTTATCGCTTAAAAATTAAGCGGTTGGTTCTAGGTTTTCGATAGTCAGTAAGCCCTCATTGATTTCGCGAAGTGCAATAGAGAGAGGCTTTTCGTGAACGTGTGTATCTACAAGTGGTCCTACATACTCAAGAAGACCTTCGCCTAATTGTGAATAATATGCGTTGATCTGACGAGCACGCTTTGCAGCATAGAGAACAAGACTGTACTTAGAGCCTGCCTTATCGAGTAGTTCATCGATTGGTGGATTTGTAATGCCATCCATATGTACGCTCATAAGTACTCCTAATTATTAATCGTTCTTCGATGTTGTTTACTGCAGCGCCCTAAGTGGCCGATGCGAATTCTATCAGGGAAGCCACGACTACTTCGACCCGGTCGTTGATGAGGACCCTATCGAAGAATGACGCTGCAGCTAGCTCTTCTTGGGCCAGCGCCAAGCGTGCTGCGCGCCTTTCAGGGCTATCTGTGCCCCGACCTTCAAGACGCGAGACAAGTTCTTCCCAGGTCGGAGGCTCTAAAAAGACCAAGAGCGCATCCGGCACTCTCTCCTTTACTTGTTTAGCACCCTCGATCTCTATCTCGAGAAGAACGTTGACTCCTGCACGTAGCGCATCTTCAACTGACTTCCGAGGAGTCCCATACCTGTTGCCGGCAAATTCGGCCCACTCTAGAAAGTCATCACGCAATATGGCCTTTTCAAATTCATCGTTCGAATAGAAGTGATAATCGACACCATCAGTCTCATTAAATCGTGGAGCCCGCGTTGTCGCTGAAATGCTCACGAAGAATGTAGAACTCTTTCGCAACTCTCTCGCAACAGTACTTTTGCCCACTCCCCCGGGTCCTGAGAGAACGATGAGCTTGCCAGTTGCCGGACCGTGGCGTTCCACAAATTCCTTGAGGAGAGCTCTCTGTTGATGTTTGCCCAATCCTTGAATTCGACGGGTTCGCGAGATGCCTAATTTTTCCAAGAGAGATGTGGCGCGAATTTTTCCGACACCACTGACAGATTCAACAAGTTCAAGTACGCGCATCTTGGCAACTGCCTCATCCTCTGTAGCACGTCTAATGACATCGGCAATATTCCACTCACCGCTCTTGACTCGCGCTTTTACAGCAGCTCGAATCTGACGAGACTCTTTCGCCTTGGCAAGAGCATCTGCTCTCTCTTGATCAGAAAGTTGTGGCGGAAGGCCCATGGGATAAATCTAGTTCAGAATTTCATCGGCGATAGCTTCTGCGCGATCTCTCATCGCTTGACGACCATCTCTCCACGCTTGCGTGATTGGCCTGCCAATGACAACAAAGGAAGCTCCCGCATCTATCGCCGCACGTGGTGTCATCGTACGCTTCTGATCATCGCCTCCAAGCTCCGATAGTGGACGAACTCCGGGGGTGATGATGTGAACTGCCAGACCTACGACGGCACGTATTGCCTGAATTTCCAGAGGTGAACAGACAATTGCCTTGGCCCCGGCCTCCGTTGACATCCGAGCCAGGGCTACAGCGCTTTCAAGCGCTGGACTAGAAAAACCAATTTCGAAGAGATCTTCTTCGGAGAGTGAGGTCAAAATTGTTACAGCGGTGACATCGGTCTTCGGTAGAGCTTGCACCGCCTCATTAATCATGGAATGACCACCCGAGGCATGAACTGTGAGAAATCGAGGTGCGAGAGTTGCAACAGCACGAGCCGATCCTGCAACAGTATGGGGAATGTCGTGCAGCTTTAGATCTAGAAAAATATCAGCATCACTTTCAGATTGGATTGCTTTAACTCCAGATTGACCGAAAGTGAGAAAGAACTCGAGTCCTAGCTTATACACGCTCACGAATTCCTCTGTGGCTGCAATCCATTGCTTAGCTATCTCTAAATCAGGAGTATCTATAGCTAGGATTATTGGAGCCTTCACGACTGCTCATCTCTGTGGGCATACCCAATAGCTTGCTGCAATGTAGCAAATCCTCGCGCCGCTAGAAGTTCGCCTAATTGATTTTGAATATCAACGAGTGCGCTTGGATTGCCGAAACTGGCTGTACCGACTGAGACTGCAGATGCACCAGCAAGAATCATCTCTAGCGCATCCCGGCCGGTGCTTACTCCACCCATACCAAGAATTGGAATATGCGGGAGGGCTTCATGGACTTGGTAAATTGCACGTACTGCAACCGGACGAATAGCAGGGCCCGACAATCCCCCAGTCTTACCGCCAAGATGTGGTTTCATGGTATCGAGATTGATGACCATTCCAAGAACTGTGTTGATCAGCGCTAGCGCATCTGCTCCAGCTTCGACTACTCCGCGAGCAATTGATGCAAGGTCTGTTACATCTGGAGAGAGCTTGGCGATAATCGGAAGTTCGCCACCAATTGTCTTACGGACTCCGTCTATAACTCTGCGCGAAGCATCGGGATCGCACGCGAAGACCAGGCCGCGATTGTCAACATTAGGACAGGAAATATTGACCTCAACTGCGCTGAGTCCTGAAACCGAACGCAATTTCCTGGCAAGAGTTGCGTACTCTTCAATCGTTTCACCTGCAATAGATACGATTACTCGCGCCCTCTGTTCAAGCAGCCACGGGACATCGTTTGCTAAAAAGGCATCTATCCCTGGACCTTGTAGTCCGATGGAGTTAAGCATTCCTGATGGCGTTTCGGCCATACGCGGAGTTGGGCGGCCATGTCGTGGCTTATCCATGACAGATTTAGTGACGACTGCCCCAATATCTTTGAGTTCGAAAAATTGAGCCAACTCTTTTCCGCTACTAGCACAGCCACTGGCGGTAAAGACCGGGCTCGGAAACCAAGCGCTGCCAAGCGTTGTGGACATGTCCACGGTGAGGTTCATAAGCTCGCCTCTGGAAGGTGACCGACCATATCCCACTGAACATCGGAACCATCCATGACGGGACCATCAATACATGAGCGCAACATCGAGGTACTGCCATCCTGATTCTTAACTGGAAGTACACATGTCATACATATGCCTATCCCACAAGCCATCGACTCCTCGACGGCACATTGATGAATCACATCTGTGCCTGAGGTAATTTCCGTGATTGCAGCCAGCATTGCCATTGGTCCACATGAGTAAATGACATCAATATTTCTATCGCCGATGATGTCAGGTAGCGTTTGAGTTACTCTGCCTCTCTCACCCATAGAACCATCCTCGGTGAATATCTTCAGTGAGTTAACCGACCTCTTGCCTTCCATTGGAGCATAAATCTTTGAGCCGACACTTGCGCCCAGCAACATATCTACTTTGCAATTACGGGCCTTCAAAACGTCAGCTAAACCAAAGAGAGGTGCTGATCCATATCCGCCACCGATGAGCAAGGCGTTGACGGGATGAGTTGGAATTCCGAAAGCAGTTCCAAGTGGTGCAACAATATCTATATCTGTTCCCTCCGGTTGCGCACATAACCATTTACTTCCTGAGCCATGAGGGGCGACAATCAGTTCCATAGTTCCGCCATATTGAGAGCGATCTGACACTCTTGAAATCGCAAAAGCGCGCCTTAGGATCATCCCGGAAGAATCTCCACCGACGATTATCGCTACAAAGTTTCCGGGGCGACAGTTTTTGACGATGTCACCAACGTTTAGGAGAATCTGGTGATAGGCACCAACTCTCTTATTAGAGACAATTGTGACCACAACGTGAACCGCACTCTTATTGATCGAACTCATCAGCCCTTTAGCCACTCTTGAATTGGTGTCACGCTTAGATCGCCTGCCTGAATCGCTCTGATTCCTTCCACGGCAGCGATAAATCCGGCAGTTGTCGTGATGATAGGAATCGACCTTTGCACAGCAGCTGTACGAATAGCCCAACCATCGGCGCGAGTTCCGCGACCTACCGGTGTATTGATCACTAAATCTATCTCTCCTGCATTGAGCATTGCCACAACTGTCTTTTCTCCCATTGGTCCTACGCCCTGTGAGTTCTTGCGAACAGGAATTGTCTCAACACCCCGGGCTGCAAGGTATTCAGCTGTACCGATTGTTGTGAGTATATGAAAACCTAAACTCTTCAGATCTCGCGCAGCTTCCACCCCGTTGTTCTTATCCTTATCGGCTAGTGATATGAAGACGGTACCAGTCTTGGGAAGCGGGCCGAATGAACTAATCTGAGATTTTGCATAGGCCTGGCCAAAGTTGGATGATATTCCCATAACTTCACCCGTCGATCTCATCTCAGGCCCTAGGACCGCATCGACACCTCGACCGTCAACGCGACGGAAACGATTCCACGGCAACACGGCTTCCTTCACACTAATCCCTTTGGCTATCGCATCGCCCTCTATCGGTAGAACACCCTCTGCGCGTAGCTCTGCGATGGTGCTACCGAGCGCAATCCGCGCTGCAGCCTTGGCAAGAGGTACTCCCGTTGCCTTGCTTACGAAAGGAACAGTACGTGAAGCTCGAGGATTAGCCTCGAGAACATATAAGAGAGTATCTGCCAGAGCAAATTGAATATTGATAAGGCCCAATACGCCAACACCTTGAGCAATCTTAAGGGTGGCTTCTCGAATCTCGCCTCGCTGTTGATCGCTCACAGTCATAGAAGGCAATACACACGCGCTATCGCCGGAATGAATTCCAGCTTCTTCTATATGTTCCATGATTGCGCCCATAAATAATTCGTGGCCATCAAAGAGCGCATCGACATCTAGCTCGATTGCTGAATCAAGGAAGCGATCAACTAAAACAGGATGATCTGGGGTGATATCAGTAGCTCGTGAAATAAAGCCAGCCAACGATTCATCGTCGTAGACGATCTCCATTCCGCGACCCCCGAGAACAAAGCTTGGACGTACCAAAACGGGATAGCCAATGCGGTGGGCGATAGTAAGCGCCTCTAATTGCGAGGCTGCCATGCCAAATTCAGGAGCGGTCAGATTTTGCTCTTTGAGCACCTGAGCGAAAGCTCCACGCTCTTCGGCCAAGTTAATTGCATCTGGACTAGTGCCAAGGATTGTTACCCCGGCAGCTTTTAAGCCAGCTGCAAGACCAAGAGGAGTTTGACCGCCTAGTTGCGTGATTACACCCAAAACAGGACCCGCCAGCGTTTCTGCATGCACAACCTCTAGTACATCCTCGAGGGTGAGGGGTTCAAAGTAGAGGCGATCTGATGTGTCGTAATCTGTTGAAACAGTCTCAGGATTGCAATTGACCATAATGGTTTCGTAACCGGCTTCGCGTAGGGCGAAAGAGGCGTGCACACATGAGTAATCGAATTCGATCCCTTGCCCAATACGATTAGGACCGCTACCAAGAATTATCACAGCTGGTTTTATTCGCGAACGAACTTCGCTCTCTTCTTCATAACTTGAATAATGATAAGGAGTAAAGGCTTCAAATTCAGCTGCACATGTATCTACAGTCTTATACACAGGACGAATGTCTAGGAAGTACCTAGCCTTTCTAACGTCATCTTCTGAAATATTTCTGATTGCAGCAATTTGAGCATCAGAGAAACCGTTTGATTTAGCTGCACGTAAGAGCTCTTCATTAATTTCTCCGGGCTGACCTATGAAGGTAGCCATCTCGTTAATGATCTCAAGCTGGCGTAAATACCAGCGATCAATCTTGGTCGCCGAGTAAACTTCTTCGATAGTAGCCCCAGACCACATGGCTCGCTGTACCTGTTGGAGACGATATTCAGTAGGTATCTTCATCGACTCGAGCAACGCTTGCCTCTCATTACTAGATGCCAGAGACCCAAAGGTGAATATCGCCTCTTTACGTTCAAGTGAGCGTAAGGCCTTCATGAGAGCCTCGGGGAAAGATCGCCCGATAGCCATGGCTTCGCCGACGCTCTTCATCGTCGTCGTCAGTCGTGGATCAGCATCTTGGAATTTCTCGAAGGCAAATCGTGGGACTTTCACAACAATGTAGTCGAGTGTCGGCTCAAAAGATGCAGGAGTTACTTGGGTAATGTCATTACGTATCTCATCTAACCTGTAGCCAATAGCCAGCTTGGTTGCGATCTTTGCGATAGGAAATCCGGTCGCCTTCGATGCCAATGCGCTAGATCGAGATACCCGCGGATTCATCTCGATAACAATGATACGACCATCATCCGGATTCACAGCGAATTGAATGTTGCATCCGCCCGTATCTACTCCTACTTCACGAATAATCGAGATCGACAAGTCGCGCAATTTTTGATATTCAACATCAGTCAAAGTCAGAGCAGGAGCAACGGTAATTGAGTCCCCTGTATGCACCCCCATGGGATCGATATTTTCGATGCTGCAGACGATCACAACGTTATCTGCCTTATCTCTCATGACTTCTAGTTCGTACTCTTTCCAGCCAATGATCGACTCTTCTATGAGAACTTCAGACGATGGGCTATGTCTTAACCCGGCTCCTGCAATGAGTCGCAGGTTCTCTTCATCAAAGGCAATACCTGATCCAAGTCCACCCATAGTAAAAGATGGACGTATAACTACTGGATAGCTCAGCAGACCAGCGGCGGCGATGACTTCATCAAGTGTATGGCAGATAATCGAACGTGCGGATTGCCCACCAACTTTTTCAACGATGGTTCTGAAAATTTCGCGGTTCTCTCCTCGTTCAATGGCATCGACATCGGCGCCAATCAGTGTGACGTTGTACTTTTCTAACGTGCCAGCCTTAAATAGTCCGATAGCGGCATTAAGGGCAGTCTGGCCTCCTAAGGTGGCCAGCACTGCATCTGGTCTCTCCTTGGCAATGATTCGTTCAATGAATTCTGGAGTTATCGGTTCTATATAGGTAGCATCAGCAAATTCGGGATCAGTCATGATTGTTGCAGGATTTGAATTGACAAGAATGACTCGGATTCCTTCGGCACGAAGCACTCGACAAGCTTGTGTACCCGAATAATCGAATTCACAAGCCTGCCCAATAACAATCGGACCCGATCCAATAACAAGGACGCTCTTAATTGATGTATCAAGGCTCATGTGGGCCTACCTACCTTATGAGGATACTTGCGCATCACATCGATGAATCGATCGAAGAGATAGGAAGCATCATGTGGGCCCGCGGCTGCCTCCGGGTGATATTGCACGCTAAATGCCCCACGTTCAAGCAGCTCCAGACCTTCAACGACGCCATCATTGAGGCAGAGATGCGTGACTCGACCTGGTCCATAGACTGTCGAAAATCCAGACTCTGTAGGAGCTTTGAGAGCAAACCCATGATTGTGCGCCGTAATTTCCACTTTTCCTGTTTGCATATCAATCACAGGTTGATTGATGCCGCGATGCCCGAATTGCAACTTATATGTTTCAAAGCCCAACGCACGTCCCAATATTTGGTGGCCAAAGCAAATACCGAAGATTGGGATCTGCGCCGCAAGTATCGCTCGAACCAAATCAATTGATTCAGTCATGCTCGAAGGATCACCTGGTCCATTGGAGAGAAATATCCCATCGGGTGAAATAGCAGTAATTTCCTCAAAGGTTGCATTAAATGGCAGTACATGAACTTCAATTCCACGTTCTGACATTGCCTTAGGGGTGGCACCTTTTATACCCAAATCAATGGCGGCAACGGTAAATCGTCTCTCTCCCACCGCTTTCACAATGTACTTCTGATCCGTGGAGACATCAGCGCTCAAGTTTGATCTAGCCATGTCAGGTTGCCTGCGAACTTCAATAACCATCTCCTCCCGGCTCATATCTAACCCAGAAAAGATACCCACGCGCATCGCGCCGCGATCGCGCAAATGTCTTGTAATCGCGCGAGTATCAACGCTTTGAATTCCGACAATATTCTGTGCGATCAGCTCTGCTTCAAGATCGTTCTCGCTCCGCCAATTACTAGTAATACTTGAAGGATTTCTCACAACAAAACCTGCGACCCAGATCTTTGACGATTCATTATCGATTCGATTAACACCGGTGTTGCCGATATGAGGCGCTGTCATCAGAACGATCTGCTTGTGATAAGAGGGATCGGTCAACGTCTCCTGATATCCCGTCATTCCTGTTTGAAAGACTGCTTCACCAAAAGTCTTGCCTGTTGCAGCCCACGATCGCCCTTCAAAGATACGACCATCATCTAGAACATAGAAAGCTTTAGGCATTAGCTCATCACCTGATAAGTCACAGCTCCGTTGAATATCGTGGCAGTAACGACTCCGGGTAATTCGATTCCATGAAAGGGAGTGTTGCGACTTCGAGATGCAAGGAGGTCTCTATCAACCTTGAAACTCTGGGTTGGGTTAATCAGAGTCAGATGAGCCCGAGCGCCGACAGCAATTTTTTGCCCGTGCGATGTATATCGGCCGATACGGGCTGGGGCATAACTCATTCGATCTGCAACCTGTTCCCATGATAGAAGTCCTGACAGGACCATAGTCTGATTAACTATTGCGAGGGCGGTTTCTAACCCTAACATTCCAAATGAGGCCTCTTGCCACTCACACTCTTTGCTTTCCCCAGGATGGGGCGCATGATCTGTTGCAACAATATCGATTGTTCCATCGGCTAAGGCCTCACGCAGGGCCATAACGTCTTTCTCGGTGCGCAGAGGAGGGTTTACTTTGTAAATTGGATCGTAACTTCTTGCCAGTTCCTCAGTAAGTAGTAGATGATGCGGAGTAACTTCAGCTGTCACCTGAATTCCGCGGGCCTTTGCCCATCGAATGATTTCAACGCCACCTGCTGTTGTAACATGGCAGATATGCAGTCTTGATTGCACATGATCGGCCAACAAAATATCACGCGCAATGATCGCTTCTTCGGCTACCGCTGGCCAGCCTTTAAGCCCAAGTTGAGCTGAAATAGCTCCTTCATTCATCTGAGCACCCTGCGTCAGGCGAGGTTCCTGGGCATGCTGTGCAATGACGCCATCAAACTTCTTTACATATTCAAGTGCGCGGCGCATCACGAGAGGATCAAAGACGCAATGGCCATCATCGCTAAAGACTCGGACTTTCGCGGCAGAATCTGCCATCGCGCCAATTTCAGCTAGTTGCATGCCTTGAAGATTTTGAGTTACGGCGCCGATTGGAAAAACATCGAGTAGCCCTGTCTCTTGGCCAAGTCGATAGACCTGTTCGACAACTCCAGCAGTGTCAGCAACAGGTGATGTATTTGCCATAGCGCTAAGTGCGACATAGCCACCTTTCACACCAGCGCGTGAACCAGATTCAACCGTTTCAGAATCTTCCTTACCCGGTTCGCGTAAATGCGTATGTAGATCTACCAACCCTGGTAAAACAATCGCCTCCGCTGCGTCAACGGTGATCGCGCCATTGGCTTCAATGCGCGGCGCAATTTCTTCGATAATTCCATCTCGAATCAGAATGTCGCTACGACTGCCATCAGATAGCTGACCACCTTCTATAAGAAGTGCCGAAGTCATCAGGACGCTCCAATTTCTTGCGAACCAGCCAAGAGTAGATACAAGATCGCCATTCGCACACTGACACCATTAGTAACTTGCTCGACGATGACGGAACGAGCGCTATCGGCGCTATCGGCTGTAATCTCAAGGCCTCGATTCATAGGACCTGGGTGCATGACAAGAGCGCTCTGCTTCATCACTTTGAGGCGATCTCGATTGAGTCCGAAGTAGTGAGAATACTCTCGAGCATTGGGAAAATATAACTCTGTCATTCGCTCTTGTTGAATTCTCAGCATCATTACCGCATCGACTCTTTCAATAACCGCATCAAAATCATAGGAGATCTCCACGGGCCAACTTTCGACCCCGACTGGTAAGAGCGTAGGAGGTGCAATCAGAGTTACCTTTGCGCCTAATTTGGTGAGTAGCAGGACATTGGAGCGAGCCACGCGTGAGTGCAAAATGTCCCCCACTATCGCTATATGCAGTCCCGACAAATCACTATCGCCATGAGAGAGATGCTTACGAATTGTGTAAGCATCCAAGAGTGCTTGACTGGGGTGTTCGTGAGTGCCATCCCCCGCGTTGATAACAGCACCTGTCATCCATTTACTTTCAGCTAAGCGATGAGCAGCGCCAGAAGCGCTATGTCGAATGATGACTGCATCAGCTCCCATCGCTTGCAAAGTTTGAGCCGTATCTTTAAGTGATTCACCTTTACTCATGCTGGAACCCTTAGTGGAGAAATTGATGACATCGGCTGAGAGCCTCTTCGCAGCTGCTTCGAAGGAGATTCGAGTACGTGTGGAGTCTTCGGCAAATAGATTGACGATTGTCCGACCACGCAAAGTGGGAAGCTTCTTCATAGGCCCATCGGATACTCGAGCGAGCTCAACGGCTGTATCCAAAATAGATATCGCCTCCGCCTTACTTAAATCTGCTATCGACAGGAGATGCTGCATTAGATGCTCGCCTCCTCTAACCAGACAGAATCATTTCCATCCAACTCACTCATCTGCACACGGATGATCTGGCCCTGTGATGTGGGGAGATTCTTACCAACATAATCGGCCTTAATTGGAAGTTCTCGATGTCCTCGATCGATAAGCACGGCTAACTGCACTGTCTTCGGTCTACCGACTTCACCTAGAGCATCAAGTGCTGCCCGAATGGTGCGGCCAGAGAAGAGAACGTCATCTATAAGAATTACATCGCGACCTTCAACTCCTAATGGGGGAATTTCCGTTGGCATCAAGGCTCGCGGCGGGCGCATCCTCAGATCATCTCTATGGAGGGTGATATCCAGGGTGCCGCATTGCACTGCTCTGCCTTCGATGGATTCCATAATGGCAGCTATTCGTGAAGCAAGATGTGCTCCGCGCGTTGGAATCCCGAGAAGAGTCAGTGAATCCGAACCTGAGTTACGTTCAAGGATTTCGTGGGAGATGCGAGTAATAGCGCGTGTCATATCTGGCGCCGGCAGGGCAAGGCTCATCTAAATCTCCTTCCCCGCCTCGCAGGACGGGTCTTTAAAGGATGTTGGCGAAGAATACCACCCGACCTTGCCTCCTGTGGATACCTTACGCGCCGAATCCCAGCCAGAACCTACTCTCTGACTATGAGTGAGAATGTGAGTATCGAAGAGGTTGGTTTACGTCTAAGAGCAATGCGCTTAGCAAGATCATGGTCGCTCAGCGATGTGGAAGTCCGCAGTAATGGGTTACTCAAGGCGGTAGTCCTCGGCTCCTATGAGCGAAGTTCACGCACTCTGAGCGTTAGGCGCGCCATACAGATTGCCGAGCTCTACGATATTCCGATCGAACAGATATTTTCTAGAAAGGTTGGTCTATCTGATTCAATCACAGGAAGGATCATGCTTGATTTGAGAGCGATCAATATCCGAGCCCAACTAGTAGAGCGCCCCAACTCTGATCGATACCTGATAATTTCTCGCCTAGCAAAGAGGATCATCTACAAACGTCAGGATTGGAATGGTGAAATTCTATCGCTACGCGAAACCGATGTTGCCGCAATCTCCATGGCCCTGGATCTGGATAGATCCGAATTGATTACATGGTTGGAAGGCGAACAGGTGTTGCTGCGACAGAGGTAAGGTTAAATAGCAATGCTCTCTTTGATAGTTGAAATGCGACCTAGGACCCCGTGGATATAGCCTGCAGATTCATCAGTTGATAGCTCTCGCGCCAAATTGAGCGCCTCGTCAATGGCAATTCCATCGTCTAAATCTTGGCTCCAGACAATCTCATAAATTCCGAGCCTTAAAATATTGCGGTCTACGGCCGGTAGACGATCCATATCCCATCCTTGAGCGTAGGTAGAAATCAACTCATCGATCTTGCGTCGATTGGAAGTAATACCTGATATCAACTCTCTCGTGAATTCTCGGATAGGCCTTGCATCGGGACCTTCTTCAACCACATCGCGCAGAGCTAGCAACTCTGACGCAGAAACGGATCGAATATCGGCTTCATAGAGAAGATCCAGGGTCTGTTTTCGAGCCTTACTGCGAGCTGACACTAGTTAGCGCGACCTTGATATGAAGCATCGCGTGTATCTACAAGTACAACTTCATCCTGTTTAATAAAGAGTGGAACCTGGATTTGGATACCTGTTTCAACCGTGGCTGGTTTAGTTCCACCAGATGAGCGATCTCCTTGAAGGCCTGGCTCTGTGTATGTAATCTTCAAAGCCACAGATGCCGGCAACTCAATGTACAGCGGATTTTCTTCATGGATTGCAACAATTGCACCAGTATTTTCCAACATATAGTCGGCAGCTTCCCCTACCGTCGCGGCCGAAATAACCATCTGATCAAAGCTGACATTATCCATAAAGACAAAGTCATCTCCTTCTTTGTAGAGAAAGTTCATCTCTCGCTTTTCGACTATTGCTATTTCAACTTTTACTCCCGCGTTGAAAGTCTTATCGACTACCTTGCCGGTCATCACTTGCTTCAACTTTGTGCGTACGAAAGCTGGACCTTTACCAGGCTTTACGTGTTGAAACTCAACAACATTCCACAGCTGACCTTCAATATCCAAAGTCATGCCGTTCTTCAAATCATTTGTTGTTGCCACAATAACTCCAGTTCGCGCCCTCGCCGATCGAAGACCAATAGGGAGCGAGTTTACCTCAACTTATTAGGCTAATAACGCCTTCAAAGCAATCAGAGCCAGGACGTAGGAATTAGGGCCAAAACCTCCAATAGTTCCATTGGCAATCCCAGAAATCACCGACGTATGGCGAAATTCCTCGCGTGCCAATGGGTTAGAAAGATGTACTTCAATAAGCGGGGATTTTACAAGCTCTGCCGCATCTCGAATTGCATAGGAGTAATGTGTGAATGCAGCTGGATTAATAATGACAGGAATATTTGTATCAGCCGCTTCATGGAGCCAACCAATAATCTCCGACTCATCATTGCTCTGCCTGATATCAGCCTCAAAGCCATGTGTCTTAGCAGCCAATTCAATATGCGAAACCAATTCTAGATAATTCATATCACCATAGATTGATGAATCACGAATGTCGAGTCTGGCCAAGTTGGGGCCATTGATTACAAGTACTTTCACAGACATACCTTCTCATACGCTGAGATTAATGCGCTCTCTTGAGGATTCTCTAAGCGCTGTGTCTTACCAATGTCACTGAGTGCAACAAACCTGAGCACATCACCACGCGTTTTCTTATCCATTCGCATTGCCCCCAACAGCTCCGGCCATTGGTTGCACGGGTAGGAAATGGGAAGACCCAAACGAGTAAGAACTTCGAGATGGCGACTGAGTAGTTCCTGACTAATAAGCCCAAGTTCATGACTCAAATATGCAATGTAGGCCATGCCGATAGAGACACATTCACCATGGCGCATTGAGTAAGAAGAGAATAATTCAACTGCATGGCCGAATGTATGGCCGTAATTAAGAACTTCTCTATCGAAGCTCTCTTTGAAATCGGCCGAGACCACAACCGCCTTTACTTCGATTGCACGTTGGATAAGTTCAATTGTGACATCACGTGATCCGCGGATCGAGGCAAGGTCTCTGCCTTCTAGTAAGTGAAGTATCTTCTCATCTTTAATGAAGCCACACTTGACTACCTCAGCAAGGCCAGCTGCAAAATCACGATCTGAGAGAGTTTGCAGCCACGATATATCTACAAGAACTGAAATTGGAGAATGAAAGGCGCCGATCAAGTTCTTTCCATAATCGCTATTGATCCCGGTCTTGCCCCCAACGGCTGCGTCGACCATGCCTGCCACAGTTGTTGGAACCGCTACCCAATCAATTCCACGTAACCAACTAGCCGCGGCATATCCTGCAAAATCAGTGACGGCTCCGCCGCCAATTCCCACAATGAGGTCGCTTCGCGTAAAGCCAGCAGCTCCCAGCCAATCCCACACCTGAAGTAGGGTACGAGCGCTTTTGCCGCTTTCAGAATCTGGGATAGCACAGTAGAGCACTTCAGCATCCCCAAGATCGAGAGCGGAGATTTGCTGATGCATCAATTCACTAAAAATAATCGCGACCCGTTTGCGATCTTTGGATAATCTTTGCAGTTGAGATAAATAGTCAATATCTAGCAAGACCTCATAGTCGCGTTCGGCCTTTACTGAAATTTTCATAGCGCAAGCTCCTTCAGAATGGCGGAGACAATCTCATTCTCACTTTTATCATTGGCATCAATGATCACATTCGAGATTGATTGATAGATGGGGCGACGTGCTTCCATCAGCGTCTGCCACTGCCCTCGTGGATTGTGAAGCAGAAGAGGCCGATCTCGGTTGAATCCAATGCGCGGTGCAACTGTAGCTAGCGAAACATCGAGGTAGACAACCGGTGAAGCGATCGATCGTAGGGCTGCTTGCGCATCGATCGAGATAGGTGCGCCTCCCCCTAGCGCCAACACTGTGTCATCTATTAGTAATTCCTTCCGTAAGACTTCCTTTTCAAGAAGGCGAAAAGCATCCTCGCCACGATCGAGAAATATCTCCGCGATAGATTGCACTTCTTGCTCTTCAATAACTAAATCTGTATCGCGAAAAACAGCCCCTAAGGAAGAGGCTAGGGATTGACCAATTGTTGTCTTTCCAGATCCCATCGGTCCTACCAGAATGACTTTTGGAGGCATAAGGACCTACTTAAAACGCAGATTCTGAATGTAGGATTCGAAATTGCGACGCACTTCTTGTACAGAATCTCCTCCGAATTTTTCGAGAACAGCTTCAGCTAGTACGAGCGCTGCCATCGCTTCAGCAACAACTCCTGCGGCCGGAACGGCGCACACATCTGAACGTTGGTTAATGGCTTTGGCGGGTTCGCCAGTCTTTACATCAATTGTGTCGAGAGCCTTAGGTACAGTTGAAATTGGTTTCATTGCAACCGAGATTCGCAAGATTTCTCCATTGGACATCCCACCCTCAGTACCGCCTGCGCGATCGGTGCGACGCTGAATATTTCCTGCCGCTCCTCGTTCGATTTCATCATGAGCCAGCGATCCTCGACGAGTTGCTGTTCGAAAGCCGTCTCCAATCTCGACGCCCTTGATCGCCTGAATTCCCATCATGGCTCCAGCAAGGCGCGCATCAAGGCGGCGATCCCAGTGCACATGCGAACCTAAACCTGGCGGTAGGTTGTATGCAAGTACTTCACAAACACCGCCCAAAGTATCGCCGTCAGAGTGCGCTGATTCAATCTCTTTGATCATCGCCTCAGAAGTTGCCGGATCTGTACAACGAACAGGATCTGCATCAATACGAGTCATATCGGATTCCTGAGGGAGATCGTAGTTATCAGGAATACGCGCCTGACCAATGGAGACAACGTGGCTCAAAATAGTAATACCTACGCTCTGTTGCAAGAAATTTCGAGCTATCGCCCCGAGAGCTACACGCGCTGCAGTTTCGCGTGCACTTGCGCGTTCCAGAATCGGGCGCGCATCATCAAAATCATACTTCTGCATACCGACCATATCGGCGTGGCCAGGGCGAGGCCGCGTCAGTGGTGCATTGCGGGCTAAGTTTTCAATCTCTGCCTCTGCGACAGGGTCCGCAGACATAACTTTTTCCCACTTGGGCCATTCGCTATTGCCTACTTGAATTGCTATCGGCCCGCCTTGGGTAGCTCCAAGTCGTACTCCACCAAGAATTGTGACCTTATCCGCCTCGAAATTCTGCCTGGCACCTCGGCCTACGCCGAGTCGACGACGCGCCAAATGAAAATCAATATCCGCAGTTGTTATCGCAACATGAGCGGGCATACCCTCGATTATCGCCGAGAGCGCTTGGCCATGTGATTCTCCGGCTGTAATCCAACGCATGAGCCTATTCTTGCAGATAAGTTCAACTTCTTGTGCGCCATTAGGTCACTAAGAGCGCCGCACAGAGTGCCGGAGCTAGAGCAATCTCGCCCTTGTAGCTTCTATGAATAAACAGGTGAAGAACCATCAGAAAGAGTGAGATGCAAGCTACTGCCTGCCAATAGGGTCCAAGAAGTGCACCAGGAATATAAAAAAATGCCAAGACTGTAGCGAGCTTTATATCTCCGGCTCCTATTCGAAGAGGGATATGGATGAATAGACCAATAATCAAGGTAAGGACGCCTTGAACCAGGTAAATATTACGGTGTGGTTGCACCATTGATATAAAGATGAGTAGAACGAGAGCAACATTTGGAATCCGATGTCGCAGAAAGTCTAAGATTGAAATCCACGAAAGTAGAAGATAGAGAGCCATCCGCGCAATCTACGTCAGATGCGACCTTGAAGGTCTTAGCGCTGTGGATTACCGGGCCGCCTTGAGAAGAAGTGGGCGCAGATGGTGCGCCAACGCTAGCCGATCGATTGGCTCTCCTAAAACAATTTCTAATTGATCGATACCTTGGTAGAGAAGAAGCTCTAAACCATTAATCACCGTGCCACCGCAATCGCTCCACCTCTGAGCAAGTTCAGTTGGCCAGGGCTTATAGATGACATCGAAGAGAGTTGCCGTTATCCCAGGTTGTACCGATTCCTCCAGTAAATCTGCTGCACCCGCCGGCGTCGTATTAACTACAAGGTCGTACTGTGAAAAATCTATATCTAAAGTCCACCGTAAATATGCAAATTCAGCGTGAGTAACAGCTGCTTCAAGAGCTGCCTGTCGGACTGTAGATCTGCCAAGGACATGCAGATGGGAAACACGATCATCGAGCGCGCCAGTCACCGCACGTGCTGTGGCGCCAGCTCCTAACACTAAGACAGAATCAATGCTTGCTACACCGGCATTATCAAGAGCCGCTACCAATCCGCTTCCATCGGTACTACTTAAAGACCATACACCTTTCTTCTTCACCAGAGTATTGGCAGATTGAATCAATTGCGTATGGCTATCCATCGCTATGGCAAGTGCAAGTACTTCTTCTTTAAGAGGCATCGTCAATGAGAAGTAATCAAATTTTTCTCGATTATCGGCGAAGAATGCTGCAAGGGTTCCCGCTTGTACATCAATTGCGCGATACTCTCCATCAATCTGCAAGAACTCGTAGGCGGCGCTGTGCAAGACAGGCGAGAGTGAATGCGAAATTGGAGAGCCAAGAACTGCCCCTCTTATCATGGCGAACTCCTAAACTTACCGGCCTTTAAATTCTTCTTATACTCAAGCTTCCAATTATTGAACTCTTGGATACTACTGGTAAATCGCGTATCAAAAGGGGCTACAGTGATGAAATAGAGCCAATCCCCTGGATCTGGATTCAGAGCAGCCTGCATTGCATCTTGTCCCGGGTTATTGATAGGACCAGGTGGCAGGCCATAGCGCTTATAGGTGTTGTACGGGGAATTGATGAGCGTTGATTGCGTACTTAAAAATACACTGCCGCGCGACTTCTTGATGTAATGCACCGTCGAATCGAATTGCAGAGGCATTCCTATTCTCAGACGATTACGTATAACTTGTGCAATCTTGGTGAAATCTTGGGTATTACCCTCGGCCTGAATCAAAGATGCGATCGCAAGAAATTGTTGAGGCGTGAATGGATCAGAAGAGTTGAAAAAACCAGCCCTGCGCATCTCTTCTTCGCTTCGTCTGAGCATCGCTGAGAAAGCTTCGGTTGCAGATGTCCCACTTGCGAAGCTGTACTGAGCTGGGAAGAGTAAACCTTCAGTGGTAGAAAATCCCTTTGGCAGCTCAAGCTCCTTGAGCGCCAATAAAACCTCGCTCTTGGGAATGCCGGCTGCGTACATCTGTGGCAATACCTCACTAATCCACATTCCCTCAGTAATGTTGATTAGGCCCTTGATTCGTTTTGAATCCAGTAACTGGGTGAGAGCGTCCTGTGCGCAGAGTTGGAGTTCCAGAGTGTGCGTGCCGGGTGCGACCTTTGCTGAACGGGGATCTGCCACCGCGAGGCGAAAAAATGTCTGACTCGATTTCGTCACACCTGCATCAAAGAGAGTTCGAGCGATAGCAGAACCTGTAGCTCCCCTTGCTATTGCTATCTCAACTTCTCCTGGTGCGGGTTTACCACATTCATAGTCGGCTGCAGCGCTTACTGGCATACGAATTTCACGCAAGAGAAAGGTGGTGATGAGCACAAGTACAAGAGCTGATGCAATGCGGATATGGACTGAATTATTCCACAGTTTCACTGGCTAACCCTTGCTCCAAAATTGCAACAGCTGCCATGGCATCTATCTGTGTTTTAGCAGAGCGAGAATCTACCCCAGCATCCTTTAATTTCCTCTGTGCGGATACCGTTGATAGGCGCTCATCGATATAAAAGACAGGGACATCGAAATTTTCCAGTAGAGATGTCCCAAATGCGTGTGCTTTCGAGGCGCTAGCTCCTTCTGTACCAGACATATTCTTAGGAAGGCCTACATAGATTCTGATCGGCTCATACTCAGCAATAATTGACGTTATCTCTTTAATTAAATCCCTACTTTGACTTTGTAACACCGTCAGAGGAGTCGCAAGAATTCCATCAGGATCGCAGATTGCAACCCCGATACGAACGTCACCATAATCAAATGCTACTCGGCGACCTCGCTTCGACATCTACTTACCTGCGATGGAATCTACAATTGCAGCCAGCGCGTCTTGGGATTTATCTGAATCGGTTCCACCGCCTTGTGCGAAATCATCCTTACCGCCACCTCCGCCACCGAGAAGAGTTGATCCAATCTTGACCAGCGCTCCTGCTTTAAGTCCAATGGCTTTGGCAGCATCGCTGACTGCAACTACCAATACCGGTTTACCTTCATTCACGCTGATCAGAGCGACGACCGATTGTGGGGCGCGAGATTTTAAATCAAGAGCAATTTTACGTAAATCTTCACCTGTGATTCCATTGGAAAGATGGGCAGTGATTGTCGAGGTACCCGCGATTATTTGCGCAGTTTCCGCCAATGTTGCGATCTGTCCCATCGCCTGCGCAGAACGTAGAGTGGCAAGCTCCTTCTCAATATCTTTTACCTTGGTGAGAAGATCTGAAATACGCTCTGGTAATTCCTCAACTCGGGCACCTTTGATAATTTCTGTCAGTGAGTTGAGCAATATATGTTCTCTCGCCAAGAATTTGTACGCATCTACACCGACAATGGCTTCAACGCGACGTACCCCTGCTCCAACTGATGATTCGCTCAGTAACTTAATAATCCCGAGCTGACCAGAGCGTTCTACATGGGTTCCACCGCATAACTCGCGAGCCCAATCTCCGACGCTGACAACCCGTACTTGATCCCCGTACTTTTCGCCAAAGAGAGCCATCGCCCCAATTGCCTTCGCTTGATCTTGTGTCATCGTTTCGGCCGTGACTTCCAAGTTATCTAGCAAGAGAGCATTAACTCGCGATTCAACGTCATTTAGAACTGAGCCAGGAACTGCCCCCGTAGAAGGGAAATCGAAGCGGAAACGCCCTGGAGAATTCTCCGAACCTGCTTGCGTTGCTGTTTCTCCTAGGATTTCGCGAAACGCCTTATGGACCATATGCGTTGCGGTGTGAGCGCGCGAAATCGCATGGCGACGTTCAATATCGATCTCAGAAAGAGCATCCGCTCCTGTAATTACTTCCCCTGAAATTACCCGACCACGGTGAACAGAGAGTCCATTGATCGGAGTTTGCACATCATCTATCTCGATGACTGCTCCATTTGCCAGTGTAATTCTTCCGCCATCAGCTAACTGTCCGCCACCTTCCGCGTAAAATGGCGTGCGATCTAAAACGATATCTACATCTTGGCCAGAAATGGCCGATGTAACACTTAGTCCATCAACAAGAATTCCGTTGATTTTTGACTCTGATTGGCTCTGTGCATACCCGACAAATTCTGTGACTCCCTTTGTATCGGCAATCTTCTTGTATTCAGAGAGATCTGTATGCCCGCTCTTCTTCGCCTTCGCATCAGCCTTAGCGCGATCGCGCTGCTCATTCATCAAGCGCCTGAAGCCATCTTCGTCAACATCGAGACCCTCTTCGCGCGCCATCTCAAGAGTTAAGTCAAAAGGAAATCCGTATGTGTCATGAAGTTTAAAGACCTCATCGCCTGGAAGAACTGACTTCTTCTTGGCCTTTAATTGAGTTGTTGCGATATCAAAGATCTGTGTTCCGCTTTTGAGCGTCTGCAAGAATGATTCTTCCTCAGAGATAGAGACAGAGAGAATTCGTTTCTGATCCGAAATGAGTTCAGGGTATTGAGGCCCCATTGCGCCTATCGCTGCAACCGTTAACTCAGACATAATCGGATCATTTACCCCGAGAAGTCGCATGTTACGGATTGTGCGACGCATCATGCGACGCAAGACGTAACCACGTCCTTCATTGCCAGGGGTTACGCCATCACCAATGAGCATCGCTGAGGTGCGAGCATGATCGGCAATAACTCGCAGTGAGACATCTGTTCCTTGAGCCGAACCATACTTAACACCAGAAAGTTGCGATGCCCGATTAAGAATCTGCATCGTGGTATCAATTTCATAGATATTTTCAACGCCTTGTAAAAGCGCTGCGGTGCGCTCGAGACCTAACCCAGTATCAATACTCTTAGCCGGAAGCTCTCCCAGAATCGGATAACTATCTTTACCGCCCCCAGCTCCACGTTCGTTCTGCATGAAGACGAGGTTCCATACCTCCATGTACCTGTTTTCATCTGCAATGGGTCCGCCCTCGACGCCATAGGCAGGACCTCGGTCGTAATAAATCTCAGAGCACGGTCCGCAAGGCCCGGGAACCCCCATTGACCAGAAATTATCTGCCATATCCCGACGTTGAATCCGGTTTAGTGGAATCCCAATCTTCTTATGCCAGATATCTGCAGCTTCGTCATCATCTAAATAGACAGTTACCCAGAGGCGATCTTCGGCAAATCCATAACCGCCATCACTTATCGGTCGCGTCAGTAGCTCCCACGCCAACGCGATAGCTCCCTCTTTGAAATAGTCACCGAATGAAAAATTTCCACACATTTGAAAGAAAGAAGCATGACGCGTGGTCTTGCCAACTTCATCAATATCCAAAGTACGAACGCACTTTTGTACAGATGTAGCCCTCTTGTAAGGAGGCGTTACTTCACCCAAGAAGAATGGCTTGAAAGGGACCATACCTGCATTTACGAGCAAGAGGTTTGGGTCATCAGCAATTAACGATGCTGAGGGTACCACTGTGTGATTTAGACCTTGACGATTCTCACTTTCAAAGAAGCGCAGCCAGCGCGAACGGATCTCGGCGGATTCCACTAGTTACATTCACCCACTTGATCTATTCGGACTTCTTCTTATTTTTTCGACCTTTGCTCAGCTGCGCAGCGCTTAATAAGGCTCCTGCGACGCGAACTGCTGATCCGTTTTTATCCATAAATCCTGTGGTTGCATCCGTTAGCTTGGATGAGACTTCCTCAACATTCTTAGTGATTCGTGCAATACTTTCTAACGGGCTATTGATCAGTTCGAGAGTACGCGTCGACTCAGTAAGAAGAGGAGTTGTATCATCAGTAAATGCCTTTAGTGAGACCTTGGCTTCATCGATCAACTTACTGATTCGAAAGACTGCAAAGGAGATGGCAATGGCGACGGCGAGGAGAGATAACGCCGCAATAATTGTTGCGATACCACCTGGACCCATTGCTCTACTCCCTCACTCTTAAAAACTACTCTTTAGCCTACCCGAATTACTCCTTCGAAGGAGTCCAATCAATGGCAGCTTCCTTGCGTTGCGCCGAAGTAATCGGAGTGGGTGCTCCAGTCAGTGGATCTCCACCACTTGCAGTCTTAGGGAAGGCAATCACTTCACGGATTGAATCAGAACCTGTAAGTAGCGCGCAGACTCTATCGAGCCCCAAAGCTATTCCACCATGTGGAGGTGGGCCATAATTAAATGCTTCTAAGAGGAATCCAAATTTGCTCTGTGCTTCTTCATCACTCAATCCGATAACAGAAAATACTTCTTTTTGAATCCTACGATCGTGGATACGAATGGAGCCTCCACCTAGTTCGGTTCCGTTGAGAACAATGTCATATGCATAGGCAAGAGCTGTCGCCGGATTTGATGTGAAAGTTTTTGCAAATTCTGGCTTTGGTCCCGTGAAAGGGTGGTGGACCGCTGTCCACCCACCATTATCGGTAGCTTCAAACATCGGCGCATCGACAACCCATACGAACTCCCACGCACCTTCATTGATGAGGTTGCCCCGTCGAGCAATCTCAAGACGTGCAGCTCCCAGAAGTTGCTGCGACGATGAGCGCTCGCCTGCAGCAAAGAAGATGGCATCTCCTGGCTTTGCGCCGACAAGAGCTGCTATTCCAGCTTGCTCTGCTTCAGAAATGTTCTTAGATACTGGTCCGCCTAGCGTTCCCTCTTCGTTGATTAAAATGTAGGCAATTCCCTTAGCACCACGAGCTTTAGCCCATTCTTGCCATGCATCAAGTTCACGACGAGGAGAGTTAGCGCCACCTGGCATTACGACTGCTCCAACATAGGGAGCTTGAAAAACACGGAATGGAGTTTGAGAAAAATATTCGGTGACTTCTACAAGCTCAAGACCAAAGCGCAGATCTGGTTTATCTGATCCATACTTATCCATTGCATCCGCATATGTCATATGTGGAATCGGTGTCGGAATATCATAATCTACTGCCTGCTTCCAAACCTTGACAAGAATCTTTTCAGCAACAGCCAAGATATCTGCTTGATCAATGAAAGACATTTCAATATCAAGTTGTGTAAATTCTGGTTGACGATCAGCTCTGAAATCTTCATCGCGGAAGCACCGTGCAATCTGGTAGTAACGTTCCATGCCAGCAACCATCAATAACTGCTTGAAAAGTTGTGGTGACTGTGGGAGCGCATACCAACTACCAGGTTGAAGACGAACAGGGACAAGAAAGTCGCGAGCTCCTTCTGGGGTAGAGCGTGTCAGGTAAGGGGTTTCAATCTCCAAAAAATCCAACTCCTCCATCACGTTGCGAATCGTTGATGTGACTTTGGAGCGAAGGCGTAAATTAGCTGCAGGTCCTTCTCGGCGTAGGTCGAGGTAGCGATATCGCAGACGTACTTCTTCAGAAATCTCTGACTCATTACCGGAATCAACAGGGAAAGGAAGCGGTGCGGATTCGCTCAAAACAACTACCTCATCCCCCATTACTTCGATCGCACCAGTTGGGATAGTGGAATTCTCATTACCGACCGGGCGAAGGGCAACTTCTCCCGTGATTTGAAGGCACCATTCAGCGCGTAATAGACCTGCTAATTTCTCATCACGAATAACAACTTGTACAGAACCTGTCGCATCTCGCAGATCAATAAATGCCACTCCACCATGATCACGGCGACGAGCAACCCACCCAGCTAGCGTGACAACCTGGCCTGCATGGGATGCGCGAAGGGAACCTGCATCGTGATTTCTTAACATTGTAGAAGAGCCGCCTTTAGAAAATCGTAGGTGCTAGAGAGAAAGTGCCTCACCTAGCCTCTGTTGCAATTGCTCAATCTTAACCGAGGAAGTAACGCCATCTGACATTCGCTTGAGTTCCATTACTCCTAAATCAAGCTCTGAATCACCAATCACGATGACATAAGCAGACCCCGATTTATCCGCAGCCTTCATAGAGCCTTTGAGGGCTCGGTCACCGAAGGCGATTTCCGTGCGTATGCCATTGCTTCGTAGATTGGATGCAATTACTAGGGCCTCTTGCTTAGCACGTTCTCCCAAGGGAATGATGAATAAATCTGAGGTGAATGCATCAAGGGGGACGCTCGACTCAGCGATTGCCGCCAGTAGTGCGCGATCTACGCCAAGTCCAAAACCTATCCCGGAGAGAGCTTGTCCTCCCAGAGTCTGCATCAGACCGTCATAACGTCCGCCGCCTCCGATTCCGCTTTGGGCGCCAAGGTCTGGATGAATGAATTCAAAAGTTGTACCGGTGTAATAATCAAGCCCGCGAACCATGCGCGGATTGATTGTAAAGGCAATTCCCATAACAGTTAGATACTTCTGTACGGATTCGAAATTGGCAGCGGAATCAGTTGATAAATAATCAAGAAGTCGTGGGGCGCTCTTCATCGCTTCTTGCATCTGGGGGCGTTTATCGTCGAAGAGGCGAAGGGGATTGATTTCAGCCCGTAAGGCTGTCGCCTCATCTAGGTCAAGTGTTGCGATGAATTTCATCAGATCTGCGCGATGAGCAGCCCGTGATTGGGAATCTCCCAACGATGTTATCTCTAGACGATAGTTTCTAAGCCCTAAATTCTTAAATCCGCGATCTGCAATTGCAATCACTTCTGCATCTAGCGCTGGGTCATCAATCCCAATAGCCTCTATACCCACCTGATAGAACTGGCGATAACGGCCTGCTTGCGGACGTTCTGCTCTGAAGAATTGTCCTGAATACCAAACCTTGACTGGCAATTGACCCCGATCGAGATTTGCTTCGATGACCGCGCGCATTACTCCGGCCGTTCCTTCGGGGCGCAACGTAATTGAACGCCCACCGCGGTCTTCAAAGGTATACATCTCTTTCGAAACCACATCGGTGGATTCACCAACGCCACGAGTGAAGAGATTTGTATCTTCAAATACTGGAAGTTCTATCAATTGATATCCGGAATCTTTGGCAGGAGCAATCAACTGCTCGCGCACCCATTCAAAGGAACGAGATTCAGGAGGCAGATATTCACGTACGCCCTTGGGCGCTTGAATCTTCTCGAACTTCATAGAGTCAATTCTTTCAGATAAGGGTTATTTTTTCGCTCGTATTTAATCGTGGTCTCAGGGCCATGTCCTGTGAGCACTCTTAGCTCATCAGAGAGAGTAAGCACACGCGTCTTGAGCGTATGTGTCATCTCGGAGGCACTTCCCGTTGGAAGATCTGTGCGTCCTATAGAACCTGAGAAGAGAACATCGCCGCTGATCAGTATCTTGTCATTAACTGTGAACATCATCGATCCGCGAGTATGGCCAGGAGCATGAATAGCGGTGACCTTCATGCCCACAAGGTCAATGACTGCTCCGTTCTTTAACTCGGTAACTTTTGCAGGTTCAACAAATGTCATCGCACCAATTTGTTCTGCGAATTCAGGGCCATGCACTCCTAAGGGATTGGCGATAAAACGGCGATCCTCTGAATGTATATAGGTTGGTATCTCATACCCATCGGCAAGAGGAGTGATAGAAAATGTATGGTCGAGATGTCCATGGGTAAGAAGAGCGGCCACAGGCTTAAGTCGGTGCTCTTCCACAATCATTTCAATCTCTTTCGAAATATCAGGCATTCCGGGATCGACGATGATGCATTCGCTACCTTCGGCAAGGGCTATCACCCAGCAGTTGGTCGCGAACATGGGGGCGGCAAATGACCGTACAAGCATCTCAAATCACCCCTCTTGGCCAGCGTGGATTTACTACTCACGGATACACAGGGTACCTTTGACCTCTTAAACAACCGCACATATCAACGAAGGCGAAGTCGCTCGGGTTTGGACCTGGTCGCACTGAAGCCAACGCGCTGAAGGGAAGATCATGACAGATATCAATCCAACTACTCTGGCTCAGACCCACTCCACACCGAGTGCGGCATCCGCACTTATTGGAGACCCTTCGCAATTTGGACGCGTCGCCGAAGATGGCACAGTCTTTGTGCGTACTGCCGACGGAGAAAAACCAGTCGGTTCCTATCCAGGAAAGAGCGCAGAAGAGGCGCTCGCATATTTTGTTCGTAAATTTGAAGCGCTTGCCTCTGAAGTTGCGCTCACAGCAGCTCGTGTCACAAGTGGCGCTATGGTTCCACAGGATGCTTACGAAGCAGTTAAGAAGTTGCGTCATCAAGTTTCCGAGCTCAACGGAGTTGGAGATCTAGCAGCCCTTGCTCTCTCGGTCGAGCAGATTGAACCTCTCATTGAAGGCCATCGCGAAGCGTACGAGGCCAAGAAGGCTGCTGAAACTCTTGCAAAGGCTGCTCGTCGCGAACAGATTCTTGTTGAGAAAGAGAAGATTGTCGCTGAAGCAGAATCACTAGCACTTTCAGAGAGTTGGAAAGTCACCGGAGATCGTCTCAAGGCGCTGCTCGATGAGTGGAAGGCAGCTCCTCGCCTTGATAAGAAATCCGATGCTGATTTCTGGAAGAGGTTTTCGGGCTCACGAAATAAGTTTGATAAGCGTCGTAGAACTCACTTTGCGGCACTCGAAGTTACTGCCAGCGTCGTATCTGATGCTAAGTCGGTGATCGTTGCCGAAGCTGAAAAACTTGCTACCTCAACTGATTGGGTTGCGACCGCTCGTCGTTTTAAAGTTTTAATGGATCAGTGGAAGGCCGCTGGTCGCGGAAAGAAGAGCGATGATGCAAAACTCTGGGCGCGTTTTAAGGCAGCGCAAGATCAATTCTTTACAACTAAGAGCGCTGATCTTGAAAAGCGCGAAGTTTCTATGGGAACAAACCTAGCTAAGCGCGAAGAACTCATTCTTCAGATCGAGGCGATTCTACCCTTTACCGATGTCAAAGTTGCCAAGGCGGCTTTCCGTGAATTGATGAACTCGTGGGTAAAAATAGGCATTACACACCGGGATAAGCGGGCGGCCTTTGATGCTCGCGTAGCTAAAGTGGAAGAAGAGATCAAGACGGCCGAGGCTGAGTTGTGGCGCAAGACCGATCCTGCTGCAAAGGCACGTGCTACTGAAGTAGTTGCCCAATTGAGCGAGTCAATTGAGAACTACAAGAAGGTTGCGGCCAAGGCCACGGCGGCAGGAAATGAGAAGAAAGCTAAGGAAGCTCTTGAATCTGCTGAGGCTCGTGTTGCGTGGCTCGACGAAGCTCAAAAACATCTGGCTGAATTTAACTAAGTTCTATAGACGTCGTACACGCCCTCGATCCCTCGCACAGCTGTCAGTACTGAATCAAGGTGCTTGGCATCTGCCATCTCAAAGGTAAATCGTGAAATCGCAACCCGATCCTTTGATGTACTAACAGCGGCGCTAAGGATATTTACATGCTGCTCAGATAGCGTGCGCGTAACATCTGCAAGCAACCGAGCGCGATCGAGCGCTTCAACTTGAATATTGACCAGGAAGATACTTCCAGCCCCCGCCAACCATTTAACTCCTACTACTCGCTCCCCCTGATTTTCGCGCAGATCTAGCGCGTTAATGCAGTCGGTTCGGTGAACTGAGATTCCTGACCCTTTTGTAATAAAACCCATAATGGAATCGCCCGGCACCGGTGTGCAGCAACGAGCAAGCTTGACGAGTACATCGTCAACTCCTTCAACTACTATCGCGCTGGAAGTCCTTCGAGTCGCTTGAACTCCTGTTGGGATCCGTTCAATTGTTCTCTCTGGATGTGAATCTTCGCCACCAAGACTGGCAATCAATTTCTCAATGATGGATGCCGCTGAAACATGGCCATCTCCGACGGCGTTATACAGGGCCTCAATATCCGCATAATGCATATCGTGGGCCAGCTCCAAGAGGGTGTGTCCTGCAAAGATCTTCTGAAGTGGAAGCCCAGCCTTACGCATCTGGCGCGCTATTGATTCGCGTCCTGCGTCGATAGCTTCTTCGCGACGCTCCTTGCTAAACCAAGCTTTAATCTTCGAACGTGCGCGTGGACTCTTAACAAAGTTGAGCCAATCACGGCTAGGTCCTGCATTCTCACCTTTATTGGTAACAATCTCCACCACGTCACCATTATTCAACTTTGATTCAAGTGGTACTAGGCGACCATTAACTTTGGCTCCAGCACATCGTAATCCCACATCTGTATGAACGGAGAATGCAAAGTCAACAGGTGTTGAACCGCCCGGTAGAGCAACCACCGAACCCTTAGGAGTGAATACGAAAACTTCGGGACTTCCTAGGTCAAAGCGCAGCGCCTCTAAGAATTCCGAAGGATCTTCGGTCTCCTTCTGCCATTCATGTAACTGACGAAGCCAGAGCAATTCAGGGGAACTACCCTGGGGTTCTCCCCCTTGCTTATATTTCCAATGGGCTGCAATACCGAATTCAGCGCGAGAATGCATATCGTATGTGCGAATCTGAATCTCTATTGCTTTCCTGTTAGGACCAATAACTGTTGTGTGAAGTGATTGATATAAGTTGAACTTTGGCATCGCGATGTAATCCTTGAAGCGCCCAGGAACCGGGCTCCATCGTGCGTGTATCGACCCAAGAACAGAGTAACAATCGCGTACATCATTGACTAAAACTCGTATGCCAACCAGGTCATAAATCTCATTGAACTCTCGCCCACGTACCACCATCTTTTGATAGACGCTAAAGAAGTGCTTCTTGCGTCCAGTTACCGTGGCATTTATCGAATCCTTCTGCAGATCACCTTCCACGCTAGCGATAACTTCGGCTGTTAAAGCATCACGCGATGGAGAGCGTTCTGTAACCAATCGTGCTATCTCCTCAAACTTCTTCGGTTCAAGGACTGCGAATGAAAGATCTTCCAGCTCCCACTTAATGGCGTTCATGCCAAGACGATGGGCAAGGGGTGCATAGATATCGAGAGTCTCTCGGGCTTTTCGCGTTGCACTCTCGACAGAGACAAATCTCCATGTTCGGGCGTTGTGTAGGCGATCAGCGAGCTTGATAACTAGCACACGAATATCTCGAGACATCGCAATAACCATCTTGCGTACTGTCTCTGCCTCAGCTGTTGGACCATAGGTGAGTTTGTCCAGCTTTGTTACCCCGTCGACGAGAGTGGCTATCTCGTCGCCAAAATCAGTTCGCAATTGCTCAAGCGAGTACGGCGTATCTTCGACTGTATCGTGAAGAAGAGAGGCAATGATAGTTGTCTCGTCCAAACCGAGTTCAGCCAGAATCATCGTGACAGCAACTGGATGAGTTATGTAATCTTCACCAGATTTACGCAACTGCCCAAGGTGAGCGCTCTGGGCAATCGTAAATGCCCGTTCGACCTCTGAAACATTTGCGCCCGGGTGGTTATCCTTCAGCGCATCCAGAAGGGGCGCGATGAGGGCTAATGTATCCATATATTAAAGGGTTATCTGCGACCCTTACGCTTTGGTTGATTGCGAGGACCGGAACCTGTTGATGGACGTGCAGGTTTCACATCAGTCACGACAGGTGCGCCACCACGGCCGGCTACTCGCTTAGCAAGAGCTTGCATCGCAGGCTCCTTCTCGCGTAGCTGAGCCAGAAATGGTGGAGCGATAAAGACTGATGAATAGGTTCCGACTGCTAGACCAATGAAGAGTGCAAGGGAGAGATCTTTCAGTGTTCCAGCTCCTAGAAGGCCTGCGCCGACAAAGAGAATGGAGCCAACAGGCAGGAGCGCAATTACCGATGTATTCACAGAGCGGACGATTGTCTGATTGACAGCCAAGTTTGCTGCCTGCGAATATGTCATCTTGCTATTGGCCGCAACAGCCTTGGTGTTCTCTCGAACTTTGTCGAATACAACAACAGTGTCATAGAGCGAATATCCAAGAATTGTAAGGAATCCGATTACCGTCGCCGGCGTAACATCAAATCCAACAAGAGCATAAATCCCCACGGTAATAAATACATCGTGCACAACAGCCACAATCGCGGCAAGTGCCATCTTTGGTTCAAAAGCCATTGCTAGGAAGAGCATGACTACGAAGAGGAAGGCGAAGAGTCCATAGAGAGCCTTCTTTGTAATTTCCTTACCCCACGAAGGGCCGACAAGCTGAGTGTCGATCGTTTCAGCTGTCACTCCGAAGGTACTAGTCAAGGCTGTTTCAAGGCTCTGTGACTGCGCAAATGTAAGGGCGCCTGTCTGAATACGAACCTTCGTTGTTCCAATCTTCTGAACAATAATTTCTCCAGGGATTCCAATGTTCTCGACAGCAGCTCGAGCTTGCTCAACGGAGACTGAAGGTTTGTTCAAGGTGTACGCAGCACCACCCTTGAACTCGATACCCAGATGCAGCCCTTGAATAATGAGGGCGGCAAAAGAAGCCAAAATGAATATTGCTGAAATGCTATACCAGCGCTTTCGATTTTCAATGATATTAAATGATGTCTCACCAGTGTAGAGACGACCGCCTAGGCCAGTAATTTTTGCCATCTGCTTATGCCTCCAATGGTGATGCTTGTTTACGACCGATGCTCTTTGGCGAAAATCCAGAGAGCGGATGACCGGAAGAGAAGAAATTCAACTTCGCGACCAGAGTAAGGATTGGCTTAGTAAAGATAAAGACGATCAAGAGATCGATGATTGTGGTCAACCCCAAAGTAAATGCGAATCCTCGAACACCTCCAACCGCAAAGAAATAGAGCAACACTGCGGCAAGGATTGAGACGGTATCTGCTACAACAATCGTGTGACGAGCACGTGCCCAGCCGCTCTCCACTGCAGATCGAATCGAGCGTCCTTCACGCGCTTCATCACGTACGCGTTCGAAGTAGACGATAAACGAGTCGGCCGTGATACCAATCGAGACGATGGCTCCTGCAATTCCTGCAAGAGTCAAAGTGAAGCCAATGGCTTCACCAAGAACGAGGAACAGTAGATAGAGAATGATTCCTGCGATGGCGAGTGAACCTACGGTGACAAGGCCAAGAGCTCGGTAGTAGAGGAGTGAGAAAACAATAACGAGCAATAGCCCAAGTGCTCCCGCTAAGAGACCGGCCTGTAACTGATCTGCTCCAAGAGTTGGTGATACTTGCTGAACTTCACCGCGATCGAAGGCAAGTGGAAGGGCGCCATACTTCAATACATTGGCAAGATCTTGCGCTTCAACCTGAGTGAATGAGCCGGTGATCTGTGCATTACCTGATGGAATTGCTTCGTTGATAGCTGGTGCTGATACAACCAAGCCATCAAGAACAATTGCCACTTGATTCTGCGGTGAAGGTAAAGTGGTGACGCGAGCTGTGAGAGAACCGAAGGCTCTTGTACCTTCACCATTAAATGTCAGTAAAACATACCAACCACTTGCGCCCTGTTGGTCAATTCCGGCCGATGCCTTTGACACTTGAGTACCGAGTACTTCAGCTGGAGCCAAAATGTATTTACTGGACCCGGTTCGAGAACACGCAACGATCGCATCGGTAGGTGAATCGACGCCTGCACCTTGCAAGTTAGCTACATTGGTGCAATCAAGGGATGCAAATTTTGCATTCACTTCAGCAGATACTCCAGCAACTGGAGTTGCATTAGATTCCGCACTCCCTCCTAGAGGTGATGATTCAGCTAATACTTGGCGAAAGCGAAGCTCTGCAGTTTGACCAACGAGCTCGACCACACGTCGACCTGAGTCACCTGGAACAGAGATAACAATCTGACGACTTGTTCCGCTACCTTGCGCAGTGACCTCTGCTTCGGCAACACCGAGAGAGTTAACACGTTGGCGAATAATTGAGACAGCCTGGTCAATTGCCTCTGATGTAATTTTATTGGAATCATTGGAGGCGCGAGGTTGAAGCGTGATGCTTGTTCCTCCGCGCAGGTCAAGACCCAGGCGGACAGAGCTCGCGCCCTGAATGAGAGCGGTAGCCAAGAGAGCAATCACAATGACAGCTAAAATTGCCAATGCGCGTACTGGTCGGCCCGCCGTTCTGACTGGGGTCTTTACGGGGTTTATAGGTGTGGACATAAGAGGAGAGTCTAGGCGTCAGGCGCTGGTGTGTCGAAAAGAGTGGAAATTTGAGACGGTGGTGTGCGTCCCACATGCTCCCACCCCATCGCTGTCGCTACTCGACCACGTGGCGTACGAGCCATAAAGCCATTTCGCACAAGGAAAGGCTCAGCCACGGATTCAACAGTTTCGGTCTCTTCCCCGACGGCTATGGCAAGAGTTGAAAGACCGACTGGACCTCCCCCAAATCGTTCAATCAGAGCGATCAAGACTGAACGATCGAGGCGATCTAGCCCCTTTGCATCGACTTCATACATTTCAAGAGCTGCAATCGCGTGTTTATGTGAAAGAAAATCAGAACCTTGAACCTGTGCAAAATCTCGGACTCGACGTAATAGCCTATTTGCAATACGAGGAGTTCCCCGAGAGCGACTAGCAATTTCAGCAATTGCTAATTTATCTATTGTCAGAGCTAATAATGAGGCGCTTCGCGAAATAACCTCTTCGAGCTCTGACTCCTCATAGAAGTCCAGGTGAGCTGTGAAGCCAAAACGATCACGCAGCGGTGAAGGCAATAACCCAGATCGCGTGGTGGCGCCCACAAGTGTGAAATGTGGGAGCTGCAAAGGAATAGCTGTGGCGCCTGGACCTTTTCCGACGACCACATCGACGCGGAAATCTTCCATCGCAAGATAGAGCAGCTCCTCGGCAGGACGAGGCAACCGATGAATTTCGTCAAGAAAGAAAATTTCGCCTTCAACTAAGGATGAGAGAATTGCGGCGAGATCACCTGCGTGGGTGATTGCCGGACCGCTTGAAATTCGTATGGGACTGCCCATTTCAGAGGCAAGAATCATTGCAAGTGTTGTCTTACCCAACCCTGGAGGACCTGAGAGGAGTATGTGATCTGCGGCCGCGCCTCGTTTGCGAGCTGCTGATAGAAGAACATCGATCTGTTCGCGCACCCGGTGTTGACCTATAAAATCTTTTAGAGTCTTGGGCCGCAGAGCGTGCTCTGCGGCGGCCTCATCGCTTGCAAACTGCGGATTTACCAATCTCTCTTCGCTCATTTAATTTCGCCGCCCGCTCTGAAGAGCTTTTTTAAGGAGTTCAGAGATATCGATAGTTGATGCGTCTATTCCAGATTCTGCATATTCGGCCACCACTATATTGATTGCGTTATCTGAATCCTTAGCTGTAAAGCCTAAAGAGACAAGCGCTGAGGCAAGCTGCTCGCGCCAAACCGGTTGATGCGAAATGCTTCGTTCTGAACCAGAGAAGTCTGAAATCTTTCCTTTGAGCTCGAGAATTAGACGTTGTGCGCCTTTTCGTCCGATGCCAGGAACCTTTTCAATAGCCTTGATATCTTCTTGGATAATTGCAGTCGCTAAAGATTGCGCCGAGTGTGCACCCATAATTGCAAGGGCAACTTTAGGGCCGATTCCGGATACGGTTTGAACTAATTCAAAGGTTGCACGACTCTCTTCATCAAGAAAGCCAAAGAGAGTCAGTGAGTCTTCTCGAACAACGAGTGTTGTAAAGAGTTGTACCTGCGCTCCGATATTCATCTGGGAACTTGTATGAGGAGTAATCGAGATAGAAAGCCCGACTCCCCCGACATCCACGATCGCGCGCTCTGTTGTCAGAGAACGTACAGTTCCCGAAATTAACGAGATCACTTCTTTACCAACTTAGCTAAGCGTGATTTTTCAGCCGCCAGAGCTTGTTCAATCTTGAGATTTCCTCCACCGCGCCAGATATGACAGATGGCAAGGGCTAACGCATCGGTACTGTCAACGGGCTTAGGAATGACATCTAAGTTGAGCAACCTCTTCACCATTTCCGCCACCTGAGCTTTATTGGCGCGGCCAGAACCGGTAACAGCAGCCTTAACCTCTGATGGCGTATGCATCATGACCGGAATATTTCGCCTGGCTGCAACTAAGAGTGCAATGCCAGCTGCTTGTCCTGTGCCCATGACGGTTCGAACATTGTGCTGAGAGAAAACTCGTTCGACTGCAATCACATCAGGTTCATGGAGCGCGATCCATTCTTCAATTTCACTCTCTAGTTGAAGCAATCGCTTTTCAAGAGGCAAGTCCGCCGCTGTAAGAATTACTCCAACGCCAACCAGAGTGAGCGGTTTACCTATTGCGCCCTCCACCACGCCAATGCCGCATCGCGTCAGGCCGGGATCGACTCCCAGAACGCGGCGTTGTTGATGGCTCATAACTTCCAAGCCTAGGACGTTCAGAGCGCTCTTTAAGAAAGGCTCGCCATGACTTCATCGGATACATCAAAGTTTGAGTAGACATTCTGCACATCATCTAACTCTTCAATAGCATCAATAAGTTCGAAAACTTTCTGTGCCCCATCGGCATCCAGCGGAATCTGCATAGATGGCAAGAAGGACGAATCTGCTGATTCATAATCAATGCCTGCAGTTTGCAGCGCTGTGCGCGCTGCGACTAGATCACTTGCTTCACAGACTACTTCAAATGATTCACCTAGATCGTTGACTTCTTCGACACCAGCATCGAGGGCCGCTTCCAAAATGGAATCTTCTGTCGCACCAATCGCCTTATTGACGATGATTACGCCCTTGCGGTTGAAGAGGTAGGAAACAGAACCAGGATCAGCCATCGATCCACCATTGCGCGTTACGGCAACACGTACTTCAGAGGCTGCGCGATTGCGATTATCAGATAAACATTCAATCATGATGGCGACGCCGCTCGGGCCATAACCTTCATACATGATTGTCTGCCAATCAGAACCACCAGATTCAAGACCCGCTCCACGCTTTACGGCTCGCTCGATATTGTCAGCGGGCATCGAATTCTTCTTAGCTTTTGCGATTGCATCAAAGAGCGTTGGATTTCCCTCGACATCAGGGCCGCCATTACGTGATGCCACTTCAATGGCCTTAATCAACTTTGCAAAATTCTTTGCACGACGGCCGTCGATGACAGCCTTCTTATGCTTAGTCGTTGCCCATTTGGAATGGCCTGACATTGCTACACCTCAATCGCGTATGTGAACTCTTTTAAACTTTTCTCGCCTTACTTTCTACTGCCCTACTTTATATCTACTCTTATGAGTCTTTGCACATTTGGTCAAAGAAGTATCGATGGACCACCAAGTCATGCGTTAATTCGGGGTGGAAGCTGGTGGCCAGAAGAGAACCTTGTCGTACCGCCACCGGATGGGCGGCTGCAGTCGACAGGACTTCAACGCTGGGGCCAACATCTTCAACCCACGGCGCTCGAATGAAGATTGCATGTAAAGGAGAATCTGCGAAGGTGATGTCAGATTCAAATGAATCGACCTGGCGCCCAAAGGCATTTCGCCTCACAGTGATATCAAGGCCTCCAAATGTCTTCTGGTCGGCGATGCCATCGATAATGCGATCGGCCAAGAGAATCATTCCGGCGCACGATCCATAGACGGGCAGACCAGATGCAATAATTTCTTTGATTGCCATATAAAGATTAAATGTTTGAGCAAGTTGAACAATCGTCGTTGATTCACCACCCGGGAGAATGAGTGCGTCAATTGATGAAAGCTCAGAAGCGCGACGAATTTCAGTAGCGCTATGACCACAATCTTCTGTAGCTTTTATATGCTCCCGAAAATCACCTTGCAGAGCAAGTACGCCGACTTTCATAGGTAGAGCAGCTAACTACCAGCCGCGTTCTGCCAAACGATGAGGCGCCGGAATATCTGCAACATTGATTCCAACCATCGCCTCGCCTAAGCCGCGAGAAACTTCTGCCAAAATTTTTGCATCTTGATAGAAGGTTGTTGCCTTCACGCACGCTGCAGCTCTTTGGGCAGGATTTCCTGATTTGAAAATTCCGGAACCGATGAATACGCCATCTGCGCCCATCTGCATCATGAGCGCTGCATCCGCTGGAGTTGCAATGCCGCCTGCTGTAAATAGTACGACTGGAAGCTTTCCTGTTTCAGCGACTTCTTTCACCAGCGCATAAGGAGCTTGTAGCTCTTTTGCTGCAACATAGAGTTCATCGTCGCGAAGCGTTGTCAGACGTCGTATCTCTGCGCCAATTGTGCGCATATGTGTCATTGCATTTGAAACATCGCCAGTTCCTGCTTCGCCTTTAGAGCGGATCATTGCAGCGCCTTCATTGATACGGCGGAGCGCTTCTCCAAGATTTGTTGCGCCACAGACGAAGGGAATCTTAAAGTTCCACTTATCAATATGGTTGGTGTAATCAGTTGGGGTCAAGACTTCAGACTCATCGATGTAATCCACATTCAAGCTCTCAATGATCTGAGCTTCGACGAAATGACCGATACGAACTTTGGCCATTACTGGAATTGATACCGCCGCTTGAATCTTCTCAATCATGTCAGGATCTGACATACGTGCGACTCCACCTTGGGCACGAATATCTGCCGGCACTCGTTCCAGCGCCATCACAGCACATGCGCCGGCATCTTCTGCAATCTTAGCTTGCTCCGCGTTGACCACATCCATGATGACGCCGCCCTTGAGCATCTCTGCCATTCCACGCTTGACGCGCGCTGTGCCAGTTGCTTCAGACATGATTGGTTTCTCCTTGCGTTGTAAGAAAGTCTCTACGACAGAGCACGAACTCTACTTTGTTGTGGACTTTGGCGCATCTGGCAGAACTACCTTGAAGATAGGCTCTTTATCGGTCAGTGCTACCCATATCTGCCCTTCTGGAAAATCAATCGCTTGACCTGTCGGCATCGTCCATGTTGTGCCTGAAGCGTCACTGGGGCGCGACCAGAGAGCCTTGAAATAGGAGCCGTCGCGCAGAATGTAACCGCGACCGGTGCCCACTGTTTTTGAGAGCGGAGTTACTCCCCCAACTTTATCCTTATAGATTGAATTGGTTATTGAGACCATTTGAATGACCACTGTCTTAGGCCCCAACTGGATTCCACTATCGGCGATATCTGGCTGGCCAGAGTGATCGAGCAGCCATCGGTCTTCCTCTTGCGACCAATGCGCATCATAGGAGCTAGCTGGCCATGCAAGATGTACTGAAGTAATCGCAACTCCGCCATCTGGTGCTGCACCGAAGTTCCATCCCATATTTTTTGAGGTAACTAGAGTGATGGCCTTTTCTTGGATAAATTGCATCAATCGGTCTGCACGTAAGACCATCGCATAAGGCTGAATGCGATTTGGATCTGTCGTGTAAATCAGTGGTGAGTGAGTTTCAGCGCCAAGATCGGCAAAAGGTGCGGCATTGATTACAGGACGCATCTTCTTCTGTACCCCGCTGAATGCAAACCCCACATAGCCATATTGCGCCACGAGTTCTATATCTGAGATTCGAGCTGAGCGGACTGGTCCAATTCGTTCTGGAATTGTAGAGGAGAAGACTGCCGCCAATCGGGTAAGCCCGCCTTCAACTTGTTCAATGTAGACAATATCGGCCTCTTCCAACCCAATCTGAGGATGCGCTGGACGAGTGTCATCAATTTTAACCACAAGAACCGGTCCATCTCCTCCAGGTAAGCCGCTGATGGAGTTGGTGGGTTCGGGTTCCTCTTCGATAAATGCAAGGTTTTGCACCAACTCTGATGTCGGCGAATAAAAAGCTAACGCAACTACGGCAAGGGAGGTAGCAGCGATAGCTGCCACAAAGGCGCGCTTAAAGAACATCGCCTTCAAATTCATAAGTAACAGGTTCTGGAGCGTTTCCAGCCAAGCGAAATACTCTAATAAACCATTTTTTACGAACCATATGCGTGCGAGAAACGGCTTCCACATGCATTGCAATTGCCATCTTTATCTTTGCCGTAAGGTCTGTGAGTTCAAGAATTAGATCCTTTTCAATTGGCCCCGAAATGTCATCCACAGATTCAATCAGAATTCCTAGCGCCCCAGTAAGACCCATCTCTGCTTGCGAACGATCGCGAAAACTTGCATCTCTTGCCTGGTGGGCTGCGAAGGTAAGTAACATCGCAGAAGCCGGGTCCGAAATATCCGAGCGAGCGATTTCTATAGCAATGGCAGCGCGACGTTGAAGCAGGCCATCGAGATTTGCCCAGCTTGTCTCGACTCGATGGTGCAATCTATCCAGTCGTGTTGCAGAATACGATAGATACCAGCCGATAAAGAGTATGAATAGTATTAATGGGAAATATTTACTCATTGTTGTCTACCTAAAAATCTATTCCACGCACGATTTTCAGAGAGCAAACTCACGCCATTGCCTCCGACCATTGCCATTTCATATACATCGTAAATCTTCTCAGCAACTACCTCCCAGTCAAAATTCTGGGCAAAAATCTTTCCTCGTTCAGCTATCGCTCGCCTTCCTGGCTCGTCTTGCAAAAGTGCAATCACTTGACGGGCTAAGTCAGCAGGATCCTCGGAAGTGAAAAGCGTGCCAAAGTCTCCGTGGCCTAAGAGCGAATCAAAAGCCGGGATATCACTTGCGATCACCGAAGCGCCTGCAGCAAGTGCCTCAGCAAGAATAATTCCGAATGATTCACCCCCTGTATTTGGGGCGATATAGAGACCAACGGATGCAAGAAAGTCGGCCTTTTCGCTCTCTGAAATACGACCGAGGAAGGAGAAGCGATCGCGAAGATAAGGATCAATATCTTTAAGCACTTCCTTTGAATCTCCAGGTCCTGCAACGAAGATTCTTAAGTCAGGAATTTGGGAAATGATTGTCGGAAGAGCTGCGATCAATATGTCCAGCCCTTTACGTTTCTCTTCAAATCGTCCCATGAATCCGAGAGTGTTTCCCGTCCATCTCGGATCAACATGTGCATCGCTATAACGAGAGGCATAAATTCCATTGGGGACAACAATTGCATCGGTCTCTAGATGCTCTCTCAACGTTTCGCGCGCTGCCTCGCTGACTGCGATACGCGCCGTCAATTTTTCAATGACGGGTTCCAGAAAGGGAACGACCGCAAAACTTACCTTCTGTCTCTTGGCTGCCGCATGGAAAGTTCCCACCATCGGCCCTTCTGCGGCCCAACACGCAAGCAATGAGATAGATGGGATTGCAGGTTCATGTAGATGCAGGACATCGAAATCGCCCGCTTGGATCCATTGACGAACCCGCGAAAACGCAATCGGACCGAAGAGAATGCGGGCTACTGCCCCGTTGTAAGGAATCGAGATTGGCCTTCCGGCGCTCGTTACATAATCGGGAAGTTTCTCATCATCGATTGCTGGCGCTAACACCGAGACGTGATGACCTTGACGAATCAGGTATTCAGCAAGATCACCAACGTGGCTCTGCACTCCACCTGGTGTATCCCATCCATAGGGACAGACAATTCCGATCTTCTTCTTTGAAAGCGGCATTACTTCTCACCCTTACGATCTACGAAGTCGCCGTCGATCCAAATACGTTGCAACATATGCCAATCATCTGGGTGTTCGGCTATTCCTCGTGCAAAGAGATCAGCACTTCTCTGCACGGTCAACGCTATCGCTTCCGCTTCTGTGTCAGCAACGGCTACTTCAACAGGATGAAAGTCGATATGTATTCCAGTTGCTGTGTACCAAACATGGGCGGTGATGAGCGGAATACCCGTTCTGATAGCTAAGAGTGCAGGGCCTGCCGGCATGCGAGCTGGGAAACCGAAGAATGAAACATCGATAGCTGATTGAGAAAGATCGCGGTCTGCAACGAGGGCTATGAGCCTCTTCTCGCGCGCTCTCTTTAACAAAGTCGCAAATGAACGAGAGTCCAGGGATAGAACTTCAAAGCCCATCGCTTCACGATGTCGTAAGAACTTTTGAAAGAGAGCTTCAGGTTTTAAACGTTCGGCCACGGTGACAAGTGGGATTCCCAGTGAACAGAAATAGGCACCCGCATGATCCCAGTTTCCCGAATGCGGCAGCGCCACGACAACGCCGCGTCCCTCTTTCATGGGATCTAAAAGAAGGTGTTCATTGGTTGTAGTGACAGTTGCTTGAATGTGTGAATGGCTCCACTTTTGAATTCTGAAGGTGTCGCACCAATATCGCATATACGAACGCATTGCCCGTTCAACAAGCTCTTGTAATTGTTTCGCATCCAACTCAGGTTTCACTCGTGCCAAGTTGGATCGAAGACGTCGAAGGCTTGCTCCATCGCGGCGAGTGATGAAGTCTGCAATCGTTGAGAATAATCTGTAGGCACTCCTTTCAGGCAGGTTGCGAACTATCCACCAACCTGTCAGGTAGAGCGCGAGAGTGATCCTACTTTTCACGAGAGTTTGAGGCCTCGATAGACAACGAGCATCCGTTGACCAACAGTAATAATCCCAAGGATCGCTAATAACCAGAACCCAATAGCCAGAGCATAGGAAAGACCGAGGCCATGAAGACCTATGGCAGTCAAAATCAAGACCAACCTTTCGGTCCTTTCTGCAATTCCAACGCTACAAGCAATTCCAAAGCTCTCAGATTTTGCTCGAATGTACGGAATCAACAGGCTCGTCACAAGAATGACTAAACCCAGATATGAAAGTGGATCATCAAGTGCGATGAGCGGTACCAAGATCGCAATCGTGATGGCTGAATCTGTGATGCGATCAATTGTGGAATCAAGAAAACCACCCCAAGCACTTGCCCCTTTATCCGATATTCGTGCCATCGTTCCATCGAAGAGATCGCTGAGGGCACAGATGCAGATAAGAATCGTTCCGACAAAAAAACGTTCTTTCGGATAAAAATAGGCTGCAGATGCGATCACTCCGATGGCTCCCAGAATTGTTACAGAGTTTGGAGTCAGACCAGCGCGAAGGGCAAGGCGAGCCACCGGATCAATTACCCGAGTGACTGCTGGTTTCAGTGCGCCACTAATCATCGAGGCCATCGTAGGCTTACCCGCATGCCTTCGCCTAGTTCCCCGCCTGTGAAACGTATCCATATATATGGACATGTAAGCGCCTCCCCTCAGGCGATCGCTGAAACCTTTTCTGCCTCTGTGGCGCAATCGCCCGAAGCTGAATCTGACCTTGCCATCTTTGCAATCAATCCATCTGCAGGAATCGATCAAGAGACGATAGATATCTGGGCAGCTCTCGATGACTTTCAAATTCCACGAATGGTTTTAGTTAATGGTTTAGATGGACAAGAGCTCGATTTTGAAGATGCGGTGATGGTTGCCAATCGCGTCTTCGATCAATTGGTTACTCCATTCCTGGTTCTTCATGCCGATTCCGGTGAACCCGCTGCGCTCATTCGTTTACACGATTTAACAATCATCGATTACTCAACCAATCCGCCAACTGTTGGAGCGCATGAAGCAGAACATGAAGAGTTGGTTCGTGAATTTCGCGATGAGTATCTTGAACAGATGCAAGAGATGGATGATGGTGCATTTGCTGCAGGAATTCTATTTCCGGCAATTCCAATTAATCTCATCCGTGGAATTGGAATTGATATCGTTAAAGAATATATAGACCAGTTACCAGGCCGCAGCTAACTCTTCTCTCGTCATAGTTAAGAGCTGTGGCAATACTTTGGTTTGACCAATAATTGGCATGAAGTTGGCATCCCCCGACCAGCGCGGGACAACATGTTGGTGAATATGCGCTGCAACTCCAGCACCTGAGATCGCACCTTGATTCATTCCTAAATTAAAACCATCTGCCTTAGAAACTGCACGCACTGTTTTCATCGCATGAGCGGTCATATCAGCAATCTCATGGCGCTCTTCATCGGTCAGATCTGTTAAATCAGCAACATGTCGATTGGCGCAGATAAGAAGGTGGCCGGGGTTATAGGGATAAAGATTCATGACAACGTAGGCAGTCTTACCACGCGCCACAATCAAACCTTCTTCATTGCTCAAGGTGAGGATATGACAGAAGGGACAGATAACGTCATTTCCTTCTAGCGGACGATTTTCACCGCGCAAGTAATCAAGGCGATGGGGCGCCCACAACCTCTGCCATCCATCAGGCATTCCAACACCGCTAATTTCGGTCATTGTTAAACCTGGCGACGCTCTGAAACAGTTGCTGCAATTTCAGCGATGGCATCGCCAATAGGGATACCGTTCTTCTGATCTCCATTGCGATAACGGAAGGAGATAGCACCTGCCTTCATATCCTCTTCACCCGCAATAATCATGTATGGAATCTTCTGCATCTGAGCATTGCGTACCTTCTTCTGCATGCGATCATCGGATGCATCGAGTTCGGCGCGAATACCTGCTGATTTCATCTGCTTGACGACACCGCTTAAGTAATCGGCAAAGGTATCTGCCACTGGTATTGCCATTACCTGAACAGGTGCAAGCCAAGGTGGAAATGCGCCTGAATAGTGTTCTGTGAGTACTCCGAAGAAGCGTTCGATTGAACCGAAGAGCGCTCGGTGAATCATGACTGGTCGTTGTCTGGAGCCATCTGCTGCTGCAAATTCAAGTTCAAAGCGCTGCGGAAGTTGGAAATCTACTTGAATCGTAGACATCTGCCATGTGCGCCCGATTGCATCCTTTGCTTGCACAGAAATCTTCGGACCATAGAAAGCCGCTCCGCCTTCATCGAGAACAAGTTCAAGGTTCTGTGCAAGGGCTGCTTTACGAAGGGCTTCAGTCGCCTCAATCCAATCAGATTCTTCGCCAACTGATTTTTCAGGATTCCGTGTTGAAAGTTCGAGGTAGAAATCCTCAAGTCCATAATCGCGAAGGAGATTGAGCACGAAAGTCAGAAGTGAATCCAGCTCCCCTGCCATCTGCTCTTTTGTGCAATAGATATGTGCATCATCTTGAGTAAAGCCCCGTGCGCGGGTGATTCCGTGGAGCACGCCTGATTTTTCATAACGGTAGACAGTTCCAAATTCAAAGAGGCGTAAAGGTAGCTCACGGTAAGAACGCTGGCGTGATTGGAAAATCAAATTGTGGAAGGGGCAGTTCATGGGCTTCATGTAGTACTGCTGCCCTGCGCGCTTTATCGTGCCATCTGCATGGAGCTCTTCATCCATGATCATGGGCGGATACATGCCTTCTGAATACCAATCAAGGTGACCAGATTTTTGAAAGAGCGCAGCCTTTGTTAAATGTGGTGAATAGACAAAGTCATAGCCTTCATCTTCATGGCGCTTGCGAGAATAATCTTCCATCGCACGACGGATAATTCCGCCTTTGGGATGAAAGACTGCAAGGCCCGAACCAATCTCTTCGGGAAATGAGAAGAGGTCAAGCTCTTGGCCCAAACGTCTATGATCGCGCTTTTCAGCCTCTGCCAATAGTTCAAGGTGAGCATCGAGCTCTTCTTGCGATGGCCAAGCAGTTCCATAGATACGTTGCAACATCGGGTTCTTCTCAGAACCGCGCCAATAAGCGGCGGCACTGCGCATCAACGTAAAGGCTGGAATATGTTTGGTTGATGGCAAATGTGGCCCACGGCAAAGATCTGACCAGACAGATTGCCCATCACGCCCGAGATTGTCGTAAATCGTAAGTTCGGCCCCGCCTACTTCAACGTTCGTTTCATCAGTGCCACCACCTTTAATGCCGATGAGTTCACACTTATATGGTTCGTGAGCTAGCTCTTTGAGCGCCTCTGCCTCTGTTGTTACGCGACGCTTAAATCGTTGACCATCTTTGATGATCTTGCGCATTGCGCTCTCTATCTTGACCAAATTATCGGGATTAAATGGCTCTTGTGGATCAAAGTCATAATAAAAACCATCGGTGATCGGTGGTCCAATGCCTAAACGAGTCTGCGTAAAGATTTGCTGAACTGCTTGCGCCATGACGTGCGCCGTTGAATGTCGCAGTACCGACAGGCCTTCAGGGGATGAAATTGAGATGCCTTCAATGACATCACCTGCAGTGAGATCGCTCCATAGATCACGGAGGACCCCATTGATTTTGCAGACCACAATCTCTTTTCTATCCGCGTAAATTTGGGTAGGTCTCTGATCGGGCTCGATAGTGCGCACAACGCCATCGACGGTGATCGATATTTCAGACATGGGGTTAGCCTACCGAAAGAGGCTGAGCATATGCGCGAATGAGAGCTTCGAGGGTGCCGGTTGCATTCCCCATCGAAAGTTTCATATCGCCAATATGCGAAACGGGCTGAACCACACGCAAACTTGAGAGCATCACAGCGGATTCGACCTCACCAATCTCGGAAATATGAATTGTCCTTACCTTCACATCACACTCTTCGATTGCAATGGCTCGCATGACTCCAGGCAAAATCCCCGCAGTAATCGGAGGCGTAACCCAGCTACCGTCAATCAGAAATGCAACATTGGCAATGGCGGTCTCAGTGACTTCATTCTTGCTATTAAAGAGCAGGCAATCATGGAATCCCTCATCGCGAGCGGTAGCCAATATTGCATAGCGATCGTCATAAGGAAATGCCTTATGTATTGACCCATGGACAGTCTGACTATAGAAATTGAGTCGGGCAGGGCCATCGTTTTCCTCATATGCGTCATGAGTAATATGGACGATGCCAGGGGCCAAGCAGATTCGTAAACGCCCAATTGCATGAGGGTTTTCTCTCAATACAGCGATCATCTGGGTGCGAATACTCTCTTCATCTGGAATCGCAATAGAAAGTTCTTGAGCAGAATTCAAGGCTCGCCGCATATGACGAGTTAATGCAATTGCAGCACCATCAATCGTTTTGATAGTCTCAAAGATTCCTGTTCCTCGTGGAAAACCGTGCGCATCTAATTCAAGTTCCGTCACAGGTTTCCGCCTGCAATGGAAATCAATCGACGAGCTTTCAATTGAGTCTCTTCCCATTCCCCTTCAGGGTCACTGCCCCAGGTAATGCCAGCGCCATTACCAAATCGCAGAATGCTATCTCCTGTCGTCCAGAATGTTCGAATGGCCACAGAGAGTTCAGCCCTGTCTGCATGAACCCAGCCCAGGATCCCGCAGTATGGCCCACGTGGACCTTCTCGTTCTTCAATAATAGATAGGGCTGCGCTCTTAGGGGCGCCACTTACTGAACCGGGCGGTAATACTGCTGCAAATATCTGCGCCCATGTAACTCCAGCTTGCAATTCACCGCTGACATCGGAGACCAAGTGGGTGATACCAGGGTGTTTTTCATGTCTGAATAATTGATCTACTTCAACAGATCCCGGATTACAAATTCGACCCAAGTCGTTGCGCATTAAATCAACAATCATCAAATTTTCGGCCCTATCTTTTTCTCCGAAAACATCTTCGCTATCTCTAATAGTTCCCTTAATTGGCGAGGTCACCAGATGCGAACCCTGCCGTGAAAGGAAACGTTCAGGGGAAGCCGATGCAATCTGTAAGTCATTGACTGATAAATAGCTTGCAAAAGGTGCAGGATTTTTCTCCACAAGTTCAGAGAACAGTCCAGCCAGTGAAAGATCAGAAGCAATCGAGTGGCTCAATTCGCGGCATGCATTAACTTGATAGACGCTCCCTGCACCAACTGCTTCGCGAATACCAGATACATAGGAGAGATACTCGGCTTCGCTCTGCGAACTCTTCCAGCCACCAGTTAATTGCTGCCAGGGGGCCTCTGGAAATTCAGAGGCTAAGAGATCCGAATATCGCGCAAAGAGAGCCTTCCCTTCGAAAGAAAGAGAAACCGCCCAAAAATTTCCATCTTCTAACGCTGCAGGATCATCACTTACTTCTTGCAGTGAACGAGCCAAATGCCCATCCATCCAAAAGTACGAATCTGCTTGCGCCATGGGGCAAGGCTACGCATAAGTTGCTTGGGACTTGGCTACATCTATTGATGTAGCCAGAATTGCCGCTTTGGCACATACGCCACCTCTGCGCTAGATTTGCACCCTTCACCAAGAAGAAATGCGGACGTAGCGCAGCTGGTAGCGCGGAACCTTGCCAAGGTTCAGGTCGCGGGTTCGAACCCCGTCGTCCGCTCGGATTTACCGCCACTTAGTAAGTAATTACCGGTGGCGGTTGGTCTATGGTCGGATGGCCGAGAGGCGAGGCAAGGGACTGCAAATCCCTCTACACGGGTTCAAATCCCGTTCCGACCTCCATTGGTTCTCTCGCAAGAGAGGGACAATGGTCGAGCACTACAACTTCATATACCTAGGACGATTGGCTCAGCGGTAGAGCACCACATTGACATTGTGGGGGTCACTGGTTCGATCCCAGTATCGTCCACAATTAGTTGAAAATGAACGGAAATGACGGAAACTCCGTCACTAGTTCTAATGTGAACCTAACTTAGACAGTATCGTCTAATGGGATCCCAATTCCTGCGAATGCGTGTGAAAACATGGAATTGGAACATCAAATGTTGGTTTCTGAATATGCTCAAAATGTAATTAATAATCGTCCTCTGAAATATGGGACTAGACAGTCCTACATCAAGATCATCAAGTCTCTTGGAATTTGGGAGACAGAGATCTCCGATCTGAATTGTGCCCTGATCTTCGACAAAGTTGATCAGATGCGTAGCCACAATGTTAAAAAGAATGTCTATATCTGTTTGAGATCTGTCTTTAAGGATCTTGGCATATTCAATGAACTTCCCATCTTGGAAGCGGCTTGGTTAGCCGTTAATCGCCGAGTCTGTATAGGAGTAAACACCACCCGAGGATTTAATCTTCGAAAAGTTATTAAAAATGTATTTCATATTTTGATTTGCAGGATCGAAGGTGTTGATCCATTTGCAGTCGTTGAAATAGGAACCATTGACCAGCTTCTCTTCGGTAATTAGTCCCCGCTCCATCATCAGAATCATTGCGGCAGCCTGCGGGTATGTGTTTGAGTCAAGCTTCATATTTGGCTCGGTGATCAAAGAGGTATGGAATCTAGCTAGAAGTCTCTGTTTGTGATCTGTTCTTCCCTCGTTCTTTGCTGCCATGTAGTGGCCAAAGTAATCAGCAGTACCTTCGGCAAACCAACGCATATAGTTCATCTTGTCTTCGTCTATCTTGAGGATTGGCGAACATCTATTTAGAAGGTAGTTTGACATTCCATGATATGCCTCATGGAAGAAGGTTGTCTTCGCATCGTATTTTGATTGCTCAGCAGTCCATGCCATCGTCACAGACCTCGCATTAAGACACGGATCTGGTGCAGTTGCGACGTTGGCAGCTCCCTTAATCCATCGCTCGACTCGATCTGCACCCTCGCTCAGATCAGCAGCGGATTGCTTGCAGCCATTAGCAGCGTTAGCGACGAGAGAAGTCTGCCAAGTTCTGAAGTAATTGGAGGCATCTTTAATTTCTGACGCGCTCAAAATATCGCTGTGTTCCGCGAAGGGGTCTCCCCCAAAAACTCCAGGGTCTGGCTCGTCATCCAGCTGCACACCAATGGGCCAAATTAATGACAA
>FLOH01001028.1_pt1 | contig 46760 bp, 41 predicted proteins | sample 756751 | NCBI WGS metagenome assembly FLOH01 (sample SAMEA4026879, study PRJEB14308) | marine metagenome | biome: coastal water; material: water | depth 74 m | reverse complement strand
TACGCTTGCATTCCGCGTGACGGCTCAGCGTCACTTCAAGCCAGCGCGGGATGATCCGGTCGTTGATGTCTTCAAGGATCAGCTGCGCGGTTTCTTCAAGACTGGCAAAGCTGATCTTGCCGAGCGCGTCGACATAGGCCGTCAGACTTTCCGGATCAAGCACGTCCCGGTCCGGTACGTATCGGAGCCTGAGCCTGTCACCCATGCAGGTGTCTTCAAGGATGACGATGATGTCATGGTGCGGCAACGGTGCCGGCGACGATGCCAGGATATCCCGGCGTTGATGCGTTGGATGGGGCTGATTTTTCATGGTGTCAGATCACCATGCCGCCGCCGGCAACCCTGGCTGCGGACGGGCCTTTCGGAATCTCGACGAAACCGCCGGGTGCCGCCTGAAAGCCGACAGATCCCTCAAGGCCGGTCAGTTCCATCGCATCGGCATAGAGCCGCCGGATATCATCGCGCATGACCGGGGCCAGCGGGTCATCGGTGCGCAGCACCAGATCGAGCCGTTTGTTGTCGTTGCCGACCAGACCGTCAATCTGCATGTGGCCGATGCGGGTCAGGTTGAGATCGACGACAAACCGGGTGCCGCCCTTGCCGGGATTCTGATCGTCGTCCTTGTTGTCCTGATCGCGGATCAAAAGCTGCAGGCGGTCGATCTCGGCACCATGCAAAAACGGTACGGTATTGAGACGCCACTCTCCGCTCAGCGGGTCTTCGAATTTTCGGCTCATCTGGCCGAGATCGCTTTTGAGACGACCGGCGAGTTCGGGGCGCAGCTGTTCGAGAATACGCGACGGCCCGTCGCCGATCCACTTCCTGAGTTCACCGCCGCGCAGTGCCGACAGAAAGAACAGGACGTTGCTGGCCAGTTGCTGGTCGGCCTTCGGCATCGCCGATTGCATAATATGATTGTGTGCCCCCGGTGCCGCCTCGCGCAGCACATCCAGCGCTTCGTCAAAGGCTTGCCAGTCGCCCTCGGCAAGTGGTGCGCCTTCGGCGTGCAACTGGCCATGCTGCGCCGTACCCGGTGCCGGTGGCTTGAAGGTCAGGATTTCAAATTTAAGTTCGCTGCCAGGCGGTAGCGGGGTCGTCGTCGGCAGCGACAGCGGCCCGATATGGGTTGAAAGCACCGTTTGTCCGACGCCCTGATGGCCGCTGACGACACCACTGATGACACTGCCGGGAGCCAGTGATATCTGCCCTTGCGGCGGTGGCGGCGTGAGACTGGCCGGTACCGTCGTTGCGATGTTGATGGAGATGATTTTGACGCTGAGACCACTCCCGGACGGGAAGTTCACGGTGCCGCCGGGGATGGCGGCCGATTGCGCTGCCCCCACGGGGCCGGTCTGACCGGGCACGCCCGGCTGTCCCGAAAGCGCAGCACCTGGCTGCGCCCCGGCCGGGTTGGGCTGACCCGGGGTGCCGGGTTGCAGCGGATTGGGCTGGCCGGCAAGCAAACCCGGTGCTGTCGTTGCCGGCTGTCCGGCAGGTGCGCCGGCTGTCCCTTGCCCTGCCAGAGGCAGCACGAGTTGGCCGTCGGTGAAGCTGATCGGGCGCAGCAGGGTTGCGGTAACGATGCCGCCCGGGGCCAGCTGCAGACGGTCGCTGTTGGGCACCGCTAGCGGCGTTGTCGTGTCACCGGGCTTCGCCTGCGGCAACAGCGGACTTAGCGTCAGCGGTCGGCCGTCGGCGCCGGCAAGCTGCACGCGGGGCTGCGCACCGCCGCTGAGAATCTGCAGGATCAGCGCATCGCCGACTTTTACCGTCGCCAGACCTGGCAGCTTGACGGTGATGTCGCCCAGCAGCGAGGCAAGCTTGATTTCGTTTGCCGAAACGATGTCGGCGATCACCACGTCAATCTTGCTCCCGGGCGGCAGTTCGCTGACGGCCTGGGTCGCCTGAAGTACCGCAGCCCGGACAAGGGCAACCGTAGCGGTTGCCGGGGGCGGCGGTGACGGGGGTGTGACCGTGCTCATCAGTCCTGGATTTCTCCGGCATGTTCGCGGCGGATGATCCGGGCGATCTGTTTGACGTCTTCGGCGGCAACACTGTCGGGGTCGCGGTTCAGCAGCGGTGCCTGGGCGCGAATGGCGGCCGGTACCTTGGGATCGCGACGAATAATCCCAAGATGCTCGGGGGAGAATTTGAGAAACCCCTGACAGGCCTTGTTGAGGGTGTTGTAGGTCCGCTCGCCTTCCGTTGTCGAATTGACGACGTTGGTGACGACCTTGATCGTCGTGTCGGGGCGTTCGTTGTGCGTGACCTTGATGAAGGCATAGCCATCGGTCAGCGAGGTCGGCTCGTCGGTGACGACGACGATGATCTGATCGGCGGCGTAGGCGAGCCGTCTGACCATGCTTTCGACACCGGCACCGAGATCGATGATGACGTAATCGTAATTGGCCGACAGCAGGGTCAGTTCGTCGAGCAGCGACTGCAGACGGTTGCCGGCAAGACCGGCCAGCGCGCCGGACCCGGACCGTCCGGCCAGTACATCGAAGCCGCCTTCTTCATAATAGGTGACCGCCTGGGCCAGACTGACGCGTCCGGCCAGCACGCCGCCGAGGTCGTTCTTGACCATCAGGCCGAGCTGGATGTCGAGGTTGGCCAGTCCGAGGTCGCCGTCGAACAGCAGTACGCGCTTGTCGGTGCGGGCCAGCGCATGGGCCAGGGTAATCGAGAACCATGTTTTGCCGACGCCGCCCTTGCCCGAAGCAACGGCAATGACATTGCGGCCTTTGGCGCGGCTGGCGCTGACAGGTTTCTGCGGTTCATTTTCGTTCATTGGGCGACCTTTTGTTGCGGCTGTTCATAAGGATCATCGTCGGGGATGATCAATTGTGCGAAGGAAACGGGATTGATGCGGCTGAGCCCGTCGGCGACTTGCGGATTAACGCTGACGTTGGCGATGGCGATGCGGCCGATCAGGGCTGCGGCCAGAATGCCGCCCAGCCTGCGGGTCAGATCAAGACGGCTGATGACCATGCGCCCGGCGCCGATGTCGGCAAACGCTTGCGCCGTATCGGCGGATTCCATGGCGTCGGCACCGGCCGCCATGACCAGCATGATTTCGCCATCGACGGCTTCGGCGAGACGCTGCAAGGCGGCCATGTCGTCAGTATCGAACGGATTGACGCCGGCGGTATCGATGATCGCGATGTCGGCGCGCTCGATGGCATCACGATATTCTGCCAGCGCATCCGGACTGTCGGCGGTCAGCAGATCGAGACCGAGTATGCGGGTGAAGGCCTGCAACTGTTCGACCCCGCCGGCGCGCTTGATGTCGGTGCTGGCGACAAACACCGAACGGCCGGCAAAGTGGGCATGGGCACACAGTTTGGCGGCGGTGATGGTTTTCCCGGCCCCGGGAATGCCGGCCAGCAGCAGCGGTCTGTACTGCGCCTGGACGTCAACAGGCTTGAAGGCAATGCCGAGATCTATGGCGGCGGCCAGCGCCAGAACCGGGTCGCCTTCGCTGACCAGATCGGTATCGCGCAACAACTGTTCCAGCACAGGGGCCGGCAGACCGTGCGCGGTCAGCACCTGACGCAGAAACTGGCGGCGCGTGTCCGGGGCCATCGGCGGCTCGGTTTCGTCGACAAGCCCCTCGATGAAGGCATCATCTTCTTCAATGGCGGCACTGACCCAGCACAGCTGATCGTCGTCGTCGACCCGGGTCGAGACGATGATCGCATCGGTGCCCATATCCTGGCGCACAAGGGCCATCGCTTCGGGCATCGTCGGGGCGGTGTAGGTTCTGAGGCGCATGAGCCGTTTTCGCTAGAGCTAAATTTGGCCGACAGTTTTGATCTTCGCCTTAGGGTATATCTCGTTTTGCGACATGACCACTGTCATCGGCCGGAACCGGTCGACGATTGAGCGTACGTACGGGCGGATCGTCGGGCTGGTCAGCAACACCGGCTGCTCGCCCATCATCGCCTGACGTTCAAAGGTGTTGCGGAGCTGCGTAATGAATTCCTGCAGACGGGTCGGCGGCATCGACAGCTGCCGGTCGTCGTTCTGTCCGACCAGACTTTCGGCAAACGTCTGTTCCCAGCCGGGCGACAGCGTGATCAGCGGGATAAAGCCGCGATCATTGGTGTTCATGTTGGAAATCTGTCTGGCCAGACGGGAGCGCACGTGCTCGGTGATCATCATGACGTTGCGGGTATTGCCGCAGGCCTCGAAAACGCCTTCGAGAATGGTCGGCAGATCACGGATTGAAATCCGCTCGCCCAGCAGGTTCTGCAGGACCCGCTGCAGACCACCCAGCGAAATCTGTCCCGGGATGATATCGGCGACCAGTTTCTGGTGCTCTTTGTCGATTTCGTCGAGCAACTTCTGGGTTTCCGAATAGGACAGCAGTTCCGACATGTTGTCCTTGATCAGTTCGGTGATGTTGGTGGTCACGACAGTGGCCGGGTCGACCACGGTATAGCCGCGGAACAGGGCTTCCTCGCGGTTGGCTTCCTCGATCCACATGGCCGGCAGACCGAACGTCGGCTCCATGGTTTTTTCACCGGGGATCGAAATGTCCTCGCCGCGCGGATCCATCACCAGCAGCATGTTGGGGCGCAATTCGCCGCGGCCGGCTTCGATTTCCTTGATGCGGATGACATAGACGTTGGCCGGCAGCTGCATGTTGTCCTGTATTCGCACCGACGGCATCACGAAGCCGACTTCCGAAGCCAGCTGGCGGCGTAGCGCCTTGATCTGGTCGGTCAGTTTCTGGCCGTCTTTCGGAGCATTGATCAGGGTCAGCAGACCGTAGCCGAGCTCGAGACGGATGTGATCGATCTTCAGTGCCGAGGAAATCGGTTCTTCCGAGACCGACTTGGGATCGATCTTCTCGTCTTCGATCTGGCGCACCGCGTCTTCGGCGACCTGTACGTTGCGTTGATTGATGAAGAAGGCGCCGCCGCCGCATATGGCCGCCAGCGTCATGAACGGCATCGCCGGAATGCCGGGCAGGATGGCCAGCGCCAGCAACAGGAAGGCGACCAGCGAAAGAGCTTTCGGTTGCCCGCCGAGCTGTTTGAAGATGGCGACTTCCGCGGTTCCGGCGACCCCGGCCTTGGTGACAACCAGACCGGCTGCGGTCGAGACGATCAGCGCCGGGATCTGCGAGACCAGACCATCCCCGACGGTCAGGCGCGTGTAGGTATCGGCGGCCTGGGCGAACGACAGGTCCTTCTGCGCGACGCCGATGATCATCCCGGCGATGACGTTGATGAAGGTGATCATCAGGCCGGCAATGGCGTCGCCGCGCACGAACTTGGCGGCCCCGTCCATGGCCCCGAAGAAGGCGCTTTCCTCTTCCAGTTCCTTGCGGCGAAGTTTGGCGGTTTCCTCGTCGATCAGGCCCGACGACAGATCGGCGTCGATGGCCATCTGCTTGCCGGGCATGGCATCCAGTGAAAACCGGGCCGAGACTTCGGCGATACGACCGGAACCTTTGGTGATGACGACGAAATTCACGATCACCAGGATCGCAAAGACGATAATCCCGATAACGAAATTGCCGCTCATGACGAAGCCGCCGAAGGCCTCGATCACCTTGCCGGCAGCCGCCGTTCCCTGATGGCCGTCGGACAGGATCAGCCGCGTTGACGCCAAATTGAGTGACAGCCGGATCATCGTCGCCAGCAAAAGGATGGTCGGGAAGGCGTTGAAATCGAGCGGCCGTTCGACGAACAGCGAGGTCATCAGGATCAGCACGGAGATGGTGATCGACAAGGCCAGGGCAAAGTCGAGCATCCACTTCGGCATCGGCAGGATCAGCACCACGAGAATGGCAACAACGCCGAGCGCCAGCATGATGTCGCCGCGTTTGGCTGCCGATGCCAGACGGCCCCGGAAGAAATCTCCGGTGCTTACTGTTACTTCACCGCCGCCGGCCTCGGCCATTTACTGCAATCCTCTGGGTTTTATGACGTTCACGTCATGGGTACGGAAAACAATCGTATGCCTGTCATTCATGCCCCTGAAGCTCATGCACCGGCCTGTGGGGCATCGCCTGAAGCGGGGATGTTGAATCCTTCGCTGCCGTACTGCTTGAGCTTGTTCCTGAGCGTGCGGATGGAAATGCCGAGAATCGTCGCCGCATGGGTGCGGTTGCCGAGGCAATGCTGCAGGGTATCGATGATCAGTTCGCGTTCAACCTCGGCAACGGTTCTGCCGACCAGTTGCTGGGTGCCGTCGTCGCCGTGTGCCCTGGCCGACGCGTTGCCGCCGGCATCGTCCTGCGAGGTCAGCAGGATCGCCGTGGCATCGATCTGATCGCCGGCTGCCAGCAGGATCGAACGGTGCATCGTATTTTCAAGTTCGCGGACGTTGCCGGGCCATGGGTAGTTGCGCAGCTTGGCGGCGGCATCTTCGGAGATCACCTTGTGCGCCACGTCATTGGCTTCGGCATATTTGGCGGCGAAAAACTCGGCCAACGGCAGTATATCCGCCGGCCGTTCGGCCAGCGACGGCAGCCGCAGATTGACGACGTTGAGGCGGAAATACAGATCTTCGCGGAAATGGCCGTCACGGACAGCCTGTTCCATGTTGCGGTTCGACGTCGCCAGAATACGCACATTAACCTGTATCGATTTATTCGAACCGATGCGGTCAAGCACGCGTTCCTGCAGGACGCGGAGCAGCTTTGACTGCAGCCGAACATCCATCTCGCTGATTTCATCGAGCAGCAGGGTGCCGCCGTCGGCTTCCTCGAATTTGCCGATCCGCCTCGCCACGGCACCGGTGAAGGCGCCTTTCTCATGGCCGAAAAGCTCGGATTCCAGGAGCGTTTCCGGGATCGCCGCACAGTTCACGGCAACGAAGCGCCGGTCCTTGCGTTTCGATTTGCTGTGGATGTAGTGGGCCAGCACTTCCTTGCCGGTCCCGGATGGGCCGGTGATCAGCACACTGGCTTCCGAGGGCGCAATCTGTTCGGCCATCTTAACGGCGGCGGCCATCTTCGGGTCTTTATAGATCAGCGCATGCTGGTCTTCGGTAACCGCTTCGAGGACCGCGGCAATCAGTTCCGGATCGGGCGGCAGCGGCACGTATTCCCTGGCCCCGGCACGCACCGCACGGACGGCGGCCTGGGTATCGTTGGAAACGCCGCAGGCAACTACCGGCACATGAATGCGTTCGCGCTGCAGACACTGCATGAATTCGGCAACGTCGAGAACGACATCAATCATGACCAGATCGGCACCGATGCGGCGCAGCAGATCAAGTCCGGACTCGACCGTATCGGCCTGCTGTACCTTGGCGCCACGTTTGATGGCGATCTGGCTGGCTGCGCCGATTTGTCCGTTCAGGGTGCCGACGATGATGAGTTGCATGACGCGATTGTGTTCCTGGTCTCTTCGTTAATCGAAATATTTAATGCGCTGCGACGGCGGCAGAATACTGTTGAGCATCATTTCCAGCCGTCTGGGATTTTCCTGCCGGCCGATCGAGGCCAAGGTCATGAGAAAGATCTGCAACAGCAGGGCTTCTTCACCGGAATTGCGCTCAAGCTTCGAGGCGAGCGGCAGGAACACCATGTTGGAAAGCACGGCCCCGTAAAAGGTGGTCAGCAGTGCAACCGCCATGGCCGGGCCGATGGTGGTCGGGTCCTGCAGGTTGCCGAGCATCTGCACGAGACCGATCAGGGTGCCGATCAGGCCCATCGCCGGAGCGAATTCGGCCATCTTGCGGAGCACGCTGGCACTTTGCCGGTGTCTTTGCAGCATCGACATCAGATCACGGCGTAAAATGTGCTCCACTTCCTCGCCGGGCGTGCCGTCGATCACCATGCTGATGCCCTGATGAAAGAACGGTTCGTCGCGGATATCATTGACGACGTTCTGCAGCGCCAGGACACCCTGCTTGCGGGCCACTTCGGCAACCTGAAGCGCCTTGTAGGCGGCGTCGAAGGGCCGTTGTGTGTTGCGCATCAGGGCGTGGCCGATAACGCCGACGGTGCCGAACATCTCGCGGAAGCTGAAACAGATGGTGGTGATGGCCAGCGTGCCGCCGATGACGATCAGGATCGACGGCGGATTGATGAAGCTGCCCGGCGCGCCGCCCAGCATGATCGCGGTAATGATCATGGCGAACCCACATAGCAGGCCGATGATCGTCGCTATATCAAGCGACGTCCCGCCGGCGCTGTGGATTTGTTCGTCAGCCATGTTTATACGCTCCGTGCCTAACTGGCGCGTTCAGTCTTGATGATTTCCGTCATCGTCACGCCGAGACGGTCTTCAACGACGACCACTTCGCCACGCGCCACCAGACGGTTGTTGACGTAGATGTCGATGGCCTCACCGACCTTGCGGTCCAGTTCGACAACGGCACCCCGGCCAAGCTTCAACAGCGCGCTGACCGGCATTGTCGTCTTGCCGAGCACGGCGGAAACCATGACCGGAATATCGTATACGGCCTCCAGGTCCTTGGCGCTGCGGGGCAAGTCGCCCATTTCGGTCATCGCCGAACCGATGGAATCCTGAGACTCCTTTTTCGGTGCCGGTGTGTCGTCGGCCTCACTTAGATCAGCCAAATCAAGCCCGCTTTCATTTTCTTCAGCCATTGATTTTCTCCTTTTCCGGTTTACTGACCAGATGGATCGCGTTCGTCGTCATCGTTCATAGTGCTTTGCGCGTCGAGTATAGCGGTTGCGGTTGCCGGTGACAGAGGATCAGGGTTCGAGACCCCCGTGTGATCCTCGGATTGACCCGCAGGATCTTCACCCGGGGCATCGGCAGCCATCTCCGGATCATCGACATGGGGTATTGGCGCGAAACTGTCACCTTCGATAAAGTCTTGATCTGAAACGCTATTATCGTCTTCAACGGCATCGTCGCCAGGGTCGCTGCTGGGTCTGAAAGAGGCCCCGTCGCCATCTTGATTATTATCTTCGAGGCGAGCATGAAATCCGTTGTCAGTCGCTTCATCCGCTTCTTCAGCGGGCGCTTCCGGCATGTCTGCCGTATTCGTCTCTGCCGATTCGCCGATCTCGTGCTCCCAGCTGGGCGACTGATCGGCGTATTCGTCCGTATCATCGTCATCAACCGGTTGCTGATCCTGTTGTATCGGGGCCTCGGGGGTGTCGTCCTGGGGCGGCGTCGCGGCCTCCGGATCCAGGTCATCTTCGGGGTCACTCGGCGGTGCAACCGCTTCATCTTTTTCGGGGCCATGCAGATTGTGTTCGATGATATTGTCGATCATGCCCCACAACGCATCGGCATCACGGACGGCGGCGCCGTTCGACCATTCGATTCGACAATCGCCAAGCGGCATCGAGGGATCGGGATTGACGAAAACCTTGCCCTCGAAACCGGCCCGATGCGTCATCGTCGCCAGTCGATCCGTCAGCGGCTCGCGCAGTTCCGGATTGACCATGATCTGGATGCGCGGCTCTTCGGTGACGGCTTTGAGGGTTTCCTGAACGACCCGTTCGACTTCGCCAAGGGCATTTCGGGCGTTGAGGTCGGGAAACATTTTCTGGGCGATGGCGGTCGAGATGGTAATCATCTCGCGGGCGATTTCGTGATTGGCTTCGATTTGCCGTGCAAAGATATCGTTAAGGTGGACGCTGGCTTTTTCGATGCTTTCCAAAAGCCGTTGCTCGGTCGCGTCGGCGGCTTCCTTGCGGCCCTCTTCCTTGCCGGCGGCAAAGGCCTCCGTGCGCGCTTCCGCCAGTTCTTCTTCGCTGAATGTCGGAACCACGATCTCCGGTTCGACTTCTTCCTCGACTTCAGGCTCCGGCACCTCGGGTTCTTCCGGGGCGTCGAAATCCAGATCAAAGGTGAATTTCTTGACGTTAGACATTCAGATAACCACCCGATCAGTTCCTGCGGCGACGAGCTGGATCAATAGATCAGTTCGCTTTCCTCGTCCGAACCGGCGATGACGATTTCGCCCGCATCCGACAGCGCCTTGGCGACCTGAACGATACCGGACTGCGCTTCGTCGACGTCCTTCAGTCTGACCGCGCCCATCGCGTCCATGTCTTCCTTCATCATCTTGCCGGCACGTTCGGACATGTTGGCGAAGAACAGTTCCTTGACCTCTTCCGACGAACCCTTGAGGGCAACCGCCAGCTGATCTTTTTCGACCTGACGCAGCAACAGCTGGATGCCGCTGGAGTCGACGCGGGCCAGATCGTCGAAGGTGAACATCAACTGCTTGATGCGCTCGGCGGATTCACGGTTGCGTTCTTCAAGGGCCGTCATGAAGCGGGTTTCGGTGTTGCGATCAAGGTTATTGAAGATGTCGGCCATCAACTCGTGGCTGTCGCGGCGTGCGGTACGCGCCAGGTTGGTCATGAATTCGGTTCTCAGCGTGCGCTCGACGTGATCGAGAATTTCCTTCTGCACGGCTTCCATGCGCAGCATCCGCATGATCACTTCCATCGAGAAGTTTTCCGGCAGCAGCGCCAGCATCCGGGCGGCGTGGTCGGTCTTGATCTTCGAGAGCACCACGGCGACGGTCTGCGGGTATTCGTTTTTAAGATAATTGGCGAGCACGGCTTCGTTGACGTTGCCGAGCTTGTCCCACATGGTCCGACCGGCCGGACCACGTATTTCTTCCATGATCTGCTTGACCCGGTCTTCGGGCAGCGAGCTCATCAGCAGGCGTTCGGTGGAGTCGTACGAACCGACCAGGCCACCGGCGGTCGACAGCTGATCGGCAAATTCGACAAACAGCCGCTCGACGACCCCGGCGTTCATGGAACCCAGAGTAGACATCGCATGGGAAAGCTCGCGGATTTCCTCGTTGTCCATCCGCTCGAAGATTTTGGTCGAGTGTTCGCGGCCGACAGCGAGCATGAAGGTTGCTGCTTTCTGAGGACCCGATAACGTCCGGTAATCGATCGCTTTCGCCATACTCTATGCTCCCCCTTCGTTCCTGTCTCAGGTTTCCTGATACATCCAGGAACGCAGAATTGCCAAGGCTTCTTCCGGGTGTTTCTGGACGATTTCGCCCACTTTCTTGACCGAGGACGCCTTGACGCGGCCTTCGACCCTGTCGATATCGATGAGCTCCTCGAACTGTTCCTCGTCGTCTTCGCTGTCCACAGGCACTCTCCCTCCGGACGGACCGGTCAAAGCCGGTGCCCGTCCCTGATCAGCCAGCAGGCGCTCAGCGGCTTCCTGAGCCGATGGCAGAGCCTCGAAGGCACGCGACAGTAGCGGCCGGACCACCAGCAGGATCACGAGGATCGCAACAATGCTGAGGACGAGAATCTCAACCACGCGAAGGATATCATTTTTACCCATCCCGAAAAACAGCTGTAGTTCTTCTTCGGGCGCATCGAAGCTGGCGAACTTCATCTGGATGATCTCGACCTTGTCGCCGCGGGTTTCGTCAAAACCGATGGCGCCGCGTACCAGGGTTGCGAGCAGACGCATTTCCTCTTCGCTACGCTTGGTGGATGTGGGTTTGCCATCCTTGTCAACACTCTGAACCTCATCGACCAGCACGGCAACCGACAGTTTGTCGACTTCGCCGCCTTCGCGGATCAGATTGGTGACGGTTTTGGTGATTTCGTAGTTGGTGGTTTCTTCGGTACGGTTCTGGTTCTCGTTGCGGCTGGCATTGTCACCGCCGCCGAGATTGGCGTCAGGCAGGTTGGTGCCGACGCTGGTCGGTGTCTGCCCCTCGGAATCCTTGGAGGCCGAGCTTTCGGTAACGGCGTTGGTGGAACGCACAACCTGGCCGTCCGGATTGAATTCTTCGGTCTGTGTCGAGACGCGGTCGAAATTCATCGCCACATTGACTTCGGCGCGAACACGGCCAAATCCGACGGTTCTTTCGAGCAGTTCTTCGATCATGTGCGAGGTTTGTGCTTCGATGCGGTGACGGCGCTCATCGGCTTTGGTGGCAATGCCGGAGATCGGGTCCGTCGCTTCAAAGCCCGATGACAGCAACGAGCCCTTGTTGTCGATGATCGAAATACGGTTTGGCGTCAACTGCGGCACTGCCGAGGCGACAAGGTGCTGAACGGCGGCGATCTGCTCGTTGGTCAGTCGCACGGGACCACGCATCTGCAGGACGACGGAGGCGCTTGGCTGCTGTTTTTCGCGGCTGAACAGCTCGCGGCGGGGCATCACGAGGTGAACACGGGCACTTTTGACGGTATTGATCGATCCGATGGTGCGGGCCAGTTCGCCTTCCAGTGCGCGCACCAGATTGACGTTCTGCATGAAATTGGTCGAGCCGAGGGAGTCTGCGTGGTCGAACAGCTCGTAGCCGATCGAGCCGCCCGACGGCAGGCCCTGCTGGGCAAGCTCCAGACGCAGCTTCATCACCTGATCCTGGGGGACCAGGATCTGCGTGCCGTTCTGCTTGATTTCAAAGGGGACATTGCGGGTTTCGAGTTCCTTGACGATACCTGCCGCATCGCTTTGCGCCAGCTCACCGTAAAGAGTGGTCATGCTCGGCGTCGACAGCTTGGTGGCGAAGAACACCAGAAAGCCGATCAGACCCAGGACGACGCCGCCCATGATGGCCAACCGCATCGGACCGAGATTTCTTATTGCCTGCACAAAGGTATCCACGAGCGCCCCCAATCCGTCCCTGGCGACCTAAATCGCCGTTCATCCCTGGTTTCTGTCCGCACAAGGCGGCATGAACCGTTATCCCAGAGATGATGCTAGGGGGAGTTTAGTGAATAAGTGGTTAATGACCGGCAATATTTGCCTATCTGGGTATCTGGCTGCAGGTGCCGATAAACCCAGCCCGGAAAACCAAAAGTGGTTAACCGGCGCGATAGGCTTTGATGCGGGTTGTGCGAAGGCCGCGAACGCCATGCCGTTCAAGAAGCCGCTCCCAAGAGCGAAACTCGTCGATCGACAACTGGTACAGTCTGCAGGCTTCTTCGAGGGAGATCAGTCCGCAGCGCACGCCGGCGACGACATCCGCCTTGCGCCGAGGCACCCAGCGGGTGGTATCCGGCGGTGGCAGGTCGCCCATCGACATGGACAAACCGCTCGGGCTCAACGCTTCTGAGCGGTAAGACCTGTTTCCCTCTCGATACTGTTTTAATTCGGTCATTGCGTTCTGCTTTCCGATGTTTGCTTCATTTTTCTGTCCCTGGGAATCTTGGGATCTATAGAAGAGCAGAAGGGCCTTAAAAAAAGCCTAAACTCTAAGGTAAATACACGTTAACCCTTCAGTTTTTTTCGAGGCGGGCTTTCAGGGCGTTTTGCACGTTGGCAATAACTTCAGGCCAGCCGCCGGGTTCGGACTGGCGGAACAGGGTCGCGCTCGGATACCAGGGGCTTTTGTCGGTACCGAGAAAATAACGGCTGTCCGGATCGAACGAGAGCAATATCCATACCGGCAGCCCCAGAGCCCCGGCCAGATGTGCCGGCGCACTGTCGACGCTGATGACCAGATCAAGCGCCGCCATCAGCGCCGCCGTAGCGGCAAAATCGCCAAGCCGGTCGCGGACATCGATCAGTCTGGGGTCGCGCCACAGATTGCCGCGCGGCCCGATCAAAAGGTTAAAGAAGCAGATACCGTCATTTTCGAGCAGCGGTGCTGCCGTTTCCGCCGCCATCGAGCGGCTGTAATCATGCGACTGCCCCGGATTGCCGGCCCAGATCAGACCCACGGCGAGCTTGTCCCCGGTCCTTTCCCGCAGCTCATCCCGCCATGCCCGCACCGCATCGGCATCGGCGCGCAGATAGGCAGGCTTGGCCGGGATGGTTTTGATGGCGGTGCCCAGCCGGCAGGGCAGGCTCATTACCGAGACATGATAATCGGCCTCGGGCGCGGGTCCCTTGAGATCACAGATACCGATGCTTTCGCCAAAGCTTTGCCGGAACAGCCCGATCAGCGCCGCTTCGCACATCAGGGTGAGCCGAGCGCCCCGGGCCGCCAGTTCAGGCAGATAGCGGGCATACAGCAAAGCATCACCGAAGCCCTGTTCGTTCCACACCAGCAGTCGTTTGCCGGCCAGATCCTGGCCCTGCCACATCGGCATTGTCAGGCTGTCGGCCAGCGGGTGCCAGCCGGGTATTTTCCAGCGGGCCTCATAAGCGGCAAATCCGTCAGCGAGTGCGCCCTGCTGGATCAGGAGGCTGGCCCGCTTGAGGGACGCTTCGGTGTAGCCCGGATCGACGGCCAAGGCCCGGTCGGCCCACTCGAGGGCTTCATTGTGTCGGCCGGCAGCGGCGAGGAAGGCCGACTTGTTGAGCCGGTAAACCGCATTGTCGGGATTGAGGGCGAGGGCCTGATCGATCGCAGTTTCGGCCTCGGCCATGCGGCTGAGACGCTGCAGGGCATTGCCCCGGTTGGTCAGCGCGTCGGCAAATTCAGACCTCGAGACAAGGGCCGCATCATAACAGTCGAGGGCGTCCCTGATCGCCCCCAGGTCATAAAGCTGAACGCCCAGATTGTTGAGGATCTCAGGCGTGCCGGGTTGCAGGGCATCGGCTTTCTGAAAGGCGGCGAGGGCTTCTTCGGCGCGCTTGCCGACCCTGAGCAGGTTGCCGAGATTGAACCAGGCGAGCGCACTCCCCGGTTGTCTGGCGAGGGCGTCGCGGTAGGCGGTCTCGGCCCCGGCCTCGTCGCCGGCAGCCCGCAGGGCGGCCCCCAGATTGATATAAAGCGCAACAACGTCGGGATGACTTTGCAGAACCCGGCGATACCCGGCGGCCGCTTCGGCAAAGCGACCTCGGGTAAAGTCGGCGTTGGCTTCGGCAAGATTTTTTTCAGGATCCGACATCGGCTCAGCATGGCGTTGATCGGGGCTGCGATCAATTGTGTTGCGCGGGTAAATTTACCGGGGCCCGAAATGGGATGGCCCCGGTATCGGATATTCAGTCCGGTACCGGGGCCTTGGGTTGGGACGGTGGGTTGTAGAAGGGGTTCCCGTGTCCCGGGATTAGGGTCTTGCGTTAAGGCTTATCGTTTGATGTTGACCAGTTCATCGAGCATCTGGTCGGCCGTGGTGATGATACGTGTCGCCGCCGAGTAGGCGCGCTGCACAACGATCATCTTGGTGAATTCCTTACCGATATCGACGGTGGAAGATTCCAGTGCACCTTGCGTGATCAACCCGGCTGAACCGTTGTTGGCTTCGCGCAGCGTGTTGTCGCCCGAGGCCTGTGTCTGGTTCCAGACGTTACCGGTCCGGGCATTCAGGCCGTTGACGTTAACGAAGGTGGCGATTGGGATTTTATAGATCGGGCGGGTTTCACCGTTATCGAACAGCGCCGTCATCAGGCCGCTTTCGTCGACGGTCACACCGGCCAGCGTTCCGAACTGCGAACCGTTCTGGGTGATAAACCCTGGCGTGAATTCGGCACCGAACTGGGTGAAGCCGTTGGACTCGCCGACACGGCCCAGATCAAGGGTAATCCGGTCCGAATTCGCCGCATTGTCATCCATGTTTGCCGCACCGTTGGCAAACCCGAGGATTTCCATTTCGGCGATTGCGAACGATGTCGGCAGACCGGCGGCGTTGAACGAAATCGCCTGGTTCTTGTTGACGGCATAGGCCGTCGCCGCCGTGTAGGTCGCCGTGGTATCCGGTTCCGTCGGTAGGTTGGTAAAGCCGGCGCTGAAGGTTACGTTGAATGATCCGGACGAGAGTGTGTTGATCACCAGCGTGTCGTTCAGCGCGCTCGGCGGTTCTGCCGTGCTGTTGTTGACACGGAGCCGGACGGTCGAAGCCCCTGACGCAAAGCTGGCATCGTTGGTTTCAATGGCTGTTTCAAGGTTGGTCAGGGTTGCGCTGAGCGTGGCACCGATAACAACCTGTTTCAGTGTCGCGGTCGCAACAACCGAGGCGTTACTGTCAAATTCGTAGGTAATGCCGTTGATCAAGACAGAGTCACCGTCAGCAGGCTGGCCGCCGAAGGTGAACTGATGGAAGTCGCGGTTGGCCGCTGCCGTCTTGGCGACGGTATAGCTTGATTCCTGCAACGTGGCGCGGGCGCCGGTTGAGGTCAGCAGACCGGTCGGGTCAATCGTTATGGCACCGGAACCGTCTTCGGTGAAATAAAGCCCCGTCGAAGATCCTGGATTGACCTGAATACGTTTGTTTGTGAACCCGCCGTAATCGGTGAAATTGGTGTCGGCTTCCTTGACCTTGGCAACCAGCGCGGCAACGGCTTGCGATACCGTCGTCGACGCCGAAATATCGACCTGTTTGACGGTTGCGGTATCGACGCCGGCACCTGAGGTATCGAACTGATAGGTGATCGTGGTGCCGTTCTGGGTAATGGTCATGGTCGCATCGTTGGCCGGGATGCCGGTGAATTCCAATTGCCCGCGGCTTTCGTAAACGGTGGCGCCGGCGGTATCGGAATACAAGGTCACCACGTTAACCCCGGAAGGCGGCGTCATTTCGACGTCCCATTGGTTGTCGCGGTTGCCTTTGGTGTAGGTAAAGCTCGTGGTGTTGGCGTTACCGAGGGTATCGAAGAACTGCACGTCGGTTTTGTGGGTCGTGCCCTGCGTATCGGTCGACGGCAGGTTGGCGCCGATGCCGATGTTCGAGGTCGCGGTCGCCGTACCACCAACGCGGTTCAGGTTGACGGTCGCCAGGAAGTCGGTCGAGATGACGTTCTGGTTGGGGATTGTCAGCGCCGTGTTGTTGGTGGTGACCACACCGGCGGCCGTCGTCGGCCAGGCCTGCAGGTAATACCCCGACGTGTTGCGCAGGAACCCTTCGTTGTCCTGATAGAACGAGCCGGCGCGTGTGAACAGAAACTCGTTCGACAGCGTTGGCGGATTGGATTCGTTGACGACGAAAAAGCCGCTACCGGAAATCGCGATATCGGTCTGCGAAGTCGAAGACTGCAAAAGGCCCTGAATACCGGTATCCTGGCGCGGTTTGGATTGCACACCACCAGCGGAATACGCGGTCGATGATGTCTGCACCGTGACCAGGGTCTGGAAGTCGACCTGGGTGCCTTTGTAACCGATCGTGTTAACGTTGGTAATGTTATCCGAAATCGCACCAATTGCGCTTGATTGCGCGGTAAGACCGGAAACGCCTGAAGTCAGTGCACCAAAAAGTGACATTTTTCTTCTCCTTCGATCAACGGCCACCAGAGCCGTGTCATAGACTTTTTAAAATCAGTTGCTCGCGCTCGGCGGTTCCTTGACGGCAAGCACTTTGGCCTGCGGCACTTCAATGTCGCCCATAAAGAGTGTGGTGTTGCCGTTGTCGATGCCGATCCCGGTGATGCGGCCGAATACGGTCTGTGAGATTTTCAGGATATTGGCCTGATTATCGAGGCCGGTAACCGTGACCTGATATGCGCCATCAGCAGCGGTGCCGCCGTTGCTGGAGCGACCGTCCCAGGTGAACGCGTGCTGACCCTGGCTGAGATCGGCGTCCTGTTCATAGACCGCCAGACCGCTTGGATCGCGAATGATGATGCTCGCCGATTTGGCACCGGCCGGCATGGTGTAGGTGAATTGTGCCTGGCCGTTTTCCAGCGGCAGTTTGGTGCCGTCGACTTCGACCTGTTTGTCGATGAAGTTGACCATCGACGATACCTGGTTGGTTTCCTGATACGACACCAGCTTTTCGAGGTTGGCGTTCTGGTAAATCTGCTGTTCGACACTGGCGAACTGTACAAGCTGCGAAGTGAACTCGGTGCTGTCCATCGGATCGAGCGGATCCTGGTTTTTCAGCTGCGTCGTCAGCAGCGTCAGAAACTGATTGAGATCCGTATTAAGCTTCTGGCTCGACGTTGCCGACACGGACGAACTGTTCGCCGTCGCTGCAGGGTCTGCTGCTACTGAACCGCTGATGATTGACATTTGCCTCGCTCCTCAATTCAATTTGTTGCGTCGCGCTTAGGCGCGCATGTCCAGTCGACCGTTGGCATAGATGCCGCTTTCCCAAGCGGTCATTACCGTGCCTTCGGTGTTGTCTTCGGTTTCCGCATCCGCGACCTTGCCGGCGGCGCCCTTCTGGTCGTTGCCGTCCGCTTCGGCGGATTGCTTATCCTGACCCTTCAGATTGAATTGCATGTCGCCGCTTTGCAGCCCGGCATCGGCCAGGGCGCGCTGCAGTTCCGAGGAGTCGCGCTTCAGAAGGTCAAGCGTGTCCTGCTTGTCGGCAGAAACCACCGTCATGACGCGACCGTCGTGGGTCATTTCCAATTTGACGTCGACGCGGCCCAGTTCGGCCGGTCGCAGCTGGATCGAAATCTTGTCCGTGCCGGCTTCCAGGGCTTTGCTGATCTTGATCGAAATCTGCTCGGTAACCGAACCCGGCAGGGCGCTGCGCTGCAAGTGTTGTGCTTGCTGCTGCGGTGCCGCATCGCGGGTCTGCTGGGTTTGCTGTGTCTGCTGTGCAGCACCGGCGGATTGCGTGGTGTTGTTCAGCGTTTCATTGCCGCCAGCATGCTGAGCATTGCCGGCGCCTGACTGAATGGTGCCGATCTGCTGGGTGCCGGCGGCACTATTGGCAACCGTTGCGCCACCTTGCGGGCCGTTCTGGACATTGCTCTGCTGTGTCGCCTGTGACTGCTGCTGAACGGCCAGCTGCGCCTGCTGCATTTGCTGCATGTTCGGCCCCTGCTGGGCGGCCGGTTGCGATCCTTGCGCGGGCTGCGAACTTTTGCCCGAATCCTGAGCCAGAACCAGCGTCGTTGAATCGCTCAGGGTCGGCTTCGAGATCAGTTGATTCTGATCTTTGCTGACATTGACGTTGATGTTGATGCGGTTGTCGGCACCGATTGCCTTGGACAATTGCTGGGCCTGCGCCTGCATAACCGGGGTGACGCCTTTTTGCTCGGTATTGGCGGCTTTCTGTTCACCGCCCTTGGCCGCAGCATTGGTATTCGATGACTTGCCGCCCTGGTGGTTCTGGGCAGTCTGCTGGCCTTTTTGGCTCAGCACGGCGGCGATCTGAGCCGGGGTGTTTTCAGTTACATCGACGCCTTTTTGCGCCTGTTTCACGGCCTCGCCGGTATTGCTTTTCGCGGCCTCGTTGCCGGACTTGCTGATTTGGCTGGCGGCGTAGATGGCGGCGGCCTGGATCACGTGCGGCGCTTCCGCAACGCTTGCATGGCTTGTGTCGATCTGCTCGGCGGCTTTCGCTTGTCCGTTATCGTCGGCCTTATCGACAGCCTTGGCATCACCATCATTGCCGACAGCAGAGGACTTGTCCTTGCCGGCCTTGTCGTCATGCTTGGCATTGTCGGCTTTCGCCGTTTTGTCAGTGGATTTGACGTCGTCGCGGGCATTGTTGTCGGTCTGATCGGCACGATTGTCGCTGACGGCGTCGGCGCGCGGCTTGTCATCGCTGCGGTCAGCGGCGCTGTCACGCTTGTCTGAGGAAGAGGTGCGGGCTCTGTCGACCGGCGCGTCATTTTTGCGATTGTCGCTGCGGTCGCTTTTTTGCGTGTCGCGGCTGGAGGTATTGTCCCGGGGGTCTTTACGTTCGTCGGGGCTTGTGACTTTGGCCTGGGCAATGCCGTTGGTTTTATCTGCGGCACTGAAGGCGCTTTCGAGACGGGCGCCAACGCGTTGCAGCAAATCTTCAAACGAGATCGCAAAACCGCCGAGGTTGACCTGATTGGGGCCGCCCTGCGTGGCTTCATCGCGCTGATAACCGTATTGCTGCTGTTTCTGCTCGACTGCCAAAGTTGCCATTGATCATCTCCGTAAACGCAATTGTGTTGCCGTCTTATAAGCAAAGGACGGGCCAATTTTGTTTTCAGGAGTTAATCAATTGATTTTATTGGAAAAATATTCTGAGCAGAGAGCCGAGACGCCGTTAAATACGGTTTTAAAGGCAGTTATTGCCGGGTCACAGGGGCAGAAACGACCGGCTTGGCCGGATTGCCGTCAAAACGGCGGCTCAATTGGCCTGAAAGCGGGCGCTGAAAACGATATCCTGGGGTTTGCCGTCGAGCAGATAATGGCCTTTGCGCAGGCCGTCCTCGTCCATGCCGCTCGCCCGCATGATGTTGCGCATGGCCTGATTGTCGCGCATGCAGCCGGCAACGACCTTGCGGATATCGGCTTCACCGAGCAGCCAGCCGAGTACGGCGTTCCAGGCCTCAAGGCCGTAACCCTGGCCCCAGACACTGCGTTCGCCGATCAGGATGGCGACATCGGCAAGGCTGTTGGCGAGGTCGATGTCGGCGTGAATGTTGCCGATGTGTCGCTCACCGTCTGTCTGCTCAATGGCCCACAGACGGCCTGGTCCTGCGGCAAAACCGCTGACGAACGTGCGGCAGCTTTCAAGGCTGTGGCTGCGGTGGCGCTGTTCGGAGTAGCGCACCACATCCGCATCGTTCAGCCACGACACATAACGGGGCGTCAGGTGCCGATGGGGATCGAACGGCCGCAACGTCAATCGTTCGGTTTCAAGGATCACAGGGGCCGTCATGATCCGCCCTCGCCTAGTCTGGCGGTAATCGCTGCGGCCATGCGCATCGCTGCGCCAGGCGGTACTTTGTCGTTAATGGCATGCACGCTCGGGGCCTCGTCCACTGTCAGCATGGTCATCAGGGTATCGCGGAGATCGGTCCGCGTGCAAACGTGACGCGTCAGGCCAAGACCGATGCTGGACAGCCATGCCGCTTCGCTGGCGCGCGGTGTCAGCGACAGCGTCGGCTTGCCCATCACGGCGGCCTCGAACAGCAGCACCGACGTCATGCCGATCACCAGATCGCTGGCATAGACCGCTTCAAGCGGATCGCCGCCCTGACTGATCGCGGCAATCCGGGTCCTGTAGGCATTGAACGTGCGGAGCGTGTTCTTCGGATGCAACCGCAGCACCAGTGACGGCGGCTTGGCCATCAGGGCCAGCGCCAGGGTCACTTCCTCAAAGCAGATTTCGGTGCGCCCGTCGCGCAGGCCGCCACCGTTCAGGGTATAGGCGGAACTGCGTCGGAACTCGGCCGGATTAAGCCCGTCGGAGGTTTCGGCGGCGAACAGCAGCAGTTTGCTATTTGCCGGTATGCCGGGAAACAGACGGCTTCGCAGGCGGGCCTGACCTTCGCTATCCATTGCCGTCTTGCGTTCGCGGACCCGGTCGAGGTTAGGGTGGCCGACCGTGATGATGTTTACGGCGGGAAAGCCCAGGGCGATGAACGCCTGTTTGGCCATCACGTCACTGACCAGCAGGGTTTCCGGCGCATGACCCAGGGGCGCACTGCTGCGACCCTTGAAGCGCAAGGATGCATTGGCCGGACCATCGACAAAGCCGAAGCTGGGAACACCGGATGTTTTGGCAGAGCGGATCAACTCGAAGGCGACGCTGTCGGGGTTCTCCGAGGTGCCGGCCAGCAATGCGCAATCTTTTGGAATGACCGCCGGGAAGTCGGCGATGTTCAGGACGCGAAGGCCGATCGCCGGTGCGTATGTACTTGCCGTGCCGGTTGCATAAATCTCGAGGCGGATGTTTGTTCTGGCCAGTGCCGCCTCAAGTCCGACCATGCCGTTGGCGGCGCCCGGATCTTCGATGACGGCCAGCACGCGGGCCATTACGCTTGACCGTCGATGGCCAGTCTGGCGTTGCCGCGCAGGGCCGAGGTGCGGATCAGATCAATGATGTGCTCGGTTTCAAGTGCGCTGCTGCCGGGGCTGAGCAGCGGGGCGCCGGTCGTCACGGCGTCATGAAGATTGGCGTAAAGACCGGGCAAGGCGTCGGCGACGGTGCTTGTCAGCGGCACGCTGTGATCGGCGGCAATCTCGTAGGCACCTTCAAGGCCGCGGTTGGTAACACGGGGCATATGGCGGATATCAAGGGTTTCCTGTTGCAAAGCCAGGCGGCCCCGGGTGCCCCAGAGATCAAGCGCCACTTCCCGGTAGTGGCTGAAATCGACCGGATGCACGGTGATCACGGCACCGTCGGCCATGCCCAGGGCAAAGGCGATCTGTACGTCATCGGCGACAATGCCGCCGCTCAGCGGTTTCGCATCGCCGATGGCCTGCACCCATTGGGGTGTGCCGACCAGCATGCGGATCATGTCGATCAGGTGCGAGCCATTGTTGGCGAGGCCGTTGCCGTAAATGCCGGTACCGGCCTGCAGCGCACCGATCTGCTGGACAAGCCCGCCCGCCGCCAGATCATTGAGGGTAGAATCGCCACGGCGCCAGAAATTGACCTGCAACGGAACGGCACGGGCGCTACAAAGCTTGATCAGCTCGGTGCCATCAGCGGTGCCGAGCGGTTTTTCCGCAAACACGGCACGGACAGAGGGCAGGGCCCGTAGCGCATCGGCGCGGCTTCCGGGCGGTGTCGCCAGCACCAGGACATCGGGCGCCAGCTGGGCCGCATCGGCGACATCGGTGAAGGCGGCAACCTGCCAGTCGGCCTCGGCACACTGGCGTGCCTGCGGATCAGGATCGACGACGCCGACCCACTGGAAACGATCATCCGCCATCAAAGCCTGTGCGTGCGTCGCAATCGGAAACCATCTGGCCATGCGCTGATCCGTGGCGAGGCCGCGGGCAATGCCGCCGAAGCCAACGATCAGGGTTTTCAGGGGGGCGGTCATGCCGCTGCCTCAAGGGATTGCGCATGCAGCGCCTGCAATTCCGGCGACGCATCTAAGCTCGCCAGCAGATCATCAAGGCCGAACAACGGTCCATGCCTGACCATCGCGGCAGCCGCCATGGCACCCAGAAAACGCGCGTCCGCAGCGGTATCGAGAACGAAGCGCAGCTGTGGCCGTTGCCATTGCTCAGGCGCCATCAGGTCATGCAGCCGCCAGTGCGGTTCTTTATAGAACGGCAGCGAGACATGCTCGCGCGCACCGGCGTCCTTGCACCGCGCATCGATGTCGCGAAGGGCAGCCAGGGAAAATACTTCAACGTCCTGCCCGTCCGGATAGGAGCGGTTGCGGGCCGTCGTCACCAGATCGACGTCGTTGACCTGAAACGCGTCAACGGCGGCATCGACGACGGCGGGATCAAGGAACGGGGTGTCACCGCAAAGCTCGACCACCACATCGGACTGCAGGCTGTCCTGCGCCGCCAGCACGCGGCCCAGCACATCATCCTCGCTGCCGCGATAGCAGGGAATGGCACGGGTGGCGGCCCAATCGGCAATCGCGTCATCGGCAGGGTTGTCTGTCGAAGCGATGATCAGGTCATCAAGCTTGCGGCACGTCATCATGCGCTCCACCAGATGTGCCAGCACCGGCTGGCCTGCCAGCAGCATCATCATCTTGCCGGGCAGGCGGCTAGAGCCCATGCGGGCTTCTATGCTGGCGACAACCCGGGTCATGTGCCCCTCAGATGCGCGTTCAACTGGCCGCGTCCGGCATGGACCTTGCGCATGGCCCGGATCAGGTTGTCGACGTCGGTATCGCTGAGGTCATAGGCGCAGGGCTCGAACAGCAGGGCGCGGCGGTTGTGCATGTCTTCGGTGACCGGGCAGTGCAGATCGGTATAGGTCCGTTCGCTGAGGCTGAACGGCCAGCCGTCGCGCCCGATGGCGATGCGTTCTCTGAACATCGGCAGGCGGTACAGCGGGGCGACATAGCCGGTTGCATGCGGGAAGCCTTCGGCGTCGAGGGCTTCGCTGAACAGCGCACGGCTCAGGCCCAGTTGTTCCTCGTCGACCTTCATCATCCAGACATAGTAATTGTGACGGCAGCCGTCGCGCACGACCGGCGGGGTCAGGCCGGCCAGACCCTGCAGCCCTTCGGAAAGTTTGTGGGCGATCCTTTCACGGGCTTCGACATGGGCGTCAACGCCTGCCAGCTGCACGCGACCGACGGCGGCACTCATTTCCGTCATGCGCAGGTTCATGCCGAGCATGTTGGTGATCGGCCCGCCGCCCAGCATCTCGGTGCAGTTTTCACCGTGATTGCGGATCAGCCGGAGCCGCGTCGCCAGATCGTCATCATTGGTGACACACATGCCGCCTTCGCCGGTGTGGATGTGCTTGTGAAAGTTCAGGCTGTAGATGCCGATGTGACCGATGGTGCCGGAAAAGCGGCCGTGTTCACTGCCAAGCGGAGCCTGGGCATTGTCCTCGATCAGATAAAGGCCGTGCGTATCGGCAAGCTCGCGCAGCTCGGCGAGGCGGGCCGGATGGCCGAACAGATTGACCGCGATGATGGCCTTTGTTTTCGGCGTGATCAGGTTTTTGACGAGTGCCGGATCAATGCAGAAGGTTTCCGCCTCGATGTCGCAGAACACCGGAATGCCACCGTAAAAGACCGGTGCGGCGACGCTTGCCGACATGGTCCAGGGCGGCACGATGACTTCGTCGCCGGGGCTGAGGCCGATCGCCCCCATCGCCGCGATCAGGCCGCTGGTTGCGGAATTGACGCTGATCGTATGCGCGACGCCGAAATGCGTTGTCCAGGCTTCTTCAAAGCCTCGCACTTCCGGGCCGCCGCCGAATTCCGGTCCGGGGCTGCCGAAGAAACCAGACAGACAGCCGGAGCGGACGACACGCTGTACGGCGTTTTCCTCGGCCTTGCCCATTGACGGGTATTCGGCAAACGGTTTGCTGATGACGGGGCTGCCGCCCAGCAGCGCCAGACGTTCGGACGGGCTCATGATGCGGCCTCCTTGAGGCGGGTTTGATAGTGTCGTGCAGCCTTGATGATGGTGTCGAGATCGGCGTCGTCGGCGACTTCACCGGCGAGCCATTCCTGAAAGGCGAAGTCCTCGGGCGTGTCGAGGGCGAGGTCGACATCGCGAAGCGACTCCGGCGCTGCGACGTTCTCGATCCGGAAATCGTCGGCGTTGCGATACAGATAGGTGGTGACGTGTTCGCGGTCGGCAGCTTCGCTGACGGCCTGATTGATTTTCTGCAGCGTTGCCGTGGCGATCACTTCGACGCTCATGCCCGCCGGATAGGAGCGGGGGTGCACGTTGGTCGCGATGTCCGGTGCGGTATCGCGAAAGCGCCTGACGACGGTATCGACAAGTCCGGCATCCATGAACGGGCTGTCGCCGGAAATGCGCACCACGGCGTCGGCGTTAAGATATTCCGCGGCTGCCAGCGCGCGACCGAGGACATCATGGGTGGGACCCCGGAACAGACCGGTCTTCATCTTCTCGGCAACCTCGCAGATCGGATCATCGAGGCTACGCTTCGATGTGCAGACGACCAGACCATCCAGCTCATGGGATCGTGACAGCCGATGCAGCACCCAGGCCAGAACCGGTGCGCCGGCAAGCGGCTTCAACGCCTTGCCGGGAAGGCGGCTTGAATCCATGCGGGAAAAAATCAGCGCGGGTATGTGCATGGGGATGATCACGCAGCACTCACCAGTCGGCGTAGTGCGCCTGCGTCTCCTTGTGCCAGCGATCAAAGAAATCGACGATCTCGTGCCAGTCATCGGTCGGCAGGGCGAGACCTTTTGCGCCATCGACGCGTTTGCCGACCAGAACCAGATAGTCGCTGTCGATAAAGCGGTTGTGCGCAATCACCTGAAAGCCAGCCTTGTGCATCAGACTGGTCAGGGCGTTGGCGCTGAAGTGGAACGGATGCACATCGACGTTCGATCCCAGATAATACTGCAGCGGTTTTTTGAACGGCATGCCGATGCGCGATCCGGTGGCGATCACCAGATGCCCGTCCGGCTTGACTACGTCATGCGCGGCGGCCAGCACGCCGGACGCCGACTGGCAGTTTTCAAGGGTCCAGATCAGGCTGGCGACATCAAAGTGGCGGGTTTGCCCGGACGCCGCATAATCTTCCATGGTGCCGTCGAAATTGGCGATGCCGAGATCGGTGAGGATGGCGCAGTTCTCGCTCGACGGCTCGATGGCGAAAACGTCCATATCGAAGCGGGGCTGTTTCAGCATTTCCAGAAACTGGCCTTCGCCGGCACCGATGTCGCAGAGGCTTTTGCCATGGATGTCGACGCTTTCGGCGAGAAATTCGACGGCAAAAGTTTGCCTGGCGACGACCGCCGGAATGCGGGCGGTATAGGTCTTGTCGCTGACCCGGGCGTCATTGGCGCGGTAGATTTCCTCGGCCCACATTTTCTGCAGCGCTTCCGGGGTGCGCCGGTAAGCTGCCTGAACGAAGCCGCAGGCCTTGCAGACATGCAGCGGCCGCCCGTCCATGTAAAAGGGTGCGACCGGGATTTCGGCAAGGTCGCGGCCGCCACAAAGATCACAGGGATACAGGGTAAAGGTCTGCTCGCTCATGGGTGGGCCTTCTCGGACGGTGTCGGGGCGTGCCAGTGCAGGCACAGAGAGCTGGCGACCGGCTGAAAGCCGAGGCTGCGGTAAAAGGCATCGGCGGCGGCATTGTTGGCCTGCGAACCGACACGAGTCGATTTGCCATCCTCGAACATCGCCGTCACCAAAGCGCGGGCGACACCCTGGCGGCGGAAATCGTCGGCGGTGCAGATCAGGTCGATGACCTTGTGGGTGGGGCCGCTGAGCACCTGATTGAAACCGACGACGCGGCCATCGGGTGTGGTGGCGACGATCATTTCCTGACCGCGCTGACCAGTGAAGAAATTCATCGCCCAACGCTGCTTGATCCTCCCGGCGACGGCATCACTGATCAGCGGGTCCTGATGAAACCGCGACGTCGTCAGGTTGTCGGCGGCCAGCGCGCCGATCTGGCCGGCCAGCGACGCATGCCGGTCGGACAAGGCCTGGGGAATCGTGCGGACGGTAAAATCGTCCGCTGCCCGGGCCGGCGAAGCGGGCAGGGTTTGCGGCCGTTCGTAGGCGATTTCCTCGACGGCGATCCTGAAGCCCAGATCGGCAAGCGCGCCGTACGCAGGGTCGCTGCGGTCGGCGACCTTGATCCACATGAAGGCCGGTGCCGGGGTTTGCGCCAGCTCCCGGGCCAGGCTTTCGATATCGAGCGGTTGCCGGGCAGTGCGGCACGGATAGCCGAAAGCGGCGCTGAGGAAGTTATCCGGCGCGCTGACGGGCTGTTCGATCGATTGTGGTGCCGTGCTCATACTCATGTCATCTTACCATGGCCTCATTGTGACGGGGCCGGGTTAACAAATCGTAGCGGACGTTATTCGGGCGGGTGTTTCAGATCCCACGCATTGCCGGTGTTTTGCCAGATTTCCAGGTCCCGGTGCTTGTCGACGATGTCACTAAACTCGGCCTCGCTCAGGCCCAGATAGTCGAGATGTTCGGCATGATAGGTTTTCGGAAATTCGGCATCGTACTTCTGCACCAGTTCAAGGCCTTCGGCGCGACTCATCTGGCCGTTCTGGATCATCCGGCAGGCATCGCGCACGCAACGCCCGAAGCCGAACTTGATGAACTGCATGTAGTAATAAAGGTTGTCGATCTTGTCATCGAGGCTGTCGAAGTCGGTAAAGGTGCCGTCGGTGCGGTCCCCTTCGGCGGTCATGAAATTGATCTTGTCCTTGATGAAGTTCCAGTTATCGAGCATCGACCAGCGGAAGAAATAGCCGAAATACAGCGCCTTCACGCCGACCTCTTCGACACGACCGAGATCGGGATAGGTATACGGGGCGAGATCATGTTCGGCGATTTCGTCATCCATCCAGTTCAGCGGATCGTCGCCGATCTGGTGTTCAAGCACTTCGGTGAAATCGCGCATCTTCATGTGGTCTTCCGACAAAACGCGGCCGCCGTATTCGCTTTCGCCGTGTTCGGCATAGAAGATCAGCGGAATGTTGTAATTGACCGCAACCTGCACCGGCACTGCGTTGACGCCGGCGTTCCAGTGAATCTTCGGATCGCCGCGCTCGGTAAAGAAGCGCCTGGACAGCCGCTTGGAAACCTTCTGGTTGGGGCGGATCATCAGATGATCGAAGCCGAGCTTGATCATCTCCTCACGGTTGTGCTGGGCGACCGGGTCCGGCATCAGCGGCGAGAAGGTGACGAGCAGGGGGTTGAGGCCGAATTCGAATTTGATGCGGTACGCGATTGCCGACGAATCCTTGCCGCCCGACCACGGCACGATACAGTCATAAGGTCCGTCGTGACCGCGATACTTCTCGATCATGTCCATGAACTCGCCGCGCCGGGCGGCCCAGTCGATGGTGTCCTTGCGCTTCGCCGTATGGCACGCGTTGCAGATGCCGTCGTCGTCGAAGACGATGCGGGGTCGGGTGTTCGGCATCAGGCAGGTCTTGCAGAATTTGATCACGTCGCCTCCGGTGTTTTAACAAGTATAGCCGACATCATAGCCGCACTGGCTCGCCTTTGGATGCCAGAAACTTTTTTGCACTGGCGATGCTCTGTTCCGTAAAATGATAAATGTTCTGGGTGCAGGCGGCGCTGACGCCGGGAATGGCGAACGCCGCCAGGATATGGTTCCAGTTGCCGCACCCGCCCAGCACCTGTACCGGCACGTTGACGGCAGCGGCGACATGATTGCAAAGCGCCAGATCGTAACCCTGCAGGGCACCGTCGCGTTCAATCGCGGTAATCAGGATTTCCCCGGCACCGCGCCCCTCAGCGTCCTTTGCCCAGACGGCCGGATCAAGCCCGGTCGGGGCCGCGCCAAAGTGCGACATCACCTGATAGCCCTCGCCCTGTCTGGCGGCATCGATCGACAGAACCACGCACTGCGCGCCGTAGGCTTCGGCGATATCCGTGATCAGTGCCGGATTTTCGACGGCGCCGGTATTGATGATGACCTTGTCGGCGCCGGCGTCCATGTAGCGCTTTACGTCGTCAAGATGGCGAATGCCGCCGCCGACCGTAATCGGCACGAAGCAGCTTTGCGCAAACGTCGACACGGCCTTGAAGAACTTGTTGCGGTCCGGGTTGTCGCCACGCGTGACGTCAAGAATGGCGATCTCGTCGACCGACCAGGCGTCGACGAAGTTGAGGGTATAGCGGTAATCGGGGCTGAACAGTTTGGTCCGGAACAGGGTGCCGTCGTTCAGCGTCAGGACCGTGATCAGGCGTTTTCTGAGCATCAGGCACGCTCCAGAAAATTCTGCAGCACCTTGAGGCCGTGGCGCTGGCTTTTTTCCGGGTGGAACTGGGTGCCGAAAACATTGCCGCGCTGTACGGCGGCACACATCGGCGCGCCATAGGTGCAGGTGCCGACGCTGGTCTCCGCATCGGTGTCGAGATAATAGCTGTGCACGAAATAAAACAGCGCCGGGTCCGGCACGTCGTCGAACAGGATGCAGTCGCGGCTTTGTTCGAAATCGTTCCAGCCGACATGCGGTACGCGTAGCGCCGGGTCCTCCGGGCTGATCCGCCTGACTGCCCCAGGAATCCAGCCGAGACCGGCGTGATCGCCGAATTCCGCACTGCTTTCGGCCAGCAGCTGGAAGCCCAGGCAAATGCCGAGAATGGGTTTCCGGTCCTGCTCCACCATGCGGCCGAGTGGTTCGATCAGCTTGCGTGATGCCAGGTTTTTCATACCGTCACCGAAGGCACCGACGCCGGGCAGGATCAGCTTGTCGGCGGTCCCGAGAACCGCCGCGTCGCTGCTGATTGTGCCGCTGAAACCAAGCTTTTCAACTGCGCCCAGAACGGAGCGCAGGTTGCCGAGTCCGTAGTCGATGATACCGATCATGAGAACCCGAAAACCGGGGCGTGCCGAGTGTTCTCAATCGCGCCGGCAGCGGTCTGCCGGCTGAAAACCTCGGCAGCGACCTCAGTTATACTCCATGCGATGGCGGGTACGCTCCCACTGATCGACATACCATTCGCAATAGCGTTTGTAGCCGACTTCGAGGGACCATTGCGGAACGAAGTTCAGATGTTCCTTGGCACGCGCCGTCGACAAGGTGCCGCGGATCGGCTTGATCACGTCGCGTGGCCGTTCTTCAAGAATGGCGTTCGGCACCACGGACTTCACGATGTTGGCCAGATCCAGAATGGAACGGGCATTGCCGAAGGTGATGTTGAAGGTGTTCGACGAGCCGGCACCGGAGGTTGCCGCCATCGAGCGGATAATGCCGTCGACCAGATCTTCGATATAGGTGAAGTCGAGCTTGCCGTCACCGCCGCCTTCGAGCAGCAGTGGCTTGCCCATCAGCGCGTTTTCAATGAATGCCTGGGAAACGCGGCGGCTGATACAGCGTTCGCCATACAGCGCGCTCGGGCGAATGATCGAGATGCCGAGGCCGTATTGTTCGTGATAGGTGCGGATCAACCGTTCGCCCATGAACTTGGCGTTGGCGTAAATCCCGTAGGGACGGGGCCGGACGTTCTCGTCAACGGTTTCGGTTTCGAAATCGCCGTAAACGGTCGACGAGCTCATGAACACGACTTCGTTGATGTCGTTCGGGAACAGGCGGGTGTATTCGAGGACGTTCCGGAGCGTCACCAGTTGCAGATCGAAGCAGTGGCCGGGAACCTTTTTGGCGTCGACGGCGCTGGAGATGGCCGACAGGTGCACGACCTTGGTCGGCTGGAAACGTTTCATGGTTTCCGCCAGATCGGTCATCGAGCGGGCATCGGCGTTATCAAGAACGACACCGGCATTGCGCATCATCTCGAAGCGTTGAACCAGGAAATTGTGATTGAGCTGACGGCGGAAATCATCGATATCCGCATCGCTGACGTTGGCCAGCATGTTGTTCTGCATCAGGTTGTCGATAATCTGAACTTCGACACCGATCTGACGCAGGGCCAGGGCCAGATTGTGGCCAATGAAACCGGCACCACCGACCAGTGAAACACGTTCACCGGCCATCCGCCGCTTGATTAGATCAGGGGTTAGTTTTTGAGCCATGACAGACCTCTCATTCTGAGTATGGACCTCCCTTTTCTGGGAAGCATTGCCATTGTTGAAGGGGTATTAACCACGTCCAAACAAGCAACCATACCAGAAACGAGTACAGAAATCACTCGGAATTTACCACCATTGTATTAATTCCGTCCTAACTTGCGGAGCCACAGTTTGCTTTTGATCCGGTTTCGAAGCCGGCGGCAGGTGTGTTAGCCGACATTATGCATGATCGGTTTGACCCGCATTTCCTCTTCGCTGAGGATCGGCGCATCAAGATCGTTGATATTGATATCGTCGTCTTCGTCCTGGTCAAAAGAAAACCCGTCGATATGGATATCTTTGATCAGGAAACCGAATTTCCGGTAAAGCCGGTTTGCTCGTTCATCCGTTTCCACGAGATCATATATTTTTTCCCGGATTTCCGCCGCTTTGTCATGGTCGCCGAGGCCGGTATGGGCCATCATGATCACGTACTAGCCGAAAATGTGATAGGGATATCCAGAAACGATGCCGGTAAAGACCTGCAGGCAATGGTCCCATTTCTTGTGCAGGACATTCGGGTTATTGATAAAATTGACCTCGAGATTGGCGCGGTAGAAGAAGTCCTTGATCTCGGCAGCCCTGATTTCCGGGGTATCGAAAATCCGTTCCTGATAAAACGCCGATGACCACTGCGCCATATCATCCTTGATGTAACCGAGATCAATGAACTGATCGTACATTTCGGAACCTCGGAGTGGGGCGGCAATGCCGAATGTTGCCCAGTCGCAATTCAGGTTCTTCGCGTATTCGAGCGTTTCGTTGAGCATTTCGCGGGTTTCGCCCGGGAAGCCACCGATGAAATAGCACCGTGTGATGATGCCACGGTCGCGGAAGTACTTTACCACTTCCTTGGCCCGGTCGAGATTGCAGTTCTTCTTGATTATATGGCGCTGCACATGTTTCGAGCCGCTTTCGATGGCTACGTTGGTGACCTTCATGCCGGCATCGATCAAGGCATCCATGACGTCGTCAAAAAGCGTATTGACGGAAAGCGCGCTCGGGAACTGGGTTTCGAACTCCGGGACGTCTTCGGCGAGTTTATTCATGGCAGCCAATAGCGGCAGAACTTTTTTGCGATTGGCCGTGAACAGGTCGTCTTCGACAAGGAACAGGTTGACCTTGTAACGCTCCCAAAGCTGGCGCATTTCCGTGATCACATGTTCGACGGAACGAAAACGTACCTTGCGTCCCATGGTCGTGTGGACGGCGCAGAACGTGCATGAGAATGAACAACCACGTGTCGTCAGGATCGAGATTTCGCGGTCTTGGCTACCTTCGCCTTTCCAAGTGCGTGAACGCTTGAACGGCGACGTGACATAGGCTTCGATATCAAGCAGTTCCCAGTCGGGAAAGCCCAACTCATCGAGGTCGTCAACAGCGACAGCATGGGGTGTGGGCAACTTGGCGAGGACGTGCTGGCGCGAATAAATGCCCTGGATCTGAATTTCATCGCGGCGATGGAAGTTTTCGACAAATTCGGCCAGCGCCAGTTCACATTCGCCCTTGGCAACGTAATCGATGTTTGGGTGCTCGACGATCACGTCGACGCTATTGGTGCCATGGTTGCCACCGGTGATCATCACGGCGTCAGGCCATATCTTTTTAAGTTCGGTGGCGGCGACGATGAACAGCGGATGGCATGTTGAAAACAGCATCGAAAAACCGATGATGTCGGGTGTGAAGTTTTCAGCTAACTCTGACGCCGGTTTGCCGATCAGATTTTCAAGAGAATTGAATTCGCCGGCTCGCATCGTCAATTCTTTGGCGTAATCAATCAGCTTGATATCGACGTTGCCGACCCGTGACTTGAGGTTTGTCGACAGATAACAGATACCCATCGGGATAACGAAACCCGGCAAGACATCGCTTTTCCCTTCGAGTGCAGGCACAACTTCGCCCAATGGCTGTGGCGGAAAGTTGATAAAGAGGAGCTTAACAGGGGCTTTGGTCATAATACGTGCACCTTTTCAATTTCTTTGAACGGGCCGTTGACGCGGACTTTCTTGCCCAGCGTTAAACCATTATAGCATCAAACTCTTCAGGAAACTACCCTATAGAAGGCGCTGACAATATCGGCCATATCCGCCGTTGTCAGGTGTGGGCCGACCGGCAGGGCAATCGCCTCGTCGGCAATGGTTTCGGCGTTGGGAAACGTGCCGTCGACGTAGCCGTAGCGCTTTTTATAAGCGGTCAGGCGGGCCACCGGATGCGGATAATAGACGCTGGTGCCAACACCCATATCCTGCAGCGCCATGATGATGTCGTCGCGCTTCGGCGCCAGATCGTCTTCCAGCACGCAGACCAGACAGTAATGTGTGTTGACGAAGCGCGGGTCCGGATCATCGATGACGCGGATCCGGCCGAGCCCCTCGAGACCGGCCTTGAGGGCGGCAAAATTGGCTTTGCGGCGTTTCAGGATTTCCGGAATCTTGGTGATCTGGACACGGCCCAGCGCACCCTGCATTTCGCTCATCCGGTAGTTCATGCCGATGTCGGCGACGTCATAGATGCCAGGCACCTTGCGCTCGGAATGGGTGCGGTCGACGCTGAAGGCGCGGAATTTGGCGATCCGGGCGACGGTCTCGGCATTTTTGGAGACGATCATGCCGCCTTCGCAGGTGGTGATGTGCTTGACCGGATAGAATGAAAAACAGCCGACATGACCGAACAGACCGACGTGGGTACCGTCAATCCTCGAGCCGATGGCGATGGCGCAATCCTCGACCACCGGCAGACCGGCGGCGTCGGCGAAGGCCATGATCGCCGGCATGTCGCACGGGATGCCGACGTAATGGACAATGCCGATACCCTTGGTTCTTGGCGTCACGGCGGCCTTGATCGCATCGACGTGCATGTTGCCGCTGCTGGGCAGGCAGTCGACGAATACAGGCGTTGCACCGGTCAGCGCGACGGCATGCACGGTGGCGGCGTGGGTCATTGCCGGCACGATCACCTCGTCGCCGGGACCGACGCCGAGATCCATCCAGGCCAGATGCAGCGACGCCATGCACGATGAGGTCGAAGCCGCATGGCCGCCGCCCATCATGCCGACGAACTCGTCCTCGAAGCCCTTGCATTCCGGACCATGGGTCAGGATGTGGCCTTCAAGAACACGCATTACGGCGGCGCGGTCGGCGTCTTCGATCCAGGGTCTGCCGAAGGGGATGTCATAAGGGGGTTTTACGGTGCTCATGGCGTGTACTCGATGTTTTGTTGGGCTGAAGACTGGTGGGCGTGTTCGGTAGCGACAATGACGCGAATCAGATCAAACTCGCGCATCGCCGCCGCCGTCGATGAGCCGGCTTCACGGATTGCCCGGACGAAGCCCGGGATCAGGATGCCCTTTGAGGTCGGTAGAGGATTGAAGTTCAGCGGCTCGGCGCGGGCCTGTTCGTCACGGGTCCGGTGCAGGCGGGGCCCGGCGTCGTCATAGATAAACGTCGCCTCGGTGCCAAAGACGCGCAGCACATGATGATGCCGGTGCACGCTGGCAAAATTGGCGGTAATGCGACCGATCAGGCCGGACGGGAAAGTGTAGCTGGCGGCCATGTAATCATCATAGCGGAACGCCGTGCCTTCGGTGCCGATGCGGTTGCCGAGACACGATACCGTTGCCGGCCGTTCGCCCGTCAGCATGATCATCAGATCAATCAGATGAATGCCGCCGCCTTCGATTACGGAATAATTGGGCACGTCACCGCGCCAGCCTTCGGTGATCTTGTGCAGGCGGCCATACAGATAATCGCCGTCAATGGCATAGATCCGGCCCAGCGCACCGGCTTTGATCTGCCCGGCCAGCCAGCGGTAAAGCTCGGCTTCGCGCAGCACCAGATTTGAGACCAGATGCGGTTTCCCGGCTGCCGTCCAGGCGGCGATGATATCGGCGAGTTCGGCTTCGCTCCGGCATAGCGGCTTTTCGACAAAGACATGCTTGCCGGTCTGCAGACTGGTGATCACCTGTTGCGCATGCATGTGATCAAAGGTGGCGATGGATACGATGTCGACCGCTGCATCGCCGAGAACCTCATCCAGCGAAGTGCCGACCGTGCCGCAGCCGACGCGGCCCCGAACTTCGGACGCCTTGTCACGGTCCTGATCAATCAGCCAGCGCACGTCACAGCCGGGCTCGGCAGCAAAGGCGTGCGCATGCTGTTCACCGACGCCGAGACCGATGACGGCGACGCCCAGTATTTTATCCGGTCGGGCGTTTGTTCCCATGCGTTTGTCAGACTCCGTCATTCAAGCAAACCGTATCTTCAACTTCTAACAGACGAATATTGACCGATGATTAAGGTCACAATCTGAAAAGCTCAGGCCGCGTTTCGGCCATCGCTTCGGTCATTGCCAGCCCGAATAACGGGTCTTGCGTATAAAGGGCGGCAAAGATCTCGCTCAGTTTGCGGTAATCGTTGCCCGTATCCAGCAGCATCTGCAAACCGCTGGGCTCGGCGCCGGGTCTTTTTACCGTACACTTCTTGAAGCGTTCGGGATCGCGGGCGAGATAGGCGTGCACGGCTTCAAGGTCGTTCGCGGTCCGCGCTTCGGCCGCCGCCGTGTCGAGGACGGCGCGGCGGATCGCCTGACATTCGTTGCCAAGCGGGTAGCCGCTGTGATCGCTGAGATAGGCCCAGTCGGCCTTGGCGGCACGGAAAGCGTCGAGCATGACAGTAATCAGTTCGGGGTCAACGGCCGGACAGTCACCCCATAGCCGGACGATGGTGTCGGCGCCGGTTTCTTCGGCGGCGATGGCAAAGCGGTGCAGCAGGTTTTCTTCCGGCCCGCGCGACAGATGCACGTCGTCGAGTGTTGCGATGTAATCGGCCAGCGGCGCCTGTTGGTCGCCTTCGGGTATGCTGACACAGATACGATCAATCCCGGGCACGGCGCGGGCGCGGTTGACGATGTGTGCGATCACCGGCAGGCCGGCCAGCGGCAACAGCATTTTGCCGGGCAAACGGGTCGAGGTGTGGCGGGCCTGAATGATGGCGACGGTGTTCATGCCGCCTGCTGCTCAAGAAAAAGTTTGGCCGAAATGAAGCTGAACAGAAACTTTGAAAAGCTGTTCGAAGACAAGTCGGCTTTCAGGAAATCCTCGATCGCCGATTTTTTGACGATCTCGAAGATCGGGCTGTCGGCCAGCAGAACGTCGCGGGTCTCGGGATCACTGCGCTCGACCAGCGACAGAATCGAGGCATTGAAGCCGCGCTTGCGGGTATCCAGGCGCACCTGATCGGGAACGATGCCCTGGCCCAGTTCGCGCAGAATGCGCTTGGCAAAACCGCCGCCCATCAGATGCCGGGTCGGCACCGAATACAGATATTCGACCAGCGCGCGGTCGAGAAACGGCGAGCGGTTCTCAATCGAAAACAGCATCGAATTCAGATCATCCTCGGCGAGGATCACCGGCACCGCTTCGACGAACAGTTCGTTGGCCATGCGGTTGCGCAGCAGTTCGTTGGCAAAGGTTTCTTCGCGCCAGTCTTCTCTGAACGGTGCCGTCAGGAATGACGAGAACAAATCCCGGTCGAGGGTGATGTGATCGCGCTGGCCGGGATTGTTGACGAAACAGAGCGGGTTCTGCAGGCCGGGGTTCTGCACATGCGCCCCCATGCCGCCCCGCCAGTCCCGGACCAGTTGGTCGAAATCGACACCCGGCTGGCCATGCATTGCAGCCAGCCACATCGCATAGTGATCATAATAACCGGTGAAGATTTCGTCGGCGGCAGTGCCTGATATGGCGATCTTGTAGCCGTTAGCGGCGATCGCTTCGGACAGGAACGAATGCATGTAATAGCTGATCGTCACTACCGGTGCGTCGTGATAGGCGACCAGGGTGCGCATCCGCTCGAAAAAGCCTTTGGTCGATGTATGCACCTTGTGGTGACGGCAGCCCAGATGATCCAGCATGGCTTGAATGTTGGCGCTTTCATCATAGCGTTCGTCACTGTCGATGATCGAAAAACAGTGAATTTCGCGGCCCATCTGTTTTGCGGCGATGGCCGCCAGTGTTGCGGAATCAACTCCGCCCGAAAGACAGAAGGCGAGCGGCACATCGGCCCGCATACGCAGATCGACGGAGCGGGTCAGCAGCGTTTTGGCGTTGGCGACAGCCTCATCGAACGAGGTTTCCCGGGTCTCGGTGGCGAGCCGCCAGTAGGGCTTCGGCTGCGGTCGGGCAGGGGTTTTGAGAACCGCCGTTTGGGCGGCGGGAAAGGCTTCGATATCGTTGAAATAGGTCTCGCCGCTTTTGCCCAGCGACTTGTAGCCGTTGACCAGATAGCGCCGGATCTGCGTTGTGTTCACAGCCGGCCGGCGTCCGGCCAGTGCTGCGAGGGTTTTGATCTCGGAAGCGAAATAAAGGGTGCCGTCGAGATACCAGGTGAACAGCGGTTTTTCACCAAACCTGTCACGGCTGAGGATCAGTTCGCCCCGCGCCTGATCGAGCAGCGCGAACGCCCACATGCCCTCAAGCCTGTCGACGAAGGCCGCTCCCCATTGCTGATAGGCAGCCAGCAATACTTCGGTGTCGGAGTTGGTGATGAAGGTTTGCCCAAGCGCGCTGAGCTCGGCCCGCAATTCGAGATAATTATAAATCTCGCCGTTGAAGCTTAACTGCAGGGAACCACGCCGGAACGGCTGGTTGGCGCGCGGATCAAGATCGATAATGGCGAGGCGGGTGTGCAGGAAGCTTATTGACGAAACTCCCAGGGAATAGCCGGCGTGACCTTCGGCGTCCGGGCCGCGATGCCCCATGCTGGCCAGCGCCAGCCGGAGATTTTCCGGCGGGACCGGATTGCGACCAAAGGCACCGGCGATTCCACACATAAACGAAAAGCCTCAGCTCAGGTTGTCGGGCTTGAAGGGATCGCCCTCGGCCATCGGTGATTTCAGTTTTCTACCGATGATGTCGTTTTCCCGGCCGGGTGCCATGCCGGTGCCGGGCCGGGTCCACATCAGATCGTCCTGCGTCACGACATGACCGATTGCAAGCGGACCGGCAGCGACGATAGAGCGGCGGATCGCCGGAGCGATCTCGACCTCGCACGGGGCCATCTCAAGCCTGCCGTGACCGAGCAATGCCGACGTTGCGCGGATCGTCTCGACCAAAAGCTTCATGGTCGCAGGGTCGGCGGAAAGCTGGTGGTCGCGGAAGGCCGAATGATCGTTGGCGATGGTGAAGTGCTTTTCAATGATCCTGGCCCCGGCGCCGACGGCAAGGCGCGCCGCCTCGATGCCGATGGTGTGATCGGAATAGCCGATGGTCCTGTCCGGGAATGCCGCTTTCAGGCTTGCAACAGCGCCGATGTTGGCATTTTCAGGGGACGTCGGGTAATTGCTGACACAATGCAGCAGGCCGAGGGCGTCCGTTGCAATACGCTCGCCCCAGACCTTGTTGACGGTGTCGACGGCGCTCCGGACATCGGCTTCATCGGCAAGGCCGGTGGAAATGATCATCGGCTTTGCGGTTTTGGCGACGGCCTCGATCAGGGCAAAGAACGTATTGTCGCTGGACGCGATCTTGATGGCGTCGCAGATGGTGCCTAGGAAGACGGCACTTTCAAGATCGAACGGCGTCGAGATAAACTGGATGCCAGCCGCATGCGCCTGTTTCGACAGCTGTTCGAACTGGGCGTAGCTGAGCTGGAATTTCTTCAGCGTCGAGAAGCGCGGCTCGTCCGAACGGTTGACGAAGAACTCCGGTACGATGGTCTGGAATTTGACGGCGTCGACACCGGCTTCTGCGGCCAGCCCGACCATATCCTGGGCGAGCGCGAAGTCGCCTTCGTGATTGTTGCCTACTTCGGCGATGATGAACGCGTCACTTCCGTATGGGGATGTTTTTTTCTGCACGGTCTATCCTTGATGCAACTGAAGGTGCGGCATGAAGTGCTTATATCACAAATCTTTAGCCGGTACGGAAAGCGAATTCAAAGGAGTGGCGGTGTATTTAAATAATCGCTTGCGCAGATTCTGACCTAAAGTGTTTTTCCAATGAATGATAAAGTGTAGGTTGATCCGACCCCTCCCAGTCAATACTGATTGAATGAGAATTCAAGACCTTGAATGAAGAAGAAAAGCTAATTCAGGTTAACGAATATTTCAGCATGATGCTGGAATGCCTGCGCCAGCGGAATTTTTCGCGTGCGACCGGGTACTTGTATCTCATCTACAATAGACTGGAATTTCAACCGAGTACGCTGAGTCAGGTTCAATTTATAGGGATGTCAGAGCGCGACAGTCTCCGTATTCGCGAAGATTATGTTCGGGAATTTGAAGACGATCCTGCGGGTCATATGCGATTGATGAGCTTTCATTTCAGAAGTGACCGGTTGGATGTGATCCGGAAAATCTGGCTTGATACCTGTGCCAATGCCGTCAAAGGGTTTCATTTTCAGCCTTCTCATCAAACCGGCATCTATGATGCCGAACAGGGAAAATTACATACGGCGATTTCAAGTCTTGGCATGGGACAGGACGTCACGGCGGTGCTCGGCGAACTGCGCAAACCTGATGCAAAACAGCGTGCGCCGGTCAACAAACCTGTGACGTCAGGCGGAGAGCAGGCGACAAAACGGCATATTCAGACCGAAGCGGGCGAGCCGATCGGCATGAATGGTGTGAGCCTTAATGGCAGCCTTGCCGGCTTTGACATGCCGACACGATATTATTTTCGTTATGGGACAAAAGCGGATGCCCTGACAGAGAGCACCGAAGTTCGCAACATGCCTGCCGGACGACATGGCCGGGTCCGCGATACGGGCGAGAATCTGTTTCACCGTATCAGCGCTAATGCGGCGGCGCTGATTTTCAAAAAAACCGAAAATATTGTTACCGGTTCGGATTTGCCCAACCGGTTTCCTTTGGTTTCGATGTCTCTGGAATGGCCGTTCGGCAAAGACCGAAATCATTTGAACGGTATTGGCATCATCGATTTATTGCTCGGCTGGACGACGCAGGCTCATGAATATGGAACGCGCCCTTACTGGAAAAGTGCAACCACTTATCCGACGCAAAGTTACCCGGGGGAGAGCATGGATCTGCGTGATGCCGTGTTCTCTTTGACGTATCGCTCGGACGATCTGGACGCCAAGGACTTTTCACCGGTTGTGTGGATTCACGGACGAACCGGGACAGCGTTCTTCCCTGAAACGTTTGATGATTTAACGGCCTGGGCGGTTACAGATGACACGGCGCCGAAATCCTTCCAGGCCGATGGTGCCTGGCATCGGCTTGACTTTGATCTGCCTGGTCAATCCACCGCATGGTCGTTTTGCGGCAGTAACACCGAAGAAATGGGCACCGGCATGGAGCGCTATACCTATGCGCCGATCCAGCAAATTCAGCGTGAAAATAACGGCGGCAATGTCTGTCTGGCGTTTGTTCACGGGTTTGATCTGAATACCCCCGAAGGGTCTGTCGAAATTGCTGAACTTGAATTGACCTATCGATCACGCTCGCTTCTGGGGCCGGGGCAGCAGGCTGATCTGTGCGCGTATTCTGAGAATATCACCGGCGATCCCGGCCGGCTCACCGACGGCAGCATCGGGGATGTGGAAAACTGCTGGTTCACGGGGATAGCTCCGGATGCACCGGTGGAACTGGTCTGGCGACTGCGCGATGATGCGGATATTGAAAGCTTCAGGCTACACCAGTGTGTTCTGGCGCCGGCAAAAGATGTTGTACTGGCCCTGTCTGTGGACGGCCAAGTGTATCAGGACGTCTGGCAGGGCGCGCTGGAGGATACTCCCGAGGACCCGGCTGACTGGGGCGATATCAGGACCGGCAAGGGTCTGGTTTGTGTCGTCGTTCTGCCGCAGTCTGTGCGGGCGCGTTATCTTCGATTGCGGATAAAATCCGCTTACCGGCATGGCGTGGCTGGACTTGATGCCTTCGAAGTTTTTGGCCGGGGTCTGCCGTTCATGCCTTCTCCCGAAAAATTCTCCTTTTCCGAAAACGTTGAAGGATTGCCCGCCGGCAGTCCGATTTTTGCCCAGCTGGTGGCCGAAAACGCCGACGGGATTTTCGAGGGCGATGTTGTCGAGATATGCCGCCCTGATCGTGATGTGCCGCATATTCTTTCGGCGCAGGTTATCGAGCGCCGGGAAAATTGGGCACGGATCGCGCTTCGGACCATTGCCATGGGCTCGATAGCGACCCTGAATATTGTTCTGATGGCTGAGGATGGTGAGGAGATTTCACCGTCGCCGTTATCGATCGGTAAGTGGACGGCGGCCCGTGATGTCAGGGTGATCGTTCATGGGCTCAAGCCGGGGGTGTCTTATCAAGGTCTGTGCCGTGCCGAAAATGAAAACGGCACATCCAGTGATTTTACGTTCGCGTGTGACGCTAACGGATAAGGCGGAACCGAGTTTTCTGCGTGTTGTTGGGGAATTCTTTACCTATCGGCGATAAAGCTCGTTGCGGTCGCCTTTGCAATGCGTTGGTAAAGCAGGATTCTAATGGCATATATCGATCATGGTCCGTCATCAAATCTGGTGAGCGACAGCCGCGAGTCAATCTGGAAAATCGCCGAAGAGCTGTTTCCCCGCTATCGCGCGCTGTGCGGCCCGGATTTCAGGGCTTCGCTGGAACATCTGCAAAATTATCTGGCACTTGAGATCAAGGGCTTCAAGACCGGCAGCACCGTCGGCGACTGGAGCATTCCGCCGGAGTTCGTCGTCAACGAAGCCTGGGTCGAAGGTCCTGACGGCAAGCGTGTTCTGGATTTCCGCGATCACCCGTATCATGTGCACATATACGGCGGGGCCTTCGATGGCGAGATGTCGCTGGATGAGCTGCTGAAGCATGTCTCGACGCACCCGGACCTGCCGGATGCAATTCCGCTGCGGCAATCGTATTACCGCTATGGCTGGGGGCTGTGTGCCTCGCAAAACCAGGTCAAAACCTGGAAGTCCGGCACTTACAAGGTGCACATCGATACAGAATTGAACGAAGGCGAACTGAACGTCGGCGAATATTATCTGCCGGGCGAAACCGATCAGGAAATCATGGTCTGCACGTATCTGTGCCACCCGTATGGTGCCAACGACAATCTGAGCGGGGTTTCCGTCGCCACCGAACTGTTCCGCCGCCTGACTGAGATGAAGGACCGGCACTATTCGTATCGCTTATGCATCTGGCCGGAAACCATCGGTGCGCTGACCTGGATCGACGCCAACAGGGACAACCTCGATAAAATCGTCGGCGGTTATGAAATTGCCATCTGCGGGGATGATGCGCCGATCCGCTATGTCAAAAGTTATTACGGTGATGCGATGGTTGATCGGGCGTATGCCCATGCGCTCCGCAACAGCGGTCTGCCACATGAGATTCTTGAATACGACGGGGTTTGCAACGGTTCGGATCAGGCGCATTTCAATGCAATCGGTCTGCGGATTCCGTTCGGCCACCCGATTCGCGGCGGTCATATCACGCCGGATATTCCCGGCAAGAAACAGATCGGCTATCCCGAGTACCATTCTTCGGCCGATGATCTGACGATCATAAAGCCGGAAAATTTGTCGCAGATTCTGGAAATCACCTGGGATGCGTTTCAGGCGATTGAGCGGGCCCGAACCTACAGGGCGACCTTTACCGGTACGCCGTTTCTATCCAAGCACGGGGTATATCCTTATCAGCACGGGCTCGGTACCGGCACCACGGCGACCAAGTCGACGTTTGGCGGGCTTGCCTATTATCAGCTGATGGTCGATGCCGATGGCGAGAAGGATCTGCTCGCGATTGCCGATGATTCAGCCCTGCCGATTGAAGCCTATGACGATGCGGTGGCAAGCTTTCTGAGCGCCGGTCTGATCGAGGAAATCGCAGAGTAAAAAGGCGAAGACAGACTTCGAGGCGATGATAACAACGAGATGGCATGGGATGATAAATGACACAAGAAACTTTATCGGATATACGTGCTTCGTTGTCGAAGGCCTGGTGTGATGCCGGTGTAAAGTCCGGCGAAGCATTGCTTGTCCACGCGTCATCGATCCGGCTTTTGTACGCCTGCAAGGCCAGAAACCGCATGTTCACGCCTGAAGATGTCATCGAATCCTTTCTGTCCGCATTGGGGCCGGACGGGACGTTGCTGATGCCGTTGTTTAACTTCAAGGTCATCAACGAGCGGGTCTTTGATATGCGGACGACACCGTCAGCGATGGGGGCCATTACCGAGGCGGCGAGACAGCATCCCGCAGCCCTGAGGACCGAACACCCGGTTTTATCGTTCGCAGTGATTGGTCACCATGCTAAGGAATTTGCGGCATTGCGCGATTACACCGGGATTGGTCCGTCCTCGCCGTTTGCCCTTGTTCATCAATTGAATGGTCGTGTTGCGGCGCTTGATTTATACGATAATCAGTGCATGTCATTTTACCATCACGTCGAACAAGCCATGGGTGTAAAGTACCGGTTTATCAAAGACGTCGAGGTTTCTTATACAGATCAGGATAGCGTAACATCGTCGCGTATGTTTGGCTATTACGCACGGGATTGGGATAATAATATCGTTACGGATGTAACGAACGCAGGTGAAGCACTTTGGCGGCTGAGACTTTATCAAGGTGAAGCACCGGGCAATGGATACGGCTTCAGGACCATCACGGCCAAGGACATCTATGATTATACGCAAAGCGTTATTGGCTCGGGCCAGGCCGAGGGGACGCTGTATGCTGTCGATAGAAGCGCCAGCTGATATCATTTTATAACGAACCGAAGATCGGAGAAAACATGTCTAATGGTATCGAACTCGTATTTGCGGCGATCGACATGGTCAACCAAATGTCAGATGACGGTCAGGCAATTGTAAAGGCACCACAAACGCCGCTCCTTGGCGATATGTCTACGGTTGATTCACTCGTTCTGGTCAATCTGGTGGTCGCCATAGAAGATGCCATTATGGACGAAACGGGAAAAATAGTGACCTTGATTACCGAAGACAGCATGACGCAGGAAAGCAGCCCTTTTGAATCCGTTCAATCGCTTGCCGATTATGTTGATAGGCGGTTGGCGTGATATATCCGCGCCTGAATAAGTGAGCAGGGATTAGCAAAATATGGGGCGACAGATCGTCATCACCGGCAGTAGTCGTGGCACAGGGCGCATGATCGCGGACCGGTTTTTGCAAAATGGTGATACGGTTTTTGGCGTCAGCCGCAATCCTTGCGAGCTTGAGCACCCGCGTTATTCGCACACGTGTCTGGACGTTGCTGACGAAGGCGCTGTGCAGCAGTTTTTTTCGACCTTACGGCGCGACGGGGCGACGGTCGATACGCTGATCAACAGTGCCGGTATCGCAAGCAGCATGCCGGCTTTGCTGACAACCGGCGATACCTTCAAATCGGTACTGGATACCAATCTTTTGGGCGCCTTCCTGATGACCCGTGAAGCGCTCAAGCTAATGAAAAAAACCGGCCGAGGCCGGGTCGTGCATTTTTCGTCTATCAATGTGCCGCTCGCCAGTAAAGGCAGTCTCGCCTATACGGCATCGAAGGCTGCACTTGAAACGTTAAATGCCGTATTCGCGCATGAAATCATGGATGACAATATTACTCTGAATACGCTGGGTATTTCCCTGGTGGCGGGCAGCGGGATGGTTGAAAGTCTTTCAGACGACGCCGTGGCAGAGAAAACCAGTCAATTGTCCAAGCCGAAGCCAATTTCGGGGGACGAAGTTTTCCATGCCTTGCAATTTCTTTTGGATGATGCGGCAAAGAATATCACTAACCAGATAATCTTTTTCGGCGGTGTCCGGTGAATGCGACTGTAATCCAGATCGTCAACGGACCGATGAAGCAAAACTGTTATCTCGTTTTTGATGGTGACAGCGCCTTAATCATCGATCCCGGCAGTGAAGCGGAGCGGATCGTCGATCAGATCGAAAGCCATGATTTTCAACCGCTGGCCATCCTGAACACGCATGCGCATTTTGATCATATCGGCGCGGTTGAAACGCTTCGGCTGCTTTATGATATCCCGTTTTACCTGCATGACGGCGATGTTGCGCTGATGCGCCGTGCCAACCTTTACCGGTTGATCTTCAGCGGTGAAACCAGTGTCACGGTACCAACAGAGGTTCGGTCTTATGACTATCTGGATACATCCGCATTGGCGCCTTTCGACGTCAAGGTTATGGAAACCCCCGGGCATACGGAAGGAGGTGTGTCGCTGCTGATCGGTGAATCTCTGTTTACCGGCGACACCCTGATGGGCAATGGGCCGGGGCGCGCTGATCTGCCGGGAGGCAGCAAGCCAGATATGGCGCAATCTCTTTTGAAATACCAAAGCTTGCCCCCCGAACTGACGATCTATGCCGGACATGGCCGACCTGTATCGTTAGGGGCTGCGCTAAGTGTAAAGTCGGGCGCTGAAGCATGAAAATTATTGCGACCGGCACGGCGTTCCCCAAAACATTGCTGACCAACGAGGCCTTGGCTAAAGCTTATCCCGATTGGGATATGGCGCGACTGGTTGAGCGAACGGGCGTGCACGCCCGCTACGTTGCCGACGCCACCGAGACCGCGCTGGATCTGGCCGAAGCGGCGGCGCGGGCTCTTGCTGACGAGAAATCCATTTCAATGGTAGACGTCGACGCCCTGATCGTCTGCACAGAATCCCCGGATTATCCAGTGCCCGGTAATGCCAGCATCCTGCAGCATCGCCTTGGTATCCGGATCGATGCTTTTTGCCTGGATATCAATATGGGGTGTTCGGCCTTTCCCTACCTTTTGCAGATTGTCGAGGGGTTAATGCAGGGGGGGCTTGCCAAGACCGCCCTGATTTTAACGGCGGATACCTATACACGCTATATTCATCCTGAAGACCGTTCGATTCGCGCTTTATTCGGCGATGGGGCTGCGGCAACGTTACTGAGCAATGTGCCCGGCGGCGAGCGCTTCCAGCCTGCCTTCGGCAGCCGCGGTGACCTGTATGACCGCTTTGCCGTCAAACGCGGCGGCGCCCGGTATCCGAAAACTGCTGAGGAAAACGAGAAGATCGCCGCTGAGAACTTCATCCAGATGGATGGGATGCGGATATTATCGTTTTTCAGCGATACCATTCCGAAAGCTGTGCGCGAAGCCTTGAGCAAGAATAAACTGACCCCTGACGATATTGACGCTTACATATTCCATCAGGCCAGCGGGGTTGCGCTTGATAGCATCCAGCGCCTTCTTGAGATCCCGGGTGCAAAGATGATCCGGGCCTTTTCTCATGTAGGTAATCTTGTGTCGGCATCCGTGCCGGCAGCATTGGACAGCGCCCTGCGCGATGGGCGCATAAAGTCCGGCGATCTGGTTGTGCTTTGTGGCTTTGGTGTCGGTCTGTCGTGGGGCATTACGGTGATGAGACTCTGATGAGCGATCAGGTCATTGAAACGCTGATGGCCCGCTTCAGGGACGCAGGGGACGCCCCCGCGCTGGCATATCAGGGCGGCGTTAAAAATTTTTTATGGCTTGTCGAACAAATAGACGAGGTCACGGATTGGCTGAGCAAAGCGGGAGTGACGCAAGGCCAGACAGTTATGCTGACATCGGATTATACACCGAAAACGGTAGCGATTTTGCTTGGACTTATAATCTTCAGGGCAATCATTGTGCCGTTGTTGCCGGCAACCAAAAAGACCCTTGAGAGTGTTTTGCCGCTGGTCGATGTCGCGCACGAGATTGTTGTCGATCCGTCTGGTGTCGCTGAAATCCAGTCCTGTCCGGCTAACCCGGCCTGTGCGCCGCTGATTTCCGAGGTGCGTGCCCGAAAGGCTGCGGGGCTTGTTCTATTCACCTCTGGCTCGACCGGTCAGCCGAAAGGCGTGGTGCATGATTTTTCGCTGCTGCTGGAGAAATTTCTCACACGGCGACCGGCGATGGTCACTATTAACTTTTTGATGTTTGACCATTGGGGCGGGCTGAATACTTTGCTGCATGGTTTGTCAAACCTGTCTCTGGTTGTTTTGCCGGAAAACCGCCGCCCGGATTACATCTGTGGCTTGATCGCGGCGCATGGTGTCGAACTTCTGCCGGCAACACCGACGTTCCTGAACATGCTGTTGTTGAGTAAAGCTTGGCTGAACCGGGATTTTTCCTCGTTGAAGGTCATCAGTTATGGCGCCGAACCGATGCCCGAAAGC
>FLOH01001027.1_pt1 | contig 46856 bp, 45 predicted proteins | sample 756751 | NCBI WGS metagenome assembly FLOH01 (sample SAMEA4026879, study PRJEB14308) | marine metagenome | biome: coastal water; material: water | depth 74 m | reverse complement strand
ATTCTAATATATGAAAAAATATTTATTATTTTTTGTAGCATCTTTTTTACTGATTGGTTCAGGGGTTTTAGCTGTTAATGTTTCGGGTTGGGCTTGGTCTGACAATGTCGGTTGGATTAGCTTCAGAGACAATAGTGCTCCTTATGGGGTAGAAATAGATTCTGCTTCAGGTGATTTTTCTGGTTATGCTTGGGCTGATAATCTCGGCTGGATTAGTTTTAATTCGGCAGAGTTTGGAGTTTGTCCGTCAGGCGGTTCTTCTGATTGGTATAATCCTTCTTGGACTAAAAGAAAAAAAATAACTATTCAAAATGCCAACATAGATTCTGATTTAACGGACTTTCCGCTATATGTAGATATAACCCTAGATGCTGAAATAGGGGCTTTAGCTCAAGCTGATGGAGATGATGTATTATTTACTGCGGACGATGGTACAACTAAGTTAGCTCACGAAGAAGAGTATTTTAATGTATCAGCTGGGAATGCTACTGGCCATTATTGGGTTAAGGTTCCGACTGTAAGTTCTTCAACAACTACAGATATATATGTATATTATGGGAATGCTTCTGCTTCAGATCAGCAACAAATAACTGATGTTTGGGATAGTAACTATGCAGGTGTTTGGCACTTATCTGAAGGTTCTGGTTCTGTTATGGATAGCACGTCTAATAATAATGATGGAATATTTAATGGAGATCTGCCAGATGTTCGTGTAGGAAAGGCATATAATGCTCAGGATTTTGATGAAAATGGTGATTATATTAATTGTGGGAGTGATAACTCTATTCAAGCTATAGATTATACTATTTCGGCATGGATATATCCTAGAAGTTGGGGAGAGAACTCTTCTGGAAGAATTTACTCTTCAAGAGATATTAACGGTGGAGTGGAGTTATTTGTAGACGATGATGCCAATTTTTGGGTGAACAATCAGGGAGCATCAAACCCCTATCTTTCTTCTGGTATGGGTACAATTGCTCTTAATGATTGGCATTATGTTTCTGCTACCTATGATGGTCTTAGTTCGGGCAAGATGTATGTTAATGGAATTGATGAAACTAGCGACGGAGGTGCAAATCCACCAACTTTTTCAGGTGATGAAACAGCATACATAGGGGCAAGATACGATGGCGTGAGGGACTTTAACGGGATGATTGATGAGTTGAGGGTTACTAACGATGTTCGCGGTGTTTCCGAAATTAAATTTGAATATTACAATATGAATGAGCCAGACAATGAGTTGACTTGGGGTGGCGAAGAGAACTTTGTTGTTGGTGGAAGCTGTCAAGCAAATATGGATATAGTAACGGGAGATGTCTCGGGTTGGGCAAGAGCATGCCGAGTTTTTCAAAGTGGTTGTTCGGGGGCTCTAAAGGATAACTCAAAGAGAGGCGATTGGGATGGTTGGATTAGTTTAAGTGGAGCAGGATACGGAGTTTCTTTAGACACTACTCTCGATCCTAACGAGCTTCAGGGTTGGGCTTGGGGTGGCGAGGTTATTGGTTGGATTAGCTTTTATGAAGTAACAGTTGACTCTATTTTGAATAATCCGCCGTTTGCAGATATAGGTAATTGCACTCCAGCATCCTGTCAGGCCTATCAAGGAGAATCTTTAGTTTTAAGAAATCTTTCAGAAGACCCAGATGGAGAGATGGATATAGTTTTAAGCCAATGGTTTACTAAACTTCAAGGAGCGGGTGATGGATCATATGTTCTTCAATACTTTTGTAATGTAGCACCAGCTGTATGCGATTATTCAATTAATACTAGTCTCCTTACGCCTACCAATTGGCACACAGCAAAGCTTTATGTGGAAGATGCTGGAGGATTGTCTTCCATAGACACTAGAGACTTTTATATTATAAAAGACATTGAGGCTGACTTTGAATGTTCGTTGGATAATATTATTTGGACTGATTGCTCAACTACTGTTCCAGTTGAAGGAAACACAGTTTATTTCAGAGACAATTCTAGTGCCTCAGAGGGTGGAGCAATTACCTCCAGAACTTGGAGTATTAATGGGTCGCCATTTAATGTTGGCAATAATACATCAGTTTCTTTGCTAGCGATTTATCCGCCAATGGGGGTAACCCTAGAAGCTCTAGATAGCAATGGAAGAACAGATTCAATTTTGAAAGTTGTTTTTGGGATAATTCCTCTTCCAAGTTGGCGAGAGGTCTCACCATTTTAATTATTAAATAATTTAAACAATAATTAAGAAACAAGAAACAAGATGCAAGAAACAAACAAATTTCAATAACCAGTAAACTTTTAAAAATTTGGTGATTAGAATTTGATGATTGGTTATTGTTTGGTTATTGCTCTCTTGCTTCTTGGTTATTTAAAAGATATGTATATTTTAATTGGTATTTTAATCGTTCTGGGCGTAATAATTCTGTGGTTTATCTTAACTTATAACCGCTTTGTTTCTTTACGCAACAGAACCAAAGAAGCTTGGTCTGATATAGATGTTCAACTAAAAAGGAGATATAATCTAATCCCTAATTTGGTTGAAACGGTTAAGGGTTATGCAACTCATGAAAGAGAGGTTTTTGAGAATGTAACTAAAGCTAGAACAATGGCTATGGGAGCCAAAGGTGTTGAAGAGCAAGCAAAAGCAGAGAATGCCTTATCTTCTACCTTGAAAACCCTATTTGCCGTTTCTGAAAACTATCCTGACTTGAAAGCTTCCAATAACTTTGTGGAACTTCAAAGAGAGCTTCGAGATACAGAAGATAAGATTCAGGCTGCTCGCCGATTTTATAATGGCAATGTTAGAGACCTTAATACTAAAATAGAAGTATTCCCAGCCAATTTGGTGGCCGGAATGTTCGGATTCAAAAAGATGGAGTTCTTTGAAATTGAAGAAGCGGCCAAAGCAGTTCCTCAGGTTAAGTTTTAATGGCTACGCTGTATACTCACGCTGATTCTAATATTAGAAGAACCTGGATTTATCTTGCGGGATTTTTGATTTTTATTATTTTTCTTGGTTGGATAATTTCTTATTTTTTGGATAGCTATTTTATTTTAGTAATCGCCATTGTTTACAGTTTTTCAATGAGTTTTTTCAGCTATTGGTATTCTGATAAAATTGTCTTAGCGATTAATAAAGCCAAACTTATTGAGAGAAAAGACAATTTAGAATTGTACCGTTTAGTAGAAAACCTTTGCATTACAGCTGGTTTGCCTTTACCGAAAATATATATTATTGCAGAGCAACAGCCAAATGCTTTTGCCACTGGAAGAGACAAAAATCACGCAGTTGTTGCAGTTACGCAAGGACTTCTGGGTAAATTAAATAAATTAGAGTTAGAGGGAGTAATAGCGCACGAATTGTCTCATATTGGCAATAAAGATATTTTGCTTCAAAGTATGGTGGTTGTTTTGGTGGGAGTGGTAGTAGTACTAACGGATATTTTTTTTAGAATGGCTTTCTGGGGAGGCAGAAGAGACAGAAGCAAAAGCAATGGAGCTATTTTTCTAATTGCCTTAGCTTTGGCCATCTTGGCTCCCCTCTTTGCTCAATTAATTAAGCTAGCCATCTCTCGAAAAAGAGAGTTTTTAGCTGATGCAGAAGGAGCCCTATTGACTCGCTATCCGGAAGGACTGGCTTCAGCCCTAGAAAAAATTTCTCAAGATGCTAATATTATGAAAGTAGCTAATAATTCAACCGCCCATTTATATATTTCTTCTCCATTCAGGGGAAAACAAAAAGTGAGTTGGTTGACAAAAATGTTTATGACTCATCCACCAGTTGAACAAAGAATTAAAAATTTAAGAGAAATGAATCTATGAAGTGTCCAATTTGCAAAAACAATAATCTTAAACAAGAAATATTTCACAATATAGAAGTAGACTATTGTTCTGATTGTTTGGGTATTTGGTTTAATAAAGACGCGTTAAGATGGGCGAAAGACAACAAAGATAAGGATTTGGATTGGATGGATGTTGATTTATGGAAAGACGAAACAAAATTTAAAATATCTAGAGGAGAAAGACGACTCTGCCCTTCTTGTAGAATGCCTCTTTATGAGGTATATTATGGAGATTCAGGAATTATTGTAGATGTTTGCAATCTTTGCCATGGAGTTTGGCTAGATCGCAAAGAATTTTTAAAAATAACCGAATGGCTAAAAAAGCAAGCTGATTATGAGGTTCTTCATAATTATTCGGCAAATTTAATTAAAGAACTTGGAGAAATCTTTTACGGACCGGAAACTCTTAAAGAAGAAATTGTTGATTTTCTAACAATTTCAAAATTGTTGAATTATAAATTCTTGGTTCAACATCCAATAATCTCTAGAATGATCTTGGATCTCTCAAGATAATAGGGAGGGGTGCTCCGAATGGTAAGGAACACGCTTGGAAAGCGTGCGCTCGCAAGGGCTTGCAGGTTCGAGTCCTGTCCCCTCCGCCTTCGGTCCGCCGAAGCGGACCTACGGCGTGACGAAGTCCGCCAATGAAATTGATTTGGGTGTCTCTTTGTGTTAAGATGGGCTTATAATTATGCTAAGCTCACCAATTGAAGAAATTAAGAATCGCCTTGATATCGTTGATGTGATAGGTGGTTATATTAAATTGCACAAAGCCGGTGTAAACTATCGGGCTGTGTGTCCTTTTCATAATGAGAAGAAACCTTCTTTCTTCGTTAACCCGGCTCGACAGATATGGCATTGTTTTGGGAGTTGTGGGGAGGGAGGCGATATATTTAAATTTGTGATGAAAATAGAGGGAGTAGAGTTTGGAGACGCCTTAAGGATCCTAGCTCAAAAAGCCGGAGTAGAATTAAAGAGAGAGGATCCTAAAATAAAAAGTCAAAGACAACGCCTCTATGAAGTGTGTGAATTAGCCGGAAAGTTTTTTGAAAAACAATTAGAATCAATAGCTGGATTACAAGCCAAGAATTATCTTTTAAACAGAAAAGTTTCAGAAGAAAGCATTAAAAAATGGCGCATTGGCTATGCTCCCGACACCTGGAACAGTCTATCAAAGTTTTTAACAGGAAAAGGGTATACAGGAAAAGAGTTAGAAAAAGTAGGGCTTAGTTTTGAATCCCAGAAAACTGGAGGTTACTGCGATAGATTTAGAGGAAGAATTATGTTTCCAATATTTGATTTAAGCTCTCAAGTGGTTGCTTTTGGAGGGAGAACTCTTAAAAAAGATGAAACGGCAAAATATGTTAATAGTCCAGCTACCTTACTTTATGATAAAAGTAAAACTCTTTACGGATTAAACAAGGCAACAATGAATATTAGAAAGAAAGAAGGATGCATACTGGTAGAAGGATATATGGATGTTATTATGGCTTCTCAGGCTGGTTTTGAAAATGTAGTAGCCACTTCAGGAACGGCTTTGACTCAATGGCAATTAAGAATATTAAAACGTTATTCTGAAAATCTTTATACCGCTTTTGACATGGACTTGGCTGGAAACGCAGCTACTAAAAGAGGCATAGATTTAGCACAAGCTGAGGGTTTCAATATTAAGATTATTTCTATGCCAGAAGGGAAAGATCCAGCCGATGTTGCCTCAGAAGATCCTTCTCTTTTTGCAGAATTAATCAACAAAGCTAAGTCAATTCACGATTTCTATTTTGAAAATACTCTTTCTAAATTTGATAGGAATACTTTGGACGGCAAGAGAGAAATTTCTAAAATTCTTTTACCAGTGATAAAGAGAATTACTAACAAAATAGAACAGAACATTTGGGTTAATGATTTAGCACAAGCTCTTTTGGTCAGAGAAGAAGATGTGTTAGCGGAGCTAGGTAAGGTCAAAGTAGAAAGAGAACGATTTGTTGAAATGGAGGAAAAGAAAGAGCCAGTGGTACTTAATAGAAAAGGACTTTTAGAGGAAAGGTTGTTATCTTTATTGTCTAAGTTCCCAGAAAACCTTAAGCTCATTACCTCAGACGATATAAAGTTATTTTCCCTAGAAACAGTAAGCGTTATTAACTATTTAGAGAAAAAAGATCAGTCAAACGAAAAATTAGAAGAAAGAGTAAAATCTCTGGCCTTAAAACTAGAGGTAGAAGATCCAGAGCTTGACTGTAAGGCAGAGTTTGCCTGCTGTTTTAAAGAATTAAAATCTTTAATAGTGAAAGAAAAGCTAACCAATATTTGTAGAGACATAAGAATAGCGGAGCAGGGGAAAGACGATGAAAAAGTTAAAGAATTAGTTGAACAATTTTGTTATTATTCTAAATCAAGAAATAAATTAGAAGCTCAAACATCATGACCAAAAAGAAAGTTGTTAAGAGGAAGGTAAATAAAAAGGTTTTTACCGAGGAGAAAGTGGAGGGATTATTTAGAAAAGGAAGGCAAAGAGGTTTTGTTATTACTTCCGAAATTCTACATTTTTTTCCTAATGTAGAAAAAGATATTAAAGGACTAGACAATCTTCTGGACAATTTAGAAAAGGAAGGAATAGAAATCAAAGAAACTAGAAATCTTCTAGAGATAGAAGATCCAAAATTGAAGGATGTCGGAAAGGTTACTAAAATAGATCCGATTCAACTCTATTTAAAAGAAATTGGAAAGGTGTCTTTTTTAACAGCTGAACAAGAAAAAGAATTAGCGAGGAAGATTGAAAAAGGAGACAAGGAGGCAATGAATGATTTGATGAAAGCTAACTTAAGATTAGTTGTTTCTATTGCTAAGCGTTATGTTGGAAAATCTCCTAATTTAACCTTGCTTGATTTGATCCAGGAGGGAAACATCGGCCTAAGAAGGGCGGTAGAGAAGTTTGATTGGAGAAAGGGCTATAAGTTCTCAACTTATGCTACTTGGTGGATTAGACAGGCCGTTACTAGGGCTCTAGCCGACCAGGCTAGAACAATTAGAATTCCTGTTCATATGGTAGAAACGATTGCAAAATATACTAAAGTGAGAAGAAGGTTATTACAAGATTTAGGTAGAGAGCCTTTGGCAGAGGAAATTTCTGCTGAAATGGGAATAGAGGTTACCAAGGTCCATCATATTATGAAGATTTCTCAAGAAACAGTTTCTTTAGAAACTCCAGTGGGTGGCGATGATGATGATAGCGTTCTATCTGAATTTGTGAAAGATGAAAAATCAGCTTCTCCTTCTACTCAAGCCGCTCGGGCCCTACTGAAAGAAAGATTACAGGAAATATTGGTTGATTTGAGCTCCAGAGAACAAAAAATATTAGCAATGAGGTTTGGATTGGGAGATGGAATAACTCACACCCTAGAAGAAGTAGGACAGGAGTTTGGCGTGACCAGAGAAAGAATTCGTCAAATTGAGGCTAAAGCTCTAGAAAAAATTAGAGAACACGACAAGCTTAAAAAACTAGAAGGATACTAGGTTATGTAACTTGACTTCCTTTGTTCGACATGAGAGAATGATTTAATGGGTTATTCAGGGAAATTAGATCTAAAAATGAAAGCGCGCTCTTTAAGAAAGAAAGGGCTGTCTATTAAGGATATCCAAAAAAAGTTAAAAATATCCAGGTCTTCTGCGAGTATTTGGGTTAGAGACGTTAAATTAACTAAAAAGCAATTTAATAAACTATATCTAAATAGAAAAACAGGCGCGTTAAAAGGTTGTATTATTGCTGCAAAAAATAAAATAAAGGCTCGAGAAAAGTCAGTGAAAATGCTAGGAGAAGAAGGGAAGAAAGAAGTGGGTAGATTGTCCAAAAGAGATGAATTTATAATTGGAGTGGCGTTATATTTTGCAGAAGGAGAAAAGAGAGACGGAGGCGTTTCTTTCAGTAATTCTGATCCCAGAGCGATTAAGTTTATGGTAAATTGGTTTAGAGTATTTTGCAAAACACCAGAGGAGAAATTCCGCTGTAGCCTATATATTCATGATAATTTAAATGAAGAAGAAGCAAAGAGATTTTGGTCTAAACTGACAGGGATACCCTTGCATCAATTTAGAAAAAGTTATATAGTTAAAAATAATCCAAATCGCTTTAGAAAAGTAAAACATAAATACGGTGTTTTAAGGGTCTGTATGGGCGGCGTCGTTCTTCATAGAAAGATGATGGGTTGGATTTCAGGTATTTTCAAAAAATAATATTCCGCGGTAGCTCAATGGTAGAGCGCCCGGCTGTGGTTACGCAGCCTTCTGAAGTAATTCAGAATGGAAAAACGAGGTGAATTCGGGGAAGCCCTGTATGACAGGGTAATCCCGAGCCAAGATCCGATTTCTATCGGATAAGGTGTAGAGACTATCCCGAAAGGGAGTACTGGTTTGATAGTTATCAAGCTGGGAAGCGCCTCGCCCCTTTAATTATTAAAGGGTGATGAGATAGTCCACCCCTAGAAGTAATTTTAGGATAAGTGTAACCGGATGGTTGTAGGTTCGAGTCCTACCCGCGGAGCAGGCTTGTGCTCGGTTCAAGTGACCGAGCCGTGTCAGAAACTGCCCAACAGGGCAGTTTTGTGTTAAGGCCAAAACTCAGAGTTGATATTATTTTTATTAAGAAATCACCCAAAAAGGACAGTTTTTGAGTCAAAAGGATATGAAAAAAAAGGGGACGCATCACTTTTGAACGGGGAATTAGTCATTTTTAATAGATAGTGTTAAAATTAAATAATATGCCTAGACAACCTCGTTTTCTTTTATCTCAATCTTATTACCACATAATGACTAGAGGTAATAACAGAAACAGAATCTTTAAAGATAAAGAAGATTATTTATATTATTTAGAGTTAATCTATAAATACAAAAAAGAACATCCTTTCGATCTTTATCATTATTGCCTAATGCCTAATCATATACATTTATTAATTCAGACCAACAATGCTACAGATTTCTCTGCTTTAATGAAAAAAACCAATCTTTCCTATTATCATTATTTTAAGAAAAAATATGGTTGGACAGGACATTTCTGGCAGAATAGATTTAAAAGTAAGCCAGTTGGGAAGGATGAATATTTTATTCAATGCGGAAAATACGTAGAACTCAATCCAGTAAGAGCAAATATTGTTAAAGATCCCCAAGAATATCTATATTCAAGTCATAATTATTACGCCCAAGGAAAACAAGATAAGCTTTTAACAGACGATTTATTCTATCAGGGGTTGGGAAAAGATAAAAAAGAAAGACAAGACAATTACCGAAAGTTACTTGTAGACGAAACGATCAAAAAAACCTACAATAAAGATGCATGGGGAAGCAATGGCCAAAGATACATGGAAAGAAGAAAGATTAAGAGAAGATTAAGTTAAAAACAACAAAATGACTAATTCCCTGTTCAAAAGTGATGCGTCCCCTTTTTTCTTTTTTCTTTGCTAGCTCGGGGACGGGGAGAGCCTTTATCCAGTCAAAGGTTCTAAAGCTGTCCCGCCAAGCGAGCCACAAAAAATCGCCAAGAAGGCGGTTTTTATTTAGAAGATAAAGATGATATTATAAGAATATGGAAATTAAAAATACGCTTTATGTGACCAATAGAAAAAAATGGCGGAGTTGGTTAGTAAAAAATCATAAAACCCAGAAGGAAGTGTGGCTTATCTATTATCGTAAAGAGACTGGAAAGTCTCGTATTTCATATGACGACGCAGTGTTAGAAGCTCTTTGCTACGGGTGGATTGATAGCATCGTTAAAAAAGTCGATAAAGAGCGTTTTGCGCAGCGATTCTCACCTCGTAGTCGAAAAAGTAGGCTTTCACAAATGAACAAAGAGCGTATTCGTGAGCTTATAAAGGAAAAGAAAATAACAAAATGGGGACTTGAAGCTGTCGCACACGTATTTAATCCTAAAACAGACAAGCCTAATGATTTTGTAATTCCCGTAGAGATTATGAAAGCGTTGAAGGCGAACAAAGAGGCTTGGAAGTATTTTCAAAAAATGCCTTCTTCATATCAACGCATTAGGGTTGCATATATTGAGGGTTATAGGCGACGTAATATTGATATATATAAAAAAGCTTTAGCTCGCTTTATAAAAATGACAGCGCAAAATAAGCGTATAGGGTTATGGACAAAAAGAAAATTTTAGATATGAATAAAAAGCAAATTCTAATTGAATTCTTACCAAGAATCGTCTGGATAATTGAGGGACTTTGCTTATATTTTGGAGTAAAGTATTATAGTTTTAATTTTAGTGGTAATTCTCCATTAAATATTATTGCTTGGATACTTATAGTAATGGGAGTATTGATTATTATTTGGATAATTCTTCATGTGGGCAAGCGTATGGTAGCCAAAAACCTAATAACTGGCGGACCGTATAGGCTGGTTCGTCATCCAATGTATTCAGCTATGTATTTAATATTAATCGGCGTAGGATTGTTATTATCATCATATACATGGTTCATTATCCTAATCGTTTTTATTCCTTTATGGTATTTAGTAGGCAAAGCTGAAGAATGGCAGATGATAAGTTTGTACGGAGAGAAATACCTTGAATACCAAAAAAAGACTAGAATGTTCTTCTAGTTAGTTCAAACAGGTTTTAACATCGTCTACACAAGGGCTAATTCTTCAAACTCTCTCTTAACCTTTACCCACTCAATAGTTCTAAACTTATCTCTTATGGGGAGCCAATCAAAAGCACCTAATTTTGTTGGGTGTTTTTGTGTTATCTACTGGAGACTTCGAACTTATGATATAATTTATTTATGCTTGATATAAAATTAACTATTGGTATTATCGCTGTCATCCTTACATTTATAGGCTACACTCCATACATTAAAGATATTTTTAAAGGCACAACAAAGCCTCATGTTTTCTCTTGGTTTATTTGGGGACTTGTTACAGCTATTATCTTTTCTCTACAGATAAGCGCAGGAGCTGGTTTTGGTGCTTTTGTCACATTAAGTGTTTCTATCATATCCTTTTTTATTTTCTTTAAAGGCTTAAAGGGCGGAGATAAAAATATCGCTAAAATAGATATAACATTTCTTATGCTCGCATTACTTGCAATACCGCTTTGGTTAATTGTAGAACAGCCAATTCTTTCAATTATTCTTTTGTCTAGCATAGACATGTTAGCCTTTCTCCCTACTATTAGAAAATCATGGAATCAACCTTATTCTGAAACACTATCTCTTTACGTAATTACTGCATTCCGACATAGCCTAAGTATTATAGCTTTAGTAGAATATAACGTTGTAACATATTTGTTCCCTGCTACTTGGGTTATTGCCAATGTCTTTTTTGCAATACTCTTAATAGTTCGCCGGCGAAATATTCCTACAGTAATTAAATAGACATCAATATTATGAAAAATGAAAATCAATTAAATAAATACTACTTCTTTTTTCTTATTATATTAGCTGCCATACTAGGTGGCGGTGGCGGTGTCTTTGGCAAAATTGCTTTATTAGAAATACCGTCGTTTAGTTATACGTTCTTAAGATTTCTTATAGCTTCTATATTCCTAATACCTTTTTCTCTTAAGCATTTACCAAGATTTAGAAAAGAAGATTACAAAATCATATTATTATCACTGCTAGCGTCAACTAATGTTGTTTTATTTTCTTTTGGTATCAAATACACCACTGCAAATATCAACCAAATGATCTACTCCGCTGTGCCAATTGTTTCGGCTATATTATCCTTCTACTTTCTTAAAGAAAGATTTAGCGTAAAAAAAATAGCAGGCATTATTATAGGGTTTATTGGAACATTACTTGTTGTGCTTCTACCTCTTATATCTAATACGGACAGCACCGTCAGTAGTATTTGGGGGAATATGATAATTGTTGTGGCAATGATTTCTATTTCTTTCTATTGGGTATTGTCCAAAAAGTTTCAAAATAAATATTCACCTTTAAAAATAAATAACTATTTTATTTTTACCACCACAATACTCCTTTTATTTTTATCAATATTCGATTTATTCAAAAACCCAAATTGGTATGTAGAAATATCTACTAACGCATATTTATCGTTGCTATTTGTAGCAATATTTAGTACAGCTATATATTATTTAATCGGACAAATAATAGTAAAAAGGGCTACGCCAGTTATGGCTAGTATGGTCTTATACATACAACCATTCGCAACTTTTATTTTGTCTTATTATTTCCTAAAAGAGTCCTTATCCTCTTTATTCATAGTGGGTGCAGTTTTAACTCTGTTGGGAGTTGGCCTATATAATTTCACAAACAAGAAAGAAAACAACCTTAAAAACTAGGTACTGTTATCATATTTTCAACAAAATAAGTTCGAAGAGCAGAAGCAGTACGCCTACCTACCGGTAGGCAGGGAGCCATCAAAAAATCAGAGTCTAAAGCTCTGTTTTTTGTTTTAGCTATTTCTGGTATAATAATATTGTTATTCTTAAAGAAAAAAATATGGATCCTCAACAAACTAATAATTTGTCGGAACAAGAACAAAATTTAAACTTGTCCGAACAGACAACTGCTAACAAGCCCGTAAAAACACCCAAGGTAAAATTGATTTCTATTACTCTGGGAGTAGCTTTGGTAACCATAGTAGCTAGTCTTACTTGGCTAGTTATCAAGAAAGATAATAATGGCGAAAATAGTGAAGGACTTTTTTCTGGTTTTTCAAAAATAATAATATCTTCGGCCTATGCTGAAGATAATTTTAGTTTAAATGCCCAAAAATCCGACAGTTTGGGAGTAGAGGCTGATTCTAGTTATATATTAAAGAGTAAAGAGCCACTAGAAACAAATTTGATAAAAGACTCTTTAAAAATCGAACCAAGTTTTGACTATGATATTAAAAAAGTATCTGATCAGGAATGGGAAATTGTTCCCAAAGAAGTAATTGAACCTAATATTTTAATAAAAGCATCGCTCACTGCCTCGTATATTACAGCTAGCGGTGAACAAAAAGAAAGTGATTATTCTTGGGCCTTTCAAGTCAAAGACACTTTTAAAGTAATAAACAATCTTCCTCGGGAGCTAGGCACTAATGTGCCATTAAATTCTGGAATAGAGATTACTTTCAGCCACGACAATTTTGTAGATTTTGATAAAAACTTTGAAATAAATCCTACTCTAGCTGGCTCCTTTGAAAAACACGGACGAACAGCCGTGTTTGTAGCTAAAGAGGATATGAAAGCTGGGACAATATATACTGTAACCGTCAAAAACACACTAGGTTTGGAGGGATCAACTGAAACACTGGGCCAAGATTACTCTTTTGCTTTTGAAACAAGAACTAACAACCCTCAAACTTCAGGAAATTCTTCTACTGCTTGGCTATCTGTCAGCAATCCATTTATGGAGACAAATTCTAATGATGCACCACTCATCCAAATCTACGCTCGAAATATTAGTAGCAATAAAATCAACACTAGTGTCTATAAATTTGATAATTGGGAAAAATATTTTGCCTCAGTAAAACAACGTGATAAATTACCATGGTGGTCATATTCTAAAGAACTTTATATAGAAGATAGTTCAAAACTAAATAAGATTTTATCAATTGACTTAGATATTGAAAAAGAAAATAATATTCAATTCCTCCGTTTTCCAGAAAAACTAGATAAAGGTTTTTATCTAGTAGAATTAGTTGGACCCAATAGAACTCAACAAATATGGCTACAGGTCAACGATCTAGCTACTTATTATACTATCACCAAAACCGATACTATAGTTTGGATAAATAATGCAAAATTAGGTGGCCCAATAACCAATGCTCAAATCAATATAATCGATAGCAATTATAATTATACAACTGACAACAAAGGTATAGCTCGTTTTCAAATGCCAACTGACGTAATCAAACAAGCAACTGACAAAAAAGAAAATGAGCGCCGCTATTTCAAAATTAGTGGTGGCGATGATGTACTAATACTGCCTGCCTCACCAATATCATATAACTATAGTTGGAGTGCCTATAGCAACGCTGATGATTATTGGAATTATCTATATACTGATCGTCCTCTATACCAAACTACAGACAAAATCCAATATTGGGGCTTACTTCGAAATAGAGATAATAAAAATATAGACACTCCAGTAACTGTGACCCTTTATAAAAATGGCTATGTTGATTATTATTATCGACCAGTTACCATTTCTGAACAATCAATAAAAATTTCTGATGAAGGAACTTTTAGTGGCGAAATAGATATAGCCAATTTGAGGCCTGATAGCTACACTCTCCAATTAAAAATTGGTGACAAAGTTATTAGTACAAAATATGTCAATATAAAACCTTATGTAAAACCAGCCTATTCACTTAGTATTGTTCCTGACAAACAAAATGCCTTTATAGATGAGACTGTAAATTTGAAAGTGAAAGCTAGTTTTTTTGAGGGAACTCCTGTGCCAAACTTGAAATTAAAATTTAAAATGCCCGAAGGAGAATACCAATTTACTACCGATGAAAATGGTGAGGCCGATCTAAGCTACCAACAAAAATATGAAGATTGTACCCGTAGCTACAACTGCTGGCCAAAAGGAATAAATTTGTCAGTATTTCCAGAAGATAGTGAATTAGCCGAAATAAATGCCAGCACCTATGTACGTTTTTATGCTCCCAATGTCTATATAGACGACAAGGTCACCTATCCTGAAGCTGGACTAGCCAGAATTGAAATAGATAGTAAGTTCATAGATTTAACAGCTATGACAAATAAAAATTGGTGGGAAAGAAACAAGGGTACAACCCCAGCTCCCAATACCAAAATCGAAGGTGAATTAACCAAAACAACTTATACCAAAAAAGAAACTGGCACTGCCTATGATTTTATAAATAAAAAATCTTATAAAACATATAGCTACGATAGACAAGAAACAACTGAAGATAGTTTTATTGTCTATACTGATACTAACGGACATTATACATACGAAAAAAGAATTGAACCTAATACTTCCTATCGTTTGAAATTAAAAGTCTTTGATAGTAAAGGTTATTATGATAATTATTACAATTATTTATATTATTATGATGGCAATAATTTCAGAATGTATAATTCTTCAAACTATAATTATTATTACCTTAGTCTTCCTGAAGAAAAAACTTTTGATGTTGGTGAAAAGGTAGAAGTGAGCTTCCTACAAAATGATGAAAATATGGACGATAGGAATAATGGCTATCTTTATTTGCAATTACAAAATGGCTTACAAGATTATTCTATAGCCAATACCAATAAATACAGCTTTAATTTTCAAGCCGAAGATATACCAAACATATCATTAAGAGGCATATATTTTAATGGCACATCATATGTAACTTCTCAAGCTAAAAATATAAAATTTAACTCAGAGAAAAAACAACTAAAAATAACTATCACTCCTGACAAAACACTATATAAACCAGGTGAAGAGGCTCTACTTAGTTTTGATGTACGTGATATAAATAATAAACCCGTCCAAGCTGAAATGAATGTCAATTTAGTAGATGAAGCTTTCTATGCTGTGATGGACGAAGAAGCAACACCACTTAGTACCATCTACCAAAATGTAGGTGAAGGAATATTAAATACTAAAATTACTCATCGTGATATGGCGGACAGTGCTTCTGGTGCCGAAAAAGGTTGTTTTACAGCTGGCACAGAAATCCTTATGGCCGATGGAAGTAAAAAACCAATAGAGCAAATAGAAGTCGGCGACAAGATAAAAACTTTTTCTGATTTTGTCAGTCAAGAGCTAGTCAGTGGTGAAGTGACTAAGGTTTGGGAACACCTAGTGAGTACTTACTATATTATAAACGAAGAATTAGAAGTCACTCCAGAGCATCTAGTTTTTGCTAATGGTCGTTTTATGAACGTCGGCTCACTCAAAGTTGGAGATTGGTTATTAAATAGCCAAGGTGAAAAAGTGACCGTTGAAGTAATTGAAACACACCATGGATTAACTAAAGTCTATAACTTTGAAGTCGAACCTTATCATACTTATTTTGCTGGGGATTTTTATGTCCACAACGAAAAAGGCGGTGGTCCACGAGAATTCTTTGTTGATACAGCCTTATTTGAAACAGTAAAAACTAATAGCTCTGGAAAAGGTGAAATCAAACTAACTCTACCAGACAATATTACTTCTTGGCGAGTAACTGTCCAGGCAATTTCAAATGATATCAAAGTGGGTGTAGCTACAGAAAAAATTCCAGTCAGCTTACCAGTATTTGCTGAAGTTACTATTGGTAATGAATACCTAAGAGCTGACCAACCTATCGCTAGGATGAGAGCTTTTGGCACAGCTTTAAATAGTAGCGACAAAGCAAATTTCTTTATCAATGCTAGCTCCCTAGGAGTTGAAGAATCTGATAAACAAAGTGGTAATGCCTTTAGTAATGTATTTTTTCCACTACCCGCTTTATCAAATGGCTCACATGATATAACTTATAATTTAGAAAGTAGTAAAGGCAATGACTCACTACTCCTACCAATAAATGTAATTGAATCTCGCGTAGCAGCCCAAGTAGCTAAGAGTGAAAAATTAACTACTACTACCAAAGTGACTGCTATCAATGATTTGCCATTTGCTGTCATACTACTTGATCAAGGACAAAATCAATTGTACTATCCTCTACTTAAACTAGCCCATGGCTATGGCAGTCGAGTAGACCAAGTACTTCCTAGACAGCAATCTTACCGACTATTAAACAAATACTATGATAGGAATTTTATAAATGGGGCTTTCAATGCTTTTGATTATCAAATGAATACCGGCGGCATCACCCTACTCCCATATAGTAGTGCCGAACTAGAGCTCTCAGCTCGAGTAGCCTCAGTTGGAGCAGATGGTTTTGACAAAGAGTCTTTGAGCCAATACTTTTATAATGTCTTAAATTCTCAACAAAGTAATCAAGAGGAAATTTCTTTTGCTTTGTTTGGATTAGCTTCATTAGACAAGCCTGTCTTGCCAAGAATAAATTCTTGGTTACAAAATGACAAACTTGGTCCTAAAGAAAAACTTTATTTGTCTCAAGCTTTACTCAATTTGGGCGATAGATATCGTAGTAAAGAATTGTATCTTGAAGTCATGGCTCAATATGGAGAAGTAAAAGAACCAGACATAAAAATACAGGTTAGCACCAACCCAGACGAGGTATTCCATGCCACAGCTATAGCCGCTGTCTTGGCCAGTTCTCTAGATGCACCAGAGGCAGCTGGACTATGGGAATTTTTAGATAAAAACCAAAAACTATATGGGCAGAATAAAAACAGCGAAAATCTATTTACTTTAGAGAGACTAAGTTATATTAAAGATGCTATCACTAAATTAAAACCTAGCCCAGCAACAATAAAATACAAATTGTTTGGTAAAGAAAAAACAGTTGACATCACCGGTGGTTCAAATCATTCTTTCCAACTATACCCTCAACAGGTTGATCAATTAGAATTTTTGGAAATTGTCGGTGACGTCGGTATTACTAGTAGCTACACCGTAGCCATTGATCCTGCTAATGTAGAGGTAGATAATGACATTAATGTTCGCCGAGAATATTATGTTGATGGCGTCAAAACCAACACCTTCAATGAAAACGATGTTATTGAAGTAAGACTATATACTTCTTTTTCAACCAATGCTCTAGCTGGTAATTATCAAGTAACCGATCTTTTGCCTAGTGGTCTAATGCCAGTGACAAAAACACAAACTTGGAATAGCCGCTATGATTGTTCATTTAGTTATCCTTATAATAGCTATGGCCAGTCGGTAAAATACATGATAAATAAAAATTGGACACGTGGTAAATGTAGTGATTATATAAAATACTACGCTCGAGTAAGAAACAAAGGCACCTATGTTGCCGAGCCAGCCATCATCCAATCATTTACTAATCCTGATTTTATAAATTATTCAACTAAAGAAGTAATTACTATCCAATAATAATGTTTAAAATAAAACTACAAAGTATATTCATTATTTTTATAGTACCATTTTTTTTAACTTCTTGTAGTTTGAACAACTCTGACAATGTTCTAGACAAAAAAGAACTAAATAAAAATCAATCCCCAGCCATAGCATCAAATGACATGTTTTATGCTGATATTAATTTTAAAACCTCTGTAAATAATGCTCAAGTCACTCTCGCCCAAGACAATATAGCAGCCGTAATTGTCCCCCATCACTTAGTAGCTTCAGATTATATAGCTATTTTACTAAAAATGGCTAGTGGTCGAAATATTAAGAAGGTTATCATAGTGGGGCCAAACCACGACAATATTGGTGTACAGGCTATCGCTAGTGCTAGTGTCAATTGGCAAACTCCTTTTGGAATTATGCAATCAGACCAAAACATTGTTCAAAAATTTTTATCAGATTTGAATCTAAAAGATAATCCAGACATATTTCCTACTGAACACTCAATCGGCGCCGAAGTACCTTTTGTAAAATATTTTTTTCCTGAAGTCAAAATACTACCAATTGTCATTAGCTCCTATGCTGCTTGGAATGATGTAGAAAAAGTCAGTCAGTGGTTAGCCAAAAATATTGACTCAGAAACTTTGATAATCTTTTCGATTGATTTTTCTCACTACTTAGAAAAATCAACCGCTGATAAAAAAGATGAAATTACTAGACAATTAATTTTGGATAAAGATATTGCCAAAATTCTAGAACTAAACAATGATAATGTAGATTCACCAGCCACTCTAGCTACTGCTCTAGAATTAGCCAAAATAAAAAACTGGTCAACAAATATTATCTACAATGGCAATTCTTTTGATTTTTTGAATATCAAACCAAGTGAAACTACTAGCTACTTCGCTATTAACTTTATTTATTAGACTCAAAAAACTAATATTCTAAGCAACTTCACAAAAAATGATAAGTTCTGTGCTTGTCATTTTTTTTGTCTAAATAATTTATAACAAGCTCCGGAACTTGCTTTATTATCCAAAAAATGATATTTTTGCTGCTTAGTAAAAATTTTATTGACAAATATGCCCAATAATAATGTAGCCATCCGATTCAATGATGTTTCTTTTGAATACGCTCCTAACAAGCCCATTCTAAATGAGGCTTCTTTTTCTTTGCGTCGAGGCTCAAAGTTTACTTTAATGGGACAAAATGGAGCTGGTAAAAGTACTATTCTCAATTTGATAACTGGAAAATTAAAACCCAAAGATGGTAGAGTCTCTGTTGATAAAGATCTGACCATTGCCTATGCTAGACAAGTCATCCCTCCTGCTGAAATGGAAATAACCCTTAGAGAATTTTTTGAACAATATTTTTCAGAAAAAAACTACGACATTGATAAAAAAATTGATGAAGTGCTGAACATTGTAAATCTACAAGCTGATCATGACAAAAAAATAAAATCATTTTCTGGTGGTCAACAAGCCAGATTACTGATGGCCTCAGCTCTAATCCAAGATCCAGATATTTTGATCCTAGATGAGCCAACTAACAATCTTGATCCAGAAGGTATCAATCATCTAACATCTTTCCTGATGATGTATGAAAAAACAGTACTCGTTATTTCTCATGATGCTGCTTTTTTAAGTTGTTTCACTGATGGTGTTCTCTATCTTGATGTATTTACCAAACAAGTCCACCAATACATGGGAGATTATTATACAGTAGTTGAAAAAATTTCTGAGCAAATAGAAAAAGAAGAACGGAAAAATGCCCAATACGAAAAAGAAATCAAAGCTAATAAAATAAAATCTGAGTTCTTTGCTCACAAAGGTGGTAAAATGAGACTAGTAGCTAGAAAAATGCGTGACAAAGCCGCTGAAATGGAAGAAGGTAAAGTCAGTGTTCGTCGAGAAGACAAAGCTATTCGTAATTTCGAAATTCCTGCTCAAGCAGAATTATCTGGAGAAATTATAAATATCTCTTCGATGAGTATAATGAAAAATAATAAGCAGGCTGAAAAAAAAGTAAACATCTCCCTAAGTAAAAAACAACATCTACTCCTTAGTGGCCCTAATGGCATTGGCAAGACTACCCTTTTGGAATCACTGGCCAATGGACAAGCTCAGGGTGCCAAAATTTCTAAAAATATCAAAGTCGGTTATTATAGGCAAGATTTTTCTACCCTCAATTTTGAAGATACTGTGTTTGATTCACTAATGGAAGCAATGTCAGAAAAAAAAGAAGAAAAACTACGCTCTATAGCTGCTGGATTTTTACTCAGTAAAGAAGTAGTCTATTCAAAAATAGGTGATCTTTCTGAAGGCCAAAAAGGTCTAGTCGCCTTTGCTCGTCTGATGCTAGAAGAACCAGGCTTATTAATACTAGATGAGCCCACCAATCATATAAATTTTCGTCATCTACCAATCATAGCTAGAGCGCTAGATAAATATGAAGGAGCTATGATACTAGTTAGCCATGTGCCAGAATTTGTAGAACAAATACGCATTGATGAAGTATTAGATCTGGGAAAATAAATTGACTAATCATCTAATTTCCTTTATTATTAATTTAATTGCAGGCATTAATGTGCCTTATTTTTATTAAAATGAAACAAACAACTGCTCTAGAAATGCTAAAAGCTGGACATAATGTTTTTTTAACTGGCTCAGCTGGTACAGGGAAAACCCATCTTTTAAATCAATATATAGATTATCTGAAAGAACGAGATATGGATTTAGCTATTACTGCTCCGACTGGTATAGCCGCCTCCCATATCAATGGAATGACTATCCATTCTTTTTTTGGCATTGGGATTAGAGAAAGTGTTGATGAATATTTTTTGGATAACTTGATACAAAAAGAATTCCTTCATAAACGTCTGAAAAAATTAAAAGTTCTCATAATTGATGAAATATCAATGGTCTCTCCTCTCTTATTTGATTCCATAGACAAAATACTCAGAGCTTTTAAATACTCGGATGAACCTTTTGGCGGATTACAGATTGTCCTATCTGGTGATTTTTTCCAATTACCACCAATCAGTCAAAATACAAATAGCCTAAGATTTGCTTGGCAAGCTCAAGTTTGGAAAAATGCTGGACTGAAATCATGCTATCTAACAGAAAAATTTCGACAAAGCGATGAGTCTTTAATAACTATTCTTGATGAAATCCGCTCAGGTAAAGTCTCTGAAAAATCTATGAATATACTCCATTCTTGTCGAAAGAAAGAATTAAAAAATAATCCTAAAATTACCAAACTCTACACACACAACAAAGACGTCGATAGAATCAATCAAGAAGAACTAGATTTATTAAAATATCCGGTAAAAATTTTTCAATCTAAAAACCAAGGTTCTAAAAAAAATATTGAGAAAATTTTTAATTCCTCCCTAGTAAATGAAGAGCTGAAATTAAAAAAACAAGCTCTCGTAATTTTTATCAAAAATAACTACGAAGCTGGTTATATCAATGGAACACTAGGAGAAGTAATAAATTTTGACAAAACAACAGGCAATCCAATTGTAAAACTTTTTTCCGGTCGTAAAATAATTGTAGAAACTGAAGACTGGAAACTAGAAGACAGTAAAGGAGAGATAAAAGCAGTGGTCAAACAAATTCCACTACGTCTAGCCTGGGCTCTGACTGTCCATAAATCTCAAGGCATGACTCTAGATGCAGCTGAAATTGATTTATCAAAAACTTTTGAGACTGGCCAAGGTTATGTGGCTCTATCAAGAATAAAATCAATTGATGGCCTAAGACTAATGGGATTAAATGACGTAGCTCTTCAAGTTGATCAAGTTGTTTTAAATATTGATCAAAAAATAAAAGAAGCCTCTGACTTACACGAAATTAAATTTCAAACTTTAAATGCAGAAGAAAAAAAATTGTTAGCTAGAGAATTTATTATACGAAACAATGGTACAATCAATGAGGATGATATTTTAGCTAACAAAAAAGCATCCTCTAAAAAATCTAAATCCATAAATATTTCTAAGCCAGGAGATACTCTAGAAATTAGCAAAAAATTATTAGCCAAGAAAAAAACCGTCTCAGAAATAGCTACCGAAAGAAATATAGCTGTTAAAACAATCATAGGTCATGTCAAAAAAATTTCTAAACTATGGCCAGATTTTGATTTGAATCATTTAAAACCCAAACAAAAGATTTTAAATACTATTTTCAAAACAATTAAAAAAATTGAAGTTGAAAATAATAAAGACAATCTATTAAAAGATGGCACTATAAAACTCAGAGTAATTTTTGACTATCTGAATGAAGAAATTGACTATGATGATATACAATTAGCTTTAATTTTCTATTATAATAAAATAAAAACCTAATACTAAAACAATTAACACTATTGCTTTTTATAACCTAAAGCGCTAGAATTCAACTATAATAACTAATATAAATATTTATGGGAAATTTTAATGATCGTGGTGGCAGAGGTGGTGACCGACGAGGTGGCGGTGGCGGCTTCAATAGAGGTGGTGATCGTCATGGTGGTGGTTTCAATAGAGATCGAGGTGATAGACCAACTATGCACAAAGCGATTTGTGATGCTTGTAAATCCAACTGTGAAGTACCATTTAAACCAACTGGCAACAAGCCAATATTTTGCAGTGACTGTTTTAGCAAGCAAGGTGGTGGTAATGATAGGCCAAGATTTGTTGGTGGTGACAGAGATAGAAAACCTAGCTTCGTTAGCGGAGGCGGAAGCTCTGATAATTCAAAAGATATTCTAAAGGGTATCAAAACTTTAAATTACAAACTGGATGAACTAATTAAAGCTTTGGGTCATAATACTCCTAGTGAAAAAACTACCGAGCCAGAAGCCACTCCCCGAAAAGCTAGTAATAAAAAAGTAGCTAAAAAAAAGGCCGGTAAAAAAAGCTCTGGTCCAAAAATAGTAGCTCCTAAGAAAACTCCTAAGAAAAAACCAGTGGCCAAAAAACCTGTAAAGAAAAATAAGAAATAATCTCAATCATAAAAGCCGGTCTCAATAGACTGGCTTTTTGTTTATCTGAATATACTATCCAGCCTCTCCCTCCAAAGGCTGACAGGCGCGAACAGTTAGATGGATTGACAAAATACTTAAAAAATTATAAAGTAAGCAGTCCGCAAATAATTGTTCCTACCACATCAAAATCCAAAGGAGGCCGCTCATGTCTGATATTTTGTCACTGGCAGCTGGCCTACTTTTGGTCGCCGTGCTCTACTTCTACTTTCAGCAAGTTCGCCAAGGAGAGTCTGAGCCCAACTGGGCTACCTGGTTTATCTGGGCAATCGTTTCTTGGCTCAATAGATTCACCTACCTGGAAGTGGTCGAAGAAAATACCATTAGGGCATTTATCGCCTTGGTTTCAGCTATTGGTCTGACGACTATCTTTGTTTACTCTTTGCTAAAGAGGAGCTTTGATCGTCCGACCTGGTCAGAAATCATTGCCTTTGCTCTAGCTATTGTCGCTGCTGTAATCTGGAAAGTCTATAGCAATACGACTGTAGCCCATCTGTATCTACAGCCCGCTTTGTTGATAAGCTTTGTCCCTACTATTGTCGGCCTAAAAAAAGGAAAGAAGGAAAAAGGTCGACCCTGGAATTTAGCTGTGTGTGCTTATACACTGCAAGTGCTGGCCATTGTCTTTGACTGGTCATCAGGTGGCTGGATTGCTCTGGTTTTTCCCGTGCTAAACGGCATCATAGGTAATGGTAGTGTGGCACTGATTATCCACTCCAGTCGGAAAGGGTCTACATGATTCATAAGTGTGCTTGTGTCACAAACTGTGGCCGAACTATAGAGGCCCGCGATCTTCGTGATCTACCGGCCTCGGCTATCTGGCTTTTGGATAGAGGTCATCGTATTTTTATCTCCAATACCTGTGTGAACAAAGCTCCTGAGGGTTACAAGCTCTGCGTGAATTATTCCTGTGGCTCTACTTGGAGGGAAATCAAGTAACCGCTTTTTCCCCACACGAAGGAGACTGACGTGATTCTAATCACCGTATCCAGAGTAAATGGTCAAGTTTTGGCCATGCTCAACTCGTCCCTCGGTTGGTCTGAAACCGAATTCATCCTGAGCAATCGAGGGTACGAGTGCGAGGAGAATAGCTGGCTCGATCCGAAGACCGGCCTCATCGTCACGCTCAAGGAGATTCCTCCGATGAGCGCCGACGAACTGGCTAAGAGAATCACTGAGCTGGAACAGCCCTAGCGCCAACCGCCCCACAAGTCAAACGAAAAACCGTCGGCTTGTATAGGGACGGTTTTTTGTTTATTTACCCCGTTAGAAATTAACGGGGAATTCTTAATAACTATTTTACTCCACAACTAAAGTCAAAAATTGTGAATTTCTAACCGGGTTTATTTTTTAATTTAATTGCCAAATACTAAAATTTAAAAGACTAGCAAAGCTAACCCATAATATATATGGTATCAGTAGATAAGCCGCCGTTTTATTGATTTTGTAAAAACGGATAATCAACATCAATATAATAAGCCATAGCAATATAATGATAATAAAAGCTAAGCCTGGATTTTGAAGCCCAAAAAAAGTTATGGACCAAGCTGAATTTAATATCAACTGTAATATAAATAAGTAAAAAGAGTTTTTAACAAATGATTTTTTCAAACCCTGTTGCCAAACTAAATACAAAGCCACTCCCATTAAGATATAAAGCGTAGTCCAGACTGGACCAAATATCCAATTGGGTGGATTGAAACTAGGCTTGGTCAAATAGGCATACCAAGAGTTGATACCAGTGACAGTGGCTGTCGAGCCGATAGCTCCAGCAGCCAAAGACATCACTACAGAAGCTGCTAGTTTTGTAAAATTTATTTTCATATATTTACCCCGTTAGAAATTAACGAAAACTACTTAATAATTATTTTACTCTATCCCTATAGCTAAAAATTGTAAATTTCTAACCGGGTTTATTTTTTACTAATTTCCAAAGATAGGCTCTCCAGTGGCAAGCCCTGATATTGTTTTTTACTAATCTCTTTATTTTCGCCCAGTATTTTGAACTCCAAACCAGCTTGTGTGACCAGAGCTAAATATTCATCTCTTAGTAATGCTCCCCCTACACAACCGGCTATCAATTCTTCATTGTTTTTCTGCTGGTCTGATAGCTCTTCTAGTAAGACAATGTCTGAAATATACATCTTGGCCCCTTGCTTTAAGACTCGACGAGCCTCTTGAAATACTTTGAGCTTGTCTGGGGCCAAATTGATGACACAATTGCTAATGATAATATCAATTGAATCATCATCAACTGGTAACTCCTCTATCTCACCTAAGCGAAACTCTACATTTGGATATTTATATTTCTCCGCTATCTCTCTAGCTTTAATAATCATCTCCTCTGTCATGTCTACGCCAATCACTTTACCCTCTTGTCCAACTCGCTTGGCTGCCAAAAAAGCGTCAAAGCCTGCCCCACTACCAAGGTCCAAAACAATGTCTCCTGCTTTTATCTGACTGATGGCCAGAGGATTACCACAGCCAAGCCCCATATTGGCTTCTGGCACATTGGCCATCTCTTCATCACTATAGCCAATACTCTTGGAAATAAGCTCACTATCGTTGGACGAACAGCTACACTTACAGCCACAAGATGATTTGCCGGCTAACTTAGCATAACTATCTTTGACTACTTTTTTTATTTCTTGTGCTTTCATATATTATTCTTTAATAAAAGTTATTTCTTGATTTTTATAAGGTTTTAATAATTCATAGTCCGCTTCTTCGAAAATTATACCCACTCTATCTTCTGCTATAGCTAGTTCAATCTGAGAATTTTTTTGCTCAATATATTTTACAATCAATATCTGACCGGCTACCTCAGCTTTCATGCCCGCCGATAGCTCTCCGCTCTTTACTAGCCCCGCTAAAATAGGTCCTGTATTTGGAATATTGAATATGTCTTTAATAAAAAATGATGCTTTCATATATTTATTTTAAATTAAATTCTTTAACAACCTCTATCGCTGCACCATTGTCACCAATCCTATGTAAAACTAATTTATTCACTTTAAATTTTTCTATTCCCCAATTCAAATTATTAGCTACAACTTTGGCCTCTACTATGTCCTCCAAGCGCAGTAAAGATAAATGCGGATGATAATAACAATCCATCACATAAGGATAGCCATATTGCTGAACCATCTCAATTTCTTGATTAATAAGTCTTTTTAAATACTCTGGCTCACCATAACGAGGATTTATATAACCCTCTCTTAATGGATTTAAAATTTCTACAATATTTTTATGAAGTTTTTTTATGTCTGGACTAAGCTCAAAATAAACCATCACATAACCTTTTTTAGATTCTATTTTGTAATACTTCATTTCAACTGTATTAGTATTTTTAACAAAGCTTTCCACACTAGCGATAAGCTTATCTAGATTTTTGGCGGGATAGCTAGGCGGATAAATAGTGATGTGAGGAAAAATATTTTTGGCATCCAAAGCAAACTTAGCATTATATTTTAAAGCCAGCTCCTGACTAAGAGCCACTACCATATCAGAGATCAATAACGGTACTTGAAAAGATAGTCCAAATTTTAAATATTTATTATCCATAAAATAATTATACTTGAGCAAAGGCAACTACATAATTTTTACCGTAGTGCTTTTGACATTTAGGACAAGTGGTATAGAAAAAATATAACTTTTTCATATCTTTGTCTTTGCCTTTGACATACTGCTCCATTTCTTTGACCCATTTACCGACATTTCGATATGGCCCTTCAAATACCTTGGTTAAATAAGTTCCGCTTAGTCTGACCATTTCTTCGCCCTCTACATCTTTGGTGACAGCAAAATAATGTTCTCCAGTCCATGGTGATGAATCATGAGATAAGATTAAATAATTGTCTTTAATTTCTGCATCAGCTTTTTGAATGTTTACCAATACCCTTTTATACATTGAATTCATAGTCAAAGGAAAATGTAGAAAACTTTTTGTTTTAGCTTTAACAAATAACTTGTTATCAAAACTGAAAGTCTGACCATCCCAACCAATGGGATTAAATTTTGGACAACATTTTGTTTCAGATGTATTCATGTCCATATTTGGTAATTGATTTGTTTCCATATTTTTAATTTAATTTTTTAATTATTCCAATTTAACAAAAGATTATATAACCATGCTGGCAAAAGATGAGGATAAAATAAATAGATAATTACTAATGCCAAAAATAATAAAGCCACAACTACTTGAAATATTATTTTAGCATCAGAAGGAGTATTTGGTTTGATTTCTTTTGTTTCTTCATCTTTATGATACCAAGACTGAAAAAGTGCTGGTATAATATTTAAATTAAACGCAAAAAATACTAACGCAAAAAATACAATTTCACCTGCCAGCACCTGCCAATAAGGAAAAAGTATATACAATTTATAAAATAAATATATAAATGGTGTAATTAGAAGATTAAGAGCTAAAATCAATAATCCCCAATTTTTATTTTTATGAATCAAATATAAATACTGCTTTTTAGTTTTAGGAAAAACTTTGACAATAATACGAGCTACATTAAGTAGTAGTACTCCCCAAGTAAGCCAAAATAATATTTCTGTTAACCTATTACTCATATTTTAATTTAATAGCTCTTTTAATTTCTCGACACTCTCAAATCTAATAGTTTTTAGACCATACTCTTTAGCTAGTTGTATATTTATAGCTGAATCATCAATAAAAAGACACTCTTCTAATTTGACGTTTAACATTTTAGCTGTGGCTTCAAAATTTTTCCTAGCAGGTTTAATTGATTGTAATTGCCAAGAATAGACCAATGCATCAAATATATCTTCAACTTGCCAACGTCTAATAACTTTCGTTTCAAATATAGTTGTATTAGATAAAAGAGCTAGCTTATAATCTTTTTTAAGTTCAATAAGTAATTCTTTCATGCCATCAAACATAGTAGCCTTATTAATACCCAGCTCAATAGTATCTATGACAAAGGTAATATTATCTTCTGTTATCTCTAAAGCAAAAGATTTTAAAAAGTTTTGAGCCATAGCCTCTCGAGTCTCCCAGGCCTGGATTTGAATAGCGGTTTCATATTTTACGAGTAAGTCAAATGTTTTGGGTATATTAAATTTTGTACTTAAAGTATCTGAGACGCCCATATTTTTGGTACCCAAAGTATTCCAGAGATCAAAGATTATTACTTTTGTTTTCATAGGTTTAATTATCCCTATCTTCAAAATCCTCTTTTTTCTTTTCTTTTATTCTTTGAAAAATCAAATAGATTAAGATTAATCCTAAACTTGCCCAAATTAATATTTCAATTATATTGGCTGGCATATATTAATCTAGTTTAACTGCTGTACCATAACACAACATCTCCGATGCATTATCCATGATCATCGACGTTTGTAGACGGACATTTATTATAGCCTCTGCGCCCATTTTTTGTGCGTCTTCTTCCATGCGTTGCATAGCTTGTTCACGTGCCTCAGCTTGCAACTTGGTATATTCTATAATTTCACCACCTACCATGTTTTTTAGTGCAGCCATAATATCTCTACCAATATTACGTGAGCGCACTGTACTGCCACGTGAAATTCCCAAAATTTCAATAACTTTTTTCCCTGGGACTTGTTCTCCTGTTGTAATAATCATAATATTTTTATTTAAATTTTTCTATTTCTTTAATATATTTCCTTGTTTCTGTCTCACCTATTTTTATAATTTCTTTAAATTTGTTTTCACTTTCCAATAGCCTAAACTTGTGCACTGCTGGACTAATCAAAACATAATCTGCTTTATTCATGCTTTTTATTTTCTCGTCCGTTATTTGTTTTTGCATTATTTTGATGCTAGCTCCCAAGACGTCCAATAAATTAATCCTTTGTTTACCAACTAGGTTTTTGTAAGGCGAAACATTGACCATCGCGTATTTTTTTATATTTTTTGGAATAATAGAAAAAGGTACTTGATTGAGTACTCCTCCGTCAATATAATACTCATCGCCTATTTTGGCTGGACTAAATATGCCTGGTACTGCAATACTAGCTCTGATAGCTGGTACTAAATCTCCTTGATTAAATATCACCTCCTGACCACTTGATATATTGGTGGCATTTATATATAAGGGTATTTTTAGTTTAGAAAAATTATCAACGCCTATAAAATTAATAAACATTTTTTCTAACTTTGTAATATTTTTTATACCCAAACTATTTATAGAAAAATCAAAATGCTTATAAATTTTTTCAGCCAAAATAAAATCTTCAATCTCTTGGCCTGTTTTTCCAGACGCATAAAAAGCTCCAATCACAGCTCCGATACTACAGCCTGAAATAGCGTCAAATTTTATTCCCAAACTATCAAAAACTTTTAGCGCGCCCACATGGGCCATACCTCTAGCTCCTCCTCCAGATAAAACCAAAGCTTTTTTATTCATATATATATTATATCAAATATCCCCCTTCTAGTCATTTTATGCCTAATATTGACAAAAACGGCTATTGATGGTAAAAAATGAACGCTAAGATTTTTCGCGAATAAGTGCCAAATCATTAGCGCTTGTTCATTCCTAACTCAAAACTAACATTTGTGAGGTATGTTGATGCCTGAGCTGAATCCTGTTGTCCATCGTTTCCTGGACTATGTCCAGGTCGAAACCCGCTCCCAGGACCCTGAATCCGACGATCATCCCCGGCCGACCACTCCCGGTCAGCTGGATCTGATCACGATCCTCAAGGACCAGTTCCGCGAGATGAGCATGTTCGAACAGGCCAAGAAGAAGTACCCCCTGATCACGCTCGGCGAGATCGCAGACGGCTCCTTCACGGTGCACTTCCCGGCCACTCCCGGTATGAAAGCTGCGCCCAACACCTGGTTGGCCGCTCACGTGGACACCTACTATGGCGTCTGCGGCGTGGTCAAGCCCATCATCCACGACTACGATGGTGGTGACATCGAGCTGCCGAGTGGTGACATCGTCATCCCGGCCCAGGACCTGGATGGTCTGATCGGCCAGAAGCTGATCACCGGCGACGGTAGCAGCCTGCTCGGTGCCGATGACAAGGGCGGCGTGGCTGTCCTGATGGAAATCATCAACAAGCTGTGCCAAGGCGAGATCGAGGCTCACGGCCCGCTGACCTTCTGGTTCTGCGTGGACGAGGAGATCGGTGAGCTGGGCTTCCCCTTCCTACCCAAAGAAGATATCGCAGCCTGCGATCTCTTCCTGACGGTTGACGGCGGACGCCTCGGTCACATCGACGTGGGCGGTTTCTTTTGCCGCCAGGTCAAGATGGTCTTCAGCGGCCAGGATGCTCACCCCGGTGAGTACCCCGACAAGCTGATGCCGTCCCACTACGCGGCGATGCTCTTTGCCACGTTGATGGCTCAGCGCTACAACCTGCCCAAAGCCGGCATCGAGGATCCGGAGAGTAGCTACTTCTACGTGTCCAATATCGAAGGCAGCGCCAGCAAGACGACGGTCAGTCTGGCTCCTCGGGCTTTCAGCCTGGGCGTCTCCGACGAGATCATGGCTCTGGTGCGTGACACCGCCCAAGAAGCGGCCGATGAGTACGGTTGTACCTTTGAGTTGACCAAGGACCACATGGCCACGGTCAACAACGAGATGGCCATCCGCAACCGGCCCCAGTACCTGGAGATGATCCACCGTGTCCACAACCAGCTGGACATCCAGACCAGCGAACACCTGGTGCGTGGCGGCACCGACGGCAGTATGCTCAACGTCATGTTGCCCGACATCCCCACGCCCAACATCGGCTACGGCTCGATCAACATCCACGGCGAGCAGGAGACCCTGGTGGTCGCCGAGCTCGAGCAGACTGTGACGGTCGTCAGAGACATCATCGTCGCTCTGAGCGAGATGACCCCCTGACACAACCCCCCAACGGCGAAGGCCGAGGACGCATTCACGCGCCCTCGGCCTTTCTTTTTTTACTTTAAAACACCATTAAAAACAGCGTTTATTTTTATTTAAAATTTTTATAAAAGTATCCAGCAGTCATGAGAATAAGTGGGAGTACAAAAATAAATATAGTAGAAATCACTATAGCAATAATATCTAATTTTGCATCATTTCCTTTGGCCCATTTTTTTGCAACTTTCAAATTCTTAACAATTATAGAAATTGGCACTGTTAATACCAAATAATATATCATTGAACCAACTAACATGAAATCTCCTTCTGGACCTATCCCCAATGCTATATAATATTTCATAAAAAATATAAAAGACAAAACTAGCACTATATAAGTAATAACGTTTTGCATTTTTTTACTGGCTGGGAATTTCATATTTTTATTTCATATTTTTTAATCAGCTATCTGACACCCACCCATTGTATAAGAGCTGACTAGCTCATTTATACAAGCCTGACAAGAGTTTCCAAAGGTTTGCTCTATAGGTGGGCAAGGTGCTAAGTCAAATCCTGGAGCAGCAGTTCACGTCCAGCTTGAGCCCAAGCGTCTGCTCCATAATACTCCATTTCCAAAATATAATCCCCAATAATAGCCCAACGCTCATCAGCTGACTCGAGAGAGCTCAAATAAGCCACCAACAAATCATATTGATTTTGATAACGCAAATCTTTGTCCTCTATTTGTTGCCACAGATAGTTTTGATAAGCCCAACTGACAAATTCGTGATTGCTTTTTTGCTTGGCAATGCTGGCTAACAATTTTTGCTGAACCTCCGCCTGATCCAAATCTTGATAGTCGGCTGCTGACAACAAATGCTCTATCGGTCCCAAACGTGAGTCTAAATAAGCACTGAGATTTTCTGGGTCAAAGGCAATTTCCTCTACCACATAGGGCGGTTGTATAGTCAATTTTATCTGGTCCTGATTTTTGGTCAAGTCCATTTGCGAAAGCGTCTCTGCTATCACCTTTACCTGATCAAAGCTTAAGTCAGTCTGTACTTTTTGATAGAGTAAATACTGCCAGGCCAAATCTAGCTTGGACACATCATCACTGAGATATTTGATGGTCATCTGTTTGATAAAAGTAGAATGATTGTGTGCCCTTTGCGGTTCACCGACTGCGTAGCTCTGACGATGACGGAGCCAACGCAAAGTATCTACAGCTGGCAGTTGCAAATTGCGCAAAATACCCAAAGCTTGAGAAAAGCCTACTATAGCTAGATAGTCTGCTTGCTTAGCTAGTATTTTTTCAATCTGTCTGACTCCATAATCCAGCCCGCCCAGATCACAAGCATTGGAGACATAATAATCCGTAGAGGTGGCTGCTTTACCTGGTGGCAAAGGCGAATAAGTACCGCGCGGTACAGCTGTGATAAGTACTTGATTGATACTTTTATCAATTTCTATCAGCTGAATAGCATCACAATGTCCAGCATTATCATCGCTGACTCGTTTGTCTAGGCCGATAAAAAGAATTGCCACCTGACCATCCTCATTAAATGGGTCAACCGCACTCTGTGTCAAGCGTTCAGCTCGACGAGAATTAAGTAAATCTTCTATAGCTTGACTCTGCGCCTTTTGTAAAGCCCGCTCCGGAGCACTTTTGATATACCAATAAAGCGCTTGACCGCCAAAATAAGCGGTCAAGGAAAATATGATTATTAGAACGGCGATAATTATTTTTTTTAACATAGAGATAGTTGGAATTTTGGGATCAATTTGTTTTATTTTAAATTTATTTTTTATCTACCTGACACTCACCCATGGTATAAGAACTAACTAGTCCATTCATACAAGCCTGACAAGAATTTCCAAACGTTTGCTCTATAGGTGGGCAAGGTGCTTTGATACACTGGACGTTGACGGTAGCGCAGACTGGTTGATAAATCTCAATACAGACATCAGCGTTTCTTTGTTCTGGCAGACAATCTATGCTTATAGCCTCTTCAATATTTGGTTCAACTATTTCATCACTAGCATCTCCACTTATTTGATCATCTACTATATTAACAATATTTATATTTTCATCCAAAATTATTCTATCATTTTCTTTATTATTTTGTAGCCACAAATATATTCCAGCGCCAGCTAATACTAAAAAGAAAAATATAGCTCTAGCAATCAATAACCAATCCTTTTTAGGTTCAATTAATTCTTCATGAGGTATTGGTTTGTAGTCTTGCTCAATGTTTTGTTTTTCCATATTTTTAATTTAAATTATATCTTCATTATAGCAAAAAACTGCCTTTAAGACGATTTATTTGACAGCCAAAAATTACAGGGGTATAATACTCCTTAGAATGTTTAAATTAATGACCAAACATAAAAAACGCTACCTAGACTGCTACTTAAAATTTTTCAAAAATATATAAGCCGTTCCGAAAGGAGCGGTTTTTTTATAAACTCCTGCCTACGGCAGGTAAAAATAATTAAGCAAAAAACTTATGGACAAAGCACAGACCGCCCGCCTTGAGGGCTTTGTAATCAAGGAGGCTGAAAAATTTTTTCAAGCCCAAGGCTTCGTAGCTCTTTTCCCACCTAGAATTGTACGGGCTTCGGGAGCCTGTGAAAATATCAACACTCTCTTTGAAGTCAGCGTTGATAAAGATCACCAATGGTTTGATAGAAATGCCTATCTAGCCCAAACCGGCCAGCTCTACCTAGAAGCCATGGTACCAGAATTAAAAAAAGTCTATTGCCTAGGGCCGTCATTTAGAGCTGAGCCCAAAGTAGACACTCGACATCTGACAGAATTCACCATGTTGGAAATAGAATTTGCTGGTAACTTTGAAGAGCTCTTGGTCCATGAAGAAAACCTGATCCATCACTTGGCTCAAAAAGTAGCTAGCTACTCCAAAGCCAAAGAAGAATTTGGTCTCAGTGATCAAGATATCAAACGTTTGCTAGACTGCCCAAACAAATTCAAACGCTTTAGCTATGATCAAGCTATAGCCAAGCTCCAAGAGCTGGGTGAAGATATCAAATGGGGTGATGATATTAATAGTCAAAAAGAAAAACTACTCCTAGCCACGGTTGATAATCAACCGTTTTTTATTACCCATTATCCTGACCCGATGTATCCTGAACATCAAGACATTGAAGTAGAAAAATTCTTTAACATGCTACCTTCTCAAGACAATCCTGGCCGAGTGCTCAGTGCTGATATGATACTGCCCTTTGGTGGTGAGGCAGTCGGAGCAGCTGCTAGAGTCCATATCTTGGATGAGCTAGTCAGACGATTGAAAAATTCTAAGATGTACAAACGTCTAGAAGAAAAGGGTGGAGATATCACTGACTTTGAATGGTATATAAATCACTTGAAGAAAAACGGTGCTGTGCCTCATGCTGGTTGTGGCTTTGGTATGTCTCGCATCCTGCAATACATCAGTGGCAAAAAAGATATTACAGAGGCTGTCACTTTTCCTGCCAACAAGGGTATGATTATTTAATGAAATAAAAAGCCCCTCCTTTGGAGGGGCAATACATTGTTTGGTAGGTTTTGTATGCTTGGTTTGATTTCAGTGGGGTGGGAGATTTATTTATATTCTTTTTAATAAAGTTTTACCAATTTTAGTGATTACTCCTACTACTAATGCATTCCCCATAAAGAAAGCTCTCTTTTGATCAGATATACCCTCTAATTCTGTCCATCCTGGCGGAAACATGCAAAGTTTTTCTAACTCTCTAGGTGTCAACCTTCTTAACTTTCCATCTTGTTCTACTACATGCTTAAATCGAGATGCAGCTGAACCACCTTCCCCGGTAACAATTGTCCTGGATGGTTCATCAAGTTTATCAGGAAAAGACATAGCACCTTCAGCATATGTATATTCAAAACCATCCTTAGATTTTCTAATTTCTTTTTTTGCATTTTTTTGCTTTTTCCATTTATCTATATCTGATTTTTTTATAAAATATTCTTCTGGAATTTTATCAACTGGCTCTAATATGTCATTTAATATAACTTTTTTACCCTTGTAAGGCGCCGCAACAACTTCAACAGTATGAAATACTCCATCAAAAAGAATACCTGATTTATAAAATGGACTCTTACCATTTTTACTATCCTTATTAAACAATGCAGATACTTTATCTGGATTATTATCTATGCGTCCTGAATAAAATTTAGGAAGTTTTTCTTGATTAACTGGAAATGCCTCTGCATGTAATCCCTCTTTCATCAACCAATCATTCATCTTTGATTCATTGGACATCTCAGCTCTTGAAGCTATCTCTTTGTATAGCTTAGTTCCTTTTTTATAACCAAGTATAAATATTCGTCGTCGTCTTTGTGGCATACCATAATCAGCCGCATTAACAATTCTCCACTCAACGGCATATCCAAGTTCGTTTAAACATGACAGCATAATTGCAAAATCACGTCCTCGTTGCGCAACTGGAGATTTAAGTAATCTATCAACATTCTCGAGAAGTAAATATTTAGGAGCGCGATTCTTTTTTTGTTTTAAAATTTTGTATATTTCCCACCAGAGAACGCCTTTCTTTCCTTCGATACCACCTGCTTGACTAAGCGTCCTTGCAACTGAATAATCCTGACAAGGAAATCCTCCAACAAGTAAATCATGCTCTTTTATTTTTCCACTTTCAACTTCTTCAGCTATATCTTTATTCGAATGATCTTTCTTTCCAAATATATTTTCATATACAAGAGAAGCGTGTTGAATATTAGTACTTGGCTCCCATTGATTGCTCCATATAGTCTCAAACCGTGCTGGAGAATTAGGTTTATTTGCCCTGTCTAAACCAAGTCTAAAACCACCTACTCCTGCAAATAATTCCAATACTTTAATAACTTTTTGATTCTTTTTTTTCATTGTAGATATGGCGTTAATTGAACTTCTTTGATATTATAACATAAGATAAGAAATTGATCAAATCTATGGAAAAACAGGCAATAAATAGCTTATTAGGAGTAGACCATTCTGAAATGGTTCCTTCTAAATTAGCACCAAAACGTAAAAGTACAGTGGAAGAGGCTATATCTTGGGAATCAGGAACAGAAGAAAATAAAAGTTACCATATTTTATACACTGTTGGTGATTATAGCGTCAGACTTGGTAAACCAGGAAAAGAAGTTTTTAGAGATAAGAACAAAAATATTAATGACATGACACCACGTGTCTTTAAAGGAGATGCTATAGTTGAATCTATTCATGCTCAATTTAAAGATATATTTTTAGTTCTTGAAGAAGAGATGAAAGATACAAAAACTGCTTTAACTCTTTTAGCGAGCTTGCTTTACCGTATGGCTTTTATGTTGGATCATAAACCTCATGGGTCTTCATGGAGATACGAACCTCCAAAAGAAATAATCGAAGAAATAGTAAAAGAAAAACCAGAACTTCATGGAATGCCTACACTTTTGTTTTTATACTATCTTGAATCTATAGCTTTGAATGAAGATGTTAAATATTATACACTTGAAAAAAATGTTGATTTAAAAAATCCTATAGGCCGTATAAATAATATATTAACTTATGTCTACTGTACTACTGTCTTAATGGGCGAAATACATATAGCAGATTTTGCTGATAAGCTGATTAAGACTAGAGGTGTAGCTAGCTTGACGCAAAAAGACGCATTAAAATATTTTCCTGAACTAAAACCATCAGAAAAATAAACTATTTTATATCAAAAAAGACTACCCTGGTACGTAGTCTTTTTTATAATCCACTCTTTAGGAAAGAGTAAATCGGAAATAGTTAAATTTTCAATATCGTAAATTATGATATTTTTAAGTTATTTAAACTTTCAACTAAAAGGTGCACCGTAGTACAAGGATTTCTTTTTAAAAATGATGGTTCTTCCTCATTCTCAGTTAATAATTTTTTAGCACGTTTAATAGCTTCTTTCTCATTAGCAAATACAATAGAATAAACATCCAGAGCTTTAGTGTATTTTATTTTTTTATCTCCAGTTTGTTTTCTTATGTTGTCAGTTAATTTTTTAATGTACGTATCATTGTCTAGAGCTGAAACAAGAGGAATAAAATGTAAAAGAAGCCATAATTCAAAGGATTGATTTGAGTATGCAGTTTTCAAATTATTAGCTGTTGCTTTATTTATTGCAGCATTAAAATGCTTATCAAAACTATCTTTGTCAAAGACAACCCAACACTCATCAATATCCAAATCTATTTTTTCTTTTCCTATAAAATTTATTGCATAGTCTACGAGACTTTCAGTATTACATGCGGTTCCTTTTACTTCTATTTTAATATTTTTTCTTCTAATCTCCTCTTCAATTTCTTTTTTTTTAGATTCAAAATAATTTGGCTCTGTTTTAGTGCCTTCTGTAAAAATAAAAATAATTTTATTTTCTTTTCGTTCAGAATATTTTCTATTAAGTTTTGGTTTTGAATTTCTACTCATTTTTTTATTATAGAGATTTAATAAAAGGCAAGGCTCCAAATCTACCTTCAAGATATTTTTTAGAAAATTCTGTATCATTTCTTAATTCAAATTCCGCTAGAGAAAATAAACTACCAGCACCAAATTTATTTTTTTCTGTAAACCAAAATTGAGACTTAATAAAATCATCTTTATATGATAATAGACTAGTATCATGTGTTGTGGCCACTAATTGAGCATTTTCAGGATTATTTTTTTCAAATAAATCTATAATTAATTTTGTTAAAAATGGATGCAGACTATTGTCAAATTCATCTATAAATAAGACTTTGCCATGTTTAAGAGTATCAACTATTGGTCCAAGCACATTAAAAAACTTCTGTGTTCCAGCTGATTCATCCCCAATATTAAATTTTTTTGAACCTATTAGTTTATCTTTGGAATCAAATTTATTATGTGAAAAATACATAGTATCAATTTCATCAGGAATTTTTTTAATAAGATGAGTATTCATTCTTTCTTTTACAGCATTAGGTAGTAATATTTTTTCTACATTTCCATCTTCAATACAGAAATCAGCTAATTTTAAAAAATTTAAAATTTGTTCTTTCATATCAGAACTATCTTTAAATTTATTCATTGTGTAGTTTCTGTATTTTTCACTTTCCGGACCACTAATAACATTAATGTTTGTGAATCCTGATACAATTTCTGTAGCAAGTTTATTGTTCCATTGAAATGCGGCAGATAAAAATAAAACTCCTTCTTTAGTTTTTTCTTTTATATCTTCACTTTCTTTAAAATCAGAAAATAATTTTATATCTTGTTCTTTTCTAACAAGATATTCTTTTTCTGTTCCAGTAGATGAAATTTCATATAAATTTTCTGTAAAAATTTTATTTTTTAAAATAGAAAAATTGTATCTAAAAATTTTATTTTTTATTGAAAAAACAATTTCGTAAAATGTTGGTTTATCTTCGGTATCTGAAAGCATGAAAGGGAAGTGAGGCAAATAGGAATCCTCAGAAACATTTGTTGATGTAAGAATTACTTCTCTTAATATTCCAAGTGCTTCAAGTATTGAGGTTTTACCAGAGGCATTTGGTCCATATATTAATGATGTCCTCAATAAATTATAATCATTTTTGCTAAATGATTGTTTACTTTTTTTAGTTAACATAGAAAAAGTAGTCTTCTTTTTGAAAATTTTAAAATTTTCTACTGAAAACTCAATAATTGATATTGGCATATTTTTTATAGTTTGCATATTTTTTACTTTAATGTATTTATACACTACACTAATTAGTAAATTTATGCAAGTTTTTGTAAAATATTTACAATTATTGGCTATTTTATATAGAAATAAATAATCTCTGCTCCCAGTTTTCTGTCCTCTCTTTTCTAAAAAGAGGGGTAAAAAGAAAAAAAGAATAAATAGAAAAAGCCTTGAATACTTGACATTTATACTTATTTCTGGTATTATCTGCCCTATGCAAATAAGAAATATCGCTATAATCGCTCACGTTGATCATGGTAAGACAGCTCTGACTGACGCCATCCTCAAACAAACTGGTATGGTATCTGATGATGCCGATACTATGGATTCAAACGCTCTGGAAAAAGAGCGTGGTATTACTATTTATTCCAAGAATGCTTCCATATTATACAAAGATACCAAGATAAACATTGTCGATACTCCCGGTCATGCTGACTTTGGCTCTGAAGTAGAGCGCGTCTTGCGTTCAATTGATAGTGTACTGCTGGTTGTCGATGCTCAAGAAGGTCCCATGCCTCAAACTAGATTTGTACTCAAGAAATCTTTGGAACTTGGACTGAAGCCAATTGTAATATTAAACAAAATAGACAAGCCAGCTGCCAATCCTCACAAGGCTCATGAAGAAGTCTTTGAATTGTTTATGGATCTAGGCGCTACTGATGAGCAACTTGATTTCACTACTGTCTATGCTATTGCCAAAAATGGTGTAGCCAAGCGGTATCTGACCGATGAAGACAAAGATATCTTCCCTCTGCTTGATACAATACTCGAAAAAGTGCCCGCTGCTCAGACTGATGCCTCTGCACCACTGCGTTGTCAGGCTTTCAACCTAGCCTATGACAACTTCCTAGGCCGTATTGCTATTGCTAGAATATATGAAGGGACACTCAAGGCGGCTGCCAATCTAGTAGTCAAAAAAATAGATGGTACTACTGAGACTGGTCGTGTCACCAAGCTATTTACCTTTCAAGGACTAGAACGAAAAGAAACTGACGAGGCTATCGCTGGAGATATTGTGATGATTGCTGGTTTTCCCAAGATTGATATTGGTGAGACACTATGTACTAGTGTTGATCAAGAAGCTCTCCCAGCTATCACTGTCGATGAGCCGACTATCTCACTGGATTTTCTAGTAAACAACTCTCCGCTAGCAGGACGAGAAGGTAAGTATGTCACTAGCAAACAAATCAAAGAACGACTAGCCAAAGAACTAGAAGTAAATGTCGGTATGAAGATTGATTTTTCTGGTGAATTTTTCAAAGTCTACAGTCGTGGTGAACTGCACGCTGCAATATTGATAGAGACTATGCGTCGTGAAGGCTATGAGCTCCAAGTATCTCAACCAAAAGTTATTATTGAAGAACGTGAAGGCAAAAAATTTGAACCATTTGAAGAAGTGACTATTGATGTACCAGAAGTCAGCTCAGGAATAGTGATGGAAAAGATGGGCAAGCGCAAAGGTATTGTCACCAAGATGACTACTGATAACGGACAAATGCGTATAGTATTTGAAATGCCAACTAGAGGTCTACTTGGTTATCGTGGTGAATTTACTGTCGATACTCGTGGCGAAGGAATCCTTTGTTCACACTTCCTAGAGTATCGTCCTTATACTGGTGAAATCAAAAAACGAAATGTTGGTTCTATGATTTCTATGGCTAGTGGAAAAGCGCTAGGATTTTCATTGTTTAATCTTCAAGAGCGTGGTGACTTGTATATCGGACCAAATATAGAAGTCTATGAAGGTATGGTGATAGGTAATACTGCCAAAGGCTATGATATGGTAGTCAATCCAATCAAAGGTAAACAACTATCCAATATGCGCTCCTCTGGGGCTGATGAGGCTATCACTCTGACACCTCCAGCCATCCTGACTATCGAGACAGGACTAGAACTTATCTCAGATGATGAATATCTAGAAATCACTCCGACTAGTGTCAGACTAAGAAAACAAGGTTTGACCGAAAATGATAGGAAACAAAAGCATAAATAATGACTCGTCATTCTGGAGACCCTAGGTCGATAGAATCCCAATAATTTGTCTAATAACAATTTAAGCGGGACTCTATCGCTGCGCTCCAGAGTGACACTATTAAAACACCCACTCGGGTGTTTTTAATAAATAAAAAACCCCCACTTCACGCATCTGCGCAAAGTGGGGATATGAGAATCAAAGCTTCAGCTCTACTTGGCCTGTTCAGCCGCTTGAGCTAATGCAGCTGCCTTGATCTCTTCATAAATCTAATGCCGATGAACCGGAATGCTCCGCGGAGCATCAATACAGACCTGAGTTTGACCACCTCTGATATCGACGATAGTAACAGAAATGTCATCACCGATCATGATTTTCTGGTTGCGTTTCCTGCTCAAAATCAGCTTGCTCATGATTTATTCCTCCCTGAAATGAACTGTTCTGCTCCGTCAGTATTAACAAGAGCCGTAGTATAATACAGAATATTTACTATCCAGTCAATGCTTTAATCAACGGGTGTTTTTTGTTTAATATTTTTGATATACTATATAGACTATGAAAGAGGTAATTAATCCATTCCAATTCGACAATGAGCCTGTGAGTGCCTTTACTCATTTAATAGGCTTAATTTTAGCTATTATAGCCATGTTAGCTATGGTCATTTTGGCAATACTCAAAGGTACGGGTATGCATTTTCTAGGCTTTTCTATTTTTGGAACTAGTTTGGTAATGCTCTATACTTCTAGTTTTTTTTATCACATCCTACCTCGTGAAACTAGGCTCAAAGAAATATCTCAACGCATTGATCATGCTATGATCTTTTTTTTAATTGCTGGTTCCTATACACCAATTTGTCTGACGATTGATAATCGAAGAGCCGGTTGGACTCTACTGATTACTATTTGGGTGATATCTATTATTGGAATGATTATAAAATCAATCGGCATAAAAATAAAAGCTTGGAAATCAACTTTAATATATATTTTATTAGGTCTACTGATGCTGACTGCTATCTATCCACTAGCTCAATGGATGCCAGCCGAAGCTTTAATTTGGCTCTTTGGTGGTGGCAGTCTTTATATCATTGGTGCTATATTTTTTATCTGGGAAGATTATAGGCCCAGAAAATATAGTTTTGATATGCATGAAATTTGGCATATTTTTGTGATGCTCGGTAGCTTCAGTCATGTCTACTTAATGATTAGATTTATTTTGTATATATAAAATAATTATAAATATATGGATAAACTAAAAAATATTGCCATAGGTGGAGCAGCTGTTTTAGTAATAGTCGGTGGCATAATCTATACACAAGTAGATACTTTATTTCCCGACAATCCACAAGGGCCAGGTTCAGATGACTTCTATGCTAAAGAAGAACCAACTGGACCAGGTAGTGGTCAGGAAGCTCCCGAAGCTGAACCACAAGGGCCAGGTTCAGATGACTTCTATGCTAAAGAAGAACCAACTGGACCAGGTAGTGGTCAGGAGTCTAATGTAATTGGTTCCTGTGATGTAATAGATGGCTCTAGTATTTGTACAGATTATATTGGTAGTTACTGGGCTACACCAGATGTAATAGCTTTAAATTGCCAGGGCGTAGGTATATATAGTGATAAACAATGTCCTCAACCAAACTCTGGTGGCTGTCAAAATGGTGCAGATACAAATTATGAAACAATAGTTTGGTATTACCCCTTTGGCGGTGAGCCTATTACTGGTGAACTAATAACTTACGCCGCTGGTACTTGTGGCGCCGTAGGCGGACATTATCTCTTTGCTAATTAATTAAAATCTATGAAAAAAGTAAAAATTACAAAATTGATTGCAATGTATGAAGATGCTCGCGGCAAAAATTATGCATTCTCTACCAGACCTACTAAAGATTTTCTTTTTGTCACTAGAAAAAAAGGCACAATCAGCGGTGAACATTATCATCAAGGAAAATCCAAACAAAAAGATCCTGAAACTCTGATACTAATTAAAGGTAAGTTTAAACTTGAATGTCAAAATTTAAAAACTGGCGAAAAATTAAAAACAATAATTGAAGCACCTACTAAACTTGAATTAGGAACCAATATCTGGCACAAAGTAACAGCCTTAACTGACATAATTTTTTTGGAAACAAACTCTCTAACCCAACACATAAAAGATACTGTACAACTTCCTGAAACAAAATTGTAATATGATATACGATCTAATAGTAATTGGTGGTGGACCGGCTGGTATGATGGCCGCTGGCGTAGCCGCTCAGCGCGGTGCCAAGGTCTTGCTACTAGAAAAAAACGATAGACTAGGCATCAAACTAGTCATCACTGGCAAAGGCAGATGTAATATTACCAATGCCGAACTAAGCAGCAAAAACTTAGTAGATATTTTTGGTAAACCCGGTCGTTTTTTGTTTTCGGCGCTAGGCAAATTTGGCAACAAAGATATCATCGATTTTTTTGAGTCTCGCGGACTAGCTACCAAAGTAGAAAGAGGCAACCGAGTTTTCCCTGTCAGTGACTCCTCCCTTGATGTCTTGGATATTCTAAAAGATTATTTAGCTGCAGGCAAAGTAAATATCCAATACAACACAAATATAAAAAAAATAATTGCTGAGGGAGGAGAAATAAGCAAAATAATCTTGGCTGATAAGAGAGAATTAAAAGCTAAGAAATATCTCATAGCCACTGGCGGCAAATCCTATCCTATGACTGGTTCCTCTGGCGATGGCTACAAGTGGCTCCAAGCGATGGGACATACTATCATCCCGACCAATCCAGCTTTGAGTCCTCTATTGATCAAAGAAAGTTTGGTCAAAGAGCTAGAAGGTCTTAGTCTCAAAAATGTAGCTATTAATGTCTATCAAAACAATCACCGCGAAGCGGGATCCCGTCCGCAAGACAAAAAAATAGACTCCCGTTTTGGGGAAGCCTTGTTTACTGCCAATGGGATGAGTGGCCCAATTATATTGGACATGAGTAAAAATATTGGTCTAGCTTTGAAAAAAGGTGATGTTAAACTAGCTATTGATTACAAACCTAATCTCGATTTTAAAACTCTAGATCAGCGTTTACAACATGATTTTGCTCAGTCCAACAACAAACTATTTAGAAATAGTCTTGGTGAACTGCTACCCAAAAAATTAATTCCCCTGATCATTAAATTGTCTGGTATTGATCCTGATCAAAAAGCCAATGCTATCACCAAAGAGGAAAGAAAAAAACTATTACACTTACTCAAAAACTTTGAGTTAAATGTAAAATCTTTATTTGGTTATAATAAGGCTATAGTCACCTCCGGTGGAGTCAGCCTCAAAGAAGTAGATCCCCAAACTATGCAGTCCAAACTAATAAAAAACCTCTACCTAGCAGGTGAGATTTTGGATCTAGATGCCCCAACTGGCGGCTACAACCTACAAGTTTGCTGGTCTACCGGACATCTGGCTGGAGAAAATATATAATTCAGTCTAAAATTTTAAGCACCCCTCTATCAAAGATGAGAATACCTAACTCGTCTTTTTTTATTTGTTCCAATATTTCAGCTTCTGGCAACAAACGAATAGTATTGGCTTTATAGTTTTGATAATTATAATTCCACAATTCCCAATAAGTATTGTTCATGGTGATAGAAGTAATACCAGTAATCATAAAACTACCATCAACACTCTCAGCCAGCCAACCTCGCTCATCCTGACGCCATTTGAGTAGTTGGCTATTATAATTATCTTTATTTACTTCCTGATAGGCTAAAACTGGCAATATATTAGGATGATTGTTTGGATAATATATTTCTAAAGCTTGACTTAGATTGTTTCGAAATACTTCGGCTCCTGATAAATTGTCTGGCAGAGCAACGGTCAAAAACTTTTGACCATTTGTGGTATCCAATTGACTATAGCTATTTACTATTTGTTTACTGAGATCACTAGCCCTATCCCAAATACTGAGCTTGTGAAGATTGATGGTCAAAGACAAGATAAAAAATATAGCTAATATATATTTATTCACCTTGAAACTAACTTTTAGATCCTTAAACAATAATATTAACCAGATTACAAAAAAAGAACTAGCTAAATACAAATATCTTTCCCCACCAAAACTGGTGCGATGTAATCCGGTCACCAAAACTGGTGCCAAAATAAATAATAGCGCTATAAGAGCAGTAGCCTGCAAGACTTTTTTCTTGATTAAAATAAGTAAAAAATAAACAACCATACTGACCATGACTACAATAGCCACTGACTCCATATAATGATAAATGGCTTTGTAGATTATAGTTCTGAGAAAGCCAAAGCTAATGAAATTTCCACCAAAAACTGCTAGATTAGCTATCCAGTCTAGCCAAGAAAAAGCCAAACTAGTATTGGAATAATAGCCAAATACCAAGCCTATAGCCAAATAACGGAGCCAAAGAAATAAAGCTAGTATGACAAAATAAGTTGGTAGATAATAATAGCTCTTAATATTTAATTTTTTATTCCTAGAATAAAAATATATCTCCCAAATTAGTATTACTAGTGGTAAACTAATGGCAATTTCTTTAGTCAGTAGGGCTAATATAAAAAAGACTAGAGAATAAATAAATTTTTTAATAGCCTTGCTCTGTCGAAAAGAAAAATAATTTATCAAAGCTAATAGATAAAAAAATGTTACCCATAAATGTGTCCAAGCAGCTAGCCAAGAAATTACTTCCACGTGGATTGGATAAAGCAAAAATAAATAGCCAGCTAAGATAGCCAATTTTTTAAAGTGCTTAATATCTACTAACTCGAATATCTTTCGAGCTAATAGATAGACTAAAAATCCATTGCTAGCGTGAATTATTATACTTATCAAATGATAGCCAAAATAATTAGTGTAGAATAAATTATAAAAAAACTTAAATATCAAAACCAATAATGGATTGTATGAGCCTCCCAAATGGTGACCTTCATAATTGGTCAAAAATATTTGCCAATTAAAGCTAGTATCTCTGGCAATGGTCAACCAATGGAAATCATCAGAAGCAAAAAAATTATCTATACTAGTACCAAAAACCACGATTGAGCTAAACAAAAAAATCAACCATAAGGCAAAAGATCCAAGATGGTGATATTTTTTGAAAAGCTTCATCCTGTTAGAAATTATAGTAAAATTGCTTAATTAAAATTATATTCTATCCTCCTATTAATAACTTGTAAATTTCTAACAGGCCGAATGATTATATTAAAAAGACATCTTTAATACCGACAAAGTCACAATAATTTGAAAAGGCACTCCATAAACTATAGAATATTGCCAATCAAAAAGATTATGCAACTTACCATGATAAATTATATACCAATAAAATTTAGTCAATTTAAAATGTTCTATTACTATCCAAGCCACGTCAGGCAACCAAGTACCTAGGACAGCTGGATAGAGTACATAAGGATCCACTGTTGGACCATAACTAACAAAATAATATATAAGTAATACCGCTAAAATAGTATCAATGAAAGCTACTCTCATCTCATACAGAAATTTGGCTCTTTTACCTTTAACATGGTCAGCTAGACTTTCGTCACCATGAGGGATCATGTCAAATACAAAATGAGACACTATGCCTAGTATAAAAGCCAGAATAGGGTCAGTTATTCTGGTGCTTATCCATAGGGCGGCTGATGTATGTGGCGTAATAAACATATGTCTATAATATCATAAAAAAAGAAGAAATAAAATAGTCCCCTTTCGCTAAAGCTTCAGGGGACTATAAATATATAAAACTTTAATAATCTCGTAATTTACGCATATCTTCGTGTTTTTTCATGCGTTCTAAGGCTTTAGCTTCAATCTGACGAATACGCTCACGAGTAACCCCAAATTCTTGTCCAACTTCTTCTAGAGTATGGGCTACTCCGTCTGCTAAACCAAATCTCATTTCAAGTATTTTTTGCTCACGAGGTGTCAGATCACCTATCACTTTACGAACATGATCACCAAGTAATTTAAGGGCAGCTACTCTGTCAGGACTAATATTTTTTTCATCCTCTATGAAGTCACCTAGGGTACTATCTTCATCATCATCTCCTACTGATGCTTCAAGTGAGACTGTTTCCTGAGAAATCTTAATAATTTGTCGAATCTTATCAATATCCTCACCCATCTCAGCAGCAATTTCCTCTGGCAATGGATCACGACCAAGTTCTTGGACCAGACGACGCTCAATTTGATTGAAACGATTGATAGTTTCTACCATGTGAACTGGAATACGTATTGTCCTAGATTGGTCAGCGAGTGCACGAGTGATAGCCTGACGAATCCACCAAGTAGCATAAGTAGAAAATTTATAACCTTTACGATAATCAAATTTTTCTACGGCCCGAAATAATCCAATGTTACCTTCTTGGATAAGATCAAGAAGTGTCAGTGAACGTCCTGTAAATTTCTTGGCAATAGATACTACCAAACGAAGATTAGCTTCTATCAATTTTTTCTTGGCATCTAGCTCACCTTTTTCTTTGCGCTTGGCTAGAGCCATTTCTTCTTCAGATTTAAGAAGTGATACTTTACCAATTTCTCGCAAATACATCTGAATAGAGTCAGCAGCAATATCAGTTAGATCACCTCGCTTGGTATCACTACCAATACCAGCACTTGATAATAATTTAGAATTA
>FLOH01001026.1_pt1 | contig 46858 bp, 49 predicted proteins | sample 756751 | NCBI WGS metagenome assembly FLOH01 (sample SAMEA4026879, study PRJEB14308) | marine metagenome | biome: coastal water; material: water | depth 74 m | reverse complement strand
GTGCACGGTGACGAGGACGCGCACGATACGCAACTGTCCCCAACGGTCAACCGCGCGTGCCCCCAGCGGATTGATCAGCGCAGCACTCACGGTGTATGCCGCTGCGACGACTCCCGCCACGGCGTACGAGTCCCGGAGGGCACTGATCATGAGCACGATGCCGAGGCCCACCATCGAGATGGGCAGGCGAGCGATGAAAGCCGCGCTGGTGAACCGCGCAGCTCCCGGTCGCCGGAGCAGATCGGCGTACGGCCCGGCGATTCCCACGGTGTGAGGCTAGTGGGTGCGGCCGGACATCACGTGCAGCCAGGTGATCCCTGGCCACGCAAGTTTGCTCCCACAGATCCCGGGGTCAGGTCTCATCGATCCTGCGAAGTGAACGCGCGTACCAGTGGGCGTTGGCGGTGTACGTCTCAACGGCGTGCCTATTGATGTCAGGATCCGCACCGTCGTCAACAATTCGCGCCGGGACGCCGCGGGCCAGTGCCCCCGCAGGGACGTGGAGTCCCGGTGGCACCAACGCCTGTGCTGCGACGACCGCTCCTGCGCCCACGGTGGCACCGGGAAGCACGGTCGATCCGGAACCAATCAGGGCTCCATCGGCCACGGTGCAGCCCTCGAGGTGGACCAGATGTCCGATCGTGCACTCATCACCGATCCTCGTGTCGAGGAGGGAGGTGCAGTGCACCACCGAGCCGTCCTGGATGGAGGTTCGGCGCCCCACCCGGATCCGGCCACGATCCCCTCGAAGGACCGCGCCGGGCCACACGGAGGACTCGGATCCGATGGTCACCGCTCCGATGATGACGGCATCGGGGTGAATGAAGGCGTCGGGAGCGATGTCGGGGACCAGATCACCGAGCGCATAGATGGACATGGGGATCCTCCAGGGTTGAGGCCTCGATTGTGACGGATCTGACGTAGAGAGGGGCACCTGGCACGCCCCGGAGGGTTCTGGGGCACAATGTCCCGACCATCACCGGACACAGACGCCTTGGGGGCTCACGCACACATGGCCACGGATTACGACGCACCGCGCAAAACAGACGAGGAACTTGCCGAGGACAGTCTTGAGGAGCTCAAGGCTCGTCGTGTCGACAAGGCTGCCTCGACGGTAGACGTCGATGAGGCAGAACTAGCAGAGACGTTGGAGCTGCCCGGCGCCGATCTGTCGGATGAGAGCCTGACCGTGCGCGTCCTGCCACGTCAGGCCGACGAATTCACCTGCAGTTCCTGCTTCCTCGTCCACCACCGCAGTCAACTCGATCATGAGGGCAAAAACGGCTACGTCTGCACGGACTGTTCCTGAGCGGATCGCGCTCTAGGCGTCGGGTACGACGCGGGAGCTGTAGCGGTTGATCACCATGCTGATGATCGCTGCCGTTGTGGCCGTGGTCACGGTCCACGTGAGGGCTCGCCCAAAACTCACGCTCCGGTCTTCCGGAGACGGGGGGGCATGACCGGTCACCTGCCGGTAGACCGATGACAGCACCTGGTCAGCAGCCCACGTCGCACCGAGTGCGATGAGGGGTGCGGCAAACTTCATCATCGGGTGCGCAGCGTGCGTGTGGCCCGTAGACGCGTGACTCATGGTGCCTCCGTGATCGCTGTGAGGTGATCGGGAGGTGGATTCTCCCGCCTACTGATCTGCCCTGGCGGACAGCTCATCATGGCAGGTGAGTGGCGCGGGCGGATTCCCGGGCGCTGGTGACGGCGGCCACGAAGTGGTCGGGATGGCGGGTGGAAATCAACCACTGAGGATGTGGATCGCGGGCATCCTCGACGGTGATGAGCGCGCCCGTGCGGGTCGACCAGGCTCGCAGCATGAGGTAGCAGCGAGGGTCGATGTGCCGTCGTTGATGCTGCATCTCAGCGGTCGTGAGTCCGGTCACGCCGCCGACCACCTGGAGCGGCAGACGAGCCCGGCCAGCTCGAATAACCCGATTGTCGACGCGGATCAGGGGACTCGTGACGATGAGGAGAACGAGAAGAGCCGCGGCGAGCGCACCACCCACCAGCCATCCCAGACCCGCACCATAGGCACCCCCGTAGGCCACCCCCACAAGCGTTGCCAGACCAAGCGCCACGAGGACGACCACGGGGGAGGGCCACAGTCGCTCGCGGTACACGCATGAATCTCCGTCACTGCCCTCGGACCAGGCGCCCCGTGATGTCGTGCCCATGACTGCAGTCTCCCAGGTGGGGTCTCGCGGATAGGGTCCCCCCGTGAGCACTGAAGCATCCGGCAGCGCAACACCTCGATCGCGGGCGCGTAGCGTCCATCCTCCAGCGGACGCCCACGTGCCGATACGGGCAGAGGGTGCGCCACGTCCCGGGGATGCCGTCCCGAGTCACTATCGCTGGTGTCTGGGATGCGGTGTTGACCATCCGACAGGACTGCATCTGCGAGCCATCGCGGGTGAGGGCATGTCCATGCTCAGCACGCTCGAGGTAGGCGACTACCACCAGGGAGCGCCCGGTCTCGCCCACGGGGGTGTCATCGCGACGGCGATGGACGAGGCCATGGGAGTTCTCAACCGACTGCTGGCCGTGCCGGTGGTGACGGTGCATTTGGAGATTGACTATCGACGTCCCGTGCCGGTGGGCACCACACTGCACATCAGGACCGAAGTCGCGGGGCAGGTGGGCCGCAAGGTCTATACCCGCGGGACAGCACATCTGGACGCACCGGACGGGCCCATCGCGGTCAATGCGGCCGCCCTCTTCCTTCAGGTGCCGCTCCAGCACTTCATTGATCACGGAAGCCCGGATCACATTGCCGAGGCGATCAAGGAGCGCGCGGGGCGAGATGGTGAGTGGCAGCAGGAGGTCAACCCGTGATGCCGGGCGAGCGCGTCGATGTGCTGATCCAGCGGCTGGATCCGGGTCTTCCCCTTCCCGCGTATGCGCTCCCCGGTGACGCAGGTTTTGACCTGTGTGCCCGCGTCGATGTCACGTTGGCACCGGGGGAGCGATGTGTGGTGCCCACGGGAATCGCCATGGCTTTACCGGATGGCCTAGCGGCATTTGTCCATCCCAGAAGCGGCTTGGCCGCACGGGACGGCATTACGGTCGTCAATGCACCGGGCACGATCGACGCGGGATATCGCGGTGAAGTGAGTGTGTGCCTGTTGAACACGGACTCCCATAGAACCGTCAGCCTGCGTCGCGGTGACCGCATCGCTCAGGTGGTGATCCAGCCGGTGGCGCGGGCCCTCTTTCATGAGGCCGAGCGCCTTCCGGAGTCCCACCGCGGTGCCGATGGATATGGATCTACAGGTACCGTGACCTCCGCCAGTGTTGCTGCTATCGAGGAGTCCTGATGTCTAGCGAGTCTCGTCCGGATCCCCGAGTTGCGGGCCCCTGGGATGTGACCGAGGTGGACGGCGTGGATACGCGCATGGACTTCGGCAGCCTGTGGATCAGGGGGGTCGATGGGCTGCAGGTGCAGGCACAGATGGATGACGCCACCAAAGTTGTCGGTCTCATAACCCTCACACTGGGCAGCGGCGCGGTGCAACTCCAGGTGTTTGCCGCACCGCGCACAGCAGGTCTGTGGGACGACGTGCGCAGCCAGCTGGCATCATCCGTGACCTCCCAGGGCGGGGTCATTGAAGAGGGCGAGGGGGAGTTCGGGATCGAACTCCGCGGGCGTGTGCCCGGTCAGGGAGGCCTTCAGCCCGTCAGATTTGTGGGTGTGGATGGACCGCGGTGGTTCCTGCGTGGGCTCTTCCTCGGTGATGCGGCGCCCGTGGGTGGCTCCCCCGAACTCGAGGGGGTCTTCCGTGACATTGTCGTTAACCGAGGGATCGAGGCCATGGCACCGGGTGAGGCTTTGATGATGACGTTGCCGGTTGCTCCGGATCCCGCGGAGGCGTCCGACCCGGCAGTCCCGTAGCCGATCGCACCGCCTGCTGCAGGAGTTTGACGTTGGGGTAGGCCGCCATGGCAAGGCGAGTGCGTGGTGCCGCGGCGCTCCAGCGGTACGCCGTTGCCGCCGGATGCAGGGGGTCACCGAGCCAACCCACCACAGACATGGGTCCCTGCAGGTGGACGAGATCGAGAGCGTCAATGGACCGGGAAGCGCTCGCCGCCTGCATTGCCGTGGCGAGGGAGTCGCTGGTGTAGGAATCCCATCCCATCTCCAGCACCCGCGTGATGTCCACGGCGGGCGACGCGTCTCGGATCCGCCGGAGCGTGTCGGGGATGCCGAGGGTCTTGATCTCGCGCGCGGCCATGGAGGTGAGAGCAGCGGTGCTATCCGGGGGACCGGTCCAGGCGGGGAGAATGCAGACGCTGAGGCATTCCCGATGCGGTTGGGTGACGGCCCAGCGAGCCACCGCGTGGGCACCAAGACTTATTCCGATCACGTGTGTGACCTGCGGAGTATCACGGGAGGCCGTGGCGATCTGGGCTGCCACCTCGTCCACATCGCCGGAGCGATCCTCCACGGTGATGACGCGATGCCCATCGAGTGTGGATCCCAGCAGGGCCCGAGCTGCGGCGCCGGAGGATCCCGCGCCATGCGCGAGAAGGATGGTCACCAACGCAGTGTGGCCGATGGGGTGCCGCGGGCGAGCGAGGTAGTCTGAAAGTGGGCCGTGGTGGTCCACCGTGCACTACCCCGCAAAGGAGCTCAGCGTGGCGAGATGGTGGTCCGCACTGACCCGCACGCAGGATCAGATGGATGCGGGTGAACTCAGCAGCCAGGCGGTTGCGGAGGGTGCCGACGTGATCGCCACGTGTGAGAGAGGCCGCCCCGTGACCGTGTGCGGCACGATCCGGTCGGTCACCCTGCGTCCTCGGGTCAACGTCCCCACCCTCGAGGCGGAGGTGTACGACGGCAGCGGGCATATGACCCTCGTGTGGTTGGGCAGGCGGAGGCTGTCCGGGGTGGACGTAGGTCGGTCCATCACCGCTCACGGACGGGTGACGTGTCCGCACGGCAGCCCCATGATGTTCAATCCGTCCTATCGCCTCCATCCGGCCTCGGTTGAGGCAGAGCGATGAACCCACCATCGGGCGGTGCCGGGGACGCCCCTGAGCCCGTGATTGAGCCTCAGACGCGCGCCGACGTACGCGAGGAACGCGTACTCCTGGACCGTGCCCTCGGTGGCTGGCGCGGAATGATCGACAGCGGCACCCCCACCGTGGTTTTCGTCATTGCCTATCTGGTGACGGGCAATCAACTCAGCATCTCCGTGTGGTGCGCTCTCGGGGCCGGTGCCGCAATCGCGCTGTGGCGAGTGGTGCGCAGGGAGAGTTTGCAGCAGATCGCAGCCGGTCTGATCGGCGTCGGTATCTCTGCCTTCGTCGCCTCGCGGACCCAGACGGGTGAGGGCTACTTCATCCCGGGTCTCCTGCAAAACATCGGTTATGGCGTCGCGGTCCTGGTGTCGATTCTCATCGGTTGGCCACTCATCGGAGTCATCGTGGGATTCCTCACGGGGCAGGGAGTGTCCTGGCGTGCGGACAAACAACTGCGACGTGTCTATTCAGCCGCGTCATGGATCTGGGTGGGCCTGTTTAGTCTTCGCATCGCGGTGCAGGGGCCCCTCTACCTCGCGGGATGGGTCGGGCCGTTGGGTTTTGCCAAGATCATCATGGGAGTCCCGCTGTTTGTGGCCGCGGGCTACTTCACCTACCTGGTCTTACGTCCCACCTTCGCTGCGCGTCGCGCCGCCGCCGATGACACACCACCGGGGCCACCTGACGCCGACACACCGCCCGAGCAGGCTTCGGGCTAGGCAATCGGGGCGGGACTGTGGGGATGGTCATGATCGCTGAGCATGGTCTGCAAGGCCCCCTCCTGCTCCGGAGCGCACACGAAGATGAGTTCGTCACCGATCTCCAGCGAATCATCACCGGTGGGCGTGATCACGCGTGGCCCGCGGACAATCGCGGCCAGGGCGGAGTCGGGCGGCCAGGTGAGCGAGCCCACCCGTGCCCCCGCGACCGGGGAGCCGACGGACAGGGTGATCTCAACGAGATCGGCCTGTCCCTGGCGGAAGGTGAAGAGGCGAACAAGGTCGCCCACGCTCACGGCTTCCTCAACGAGCGCGGACAGCATGCGTGGGGTTGACACGGCGACATCCACGCCCCATGACTCATCAAACATCCACTCGTTCTTCGGGTGGTTGACGCGGGCAACAACGCGAGGAACACCGAACTCCGTCTTGGCTAGGAGTGACACGACAAGGTTGACTTTGTCGTCCCCCGTGGCCGCGACCATGACCTGGCAATGCGCCAGGTCGGCATCTTCCAGCGCGGCCAATTCGCAGGCATCGGCCTGGAGTACAGCGGCTCCCTCCACGACACCGGGCCGGGCCAACTCGGCATCCTTGTCAATGAGCAGGACGTCGTGACCAAACCCGATGAGTTCCCGGGCAATGGATCGACCCACTTTGCCCGCCCCCGCGATAGCCACCCTCATGAGGCTCTCCCGGCCGGGCCATCGGCCTGATCGCGGTGATGCGCCAGGATGCCCTCCACGCGATCGTGGTCCGCGGAGGTGATGAGCATGTGCACCACATCCCCATCCTGTAGGACGCTATCGGCGGACACGAGCATGCCGCTGCCCAGTCGGGTCACGTATCCCACGCGAGCGCCGGTGGCCACTTCAAGGTCAGTCGTGGCGTGGCCGTACCAACTGGAATGCACCGGGAGTTCGACCAGGGTCACGAGCCCGCTGGCGTCACGGAATTCCTCCAGGGACCCCTGGGGCAGGAGCCGGCGCATGATTTGACCGGTGGTCCACGAGACGGTCGCCACCGTGGGGATCCCTAGGCGCTGATAGACCTCCGCACGACGGGGATCATAGATGCGCGCTACGACGTGTTCGACGCCGTAGGTCTCCCGTGCGACCCGGGCCGCCAGGATATTGGTGTTGTCACCGCTACTGACGGCAGCAAAAGCCCGCGCGCGTTCGACACCGGCCCGTTCGAGTGTTTCGCGGTCAAAACCAATCCCCTTGACCGTCGTCCCCGTGAAGTGAGACCCCAGGCGCCGGAAAGCCTGTGGATCTTGATCCACGATGGCGACCGAGTGGCCCGTGGCATCGAGACGGTCGGCAAGCAACGCCCCGACTCGGCCGCAGCCCATGATGACGACGTGCACGGCACGACCGTACACGCCCCGACAGGAGGGTAGGGCCGGTGGTGGGTGCATCGGGCTTCGGGACCTACCATGGCTGATCGTGCCGGTGGTAGACACCGCAAAGCGGCTGTTCTTTGGTCGAGCCTTGCGGAGCGACAGGCTGGAGGAGACCCTCCTGCCGAAGCGTGTTGCGCTTCCTGTTTTTGCCAGTGACGCTCTGTCATCCAATGCCTATGCCACACAAGAGATCCTCATCGTGCTGGCGGTGGGCGGGTTCTCGCTCTACACCGTCGGTCCGTGGATTGCTGCCGCCGTGGTCATCGTCTACTTCGTGGTCGTGGCGTCGTATCGCCAAAATGTTCGCGCCTACCCCAATGGGGGCGGGGACTATGAGGTCGTTTCCAAGAATCTGGGACCACGCTGGGGAGTCTTCACGGCCAGTGCACTCATGGTGGACTACACACTGACCGTCGCGGTGTCGATCTCAGCTGCGGTCGCCAACCTGGGGTCGGTCTTTCCCGTCTTCAACGAGCATGGCCCCTGGTGGGCCGTGGGCATTGTCGTCGTCATGACTCTGATCAACCTGCGAGGAGTGCGAGAGTCGGGGACGGCTTTTGCGATCCCGACGTACCTCTTCATGGCCTGCATCGCCCTCATGGTCATCACTGCGGCGATACGCATGGTTTTTGGCGCCGAACTCACGGCGGAGAGTGCGGGCTGGACGATCGTTGCTGAGGATCAGGTCATGGGGCTTGCTCTCCTCTTCCTCGTCGCCCGTGCCTTCTCCTCGGGCACAACAGCCCTGACGGGGATTGAGGCGATTGCCAATGGAGTCCCGTCCTTCCGCAAGCCAAAGAGTCGTAACGCTGCCACCACCCTGCTCTTGCTGGGCGTCATTTCCATGAGCATGTTCGCTGCGATCACGTGGCTCGCTCTCGCCACCGGAGTCAAGATCACAAGCGAGGACTCCGACCTCGTCGGGCTACCGGAGGGCCAGCCTCAAAAGACCGTCATCGTGCAGGTGGCCCAGGCGGTCTTTGGCTCCTTCGACGTGGGGGTGCTGGTGGTCTCGCTGGCCACCGCACTCATCCTGGCGGTGGCGGCCAATACAGCATTCAACGGATTCCCGGTCCTGGGATCGATCCTCGCCCGTGACGGCTATCTGCCCCGCCAGCTGCATACGCGTGGCGATCGACTGTCCTACAGCAACGGCATCATCGCGCTGTCCACCTTCGCGGCCATCCTGATCGTTGTGTTTCAGGCGGATGTCTCTTCGCTGATTCAGCTCTACATCATTGGAGTGTTTACGGCGTTCACTCTCGGGCAGATCGGCATGCTGCGCCATTGGAATAGGGAGTTGTCTCGAGGGCCAACACCGGATGAGCGCAAGCGCATGCTCCGAGCACGCGTCGTCAATCTGGTCGGATTCCTCCTCACCGGCACCGTTCTCGCCATTGTGCTGATAACGAAGTTCTTCCAGGGTGCCTGGATCGTGGTTGTCGCCATGCCCCTCATATTCCTGTTCATGCAGGGGATTCACCGCCACTACGACCGGGTTAAGGATGAGTTGGTTGTGGGTGATGACGAACACATGACACTGCCGTCCCGGGTCCATGGCATCGTTCTTATCTCGAAGCTGCATAAGCCGGCTCTGCGTGCACTCGCGTACGCGAGGGCGACACGGCACGATTCGCTCGAGGCATTGACGGTGGACGTGGATCCCGGCGAGACGGCTGCGCTACGACGTGACTGGGAGCGGCGTGATATCCCGGTCACGCTGCGCGTGGTTGACTCGCCCTATCGCGAGGTCACTCGGCCCATCATCGACTACATTAAGCGCATGCGGCGCGAAAGCCCGCGTGATTTGGTGACCGTCTACGTGCCGGAGTACGTCGTAGGCCACTGGTGGGAGCAGATACTGCACAATCAGTCTGCGCTGCGACTGAAGACTCGGTTGTTGTTTGCGCCGGGTGTCATGGTGGTGAGCGTGCCGTGGCAACTTGCCTCCTCCGATACCAAGTCAGACTCTGCTGATTGGCGGAGTTCCTAGCCGTGCGCCCGTGAGTGTCTACGCGGTGCGCTGTGATGGAGGGCTGGCTATCGAGCCCGTGAAGAAGGCCTCGTGCCATAGAGCCAGCATGAGCAGGACGAAAATTCGCCGTGACGCGTCGATGTGTCCGGCTGCATGAGCGGCGGCTAGGTCCTCGACAACCGACATGTGGATGAGCTGCTGGAGGAAGGCGCTGCGGCGGATGGGCGCCAGTACCGCATCAGGGTCCTCCGACAGCCAATGGCGCAGCGGGGTGGGAAAGCCCAACTTGGCGCGCTGCTGAGTCGTCGTGGGCACGCGCCCTTGGAAAGCGCGACGAAGAAGCCACTTGGTGGTGCCCTCCCGATACTTCAAGGAGTCCGGTATTCGTGCGGAGACCCGGGCGACGTCCACATCCAGGTAGGGGACACGCAGCTCAAGGGAATGCGCCATGGTCATGCGATCGGCTTTGGCCAGGATGTCACCACGCATCCAATAGTCAATATCAACCAGCTGCATCTGCTGAGACTCCGACAGGTCCTCGAATCCGGGATAACTCCCAGCGAGGCTGCGTCCCGGCGACATGTGCGCACAATCCACGGGGTCTCGCAGGAGCCGCCGTACTTCGTCGGTCCGGAAGATGTAGGCGTTGCCGATGTATCTGTCCGCGAACTGTGTGGTGGCCCGCTTGAGATAGTTGCGGCCGGGGAAGTCCCAACGCGCTCGCCCCGCGCGTGCGGCCAGGCGACGCAAGGGCCGGGGAAGTCGTCGAATGTGTTCTAGGGCCAGGGGTTCGCGGTAGATGCGGTAACCGCCGAAAAGTTCATCGGCACCCTCTCCCGACAGCACTACCGTGACGTGTTCACGGGCTTCGCGTGCAACGAAGTACAGCGAGACAGCGGATGGATCGGCAACGGGCTCGTCGAAGTACCACGCAATATCGGGTAGCACCGCTAGGTACTCGTCGAGGCTGACGACGATCTCATGGTGATCCGTGCCGAGACGGTCGGATACCTCCCGTGCTTCCGCATGTTCACTGACCGTTTCGAAGCCGACGGTGAACGTCTTCACGGGATCAAGGCCCTGTGCCTCGCGAATCTCCTGGACCAGGGTGACGGTGATGGCACTATCGATACCGCCGCTCAAGAAGGCGCCCACGGGGACATCCGCGATGAGGTGATGAGCCACGGAGTCCTCAAGGACTTCCCGCACCTCGGCCGTCATAGCGGGCTCGTCGTGGTCGTCCTCGTCAAACTCGTATCTCCAGTAGCGACGGGGCGTGAACACGGGATCGTTGAGGTCGATCACAGCAACATGTCCGGGTTCGAGCCGCTCGATCCCGCTGAAGAAGGTCTGGGAGAGGGGGTTGTACTGAAACGACAGGTAATTGACGATCGCCTCACGATTGATGTCCGGCACCTCGGCAGCGGACACCAGGAGGCTCTTGATCTCGGAACCAAAGGCCGCAAGGTGGCGAGCGCCGTCGGATTCATTCAGTTGGACGTAGAGGGGCTTAATGCCGAAGGGGTCACGCGCCAGGATGAGCTGGTGGCGGAGTGCGTCGTAGATGCAGAAGCCGAACATCCCGCGGAGTGAGCGCAACATTCCATCCAGGTCGTCTCGTCCCTGCTCCTCGTAGAGGCGCACGATGGTGTCCGTGTCACTGCTGCTGCGTGGCGCCCGACCCGCGACGGCCAAGTGTTCATCAAGTTCGCGGTAGTTGTAGGTCTCACCGTTGTAGACGATGGCGACAGTGCCATCCTCGCTCCACATGGGTTGATGGCCACCGGCAATATCGATGATGGACAAACGTCTCATGCCGAAGGCAAAGTCCTCACCCACGTAAGTCCCGGAGTCATCAGGCCCTCGATGGACAATCACGTCCAACATCGGATCGATCGCCCGTGCCGTGCGCTCCGCAGGGCCGAGGACGCCGGCAATTCCGCACATGCGCCGGGGCCTCCTTTGCTCTGCGGTCAGCTACTCCGCGGTCAGTTCCGCGTGCGTCACGCTAACAGGTGAGGTGGCTTCACCCGATGGATGAGGGCGCTCGGGTCGCCGGCCTCCGTCTCGGTTATCTTGACCGTGACGATGACGACCCGGGCATCCTGCTTCGGGGAGAGGAGACGTCGATGCCGGACAGTCGTGACAGCTTCGGGGCGCGAGCCACGCTGCAGGTGGGAGCACGCGAGTACGCCATCTACCGGGTTGATGTGGTGCCCGGTGCGGAGACTCTCCCGTTCACGCATCGCATTCTGCTGGAAAATCTCCTCCGGAACGAGGACGGTTCCAACGTCACCGAGCAGCACATCCGGGCCCTGGGTTCCTGGGATCCTGAGGCTCCGCCAACGCAGGAGATCCAGTTCACCCCGGCCCGCGTGGTGATGCAGGACTTCACGGGGGTGCCCGTCGTGGTGGATCTCGCGACCATGCGGGAGGCGGTCATCGATCTGGGGGGTGACCCGTCGTGCATTGAGCCGTTGGCGCCATCGGAGCTGGTCATCGATCACAGCGTGATCGCCGACTATTTTGCCCGGCCTGATGCGGCCGATCTCAATACGGCGCTGGAGTACGAGCGCAATCGAGAGCGTTATCAATTCCTGCGGTGGGGGCAGGGTGCCTTCGATGAGTTCAAGGTGGTGCCTCCCGGGACAGGCATCGTGCATCAGGTCAATATCGAACATCTTGCGCGGGTCATCATGGCGCGCGGAGGTCAGGCCTATCCGGACACGGTGGTCGGCACCGACAGCCACACCACCATGGTCAACGGTCTGGGCGTCCTGGGCTGGGGAGTGGGTGGGATTGAGGCCGAGGCAGCCATGCTGGGCCAGCCCGTCTCCATGCTGATCCCACGTGTTGTGGGCTTCCGGCTGACGGGTCATCTGACCGAGGGCACGACGGCAACCGATCTGGTCCTCACCATCACCGAGATGCTGCGCAGGCACGGTGTCGTCGGTGCCTTTGTTGAGTTCTACGGAGATGGTGTGGGGGCGGTGCCCCTGGCCAATCGCGCAACCATCGGCAATATGAGTCCTGAATACGGATCCACTGTGGCGATCTTCCCCATTGATGACGAGACCCTTGCCTATCTGCGATTGACCGGTCGCGATGAAGAGCACATCGCACTCGTCGAGACCTACGCACGCGTGCAGGGGCTCTGGCACGATCCCGCGCAGGAGGCTCGCTACACGCAGCGACTGGAACTTGACCTGGCAACGGTGGTGCCCAGTATCGCCGGTCCGAAGCGACCCCAGGATCGCGTAGCGCTGGCGCAGGCGCGGGATTCCTTTGCGGCAGCGCTACCGGCCTACACGCAGGAACCGTCACAGCCCACGCAGGTCACCATGGGGTCGGGTGAGGTTGTCACCATCGATCACGGCAGTGTGGTCATTGCCGCCATCACGTCCTGCACCAACACGTCTAATCCGTCGGTGATGATCGCCGCCGCACTCGTGGCGAAGAAGGCCGCGGAGTTGGGTGTGACGCGCAAAGCCTGGGTGAAAACCACCCTGGCACCCGGCTCGAAGGTCGTCACCGACTATTACGATCGGGCCGGCCTAACGCCCTACCTGGACAAGCTGGGATTTGATCTTGTCGGCTACGGATGCACCACCTGTATTGGCAATTCCGGTCCGCTTCCGCCGGAGATCAGTGCGGCCGTCAACGATGCCGATCTGGCGGTCGTGTCGGTCCTCTCGGGCAATCGGAACTTCGAGGGACGTATCAACCCGGATGTGAAGATGAACTACCTAGCGTCTCCTCCGCTGGTGGTCGCCTACGCATTGGCCGGCACGATGAATATCGACATCGTCCATGATCCGCTTGCGTACACCCCGGCCGGTGATCCCGTCTATCTGCGCGATATCTGGCCGACGTCCGCCGAGGTCGAGTCCGTCATCGCGGAGGCGATTGATGAGGACATGTTCCGCGATCGCTACCGTGACGTATTCGCCGGTGATGCCCGCTGGCAGGCACTGGAGACTCCCGCGGGGGACACCTTCGCCTGGGACCCGTCCTCGACGTATGTCCGGAAAGCGCCGTACTTCGATGACATGCCGCGTGAACCACTCCCGGTGACGGATATACATGGAGCGCGCGTCCTGGCACTTCTGGGCGATTCCGTCACCACCGACCACATTTCCCCGGCCGGTTCCATCAGGGCTGACAGCCCGGCGGGTCTGTATCTGACAGAGCATGGCGTGGATCGGCGCGACTTTAATTCCTACGGATCTCGTCGTGGGAATCACGAGGTCATGATCCGCGGGACCTTCGCCAACATCCGGCTCCGCAACCTCATGCTCGATGGTGTCGAAGGCGGCTTCACCCGCGACTTTACCGAGGTGGATGGGCCCGTTGTCCCCATCTTTGACGCCTCGACGGCCTACGCCCGCGAGGGAGTACCGCTGGTTGTCCTGGCGGGCAAGGAGTATGGATCCGGGTCGTCTCGGGACTGGGCGGCGAAGGGCACCGCCCTCCTGGGAGTGCGGGCCGTGATCGCTGAGTCGTATGAGCGCATCCATCGGTCAAATCTCATCGGCATGGGAGTGCTTCCCCTGGAGTACCCCGCGGGGGTCAGTGCGGCGTCCCTGGGTTTGACGGGGGACGAAACCTTTGACGTCGACGGCGTGACGGCCCTCAACACGGGCGGGGTGCCCGACACCGTGACGGTGACGGCGACATCACCCACCGGGGCTGTGACGCAGTTTGAGGCCCGTGTGCGGATCGATACGCCTGGGGAGGCGGACTACTACCGCCACGGCGGCATCCTGCTCTACGTGCTGCGTTCCCTCGTCTGATATGCGCCCGCCGGGATGGCCTGAGCGCGTGGGGGATCCCGACGGCGAGGAGTTCTCGGCGACGGCGGCCACCTGGTTGTGGGAGGTCAGCTCTCTCGAGCGCAGCCCTGATGATGTGTGGGCCCGATATCCCCGCTCCCTCGCCTTCCGGGTGGCCTGTGATGTTGACTCCCGGCTCGAGGGCGCCCGGGTGGCCTACTCTCACGCCCGGGCCGCCCTGCACGACGCGTCCGTGCCGGTCGATGAGGTCCTATCAGCCCTGGAGCGTGAGGGGGCGGCCCTGCAGCGGCTTCAACGCGAGGTGGGACTGGTCCAGGAGGCCCTGGGCGGGCGCCGCTGGGGGGCGCGTCTTTGACGTGTGAGACCGGCAGAAGGCACCTAGAATGCGTCAGTCGGCTCCCGGCGGGCGCAGACTCTTGAGGCGGAAGGAGGCGTACGCGGATATGGGTCTGCTCGAATCAATGGAATCTCCCACAGATCTTCGGGCGGTCTCGGAGGAGGACATTCCTCGGCTGGCGGCAGAGATCCGCTCGTTCCTGGTCGATCGTGTATCCCGCACCGGGGGCCATCTGGGTCCGAATCTCGGCGTGGTCGAGGTCACGCTGGCCCTCCACCGGGTGTTTGACTCACCCCATGACGTGATCCTTTGGGATACCGGACACCAGTCCTACGTGCACAAGATGCTGACGGGTCGATGGCGTGACTTTGGGCAGTTGCGCCAGCGCAACGGATTGTCCGGCTACCCGTCACGCTCTGAATCGATTCATGATGTCATCGAAAACTCGCACGCATCGACCGCCTTGTCCTACGCGGATGGCATCGCCAAGGCGTGGCAGCTCACGGGAGAACTCACCGGCGCATCTCGGCGTCATGTGGTGGCCGTAGTGGGTGATGGCTCACTGACGGGTGGCATGTCCTGGGAGGCGCTCAACAACATCGCAGCCTCCGATCGCCCCATGGTCATCCTGGTCAATGACAACGAACTCTCCTACTCGCCCACCATCGGTGGGTTAGCGCATCACCTGGCAACTCTGCGCACCACGCAGGGGTACGAGAGGTTCCTCACGTGGGGGCGTCGCACCCTGCAGCGCACACCCGTCGTCGGTCAGCCGGTGTACGACGCCCTGCACGGAGTGAAGAAGGGCCTGAAGGACATCGTCGCGCCGCAGGGCATGTTCGAAGATCTCGGGTTGAAGTACATCGGCCCTATCGACGGCCATGACACGCTTGAGGTGGAGCGCGGCCTGCGGTTGGCCCGTGACTATCCCGGTCCCGTCGTGGTCCATGTCATCACCGAAAAGGGTCACGGCTATGCCCCAGCCGAGCAGGATGAGGCCGATAGATTCCACGGCATCGGCAAGATTGATCCCGATACGGGGCGGCCACTCACTGCCGTAGGCCCGACCTGGACGGGTGCGTTCAGCGAGGCACTCGTGGACATTGGTCGTGAAGATGACACGGTGGTGGCCATCACGGCCGCCATGCTGGGCCCGACGGGTCTCGATCACTTCGCGCGCCTCTACCCGCACCGAACCTTCGATGTCGGTATCGCGGAGCAGCACGCGGCAACGAGTGCGGCGGGGATGGCATTCGCCGGACTCCACCCCGTGGTGGCTCTCTACGCGACGTTCCTCAATCGCGCATTCGATCAGGTGCTCTTGGACTGCGCGCTCCACCGTGCCGGGGTGACCTTCGTTCTGGATCGAGCAGGAGTGACGGGCGATGACGGGCCGAGTCACAATGGCGTATGGGACATGTCCCTCATGGGCATCGTTCCTGGCGTGCGCGTGGCGGCCCCCCGCGATGCATCCACCCTGGTCGAGGAGTTGCGCGAGGCGATCGCGATCACCGACGGCCCCACGGTTGTGCGTTTTCCGAAGGGCGCCGTCGGTGAGACCATCCCCGCCGTACGCCGGGACGCTGGCATCGACATCCTGCGTGAGTCGGGGGCCAGTGATGTCCTCCTCGTCGCGGTGGGTGCCATGGCGACCCTGGGGCTCGAGGTGGCTGACGCGCTGGCGGCCCAGGGAATCTCCGCCACGGTCGTGGATCCTCGCTGGGTGCTACCGGTGCCCCCGGGACTTGCGGCGCTCGCTGCTGACTGTGACCTCGTGGCGGTCATTGAGGACAATTCACGTGCCGGTGGCATCGGCAGCGCCGTACGGGGATTTTTGGAGGACGCGCACGTGGTGACGCGCACGTTGACCTTTGGCACCCCGCGCATGTTCCCCGACCATGGACCTCGCTCGGTGGTGCTGGCAGAAGCGGGGTTGACAAGCCAGGAGATTGCCCGGCGTATCACCGAAGCAGTCGCCGCGCCGCTTCCCGATGCAGTGGCGCCATCCGGCCTGAATGCTGACTCCTGAACGCTGACCGCTCAGTCAGCGCTCGGGGGTGGGTCACCAATCGCTGCCAGATCCGACGCAAGCACGTCCACCTGCCACGGCCGGGCTCCCCACGTCGTCAGTGCGGAGGCCACCGTTGATGTGTTGATGGGCGTTATGGGCTGCCATGCCCAACGGCGCAGAGACTCCGGCGGCAGGAGGTTCTCCACGGGCACACGGAGCCGCTCGGATGTGTGCGCGAGGACAGCGCGGGCTCGTGCCAGCCGGTCGGCGGCGATCGGGTCACGCTCCCGCCAGAGTCGAGGTGGCGGGGGTCCCTCGGAGGGCAGTGTCGTCGGAGGCAAATCGGCTTCGTCGAGAGCCTGTGCCTCCTGCATGGCGGTCCACCAGCGGTTGAGATGGCGCGCTGCATGACTTCGACGAAACTCCGGGCGCTCCGCGAGGACACCGCGGTCGGGAGCGTCGAGCATCGCGGCAGCCACGATGCCCGCATCGGACAGGATGCGCCCCGGGCTCAGATCCATCTGCTGGGCGAGGTCTTCCCGGGCTAGCCACAGGGATCTCACCGTGGCCAGAGCACGTCGACCGCGGACCTGATGCATCCCCGACGTGCGCCGCCAGGGGTCACGACGTGGGCTGGACCGATGGTTCAAGACGGCGAGGAACTCTTGCTCGGCCCATTCGGACTTGCCCGATGCGCGCAGGTCGGCGTTCAAAATGTCGTAGAGGTCGACGAGCACCTCGACGTCCAGGGCGGCGTACTTCAACCATGACGGTGGCAGGGGTCGCGTCGACCAGTCCGCGGCACCGTGACCCTTGACCAGGTGTCGGCCAAACTCCGACTCCACCAGGGGGCCGAGGCCCACCCGCTCCCGACCCAGAAGCCGTGCAGCGAGCTCGGTGTCGAAGAGTCGTCGGGGTTCGAGATCGACCTCACGCAGACAGGGAAGGTCCTGGGACGCGGCATGCAGGATCCACACCGGATCGTGCAAGACCTCAGCGAGCGGGGAGAGATCACCCACGGCAATGGGGTCGATGAGCCAGGTGGCGCTGCCGCGCCGATAAAACTGCAGCAGATAGGCGCGTTGCCCGTAGCGGAACCCCGAGGCCCGCTCGGCGTCCACCGCAACGGGCCCATGGCCCGCGCCGATATCGGCGATCGCCCGAGCGAAGGCATCCGGGTCGGCCACGACCTCGGGCAGGCCATTCAGGAGTTCGACCGCGGGTAGTTCCACCGGTAGGGAGTCAACCGCGGGGGAGTCGGAGTTGGGCTGGGGGCTGTCGGTCACGAGGAACGCCGGTGCGGAGCCAGAACGGCGACGCCGGGGGGAATCGGCAGGAGGCCAGCGGCCTGGGAGAGGGCTGCCGCCCAGGCAGTGGCTTCGCGGCCCATATCTGCGGGATCGGTCAGTGGGGTCCATGAGGCGCGGATCTCGATCATGCCGGAGATGTCCCGATCACCGAGTGCCCCGAAGGATTCGCTCAGGACGCGCGTGACTGTGCCACCCAGCGCTGTGCGCTCGCCGCCCTGCGCCTCGAGCGCCTCCTCCAGCCAGGTCCACCCGACCCCCGTGAGGAGGGGATCAGCGGCCACGTCAGGCTCCAGGACCGCCTTGATGAACACAACGACACGGAAGTGGCCCTTCCACGCCTCGACCCCGTCCGGATCATGCAGGAGCACGAAGCGGCCCGAGGCGAGCTCTTCGTCGTCCTCGATGAATTCCGCCGTTAAGGCCACGGCATGAGGCGCTAGGCGCTGGGGCGCGGGGCCCTCCTCGACGCACATTTCGGGGCGGAACTGCACAGATCTGAGGCTCGTGAGCACCCGATCAAAGGGGGTCGCCTCACTGGTCACCCTGGCAGGGTACGACGCCCGGCAGTGCTCAGCGTGGTCCCACGCCGCTCACTCCTGGCCGTCTGGCTCCAGGGTGAGGCTGACGCTATTGATGCAGTAGCGCAGATCCGTGGGCGTGGCGTAGCCCTCCCCGGAGAAGACGTGTCCCAGGTGACTGCCACACGAGGCGCAGCGCACTTCGACGCGCAGCATGCCGTGGCTGGTGTCCTTGATCTCCACCACGGCATCACCCGCGAGCGGCGTATAGAAGGACGGCCAGCCGCAGTGGGAGTCGAACTTCGCATCGGACCGGAACAGTTCTATCCCGCACGCCCGACAGGAGTAGACGCCGTGCGCCTTCGTGTCGACGTACTCACCACTCCATGCCGGCTCGGTGCCTGCCTCGCGCAGGACGGCGTAGGCCACGGGGTCCAGCCGTTCCTGCCACGTCGACTCCGACACGGCGATGGGGTAGGGCGTCCCGTCCGGGCGCTGAGCATCTACAGTCGGCATGGTTACAGATTAGGCGGCTCGGCGGATGCCAGCGAATCGAGAACGAGGGGACGACGATGAGTGACATTCTCGATGTGCGCGGATCCTGGCTGAGCGCGGACGAGCTCGAGCAGGCCCGTGAGCGACTCCCCATCGTCTATGTCGAGGCGATCCCCGTGCGTGTGGACACGTGGGGCACGATCACCGCGGTGGGACTGCTGCTTCAGGCGATGCCGGATGGGTCCATCAGCCGGGCGCTGGTGTCCGGACGGGTGCACTACGGGGAGCGGCTCCGCGAGGCGCTGCTGCGCCATATCGAGAAGGACCTGGGACCGGTCGCCCTGCCGCGGTTGCCGATCGACCCGGCCCCCTTCACCGTCGCCGAGTACTTCCCGGATCCGTCCGTGACGGGCTTTCATGACCCCCGGCAGCACGCGGTGAGCCTGTGCTACGTCGTCCCGTGCGATGGCGACTGCTCGCCCAGCCAGGGTGCCCTCGATCTGACGTGGGTGACCCCGGCCGAGGCCGCCAGTGAGGGCTTCCAGATGGAAATGACCGGTGGCCAGGGGCGCCTGGTCCGCCTGGCCCTGGCCTTCGCGGGTCAATTGGACTGATGGCCAGGAGTGTCGACGCCGCGAGGTGCTAGCGCAGCCCGGGAGATCGTGGGGGGAATGCGGGTGGGCGACCTTCGACCCGGGCCAGAAGTGCCTCGGGCAGGTCCGCTCCGCGGAAGGACTCGGTCATGAGGTCGAGGCTCTCCTGGAGGGCCTGCTCGCGCGTCTGGGTTGCTGCTCGAGAGATCTGGGACTTGATGGTGGCCAGTGATGTGGGCGAGCAGGACTGCGCCACCATCTCGGCCCAGGCAAGGGCGGCGGTCAGGGGATCGTCGTGAGGTCCATCCACCATGCCCCAGTCAGCCGCGGTGGTCGCGTCGATCTCGCGGCCCGACAGCAAAATGTCATGGGTGCGCAGGCTTCCCACGCGTTGCAGCAGCAGCCAGGCGATGGAGTACTCAGCGATGAGTCCGAGCCGCGGAAACGCCGGGATGAATCGCGCCCCCGGACCCGCAAAGCACATGTCACTCGCGAGAGCGATGACGAAGCCCAAGCCGGCTGCTGCACCGTGCACAACCGTCACGACGGGCACCGGCAGATCCAGGGCCAGTGTGGGGGAGTCACGACGTTGATCCGCGAGGAATCCCTCCAGAGCGTCGGGCCCCTGGGCCAGCATCGCGAGGTCGGCACCGGAGCAAAAGCCAGCACCCGCGCCGCGGACAACGATCACGCGGACATCAGGATCGGCACCGCACTGTCTGAGCGCCGCAGCGTAGCCGCGTCCCATGGCGGGGGTAATCGCGTTGAGTTTGTCGGGCCGCTGCAGGGTAACGATGGCGATGGCTCCGCGGTGCTCCACGGCAATGTCGCCACTCTCAAGCGCCATGGCTCCTCCTCACCGTCCCCGGGCGAGAATCGCGTCCATGGCGTCGGCGACCACGAGTGACCAGGAGGGTGATGGCAACCAGGCATCGTCGCCGCGTGCTGCGGCTGACACCTGCTCGATCATGCGTCGATAGGGGTCCACGGGGGCGAAGTGTTCCACTCGCTCACCGTCTCGATCGAGAACGCGAAGGGAGCTGGATTGCAGCCATGATGTGTAGGCATCGTTGCCGGTGAACTCGATGACACCCTCGCCCCCCTGAAGCATCAGGCTCTGGAACGGAGTCTCGGCAAAACTCCCACGGATGTGGACGGGGATGTCGCCGAGGCGCAGATGCGCATCCGTGGTGATGTCGACGCCCCGGTCTGATCTCACGCACTCCACGGCATCGAGGGAGATCGAGGTCGCACCCGTCGACCAGGCGGCCGCGGTCAGCGGATAGCACCCCACGTCCAGCAGCGCTCCACCGCCACGAGCAGGATCCAACCGGTAGTTGTCGGGATCCACACCGTCAAAGACGAAGGCCCCGCTCATAGCCGTGAGGGGGCCGATGGTGGAGCAGGCGAGGAGGGCGGCTGCTCGTGCGGTGCGTGGATGCCACAGGTTCCATGTCGCCTCGACGAGCAAGCCCCCGTGGGCATCCGCTGCCTCCCGCATGCGTCTGGCTTCGATGGCGTCGCGCCCGAGCGGCTTTTCGCACAGGACAGTCTTGCCCTGCTCCAGTGCCGCGATGGTCCAGGGAAGGTGACCATCGTTGGACAGGGCGACGTAGATCGCATCGATGTCCGGATCAGTGACAACCTCCTCGTAGGAGCTCGTCGCCGACCGACGGGGTGACAGCGCCATCGCCCGGTGGACATCGCGGGCGCCCACGACGTCCAACGTCGCTCCGGACGCCGTGTGCATTGCGGGTGCGATCGCTCGTCGGGAGATCCACCCGGCGCCGAGAAGTCCCCACCGTGTGGTGCTCATGACGGTGTCACCGGGATCCCGCCGAGTCGCGCGGACTCCTCGGCTGCCTCAAGCATCGCCACCACACGACGTGACTGCTCACCGAGAACGCGAGGAGGGAGTCCGTAGGTGAGTGACAGCACGAGGTCGGCGTGAAAGGGGTAGTTCTCACGGGGTGAGGGCATGAGTGTCGTTACGTCACCGCGCGGGGTGTGCAGGCTGATGCGAGGTGGTGCATCAGCCGGTGCCAAAAGGTCCTCATCCATGGTGCCGATTGCGTTGCGCATGACGATGGATTCGCGCCGCCATTCACCTGTCAGCGCGCCATGGGTGCCAAGCACATACCAGCGAGGCTTGAGGGCTGCGGCAAGATCGGAGTAGATGAACGTCGCCTCGCGGCCACCATCGAAGATCAGGGTCATGCGGGCATGGTCGGCATTGGTGACGTCATGCCACACCCGCTTGTGGTTGATGGCCGACACGGCGACGACCTGGCCCGGAATCAAATCCAGCACCTGGTCGATCACGTGCGATCCCCAGTCGAAGAGCGCTCCGCCGGAGACGCTTGACTCGGAGTGCCAGTAGTTGCAGGGATGCGAATAGCCACCCACGAAGGCCTCGACATGGAAGACCTCGCCGATCTCTCCGGATGTCACCGTTTCTTTGATGAGGATGTAGTCAGGATCGAACCGTCGGTTTTGATAGACCGTCGCTGATAGGCCCAGGCGTGCCGCGCACGCCAGGATCTCGTCACACTGGTGGGAGGTCATGGCCATCGGCTTTTCCACGACGACATGGCATCCGGCCTCAAGAGCCAGCATCGCCCAGCGCGCGTGACTGTCGGGGGGTGTCGAGATGATGACGACCTGCACGTCCGGATCAGCGAAGAGGTCCTCGGGCGTCAGATGAGCCTTGAGGCCGGGTGTGCCGTCCTGGGCGGCAGCCACCCGGACGGGGTTGGGATCGCATACGGCGGCAAGGGTGAGGCCGGGTGTGTTCGCGACAGCGCGAGCGTGCTCGGCACCGATGGCTCCAAAACCCAAGAGACCCACACCCCAGGTGGGGGCGGGGACCTGACGGGCACGGGCCACCACATCAAGGAATTCCCACCACATGGCGTTGTGCCAGGCGGGGGAGTCATCGCTGATCGCTACCCCGAGAGAGGTCTCATCAAGCCACGTGACCAGACCCCACTCGGTGAGACCCGTGGCGAAGGTGGCGGCGGCTCCGTGGGAATCGATGCCGGGGAGGGGTGTCGCCAGAATCTCGAACTCACCTCGTGGCCACCCAGGGATGCCCGGGCGCACTCGCACCGGATGCTCCTTCAGCACCGTGGCGGTATCCAGGCTCAGGTGGCGCAGGAGGTGGGCACCGCAGACGATGCTGACGTCAGCGGGTCCATGCTCCGGCGGCCAAGAATCGGGGGTGGCATCGGATGTCCTCCCAGCGCTCATGGCCGCAACCCTAGAGGACATCCCTGCTCACGCGACTTCGTCGGGGCCGGGCCGGGCCGGGTCCTTGTCGGGGGGGCTAGCGGGTCGTAACCTCGCGGGTGTGATGTTCTTGATGTTCGTCATCTGGGTCGTGGTCTTTATCGGCATTTTCCGGGGCTGGCGTTGGACACCCCTCCTGGTCGTGGCCAACTTGGGTTACACCCTGCTCGTCCTGCGCATCCACATGACCGACCCGATCCCGCTGAACTTCTAGGGGCTGATGTGACGACTTCGACTGTCCCTGGCACCGCGGGCCGATGGGCGATGGCGCCCGACCGCGCGGTATTCCTGTCTCGCGTGATCAACATCCTCGCGCTCTTCGGGCTTATTCTCGTGCTCGCGGGTTCGCTGCATTTGCAGTTTGGTGTGGGGGAGCAACCCTGTCCTTTGTGCATCGTGCAACGCTCCGGCATGATCGGGCTCGCCGTGGGCCCGATGATGAATCTGCTGTGGGGCATGAGCCCACGCAACTACGCCCTGAGCATCCTGGCGGCGGTTGTGGGGGCCGCGGGGTCCACGAGACAAATTCTCTTGCATATCGCCGACCCCAACGATCCTGGGTACGGTCCGGAAGTTTTTGGTTGGCATCTCTACACGTGGGCTTTTGTCACCTTCCTGGTGGGCATCGTCGGATGCACGATGCTCATCCTGTGGCAGGCGCCCTTCCGCGCCGGTGATCGCGGCGTCTTGAAGGATCCGGGGTTGATGCGGCCGATCGTCACCGGCATGGTTATTTGGCTATCCATCATGGTGAGTTTGTGGGTGACTTTCGACCTGATTGCGGTGGGCGCCTCCGTGATTCCGGAGTGCGGACTAGGCCCATGTCCGGACGACCCCCCCGACACTGCAGGTGTGGCCGATCCCGGCGGATGGGTGGCGGTGATGTCCGTGGGACTCATTGCCGCCGTTATCGCGGCCGTGGTGGAGCGCCGTTGGCGCACCAAGGAGAAGGCGCAGGCTTAGGCCCCGCGCTGACTGTCGCCGTGGTCGCGCACGGGATCGATTCCCGCGATGTGCTGGCCAAGTCGCAGCAGCTGCTCATCGGTGAGGTCATCAATGTCTGCGCGGAATTCGCCGATGATGTGCTTGGCCACATCGCGCCGATGCTTTTCGATGTACGACGCTAGGTGATGGCTGGCATTGGACTTGCCCGTGCCATGGCCCAGCAGGATGATCCCGGCAGCGGGGGTGAGAGCGCTGGTAAGGAGTGACCAGTACGCGTCACTGTCGTCGAGGTAGGAGCCATCGACGTTGCCGTCGTGGTGGTAGACGTTGTGGAACCGCTTGCGCGGATCCTCCGCCGTCAACTTCTCGGGCGCGGAGTGATCAGGGGAGTCGATGGCAAAAATCCGGGTGCGGTGAAAGTCCACGGCGACAATCGCAATGCGGCCGCTGAGGTCAATCGCGTCGGTAATATTCTTCATGGGTACTCCTCAGACCTCGGCGCCGGGCTTTTTGGGCTCGAAGCCGGCATTGTGCAACATGCGCCGCAAATCGACCACCATCTGCGTATCGATGTCCTTGTGGCGTGGGCGTTCGAAGATCTCCGTCTCAGGCCCCAGCGTGATTTTGTACTTGCCGTCGTGTCGCTCCTCCACATCGCCGACGTACTCGAGCAACGAGATGACGTCCGGCCAGCGAATGTTATGACTCGTCGGATGGCTGAAAATCGCCGTCAGCGTGTTGAGGTGATGGTTATTGAGGTGAACGGGCTCATCCCCGGTGCCGTGTGCCATGCACCTCAGCCTGCCAGACCGGACGTGGACCCCGGTGCGAGGGTCCTACCCTTGCCCCATGTCGCGACGTCGCATTTTGGTCACCGGGGGTGCTCGAGGCATTGGCGCTGCCGTCAGCAGGAGGTTTGCCGCCGATGGTTGGCGTGTTGCGGTCCATTACGGGGGATCCCGAGAGGCTGCCGCGACACTCATGAGTGAACTCCCCGGTGGGGGGCACGTCGCCGTTAGGGCTGACCTCATGGATTCCTCGGCCCTCGGTCCGATGGTGGAGGAGGCGGTCGATGGGCTCGGTGGGGGCCTCGATGTGCTCGTCAACAACGCCGGAGTTTTCTTTGCCCACCCCATCGACGACGTCAGTTGTGCCGATTGGGAGAGTGCTTGGCGCAGGACGATCGAGGTCAACCTGATCGCCCCGGCGCTGGTGACCTGGCACGCCGTTCGCCACATGGCGAGTGGATCTCGGATCATCAACGTGGGATCGCGGGGGGCCTTCCGTGGAGAGCCGGACAGTCCCGCATATGGAGCCAGCAAAGCGGGGATTTCCGCATTCGGGCAGTCACTGGCCCGTGATCTTGGCCGGCGTGGGATCGCCGTCACGACGGTGGCCCCGGGCTTCGTGGACACCGATATGGCGTCGGAGGCGATGGAGGGCGAGGACGGCGTACGCCGCAGGGCAGAGAGTCCCTTCGATCGGATCGGCACCCCCGAGGAGGTTGCGGGAGCGATTGCCTACCTCGCCGGCCCGGATGCCGAGTGGGCCAGCGGGACGATCCTGGACCTCAACGGAGCGTCCTACCTGCGCATGTAGTCGATCTGCGGGCTCACGCGACTCAAGAAGTCGAGGACGAGACTGTTGAACGCCTCGGCGTGTTCGATCTGCGTCCAGTGCCCACATTGACCGAAGACGTGCAGTTGGGCCCGGGGGATCAGTCCGAGCAGGTTCAACGACGACGACAGGGGAATGACCCGATCCTCGCGCCCGTGGACGATGAGGGTGGGGGCGGTGATGGCGGAGATGACGGCATCCGCATGCGCCAGACGGTCCACCGAATGTTGTCGCGGGGCCGGGAACATCTGGGAGAACGCCTCCTGGACTCCGGGTCGGATGCTGGCCTCGAAGCGCATGCGAGCGAGCTCATCAATCTGCGGGTTCGACGCGTAGGTGAAGATGTCGAGGAGGTCCCGCATGGCCTGCACGCTGGGTTGATAGCCCCAGACGGCCTCCAGGCCCTCGGTGATGTCGAAGTGGGTGCCAACGGGTCCCATGAGAACGAGTCGGCGGACGCGCTGGGGATCATGGATCGCGAGCCCCAGGGCCAGCGACCCCCCGAAGGAGTTGCCCATGACGTGCACTCGGTCAACCCCGAGAACATCAAGGACTCCCCTGACGTGATTGAGCCACCGGCGGGGCGTATAGGGGCCCGCGGGAAGGTCTGAATAACCAAAGCCCACAATGTCGGGGGCCACCACACGGAAATGCTGAGCGAGGGCGGGGATGGTGAGCCGCCAGTTCGCCCAGGCGCTGACTCCAGGCCCCGAGCCATGCAGGAGCAGGACGGTGCCCCCTCCGGGATCCTCCACAGTGTCGTGCAGATTGGTGCGAATCCCGTCCACGTGAATGGTCTGGCCGACTTCAGGTGAGACCGTCATGAGATTCCCATCCGCCGAACCGGATGTCAGCGGCTCGTCCGCACCGCGCCGGTAAGTTCACCCTCGGTGAAGTCACCCTCCACCACGCCGTCCTTGGCGTAACGGAAGAGGACGACCGAGAAGATCCCCCGCATGGTCGACAGCACGAGGGCGCCGATCATCACGATGACCACGCCGATAACGATCAGTCCCACGCCCACCGAAACGAGGGCGGTTGTGCCGGAGAACGCCGCGACAAAACCAAGCACGACGAGCAGGATCCCGGGCAGTATCGACACCAGGGCCACGATGCCTCCGATGCGGACGCCACCAAAAATCTGCGTCCCCCACTTCTGCTTAAACAGTGCGAATGATGCCTTGACCGCCTTGATGGGCCCGAGGCCTTCGAGCATGATGAAGGGCAACACAAAGAACGTGATGAGTTGCCACATGGCAAGGACACCCGCAGCGGCCAGATTGCGCAGCGCATCTGCTGCGCCCCCCTGTCCGTTGCCTCGAATCAATCCGACGATGACGTTGACGACGGTGGCGATGAGTGCCCAGCCGATGAGCGGGAAGATGCGCGCGAGCGCTTTGCCAATCCCGTGGCCGATGGATGAGCTGCCACCGGACAGTTCCACATCCGCGGAGGCCACGAGCCCACCCGAGGCGATGGAGATGACGATCTGGTTGGCGAAGAGCCCCACGATGGCGAGAGCGATTCCTGCCGCGTTTTGATCGTTGACGAACAGCCAGCCTGCGGGAATCCAGAAGATCGCGAGGGGGACGAGGCTCGCGAGAAATCCCAGAACCGGGAAGACCAGGAGATACCGGTTTGCGCGAATGACCGCCCAGGATTTCTTGGTCAGGAGTTTGCTTTGACCCCATGAGCCTCGTGCCATGGTGTGATCCTAGCCGCCGAGACGTGATCGCCGTCCTCACCGACACACCACGCGGTGGAGATGCCCGGGGTTGACCTGAGGTCATCATTCTGGTGGGGTGTGCGGGTGCCTTCCCTTATGCGACCCCTTCTTGCTGTGACCGCCTCCCTCGCCCTCACGGTGCCGTTGCTGGTGGCATCTCCGGCTCAGGCCGCTTCGTACACGCCGTTGAGCGAGCGCAGTCTGGCGAATTCCTCACTCGGTGCCGGTGATGTCCCGCGATGGATGTCTCGCGGCACCACGCCGGAGCCACGGCAGACATTCCGCAGGGGAAGCCTTGCGACCGCTCCGTACCTGTGTCTGGATGAGAGTGGCGACCTGGTCGAGGGGAAGCAGCCACGCCAGTCGATGGATTCCAGTGTTGCCACAGGCATGAATGTCGAAGTCGTGTCCGGTATCTACCAGTACCGCACACGCGCGGCCGCGGTGCGCGCCATGAGCCAGCTGAGCTCACGTGCTGCTGGATGCCAGGGACGGATAGAGGTGGATCTGTCAGGTGAGGGGATCAACAGCAGAACGGTCGTCGTTACCGAGGTCACCAACACCCGAGCGCTTTTTGGCACACCGGGCGTCACCTTGTTTGTGGATCTGGACGTTGTCATCGATGCCTTCGATGAGGAGTTCGCCATTCGCGGTGACATGTATGTCAGCTACTACCTGGCTGGCACGTCCATCGTGGGTGTGGCGTTCACCTCATCGGAAGGCACCCGGGGCGTGGGTCGGATTACGCGGGGATTCGTCGACACCATGTCCATCGTTATCGCCCAGCGGGTGGAGCGCCGCACCCTCGGCTAAGCAGGCGCCACGCCTGTCATTACCTGCACCGCGATGCGCACCTGGCCTGCCACGAACGACAGCACATGACCGCCCGGCGCAGGTGGTGTCGCGCGCCACACGCTATTTCGCCTGCGGGATTGACCTGAGGTCAACATTCTGGTGGGGTGGCCGGATGCGATCACTCATGCGCCCCACCCTTGCCGTTGGCGCATCCGCTGCCCTCATCGTTTCGTTGGCGCTGGCATATCCGGCTCAGGCCGCTACGTACACCCCGTTGGGTGAGCGCAGTTTGGCGGCTTCCTCTCTCGGTGCAGGTGATGTCCCGCGTTGGATGTCTCACGGAACTAGGCCGGAGCCGCAGCGAACATTTAGCAGGGGAGCCGCTGCGGGCGCTCCTGGGTTGTGTGTTGATAAGAATGGTGACGAGATCCAGGGGCGACAGGCACGACAATCAATGGAGTCAAGAGTTGTCACGCGGGTGACTGTCGATCCCCAGGGATCGACTGATGTCGTTTCCCACATTTTCCAGTACCGCACACGTGCGGCAGCGGAGCGCGCCTGGAGTTACCTGAGCGCGACTGCTGCGCGATGCGAGGGACGCACAGAGGTGAATGGGGAGGGTGAAGGGATAACCACAAGGGGTGTCGTCACCACCGAGGTGGACCAGACTCGGCCACTCTTTGGCACTCGCGGCATCACGATCCTCGCGGATATCGACCTCGTTATTGATGCCTTTGACACTGAGTTTGACCTGATCGGCGATTCCTACACTGCGTATTATCTCGCGGGCATGTCCATCATCAGTGTTACGTTCGGGTCCAACGATGGTGATTCCCGGGGGGTAGGTCGCGTTTCTCGGGGATTTGTTGACACCATGTCCATCGTTATCGCCCAGCGGGTGGAGCGGCGCACCCTCGGCTAAGCAGGCCCTCTGCTGAGCAGGGCGACGTAAGGGCATGTGACGTGTCCGAGGGGGGAATTGAACCCCCAAGCCCTTTCGGGCACTAGCACCTCAAGCTAGCGCGTCTGCCAATTCCGCCACCCGGACGAGTGGGCGGCCAAAGCCGCCAGGGGTGAGAATAACAACCGGCACTGGTGGGCTGCCACCTGCCTCCGACAGGATGTGCCCATGACGACCACCACGCCGGAAGCCGCCCTCGCTCAGGGCGAGGTCATCGACATCCTCCGGGATCTCATTCGCATCGATACGACCAACGACGGCACGGACGCGGGCCCCGGGGAGGCGTCAGCCGCAGAGTACGTCGAGGCCTGCCTGGCAGAGGTCGGCCTGGACGTTGAACGCTTCTCCACAACATCATCTCGGCGTCAGGGCGTCGTCGCGCGGATCCCGGGCACAGATCCGTCACTGCCTCGCCTGCTCCTGCACGGGCACCTGGATGTCGTTCCTGCTCAGGCGGCGGACTGGAGTGTTCCACCCTTCGCCGCCGAGGTGATCGACGGCATGGTGTGGGGCCGTGGAGCTGTGGACATGAAAGATATGGACGCCATGATCTTGAGCGTGGCTCGAGCCTGGGCACGCGGTGGCGTGCAGCCTCGCCGCGACCTCGTGCTTCTCTTCATACCGGATGAGGAGGCCGGGGGGAACCATGGATCCCACTGGATTGTGGACCACCGGCCGGACATTCTCGAAGGTGTCAGCGAAGGTGTCAGCGAGGTGGGTGGATTCTCGCTGACGCTGCCCGATCAGCGGCGTCTCTACATGATCCAGTCGGCCGAAAAAGGCATCGCGTGGATGCGTTTGGCCGCCGAGGGGCGCGCAGGGCACGGTTCGGTGGTCAACAATGACAACGCCATCACGGAAATCGCGGCAGCCGTGACCCGCATTGGCCGTCACGTGTGGCCGGGTCATCTTTCTCCCACTGCGCGACGCATGGTGGACGAGGTGGGGGACGCCTTCGGTGTGGACCTCGATATCAACGATCTTGATGTGCTGGCGGAGCAGATCGGTCCACTGGCGCGCTTCATCGGCTCGGCCACACGCAATGTGTCGAATCCCACGATGCTGGCTGCGGGATACAAGGCCAATGTGGTGCCCGGCGCGGCGAGTGCCATGGTGGACGGCCGATTCATGCCGGGCGATGAAGTTGAGTTCCTGCGGCAGATTGATGAACTTCTCGGACCGAGGGTCACCCGGGAGTTCGACACCCACGATGTGGCACTCGAGGCAGACTTTGACGTGCCCCTGGTCGACGCCATGCGGGCGGCGCTTCAGGCGGAGGATCCCGGCTCACTTGTCGCCCCCTATGTCCTCTCCGGCGGCACCGATGCGAAGGCATTCTCTCGACTAGGGGTCAGCGGCTATGGCTTCGCGCCGTTGCGTCTGCCGGAGGACCTCGACTTCACGTCCCTCTTCCATGGTGTGGACGAGCGGGTGCCCATCGACTCGGTGCACTTTGGCGTCAGGGCGCTGGATCGATTCCTGCGCCTGATGTGACGATGCCTGAATCAGGTGACCATCCTCCAGGTCCGGGCCACCTTCATCACCCGTCGTCGCAGCCACACACGACGGCGCCCGTCCGGATAGAGGCGCAGTCGGGCCAACTCCCAATGGCCGTACTCGGCGCATTCAGTCAACATGGCGCGCGCTGCGTCTCGCGTCGTCCCACGGGGGAGGGCAACCTCGCGGTATTCATACATCGGTGGTGTCCCACCCCGCCGCGCGCGCCGACACATCGTCGAGAACGGCCGATATCTCAGACGGTAGGCGGATATCCGCACTAGCCAATGCGGCCCGCCACTGATGCACGGTGCGGACACCGACAACGGTGCAACACACCCCCGGTTGCTCCCGTGCCCAGGCTAGGGCGAGGGCGCCGGGCGATGAGCCCAGCCCGTCAGCGGCTGCCATGAGGCCATCCACGATCGGTCGACTCCATGCCGCGCGGTAGCGCTGGAGATGAGCGCCGTCGCGTTCACTGGCTCCCCGCGAGTCAGCAGGGGTGCCATGTCGATACTTGCCGGTCAGCACCCCGCCCGCCAGGGGCGATATCGCGATGACGCTGGCCCCCACAGCCGAGGACACACCCTCCACATCATTGTGATGGGCACGCTCGAGCAGTGATTGCCGTGCCGTCACGGCCGCCAGGGGGGTTCTGCCCGGATGAACCGCCAAGGCAGCACCGATGACACCCGCCTGCCACGGCATGGTGGGTTCGACTCCCACGTAGTGCACCCGACCGCTGGTCACCGCGAGTGTCAGGGCGGCGAGACATTCCTCCCAGGGCAGGCGTGCATCCCATCCGCGCATCGTCCACAGATCGACGTGATCAACGTTCAACCCGGCGAGGACCCGATCGAGTCCCGCCAGAAGCTCCCTGCGCGACGGACCTCCCGAGGAGCGGACCGATACGAAGGTTTCGCTGCGAAGCCCCGATGCCGCGAGCACCTGACCAGCAAACTCCCACCGGGGCCGATCGGCATTGACGTCGATGAGGTCCCCGCCGGCCTCAATGAGCATGCGCACACACGCGATGCCGTCGCTGACATCCATGCTGGTGGGCCAGCTGCCGGTGCCCAGTCCCACCACGCCCACATCGCTCGCCGTTGGCCCGAGTTGGCGTCGCTCCATGTGGGGAAACCTAGCCAGATCCGGGGGTGGATAGGCTCCCGTGACACGCGAGATGGGAGGTCGGATGGAACTCGGACTGAATCTGGGCTACTGGGGAGCCGGCAACGATGCCGACAACCTCGCCTTGGCCAGGGAAGCTGATCGACTGGGCTACGCCGTTGTCTGGGCTGCCGAAGCGTATGGCTCGGACGCAGCGACGGTCCTGGCCTGGGTGGCCGCCCAAACGGAGCGCATCGATGTGGGCTCTGCGATCTTCCAGATTCCCGGGCGCACCCCCGCCAACACCGCCATGACCGCCGCGACGTTGGACACCTTGTCCGCGGGCCGCTTCCGGCTCGGCCTGGGTGTATCCGGCCCGCAGGTTTCCGAGGGCTGGCACGGTGTTCGCTTCGATAAGCCACTCGCCAGAACACGGGAGTACGTCGCCATCGTGCGCAAGGCACTGGCCCGGGAGCGGCTCACCTTCGACGGTGAGTTCTTCACCCTGCCGTTGCCCGATGGGCCGGGCAAAGCGTTGACCCTGACGGTGCATCCGGTGCGTGAGCACATTCCGCTGTATCTGGCCGCTGTCGGGCCCAAGAATCTTGAGCTGGCGGGTGAGATCGCGGATGGCTGGCTCGCGATCTTCTTTGATCCGACGGGCTCGGATGATTCCCTGGCCTGCATCAGAGCCGGCCGCGAGAAGGCCGGGCTGACAATGGCGGGCTTCGACATCGTTCCCACGGTGCCCGTCGTCATGGGTGACAGTGTTGAGGCGTGTGCTGATCCCGTGCGTGCCTATTCGGCCCTCTACATCGGCGGGATGGGGTCTCGGGACAAGAACTTCTACAACGCCCTGGCGGTGCGCATGGGTTATAGCGAGGCCGCCCAACAGGTGCAGGACCTGTATCTCTCCCGCGATTACGCCGGTGCCGCGGCAGCGGTCCCACTGGAGTTCATCGAGCGCACATCCCTCATCGGCCCTCCGGATGTCATCGCGGAGAGGTTGCGTGACTACGCCGCCGCGGGTGTCACCACTTTGAGCGTGGCCATCTACTCCGGAAACCTCGAGGAGCGCCTGGAGACCTTGCGGGCCTTGCCAGCACTGCTCGCCCAGGCGGGACTCGCTGGCGCGGAGTAGCCATGACCTGGTTCGAGGCGGTTGTCCTCGGTGTGATCCAGGGTCTCTCCGAGTTCCTGCCGATCTCCTCGAGTGCCCACATCCTGGTGCTGTCCCAGATCTTCGGGTGGGGTGATCCGGGCGCTGCGTTCACCGCGGTGACGCAGATCGGCACGGAAGTGGCCGTTCTCATCTACTTCCGCCGCGATATTGCCCGCATCATCAACGCCTGGGCACGCAGTTTGGTGAATCCACAGTGGCGCGGAACCCCCGACGCCCGGCTCGGTTGGTACGTCATTCTCGGGACCATTCCCATCGTGGTGTTGGGCCTCGCCTTCACCGAGCAGATCGAAACAATCGCCCGCAACCTCTGGTTGACCGCAGCCATGCTGGCGGTCTTCGGGGTTGTGCTGGGTGTCGCCGATCGCTGGGGGCCCAAACTCAAGAACATCGACGCGATGACGACCCGCAATGCCGTGGCTCTCGGGTGTGCCCAGGCAGCGGCTCTGATCCCCGGTGTGTCTCGGTCGGGAGCCACGATCTCGATGGGACTCGCGCTGGGCTACACGCGCGAAGCAGCGACGCGCTATGCCTTCCTCCTGGCGATCCCGGCTGTACTCGGATCAGGTTTCTATGAGGCCACCCGGATCTCCCAAGCGACAGAGGTGGCATGGGGCCAAACGATTGTTGCGACGCTGATCGCCTTTGGCGTGGGCTACGCGGTGATCTCCTGGCTCCTTCGATATCTACGAACGGGGTCTTTCCTTCCCTTTGTCGCCTACCGTCTCGCACTAGCAGCCCTGATCATCGTGCTGCTCCTCACGGGGACCCTGTCTGCCACCTAGGAAACGGGGCGACTCACAGCCACCCGGACTTCTTGAATCCGCGATAGAGGAGCAGGCAGATGATGGCCATGACGCCCACCACCGCGGGATATCCGAAGGTCCAGTGCAGTTCAGGCATGTCGTCGAAGTTCATCCCGTAGATGCCGGCGATGGCCGTGGGCACAGCGATGATGGCGGCCCAGGCGGAGATCTTGCGCATATCCATGTTCTGGAGCAAATCCTGACGGGCGGTGCTGGCCATCAGCATCGTCATGAGGGTCGAGTCGAATCCATCCACCATGTCCCCAGCGCGGAGGATGTTGTCTCCCACATCGCGCAGGTATGCGTGCAGTTCGCGGGGAATCCGGGCTGAATCCTCCCGTGCGAGACGCTGGGCTTCGAGCAGCAGAGGCTGCACTGCCCGACGCATCTCGATGTTTTCGCGGTTGAGTCGGTAGATGCGGGCTGCTGCCTGCGAGGGATGATCAGAGAAGACCTGCTGCTCGATTTCTTCCACGTCGGACTGAATCGCTTCCCCGACATCCAGATACTCCTGTGAGGCGACATCGGCAACGGCCCAGAAGACCGATAGGGGCCCGGTCTTGGCCAGCTCAGGATGGTCGGCAAGGCGCCCGGCCACGGCGTCGGCATCGCGTGCGCTGCCCACGCGCACCGTCAGCGCATATCCCGGCCCGACAAAGCAGGCCACCTGCCCGGTCTCCACATCGGATGTGTCATCTACCCATTCGAGAACCTTGAGCAGAACGAAGAGCGAATCCGGGGTGACGTCGATGCGCGCCCGCTGCTGGTGAGATATGGCGTCGTCGACCAGGAGGGGTTGGAGGTCAAACTCCTGGGCGACCATGCGCACTTCAGCATCCGTGGGGTCGGCAACGGCGACCCACACAAAATCGCCCGCGTGCCGGACCGATGTGCGCAGGTCCTGCAGTCGTGCCTGCAGTGAAGCGTCGATGCCGTCCTGTGACGTTGACGCGGAGCCAGGCGTGATGATGCCGTCCACGAAAAGTCCCATGATGCGAATCATGCGGTCACCTTTCCGGAGCCGTATCCTGCCGGGGGCAGTTGAGCGTGAGTGCACTGGGACGCTACCGTCGCGGACATGTCCGTTGTCATCCTGGTGCGCCATGGTCGCACTCCGGCGAATGCTCAGGGGATTTTGGCGGGATGGTCGCCAGACGTTCATCTGGATGACGTGGGTCGTGAGCAGGCGGCCAGTGTGGGCGCGCGTCTGGGGCCTCTGCGGCTCGCCGCCGTCGTGGCGAGCCCACTCGAGCGCACCCAGGAAACTGCCGATGCGATCAGCGCAGCGCAGCGCAAGCCCATCGCCGTGCAAGCCGATGACCGCTTGGGGGAGTGTGCCTACGGTGAATGGACCGGCCGTTCGCTGAAGGATCTGTCCCGGCTGGCACTGTGGCGCACTGTCCAGGATCGACCGAGCGCCGTGACCTTCCCGGGTGGGGAGTCCATGATGAGCATGCAGACTCGAGCCCTGGCAGCTGTCCATGAGTGGAACGCGTCCCTGGGTGAACGGGCCGTGTATGCCATGGTGAGCCACGGGGATGTGATCAAGGCCATTCTCGCTGATGCTTTGGGCACTCACCTGGATCACTTCCAGCGAATCGTGGTGGATCCCGGCTCGGTGTCCGTCATCCGATACGGGCGCACCTCCGCTCAGGTTGTCCACGTGAATGATCGCGGATCTGATCTGACCACTCTCGCCCGGGCCGCACGTCGTCGACGTGTCCAAGCGGATGTGGGGGGCGGTTCGGGGGATCGCTAGATACGGTGTTGTCGTGCCCCGTCGTATACATGCCTACGTAGACCCCCGCCGTTTCGTGGCAGGGACCGTTGGAATGCCGGGTGAGCGCACCTTCTTCCTGCAGGCCACCGGCGGAGATAGCGTCACATCCGTCTCCCTCGAGAAGGCTCAGGTGGCCCTCCTCGCGGATCGCCTCGAGGCCCTCCTCACGGAGGCGGGCGTGATGGCGGAGCCGTTCGCCGATGACAACGATCCACTCACCGTGCCTCTCGATGAGGAGTTCCGGGTGGGCACACTGGGTATCGCGTGGCTGCCCGAGCCGGGTGCTGTGCTCGTGGAAGCTCACGCAATCGGAGATGACGAGGCGGCCGAACCGGGTGAGGACGACACGGGCGCACCTGACACCCTTCGCGTGACGCTGTCGCCCGCGGCAGCAACGGCCTTCATCCGACGCGCCCGCGCCCTCGTGTCCGCCGGGCGCCCACCGTGTCCCTTCTGTGTGCAACCACTTGATCCCGCGGGTCATGTGTGTCCGCGCTCCAATGGTTATCGACGGCGGCCGTGACCGACGATCCCGTGACGCTCAGTCGTCTTCACCACGGTTCCATCGAGGTTGAAGGACGGCTTCAGGGATCGTCGAATGCGGCCCTGCGGGTGGTCTGCACGGACGCAACGGGATCGGTGCGAGCCGTGTACAAGCCGCGTAGAGGTGAGCGTCCCCTCTGGGACTTTCCCCGCGGCTCACTGGGCCATCGTGAGGTGGCTGCCGCGATGGTTGATCGGGCCCTGGGCTGGGGCCTGGTGCCGGCCACCGTGTGGCGTGAGGATGGACCCCTCGGCCCGGGAAGTATGCAGGCGTGGGTCGACGCCGATGCAGACCTGGCCCCCGTGGACGTCCTCGATATCGATCAGGTGCCGCGCGGTTGGCTCAATGTGGCGGAGGGTGAAGGTAGCCACGGGCAGCACGTGTGTCTCGTGCATGAAAACAGTCGTGAGTTGAGCCGCCTGGCCGTGTTGGACCTGGTGATCAACAACGCTGATCGCAAGGGTGGCCATGTCGTCCGGGGCGTGTCGGGACGGATCTTGGGAATCGACCATGGCTTGACCTTTCATACCGAGGACAAACTCCGCACGGTCCTGTGGGGTTGGTCGGGTGATCCCATTGACGCGGAGACCCTCGATGACCTCGCCCGCTGTAGTAAGTCGTTCGATGTGCTGGCGGAGGATCTGAGTCCGTTGCTGTCACGCGCGGAAGTCAGCACCACGCGCCAACGCCTGGAGCACGCACGTGAAGCCGCGGTGTTTCCCGAACCCGAGCGCTCCTGGCCCGCACTGCCGTGGCCCGCCATGTGACGCTCTAGGCTCGCGCCATGCAATCGTGGTCATCGCCCGTCGTCCCGTCACTGGGACCGGGGGGCCTGCCCGTACGGGTGTTCGACACAGCATCGGGCGCGGTCAGACCCACCGCTCCCGGCCCGGAAGCCCGGCTGTACGTCTGTGGCATCACGCCCTACGACTCCACCCACATGGGGCATGCGGCAACCTACGTGGCCTTCGACACCCTCCAGCGGGCGTGGATGGATTCCGGTCACGATGTGTTCTATGTTCAAAACGTCACGGACATCGACGACCCACTGCTCGAGCGCGCAATTGCGACCGGTCAGGAGTGGCGTGACATCGCCCAGCGTGAAACCCAGTTATTTCGCGAAGACATGGAGTTTCTGCGCGTGCTGCCCCCTCGTGAGTACATCGGCGCGGTCGAGAGCATCCCCAGCGTGGTTCGGTGTATCCAGGGACTGCGTGATCGGGGGGCGGTCTATGACCTTGAAGGGGACCTGTACTTCGACATCACATCCGATGCCCTGTTCGGCAGCGTGAGTGGATTGGACCGCGCCGAGATGCTGGCACTGTGTGCCGAGAGGGGTGGGGACCCCCTTCGCCCCGGCAAGCGCGACCCGTTGGACCCGCTGCTGTGGCGAGCAACTCGGCCTGAGGAACCGGCATGGCACACGGAGTTGGGCTACGGCCGACCCGGCTGGCACATTGAGTGCGTAGCGATCGCCTTGGATCACCTGGGCATGACATTTGACGTTCAAGGCGGTGGACGTGACCTGACCTTCCCGCACCATGACATGGGCGCAAGTCATGCTGAGGTTCTTGAAGACCAGCGGCCGTATGCCCGGCTCTACATGCACGCGGGTCTTGTTGGCCTCGGGGGTGAAAAGATGAGCAAGTCCCTGGGCAATCTGGTCTTTGTGCATCGGCTGCGCGAAGGCGGTGTGTCATCCGCCGCGATCAGGCTGGCGATTCTTGCCCATCATTATCGACACGATTGGCCGTGGACGGATGAGGGGCTCGTCGCGGCTGAGTCTCGATGCATTCGCTGGACGGCCGCCCTATCGCGACCCAGCGGTCCTCCGGCGCAGTCAACAATCGAGGCAATGCGACGCGCGCTCGCGGACGACCTGGATACGCCGCGCGCGCTGGCCGCGATGGACCGGTGGGCCGAGGAGTCCTTCACCACGGGCGGATCAGATGGCGACTCCCCGCGTGTGATGGCGATTGCCGTGGACGCACTCCTGGGGGTTGAACTCAGCACAGCGGCGAGCGTGTGATCACCTGGATTTTTCGTCGTGGCCGCCGAACTCCTTGCGCTGGGCAGACATGACCCGATACGCATAGTCCGCCATACCCTGGCTGTCGAATCTGGAGAAGAGCGCCTCGGTCAGGACCGGTGTCGGAACACCCTCTTCAATGGCCGCGATCGACGTCCAGCGACCTTCACCTGAGTCCGACACGCGGCCGGTGAACTCTGACAGATCGCTTGAGTTGGAGAGGGCCAGGGCGGTGAGGTCGAGCAGCCACGAACCGATCACGCTGCCGCGGCGCCATACTTCCGTGACCGCCGGCAGGTCGAAGGTGTACTGATAAAACTCCGGGTGATCCAAGGGAGCCGTCTCGGCATCGGCAGAGCGCTGGCGTGAGCCGGTATCCGCATGCTTGAGGATATTCAAACCCTCAGCGTAGGCGGCCATGATTCCGTACTCGATGCCGTTGTGCACCATCTTGACGAAGTGACCCGCACCATGGGGCCCGCAGTGCAGCCACCCCGCCTCACCCGGGACGAGCTCGCCGATGCGATCGCCCGTGCGCTCGGCGGACTCCACACCGGGAGCCACCGAGGCCCAGATGGGTACCAATCGATTGACCGACTCGTCATCCCCACCGATCATGAGCGAATAGCCACGCTCAAGTCCCCAGACACCACCGGACGTGCCGCAGTCGATGTAGTGCACGGACAGGGGATCAAGGGCCGCGGCTCGACGGATATCGTCGCGGTAGTAGGAGTTGCCCCCGTCGATGATCGCATCACCGGGAGACAGCAACCCGGACAACTCGTCAACGACGGCCTCGGTGATGGATCCGGCGGGCACCATCACCCAGATGTTGCGAGGACCCGTCATCAGCCGGACGAGGTCGGCCAGTGAGTCGGCACCCGTGGCCCCCTCGCCGACCAGGTCGGCCACAGCGCGAGGATCGCGGTCGAATACGACGGCTGAGTGACCATCGCGCATCACCCGGCGCACGATATTGGCTCCCATGCGTCCCAGGCCCACCATGCCCAACTGCATCGGCTCTGACGTCGCCATGATTGATTCCCTCCCTGGGTGACCATGAGGTGATCACCCGGTGTCAAGTAGCACATACGCTGTACGAGTCGCTCACGCTAGTGCAAGGCTTCCGACATGAACTCTTCGGAATCCGCGAATCCCGCCGATACGGCGTCCTGGCGCGAGCTCACCAACCTTGCGGGTGCGATGCGCGAGCGTCTTTTGCGCGATCTCTTCGCTGAGGATCCCCAGCGCGCCTCGACGCTGAGTCGGACCGGTGCCGGGCTGCTGGTGGATTTCAGCAAGCAGCGCATCACGGCTGATGTGCTTGCGGCTCTGCTGGGTCTCGCCGAGGAGCAAGGGGTCCTTGCCCGACGTCAGGCGATGTTCGATGGTGAGCACATCAATGTGACGGAGGACCGAGCTGTTATGCACACCGCACTCCGCCGTCCGCGGGACATGGCCCTGGTCGTGGACGGTCGGGACGTTGTCGCGGACGTCCACGGTGTGCTCGATCGCATGGCGGTGTTTGCCCATGCTGTCCGTGATGGGAGCTGGACGGGAGCGACGGGGCGTCGCATCCGCAACGTCATCAACATCGGTATCGGCGGATCAGATCTTGGTCCCGCAATGGCGTACGACGCACTGCGCTTTTACAGCGATCGGTCGCTGTGCTTCCGCTTTGTTTCGAACATCGACCCGACGGACATTACGGAGGCGTTGCGAGACCTGGAGCCCGCAGAAACTCTCTTCATCATTGCGTCCAAGACATTTGGCACCCAGGAGACACTGACGAATGCTCGCGCTGCCCGTGACTGGCTGGTGAGTGCTCTCGGCGAGGCAGCGGTTCCACGGCATTGTGTGGCTGTTTCCACCAACGCCGAGCGCGTTGCTGCCTTCGGCATCGACACCGACAACATGTTCGGCTTCTGGGATTGGGTGGGGGGGCGCTACTCGATGGAGTCCGCGATCGGACTCAGCACCATGGTGGCCATTGGCCCCGAGGGATTCTCAGACCTTCTCGCCGGCTTTCACGCGATGGACGAGCACTTCCGGGTCACCCCACCCGAGGCAAATATTCCCCTCCTGATGGGACTCATTGCCGTCTGGAACCGGGATTTCCTGGATATCCCGACGACCGCGGTCCTGCCCTACGCGCAGTTCCTGAGCCGGTTCCCGGCGTACCTGCAGCAGCTCACCATGGAGAGCAACGGAAAGTCGGTCCGCCTAGACGGTGCGCGCGTCGACTACAACACAGGAGCGATCTACTGGGGTGAACCAGGGACGAACGGGCAGCATTCCTTCTATCAACTTCTTCATCAGGGGACCCAGGTCGTCGCCTGCGACTTCATCCTCTTCGCTCAAGCGCTGGAGCCGGTCTTTGACATGCAGGACATGCTCGCCGCGAATGCCCTCGCGCAGGCGGCTGTGCTGGCCTTCGGGCGCACCGCTGACGAGGTGCGCGCGGATGGAACCCCGGATGCGCTCGTACCCCACAAGGTGATGCCGGGCAATCGTCCATCGACGTTCATCATGGCTGCCCGCCTGGAGCCCCACGCTCTCGGTGCGATGATCGCGGCGTACGAGCACAGCGTGTTTGTTCAAGGCGCTGTTTGGGGAATTGATAGCTTCGACCAGTGGGGTGTGGAGTTGGGCAAGTCGATGGCTGAAGCGATTGTGCCCGACCTGCAAGACCCGGACCGGGTCCTGGATCGAGACTCCTCGACGGCCGCTTTGATTCGCATGTATCAGGCGCTGCACGCCACAGCCCCGGGTGCGGGACCAGACCACATCGGCTAGGTGCCGTCGACACCTCGACGACGCAGGTATCGCTCAAACTCGCGCGCGATCGCCTCGCCGCTCGCCTCGGGGAGATCCGTTGTGTCCCGCGCCTCCTCGAGTTGGCGCACGTAGTCAGCGATCTCCTCATCGTCCGCCGCCAACTCATCGACGCCCAGCTCCCACGCACGCGAATCCTCGACGAGTTCACCGAGCGGCACGGGCATGTCCAAAAGATCCTCGACCCTGCGCACGAGTGCCAGGGTCGCCTTGGGTGATGGGGCCTGAGCGACGTAGTGAGGCACGGCGGCCCACAGGGATACGGTCGGGAGGCCGCGGCGGGCACTTGCCTCCTGGATGACTCCCACAATGCCGGTGGGGCCCTCGTAGTGGGAGGGCTCAACTCCGAGTCGTCGGGCGGTTCCTGAGTCCGTCGCCGTGCCGGTGACCGGCACCGGGCGGCTGTGGGGACTGTCGGACAGGAGTGCGCCCAGGGTCACAGCCAGGGTGACCCCCAGCTCGGCCGCCAGGACGAGAATCTCCTCGCTGAATTGGCGCCAGCGCATATTGGGCTCGATGCCGTGGACGAGGACAACATCGCGCGCGGCCAGTGGCAGTCGAGCGACGTACAAGCGCGTGGTTGGCCAGGTAAGGCGGCGAACACCCTCGTCGTCGAAGGCGATCATGGGGCGATTGACCTGGTAGTCGTAGTAGTCCTCGGGATCCATCTCGGCGAGCGGAGTGGCACCCCAGGCCTCCCTGAGGTGATCGATCGCATCGGATGCCGCATCGCCCGCGTCGTTCCATCCCTCAAACGCGGCGACAAGGACGGGGTCGACGAGATCGGGAAGTGCCTCGAACTCGATCATGCCGCGACCTCCGCTCCGATATCCCGCACGGCAACGTCACCTTATGCCCTGACCCCGATGACCCGGCTCCGGTCTAGCCTCGCTGCATGGCACACCCCGTCAGCGCTGCGCTGCCCACCGGGCTCCAGGCGGTCCTTTTTGACATGGACGGCACCCTGATCGATTCCGAGGAGCTGTGGTGGACGGCCGAGTGCCGGGTGATGGGGGAGTGCGGGAGTTCCTGGACGCGCGCGGATCAGGCCCATTGCCTGGGCGGGCCGCTCGAGCGGGTGACGGTCTACATGGCGGAGAAGGCGGGTGCCACCGCATCGCCCCAGGAGCTGGGCCGTGCCCTCCTGGACACGATGGAATCCCTGCTGCGCAACGATGCCGTGCTGTGGCGGCCCGGTGCCTTCGCTCTCCTACGGGAATGTCGCGATGCAGGTATGCCCACCGCCTTGGTGTCCGCCTCGTATCGACGACTGCTGGATGCGGTGTCGGACGCCGTCAACCATCATCCGGGGCTGACACATCCCGCATTTGACGTCACGGTGGCGGGCGATGAGGTATCCCTGGGCAAGCCACACCCGGAGCCGTATCTCGAGGCAGCCCGGCTGTTGGGGGTCGACATCCATCGATGTGTGGTGGTGGAAGACTCCCCGACCGGTGTGGCATCGGGGCAGGCGAGCGGGGCACTCGTCCTAGCGGTCCCGCACCTTGTGGGGATAGCCGCTGCCACGCGGCGCAGAGTCGTTCCCAGCCTGGACGGCGTGTGTCTGGCAGACCTGGTCGACTGGGTTAGCCTCACCCCGTGACTGACTCCGCGTTTGCGATGGGCCCTGGGGACATTGTTCAACTCACGGACACCAAGGGTCGCCACCACACCCTCGTCCTGCAGCCAGAGGCGATGTTTCATACCCACCGCGGAGCCCTGTCGCACGACGATCTGATCGGCCAGCCCGAGGGCATCGTGGTCACCACGACGGGTGGCACGGCATACGTCGCGCTCCGCTCCCTGTTGGAGGATTTTGTCCTCGCCATGCCGCGTGGCGCGGCGGTGATCTACCCCAAGGATGCGGCACGAATCGCCATGGCGGCAGGGTTGCGACCCGGTGGTCGGGTTCTGGAGGCCGGGGCCGGATCGGGTGCATTGACCTGCACCCTGCTCAGCGCCGTCGGTCCGCACGGCAGCGTGGTGTCATGTGAACGTCGCCCCGATTTTGCCGACATTGCGCGAGCCAATGTCTCCCGGTGGTTTCGTGAGGACCCCCCTGCGTGGACGTTGTACGTGGGTGATCTTGCCGAGCGGCCCTGGGAGCCCGGCCCCCTCTTCGACGCCGTGATCTTGGACATGCTGGATCCCTGGGAGTACATCGACACGGTGACGGCGGCTATCAGACCCGGTGGTGTGTTCGTGTCCTATGTCGCTACCACGACACAGTTGTCGAGGATTGCCGAAGGGCTGCGCGATGACGGCCACTGGACAGAGCCACACGCGGAGGAATCACTCGTACGAACCTGGCACCTCGAAGGCCTCGCGGTGCGTCCGGACCACCGCATGATTGCCCACACGGGCTTCCTGCTGACCTCACGGCGACTCGCCGACGGCACGGTGGCGCCCGCTCGGCGCCGTCGACCGGCCAAGGGGGCTCGCGGTGAAGAAACAGCCCGTGAGGAGCCAGCCGGCTGATGAACTCACTCGCCGCACGGGGGGCACAAGTCACCGCGTGTAGGTAGGGTCGTGTGCACAGGGTGAGTCAGCCCCGTCGTGGAAGGGAACAGGTCATGGCCACACGTGATCCACAGCCCCCTGCCCCCGAGGATCGAGCCCGCGCCCTCGAGTCGGAACTGGCCTCCGCTCAGGCCCAGAACGCGCGCCTGGTGGCCACCCTGCGTGAGGCTCGCGAGCACATCGTGGCTCTCAAGGGTGAGGTCGATCGCCTGGCCGAGCCTCCCGGCAGTTACGGGATCTTCCTCTCGGCGCTGGACGATGGCAGCCTCGATGTCGCCGTGTCGGGACGCAAGATGCGGGTCATCGCTGTTCCTGACGTCGACGTATCCCATCTGCAACCGGGACAGGAACTCATGCTCAATGAGGCCCTCAACGTTGTGGGTGTGTGTGAATTCGAGCGCATCGGCGAGATCGTCATGCTCAAGGAGATCCTCGCCGACGGTGAGCGGGCCCTCGTGGTGGGTCGAGCCGATGAGGAGCGCGTCGTCGGTCTTGCCGAGCCCTTGCGTCACCGGAAGTTGCGCGTCGGCGACTCACTCCTCATGGAGCCCCGCAGTGGATACGTCTTCGAAGTCATCCCCAAGTCCGAGGTTGAAGAACTCGTTCTCGAGGAGGTGCCCGACGTTGACTACGCAGACATTGGCGGGCTCGCCAGCCAGATCGATGCCATCCAGGATGCGGTGGAGCTGCCATTCCTGCACCCGGAACTCTTCGAGGAGCACCATCTGGCACCGCCCAAGGGGATCCTCCTGTACGGCCCCCCCGGGTGTGGCAAGACGCTGATTGCCAAAGCCGTGGCCAATTCCCTGGCAAAGAAGGTCGCCGAGAAAACAGGGCGTGAAGAAGGGCGATCCTTTTTTATCAACATCAAGGGCCCCGAACTGCTCAACAAGTACGTCGGCGAGACCGAGCGCCATATCCGACTCGTATTCCAGCGGGCCCGCGAGAAGGCGTCGGAGGGCATGCCGGTCATTGTGTTTTTCGATGAGATGGACTCGCTCTTTCGCACCCGTGGTTCCGGCGTGTCCAGCGACGTCGAAAACACCATTGTTCCCCAATTGCTGAGTGAGATCGACGGTGTGGAAAGCCTCGAGAATGTCATCGTCATCGGCGCATCAAATCGCGAGGACATGATCGACCCTGCCATCCTGCGTCCGGGTCGCCTTGATGTGAAGATCAGGATCGAGCGCCCGGACGCCGAATCTGCTCGCGACATCCTCAGCAAGTACCTCACACCCAATCTGCCCCTGCACCCGGACGATCTGTCGGAACACGGCAACGACCCAGCGGTGACGGTCGCGGCAATGATTCAGCGGTCGGTTGAGCGGATGTACTCCGAGGAGGACGAGAATCGATTCCTCGAGGTCACCTATGCCAACGGGGACAAGGAGATTTTGTACTTCAAGGACTTCAACTCAGGAGCGATGCTGCAGAATATCGTTTCCCGCGCAAAGAAGATGGCCATCAAGGACTTCCTCGATGTGGGGCACAAGGGGATTAGGGTCCAGCACATGTTGTCGGCCTGTGTGGATGAGTTCCGCGAGAACGAGGATCTTCCCAACACAACGAATCCCGACGACTGGGCCCGGATTTCGGGCAAGAAGGGTGAGCGGATCGTCTTCATTCGCACCCTGGTCCAGGGCAAACAGGGGACCGAGGCGGGTCGCGTGATCGACACCGTCGCTAACACGGGCCAGTACCTCTAGTGCCCGGACCTCTAGTGCCCGGACCTCTAGTGCCCGGACCTCCAGTGCCCGGTCTGCTCCCGTGAGACATCCCGCGGGGGGTGGTTGCGCTTGAGCGTTCACCGAGTGATGGGGATCGAGACCGAGTACGGCATCGCCGTCCCGGGGCAACCACACGTCAACGCGATGGCTACCTCGTCGGCGGTTGTCACGTCCTACGCCGGAGGCGCTGTGGGGGACAGGCGCTCCCGGATCCGCTGGGATTTCGAGGAGGAGCATCCCCTGCGTGACGCTCGTGGTTATGACATGACACGAGCGGAGGCGGATCCCAGCCAATTAACGGACGAGGACATCGGTTTAGCCAATCTGATTCTGACGAACGGAGCACGCCTGTACGTCGACCACGCCCATCCGGAGTACAGCAGCCCAGAGATCACGAATCCTCGGGATGCTGTCCTGTGGGACCGCGCGGGGATGGAGATCATGGCGGATGCCGCGATGGCCGCGACCCAGGCGGGTCCGTTCACCATTCAGTTGTACAAAAACAATACGGATAACAAGGGCGCGTCCTACGGCTGTCATGAGAACTACCTGATGCGCAGGTCCACGCCCTTCAGCGACATCGTGCGGGACCTCACGCCGTTTTTCGTCACGCGTCAGGTGTTCACCGGTGCCGGACGTGTGGGTCTGGGGCAGGAGGGCCGAGACGCCGGGTTCCAACTCTCCCAGCGAGCAGATTTCTTTGAGGTCGAGGTGGGGCTCGAAACGACGCTGAAGCGTCCCATCATCAATACTCGGGATGAGCCCCACGCCGATCCCGAACGGCACCGGCGCCTCCACGTCATCGTGGGTGATGCCAACCTGGCGGAGGCGGCGACGTATCTCAAACTTGGTTCAACATCCCTGGTTTTGGCTCTCATCGAGTCTCAGGCGATGCCGGAGGGGTTGACGCTCGCCGACCCCGTCCGAGAGATCCACCAGGTGTCCCATGACCCCAGCCTCACCCATCTCCTCACGCTCAGCGATGGCCGGCGAATGACCGCGCTGGAGATTCAACGTATCTACCTTGATGCTGCCGTTGCCCTGTGTGAGCGGAATGCGATCGCCGGAGTCGACGCCCAGACCATGGACGTCCTGACGCGCTGGGATCGGGTGTTGGCGGATCTTGGTGAGGATCCGCGGCTGGCGGCCGATCGCGTGGATTGGGTGGCCAAGCGGGGTCTGCTGGACGCATACCGACGTCGGGACTCGCTGGAGTGGGATGCCGCGCGATTGGAATTGGTCGACCTCCAGTACGCCGATATCCGGCCCGACCGAGGGTTGGCCCTGCGCCTGGAAGCTTCGGGACGCCTGGAGCGGCTGACAACGCCCGCGGAGGTTGTGAGGGCACGGGAGTATCCTCCAGACGACACCCGGGCCTACTTCCGCGGTGAATGTGTACGGCGCTACGGTGACGCCGTTGCGGCAGCGTCCTGGGACTCGGTGATCTTCGATGTCCCCGGATACGATGCCCTGCAACGAGTGCCCACGCTCGAACCGGTCCGTGGGACCCGTGACCATGTGGGTGACCTCCTGGACCGGTCAGCGAGTGCCGAGGACCTGCTATCGGCCCTGCGCGCCACCTGACATCCCCCGTGACCTATGGGCACAGTCGTCAACTGCCGTCTAGGGTGGGGGGATGAGCACACAGGACAGCCAGCGTCGGCCGGAGCGTTCAACGCCGACAGAATCCGAAGACGTCGTCCTGCCTGAACGTGCACACAGCGACTTCGACTCCGATGTCGATGCGATCCTGGATGAGATCGACGAGGTCCTCGAGGAGAACGCAGAAGAATTCGTGAAGTCCTTCGTTCAAAAGGGCGGACAGTGATTCCAGATGGGCAGGGAGCGTTGGGTCGCGGTCTGCCAGCTCACTTCATGTCCCATGGATCCTCCTTCGCCGACTTCCTCGCACAGACGGGGCATTCGATGACGAGTGAGATGAACGTGAACCGTGGGTCGACGTCGTCGCGTGACTACGCCATGGAGGGCATGGCAGCAGTTCCGCATGGCACGACGATCGTCGCCCTCACCACCAGCGATGGCGTCGTTATGGCGGGGGATCGTCGAGCAACGATGGGCAACATCATCGCGCAGCGGGACATCGAAAAGGTTTTCGCGGCAGATGAGCACACGATCATCGGTATCGCTGGTGCCGCGGGAGTTGCCGTCGAGATGGTGCGGCTTTTCCAGGTCGAACTCGAACACTACGAAAAGATTGAGGGAGTACCGCTCACGTTAGACGGCAAGGCGAATCGGCTGGCCACGCTCCTGCGCGGCAATCTCGGCATGGCAATGCAGGGACTCGCGGTCGTGC